>Ga0070741_10004289_pt1 | contig 33462 bp, 31 predicted proteins | sample Coa_R1_4_FD_66440 | JGI IMG/M metagenome (GOLD analysis project Ga0070741, IMG submission 66440) | Surface soil microbial communities from Centralia Pennsylvania, which are recovering from an underground coalmine fire - Coalmine... | ecosystem: Environmental > Terrestrial > Soil > Unclassified ... | reverse complement strand
TTCAACAACGCCACCGACGGCCCGCGGCCGGCGCCGCTCGCGGACATCGACCCCGAGCAGTTCGACCGCGGCATCGCGACGAACATCCGCGGGACGTTCCTCGGGATGAAGTTCCAGATCCCGGCCATCCTGCGGTCAGGCGGCGGCGCAATCGTGAACATGGCGTCGCTCGCGGGCGTCAACGGCGTGGCGAACCTCGCCGCGTACGTCGCCGGCAAGGCCGGCGTCATCGGCCTGACGAAGGTCGCGGCGCTCGACTACGCGGACCAGGGCCTTCGCGTCAACGTCGTGGCGCCGGGCACGATCCTCACCCACCACCTCGAGGCGGCAGGCGCGGAGGCGCAGCGGCTCGCGGGGCAGGCAAGCCCGATGAAGCGCATCGGCAGCGTCGACGAGGTCGCGCGCGTGGTCGTGTGGCTCTGCTCGGACGAGGCGTCGTATCTCAACGGGGCGGTGATCCCGATCGACGGCGGGCAGTCCGCGGGCGTCAAGCCCGCGCAGATGTACCGCCAGGGCGAGCCGATCCGCCGTGGGTGACTGGCTTCACCTTCTGCACGTCCTCGCCGCGACGGTGTGGTTTGGGGGCGGCGTCACGCTCAGCGTCCTGGCGATGCGAGCCCGGTCCGCCTCGGACGCGCGATCGACCGCCGACTTCGCGCGCGTCCTTCCTTATGTGGGCATCAGGCTGCTGATGCCCTCGGTGGTCATCGTCCTGGTCACCGGCATCTGGATGGTCGTGGGCGGTTCGGAGTTCTCGTTCTCGCAGGCGTGGGTTCGCCTCGCGCTCGGACTGTTCGCGCTCGCTTTTCTCGTCGGGGCCGTCTACATGAGCCGTGTCGGCGTCCAGCTCGACCGCGCGGCGCACGCCGAGCCTTCGGGTGAGCGGCTACGCCCGCTGCTCGACCGCTGGATCGCCGGCTACGCGGTCGTGCTCGTGGTCCTGCTCGTCGCGATGTGGGACATGGTGTTCAAGCCCGGCCTGTAAAGGCCGTCAGGCGCAGTCGGCGGCGCCCCGCCGGGCCTTCTCCAGCGCCGCGCGTGAGGCGTCGAACTCGTCGAGCGGCAGCAGCAGCTGGTCCGCGATCCGCTTCCTCACCTCGGCGGTGACGCGTCCGCCGACCCGGCGGGCCCAGCGTCGCCCCAGCCACCCGGCGTGCAGCTGAAGAACCTTGGCGATCACGTAGCCGACCAGGAGACTTGCCGCGAGGAGCGCGACCGGTGTCGGCACCGGCCCGAGGTACGGCACGGCGATGGTGCCCACGGGGACATCGTGGACGACGAACAGGGACGCGAACCAGAGCAGCGAAAGGATCAGGAATCCCGTGACGACGTACTGCCCGGCGCCGATCAGCGTCCACAGGCCGCTCGTCGGCACGCGAAAAGCGGCCGATTCGCCCGCGAGCGAGCGATCGATGGTCTCCGCCAGCCGGCCGTCGAGCGTTTGCGGCGCCGTGAGCGCCGAAAGCTTGCGGCGAAGCGGCGCGGGAACCGTCGGCAGCGTCGACGTGATCAGCTCGCGCAGCGGTTCGACCGCCGGCGCGATCGAGCCGCGGAGCTGCCAGCGGGCGAGAAAGCCGGATGGGTCGGCGGCCGCGCGGTCGCGTCCGGCGAGGCGATACACGGCGCTGGTGACGTAGCGGAGCGGCCCTGCACCGCGGCGGCGTGCGGCGAACCTCGTCGCGGCGACCGCCTGCTTCTCAAGTCCAGCGATGTCGATGATCGCCAGCGTTCCCGCCGCGACCGCGCCGAGGGCGCGCTCGCGCCGTGCGGGCTGGATCAGCGGCCCCGCGTCTCCATCGGTCACCCCCGCGGCGTCCGCGAGCTCGCCCACCGCCTGCTGCGCCTCACCTGCGATCCGGGCGACGACGACGCGCTTCGCCTCGACCGCCGACTCCAGCCACGCGCGCAGGTCGGCGACTCCGGCGGCGCCCTCGCGCGCGCGGGTGAGCAGGACGTCGAGCGTGCCGGCGCCGTCCCTTCGGAGCTGGCTGCGCATGTCGTCCGCGACGCGGCGCGCGTCGCCGGCGCTGAGGAGGTCGCTCCGGTTCAGCACGACGACCTGCCGCCGGAGGCGCGGCGCGTACTGCTGGAGATAGCCGCCGTGCATCACCTGGTCCATGTACTTCTCGGGATCGACGACCCACGCGACGGCGTCGACGCGCGGCAGCAGGGCGTCGACGAGCTCGCGGTGCTCGCGCGCGATCGAGTCGAAATCGGGGAGGTCGAGGACGGCGACGTCGCCGAGAGCGCCGCCGGTGTGCTCGCGAACCTCGCTGATCGACAGCCATTTCAGAAGGCCGTCTAGATCGCGGCGCCGGTCCGCGGGGACCCAGGCAATCGCCGCCGATGTGGTCGGCCGCCGCGGCCCCGCCGAGCTCACCTGGGCGCCGGCGATCGCGTTCAGGAGCGTCGACTTGCCGACGCCGGTGCCTCCCGCGAGCGCGAGGACGTAGGCGCTGCTCGGAAATCCGAGGCGCGCGCGAGCGGTCTCGAGCGTCGAGGCCGCGGACGCCACGTCGACACCGAGCGATTTCGCGGCCGCGATCGCCTCTTCGAGGTTGTCGAGGCAGCGCTCGACGCTCATTGCTGCATCGCGTCGACCGCCGTGCGCAGGCCCGTCGCGATCTCTCGCATCTTCGCGGGGGGCGGGACGAGCGCCTCGAAGCGCGCGCGGTCCTTGTCGAAGAGGATCGAGAGCAATGCGTCGAGCCGGCCACGAGCGTTGCCGACGAGCTCCGCCATCGCGCCCTCGCCGAAGATCGCTTCGAGCAGCTTCTGGTTGAGCACCGCGGTGCCCGCGGCGATCCCGACCTCGATGCCGGTGAGGCCGGCGGTCTGAATGAATACGGCGAGCATCACGGCGACGCCCACGGCGTTGACGCCGAGCGCCGCGACCTGCGCGACCGCTCGTTTGCGACCGGCGTGCTCGCGCACGTCCTCGACGATCCGGCGCATCCACTCGGAAAGGCCGTCGCGGACCGCGGGGCCGAATGCTTCCGAGGCCGACCAGAGCTCGGGATGCCGCGCGACCATAGCGGCGGCCTCGGCGCGGTCCGACCACGCGAGCGACGTCCGCCGCGCAGCGTCGCTCGCATGCCGCAGGGCGAGGGCCTCGAGCGTCGTCGTCATCTCCTGCTCGACCGCGTTCACCGGCGCCGCGGGCGTGCGGCGGAAAACCGTGACGAGCATCGCTCGCAGCCTGCCGATTCCGGAGGAGATGAACCTGGCGACCTGGTCGGCGCCGACGAACTCGTTCCAGCGGCGCAGCACCTCCTCGCGCAGGATCAGCCCGCCCTGCAGCGCCCTCGTGAGGGCGGTGAGCTCCTCGGCGTAGGTGGTGACGGCGATGCGATCGAGCGCGTCGGCGTCGATGGCCTCGTGCTCCAGGTCGTCGGCAATCGAGTGCGCGAGCGGGGCGAGGCCGCGGAGCGCCCCGGCCAGCGCCTGCGCGGCGACGGCGCGCCGCTCATCCGCCTGGGCCGCGAGGCGCTCGATGCGGTCGAGGAGCGGCCGCGCCTTTTCGCGCGAGAGCCCGTCGACGTTGGGGTCGACGTCGCCCTCGTCGACGACGATGAGGTCGTCCGCCTGGCCGAGCAGCCGCTTGGCGTCAGCGACAACCGAGGCGCGATCCTCCGCGTCGGCCGGCACGCGGTTCAGGACGACGACGAGCGGGAGCCCGCGCTCGCGGACGCGGCGCAGCACCTCCCAGGGCACGAGGTCGGCGTAGCGCGTCGCGGTGGTCACGAAGACGCAGAGGTCGCAGCTCTCGACGAGCGCGTCGGCAAGCTCGCGGTTGTCGCGCTCGACGGAGTCCACGTCGGGCGCGTCGATGACCGCCACGCCGTCCGCGCCGGCGGGGCGGAGCGCGAGCTTGAGCCGCTCCCTGGCGACGATCGCGAGCCGGCCGCTGCCGAGGATCCGCTGGGCGTCGGCCTCGCTTGCGTAGACGACCGCGTCGCGCGTTGTCGGGCGCAGGACGCCGGCCTTGCTCACCTCGGCGCCCGCGATCGTGTTCAGCAGCGAGGACTTGCCGGCGCCGGTGGGCCCGACGAGGAGGACGAGAAGGGGGGCGTCGAGGTCGGCGAGGCGGGGGCGCACGAAGCCCTCGAGGTGGTCGTGAAGCTGGCGGGCACGCGCCGCGGCCGCGGCGTTCTCGATCGGCAGCGCGAGTCGGCGCGCGGCGAGCGCCGCGAGGCGGTCGCTACGCTCGACGAGCTCGCTGGACTCCACGGCCCCGCACTCTAACGACGGTACGCGCTGTTTGAGCGGTCACCCGCTCACCGGTCACTTCTCGATCGTCTTCATGTGCTCGGCCGGATGGCGCTCGCCATGGATGTCCGCGGCCGGCACCGCCGCCGCTATTTGCGCGAGCGCACCGGCGTCGAGCTCGATCTCCAGCGCGCGTGCATTCTCGGCCAGGTGAGCGACCGTGCGGGTGGCCACGACCGGCAGCACTCCCCAGGGCTGGCCGAGGACCCACGCCAGCGCGAGCTGAGCCACCGTCGCGCCGCGCTCGCCGGCGAGAGCCGCCAGCCTGTCGACATGCTTCAGATTCGCGCGCAGGTTCTCCTCCTGGAAGCGCGGATGAGTCCGGCGAAAATCGTCGGGAGCGAGATCCGCGGTGGTCCGGATGGCCCCCGTGAGAAAGCCGCGCCCGAGCGGGCTGTAGGCCATGAACTGGATGCCGAGGCGGGCGCAGAGGGGTAGCAGCTCGCGCTCCGGATCGCGAGACCAGAGCGAGTATTCGGTCTGCAGCGCGGTCACCTGGCGCAGCGCGGAAGCGCGAACCAGGGTCTGCTCACCTACCTCGCAAAAGCCGAAGCCGCGGATCTTGCCCTCATCCTGGAGCCGGACGAGCTCCCCCACGGTTGCTTCGACGGGCGTGTCGGGATCGCGCCTGTGCTGCAGGTACAGGTCGATGTGGTCGGTGGCAAGGCGTCGCAGGCTGTACTCACACGCCTTCCGGACGTGCGCCGGAGAGCTGTCGCGCCGGACCGGGACCCCGGCGGCGTCGAGCACCCAGCCGAACTTCGTGGTCAGGAAGACCTCGTCGCGGATGCCGGCGATCGCTGCGCCGACCAGGACCTCGTTCTGGCCGGCGCCGTAGGCGTCCGACGTGTCGAGCAGGTTGATGCCAAGGTCGTGGGCTGCCCGGATGATCCGGCCGGCGTCGACGCCCTCGGCGGAGCCGTATCCGCCGGACAGGGCAAAGCAGCCGAAGCCGATCCGGCCGACGGGTGCGCCGGCCGGGGTCGTCAGCGGCACGTCAGGCCGATCGGGCCGGCTTTCCCGCTGCGGTCGCGGCCGGCCCCGGCGAGAGGCTGGGCTGACGGCGATGCCACTCGTGCGCCCGCTCGTACGCGCGGGCGATGCGAAACAGCGTCGCCTCCATGAGCGGCCTGCCGAAGAGCGCCATGCCGATGGGCAGACCTTCAGAGCTGAAACCGGCGGGGACGCTCAGCGCCGGCACGCCCACGATGTTTGCGGCGACGCACTGCCGGAAGTACGAGGAGCCGGGCGACTCGCCCGATTGGTCGGTGAGAACGAGGTTCAGCTCCTCGACCGGCACGGTCGGCATCGGCAGCGTCGGCGCGACCAGCGCGTCGAGCCGCGACGCCGCAAACGCGCTGCGGACACGATCGCGAAGCACGCGCCGGGCCCGCTGCGCCCGCACGTAGTGGGTTGCCGGGATGATCTCGCCGAGCTCGATCATCACGCGGGTCGAGAGCTCGTAGCGATCAGCTCTCTCGCGCAGCCAAGCACGGTGGTAAGCGGTCGTGTCGGCGAGGATGGGCGGCATCGCGATCGGGACCGAGAGCTCGAGCTCCGGGATGCTGACGTCGACCAACGTCGCGCCTTCCGAGACGAGGTAATCGATCGCGCCGTTGACCGCCGCCGCGACCTCGGGCGTGACCCTCGGCCCGAAGTAGAAGTCACGCTCGACACCGATGCGCAGGCCGCGCACGCCGCCGTCGATGCCGGCCCGGAAATCGGGGACTTCGACGTCGAGGCTCATCGGGTCGTCGGGGTCGTAGCCGGCCATCGCGCCCAGCAGCACGGCGCAGTCCTCGACGGTTCTCGTGAGCGGGCCGACGTTGTCGAACGTCGCGCTCATCGGCACGACGCCTCGCCTGCTGACACGGCCCTGGGTCGGCTTCAGGCCGACCACGCCGTCGACCGACGCGGGGCAGCGAATCGAGCCGCCGCCGTCGGTTCCGATCGCGCCAAAGGCCGAGCGAACCGCGACCGCAACGCCCGAACCTGCGCTCGACCCGCCCGGGTAACAGTCGAGGCGCCACGGGTTGCGGGTCGGCGGGATGTTTACGCCGTACGCGAATTCGTGAGTCTGCGTCTTGCCGAGCACGATCCCGCCGGCGGCGCGCACGTTGCGAATGACCGTGGCGTCGTACTCCGGAACCCAGCCCTCGAGAACCTTCGACCCGGCCTCGGTTGGGGCATCGACGGTGTAAACGAGGTCCTTGAACGCGATCGGGATCCCGTGGAGCGGACCACGCCAGCGTCCCTTTGCCCGGTCGGCATCCGCTCCGCGGGCCTGCTCCAGCGCGATGTCGCCCATGACGTGCGCGTACGCGTGGACGAGCGGCTCGGTCTCGGCGATGCGCTCCAGCTCGGCCTGGACCAGCTCGACTGACGAGACCTCACCCGCAGCGATGCGATCGACCGCCTCCGTAAGCGTGAGGCCGGCCAGCTCGTTCATCGGACGCCCGCCTGAGCACGAGTCGGCTCGGGCCGCCGCGTGTGCCAGTCGGTCACCTGCTGGTACGCGTGCGCCACGCGGAAGAGGTCGGACTCGCGGAACGGCCTTCCGTAGAGCTGCATGCCAATCGGCAATCCCTTCGAGCTGAAACCGCACGGAACGCTGAGCGCCGGTATCCCGAACACGTTGCCCAGAAAGCAGTGGTGGAGGAATGTCGACAGGGCGGTCTCGCCTTCGCCGGTCAGATCGACCGAAAGCTGCTCGACCGGCATCGTGGTGTGGGGCAGAGTCGGACACACGAGTCCGTCGATCCGGTACTTCGCAAACGAGTTCTTCACGGTTGAGCGAAGCGCCGCTCGTGCGCGCTGCGCGTATACGTACTGAGCGCCGAGCACCAGCTCGCCGAGCTCGAGCATGATCCTGGTCGCGGGCACGTACTTGTCGCGCTGTCCGCGCAGCAGGCGGCGGTGCCACTCGCTGGTGTCGGTCAGAAGGATCGTCATCCCGACGTTGGCCGCGTGCTCGAGCTCCGGCAGCTTGACCTCGACGATGTCCGCGCCGAGGTCGGCGAGGCGCGTGATCGCCAGCTCAACGGCTGCGCGCACGTCAGGAATCACGTGCGAATAGAAGAAGTAGTCGCGATCCACGCCGAGACGGAGGCCCTTCACGCCCTGCCCGAGAGCCGCGACGTAGTCCGGAACCGGCTCGTCGATGCTGCTGGAGTCGTGCGGATCGTGGCCCGCGATCACGCCCAGCAGAAGCGCGTTGTCCTCTGCGGTGCGGGTCAACGGACCGACGGTGTCGAGCGTGGCGCTCATCGGAAAGACGCCGTGCTTGCTGACGCGCCCGTACGTCGGCTTGAGGCCGACCACGCCGTCCACCGACGCCGGCACGCGAATCGATCCGCCGGTGTCGGTGCCGATCGCACCGAACGCGGACCCGACCGCCACGGCCACGCCCGAGCCGGCGCTCGAGCCGCCCGGGTAGCAGTCGGTGTTCCACGGGTTGCGCGTCGCCGGAACGTCCTGTCCGTAGGCGAACTCATGCGTGACCGTCTTCCCGACGATCACCGCCCCGCCTGCCTTCAGGCGCGCGACGACCGTCGCGTCGTGGTCGGGCACGAAGCCTTCGAGGACGCGCGAGCCGGCCTGGGTCGGGAAGCCCTCCGTGTAGAGGAGATCCTTCACGCCGACGGGAATGCCGTGCAGCGGGCCGCGCCAGGTCCCTCTTCGCAGCTCGTCGTCCGCCGTCGCGGCCTCGCGCCGTGCGGAGTCGACCATCAGCGTCACGTACGCGTGGACGGCCGGCTCCGTCTGGTCAAGCCGCGCGAGCGTCGAATCGAGGAGCTCGACCGATGAGAACGTGCGGGCGGCGAGGCCGTCCGCCGCCTCGCGCAGCGACAGCCGCCACAGCTCTGGCTGGCTCACTCCCACCTCGGGTCGAACGTGACGATCGGATCCGCCTCGTCGACGTCGAGGTCCTCGAGGGCCTTCATGCCCGCGAGGTGGTTGCGGAGAGCGCCGACGAGCGGCTCGACGTCCTCATCCGGGATCGAAATCCCGGCGACGTCCGCGAGCGTCCGGACGACGTTGGCGTTGACGTCTTTCGGGTTCATGCCCGGATTCTCAGCAGCTGCTTCTGCGGGGGCGTCAGCAGCCGGGGGCCGTTCGCGGTGACCTCCGCGAGGTCCTCGGTGTGGTACGCCTCCTGCCTCTGCTCGAGCACGACCATGGGCTCGATGTTCAGGACCATGCCGACCTCGAGCTTGATGTCGTTGCCGGGCTCCAGCATCGGGAACTCGTGCAGCCCGATGCCCATGCCGTGGCCTATGTGCGGCATCGAGAACGGGAGGCCCTGCCGCTTGAACTCGTCCTTCACGGCGTTGAAGACGTCGCGCGCGGGCCGGCCGGGCTCGATGGCCTTGAAGCCGGCGTCCTGGGTCGCTCGCAGCGCCGTGAGCGTCGCCGCCTGCTCCGGGCTCGGCTCGCCGACGACGCCCGTCCTGGCGAGGTCCGAGTTGATGACCTCGTCGAACCTGGCTCCGAAGTCGATGCGCCACAGCGTTCCTGGCGCCATCGGCTCGTCTGTCGACTCCGGGTGCGCCTGCATCGTGCGCGCGCCGGACGCGAAGACGAGGAACAGCGGGACGCCTCCGGCTTGCATCAGCTTCAGGAACGCGCTCGTGGAGAAGTCGCGCTCGGTGGCTCCGGCGCGCAGCTCGGCCGCGGTCTCCTCGGCCGCCGCGAGCGTGGCCTTGGCCGCGGACTCGAGGACCGCGATCTCGTTGGCGTCCTTGACCGCCTGCGACAGCTCGATGTCGTCGTCGACCGAAACGAGCTCGACGCCCGAGAGGCTGTCCTCGATCACCCTGCCGGAAGCGATGGGAAGCCTGCGCGCGTCGATCCCGATCGATCCGCCGGCGAGGTTTCGCTCGCGGAGGACCTTGGCCAGGACCTCGGTCGGGTTCTCCGCGAACTCGACGTAGTCGCGGACGTCCGCAATGTCTGTCTGAGTCTTCACCTGGCGGGTCTCGATTCCGCACACGATCACCGTCGGCTCGGCGCCGCGCGGCACGACGACGAACGCGAGCCGGTCAGGGAGCGAAACCTGGGTCATGAGATGCGTGCCCGCGAAATACGAGACGTTCTGGTACGACGAGACGACGATGCCGTCGAGATTGCGCCGCTCGATGATCTCCTGCAGCCGGGCCAGCCGCGGGCCCGTACTGACGCGCTTGGTTGTAATCCCCATGTTGAAACTCCCGGTCGGTGGACCAATCAGTCAGCGGGCCGCCACGAGGCCGGCACCGGTGTGCCGGCCTGCGGCAGCATTCCCAGTCGCCGTTCGTCGCTTAGGCGCCAACCCCCTGCACGTTGTGGAACTTCTGCAGGATCCCGGTCTGGACCAGGTACTGGTCCTCCGGCGGGAAGGGCAGAAGCTTCACTTTGTTGTCCGACGTGTAGTAGGTGTCGATGTTCGACTTCGTCAGCATCAGCTGCGGGCAAGGCGTCAGCGCCGGAACCTTGATCCCGTTCTTGATCGCCACCGCCTCGGCGGTGATGAACTCGGACCACAGGTCGAGGAACGCGGATCCTTCGCACAGCCACGACGCGTTGGTGCGCGTGTTGGTGAGACCGTCAGGCGTCGGGCCGAGGCCGCACGTCAGCACGTTGTTCTGCCGGCCTGCTTCGGTGAGCGCACGCAGCGCCCCCTCCGCGCAGTCGCTGTCGGACCCGTAGAGAAGGACGTGGTTCGAGGCGGGGATCGTGGGCAGCTTGTTCTTGGCGTTCTTGTACGCGCCCTCGATCGTGCTCTCGCATTCGAACTGGAGACCCTGCTTGTTGCCGATGACCGTCGTCTGGGGGTTGAGCTGGTCCGGAGTCAGCGTCGGGAAGCCGGGCATCATGGACGCGATCGTGATGTAGAAGTAGCGCGGCCCGTCGTTGACCTCGACGCCGTTCGGCGAGGCGACGACCATGACCACGGTCGTGTCGGATGACGTCCAGCCCTTCGCCATCGCCGCCGGGACGACGACGCCGGCGGCATCGACGCCCATCTTCTTGTTCGAAAGGTTGAACTGCGGGCACCCGGGTATCGGCTGGTTCACTGCGAGACACGGGATGTGCGCGTCGTTGAACTTCTTGCCGAGCGCCGGCCCGACGTTCGCGACGGCGTTCCAGTCGACGATGACGTCCGGGTGGTCCTGGATCATGAGGTCGGCGTTGGCGATGGCGGCCGCGCCATCCAGCTTGTTGTCGTAGCGCCGCACCGTCACGCCGGCCGTCGCCGCGCCGGACACCATGCCGTCGCTCACCGTCTTGAACACGCCGATCGCATCGTCTGCGCTCGCGAAGTCGATCTTTATCGGTCCGCTGCTTGTTCCGCTCGTCGAAGAGCTACCGCAAGCCGTAAGCAACAGGGTCGCAATGCCGACCCATCCAAGCCACCTGATGTTCATGCCATTCCTCCCAATCTCTGAACTGCCGGGTCCACTAACCGGCCAGCTGTCCGAAAACCGCCCGCAAGCGACCAAAACCGACGGCGAGCAGCAGGATCGCGCCGGTCGCGATCTGCTGATAGAAAGAGGGAACCTGCATCAGCGCCATGCCATTGGCGATGGTGCCGAGGACGAGCGTCCCGACGACCGTTCCTGGAATCCCGCCGACGCCTCCGGTCAGGGCCGCGCCGCCCAGGATCACGGCGGCGATTGAGTTCAGCGCCGCGTTGGCGCCGACGGTGGGTGCGCCGGCCAGCAGCTGCTGCGCCAGCATCACGCCCGCGAACGAGGACAGGCCCGCGCTGATCACGTACACCGACGTCGTGACCAGGTCCACGCGGATGCCGGCCAGGCGGCTCGCCTCCCGGTTGCCGCCGATCGCATAGATCATCCGGCCGTACACCGAGAAGCGCAGCACCGCGAAGGCGATGACCGTGATCAGGATCATCGTCCACACGTAAAGGGGCATCCCGAGCACGACGTTGTCGATCGGCCCCTGGTTGAGGTCGTTGAACGCGACGGTCTCGCCGTTGGTGACGACGTAGGCAAGACCGACGGTGATCGACCACGTGCCGAGCGTCGTGACCAGGGCGTTGATGCCGATCCGCGTGATGATCAGACCGTTCGCGAGGCCGATCGCGCAGCCGGCGAGCACCGCGATCGTCCAGGCCTCGGGGATGCTGGTACCGCGATTGATGAGCATCGTGAAGATCACGCCGCCTAGCGGCACGGTGCCAGAAACCGACAGATCGAACCCGCCCGCGATGAGGACGTAGGCCTGGCCCAGCGTCACGATGCCGATGACGGAGACGTTGGACAGGATGTTGACCGCGTTGGAGGCCGAGAAGAAGAACGGGGCCGAGACCGAGAAGTAGATCAGCACGATGATGTAGAAGCCGCCGAGGCCGAGCCCCTGCATCGCGCCCAGCGCGAGCCTCGTCCGGCCGGACAGCGCGGCGTCGCGCTTCGGCGCGTCGTTCGGAGCGGGTGCGCCTGGATCCACCTCTTCGTCCACCGCCCGCGCCATTAGGCTGCGTCCTTCGCGGCCAGCGCGACCGCCTGCCCCTGCGTCTTGGATGTGTCCGTCAGCTCGGCGACGATGCGCCCTTCGCGGAGCACGACCAGGCGGTCGGCGACGAGCACGGCTTCCTCGACGTCCGTCGTGACCCACAGGATCGCGGTTCCCTGCTCGGCGATCGAGCGAAGGTACTGATGAATCTCGTAACGAGCGCCCACGTCGACGCCTCGCGTCGGCTCCTGGAGCACGAGCACGCGCGGATTGGTGAGCAGCCGGCTCCCGAGCACGACCTTCTGCTGGTTGCCGCCGCTCAGCGTCGCGACCGGCTGCGCCAGCGACCTCAGGCGGATCTGCAGGGTGTCGCGCATGCGCTGCGCCATCGCGCGCTCCGCGGGTATCTGAGTCACGCCCAGTCGCGACAGCGACCGCAGCACGAGGAGGGTCAGGTTCGTCTGCACCGAGAGCGGCATGACGAGGCCGTCGCGCTTGCGTTCCGCCGGCAGGTAGCCGATCCCGGCGCGGATCGACGCAGTGATGGTCCGGAAGACCGGGTATTCCCGGCCCTCGACGACGACGCTTCCGGTGAACTTCGGATTGCGGCCCGCGAGGCCTTCGGCGATCGCCTCGCCGCCCGACCCGCGAAGTCCGAACAGCGTGACGATCTCGCCGCGGTGCACCGTGAGGTTGAGGTCGCGGATCGGCGGCTCGCCGGTCCAGGCCCATCCGCGAAGCTCGAGGGCCGCCTCGGTCAGCGCGCGGCCAGGGCGTTGCGTCCCTAGCTCTTCCGCAGCAGCGCCAAGCATCAGGCTGATGAGCTGCGGTCGGGTGGCCTCGCGGGTCGGCACGTCGCCGACCACGTCTCCGTTGCGCATGACGACGACGCGGTCGCTCACGTCGAACACCTCGTCCATCCGGTGCGAGATGAAGATGACGCTGAGCCCGGCTCGCACGAGCTGCCGCAGGATCGTGAACAGCTTCTGACTCTCGCCGCTCGTGAGCGACGCCGTCGGCTCATCAAGGACGAGGACGTGCGAGCTGCGGCTCAGCGCCTTCACTATCTCGACGAGCTGCCGCTCGGCGAGGGTCAGGTCGGCCATCCGCCAGCTGACGTGCAGGTCGATGCCGAATTTCGTCGCCTCGGCGCGCGCGGCCGACATGATCGCGACGTCGCTCGTCATGCCTCCGCGGTGCGGCCAGCGACCGAGCAGGATGTTGTCCGCGACGGTCCGGTTGCTGAGGTACGCCAGCTCCTGCGGGATGTAGGCGATCCCGAGCTTGAGCGCATCCCGCGGTGACTGGATGGCGACGCGCCTGCCCTCCACCTGGATCTCACCGGACTCCGGCTCGACGACGCCGGCGATGATCTTGGCGAAGGTCGACTTGCCGGCCCCGTTCTCCCCGATGACCGCGACGATCTCGCCGCGCGCGATCGCGAAGTCGACATGTTTCAGGACCAGGTGACCGCCGTAGCTCTTCGCGAGGCCGGTCGCGCGCAGCACCTCGTTGGCCGCAACGGATACGTCAGCGGTCGAGTTACCGAGGTCGGCTGCCATCCCTCCGTGGGAATCTAGGTGACTTCGGTCTGACTGTCACGGTGCGATCCCGACAGATTTAGTCGTTCCGATCTGTGCGGTTTCGCCACGGCGCCGCGGTTCAGGGTCTCCCGGCGCGGACCTGCCTGACCAGCAGCGCGATGCGTAGCGGCACCGCTCGGATCGACTCGTCGACCGGACCGCCGAGCAGCTGCTCGGCCCGCTCGAGCCGCTGCCGGAGGGTGTTCACATGCACCGAAAGCCGGCGCGCCGCGTCGGCCTTGTTCCCGCCGGCCTCGTAGTAGGCGTGGAGGGCATCCATCAGGCGTTCGCGCCGGCCGAGGGGTGCAAGGGCGGCGCGGCACAGTGACTCGAGGCGCTCGGCCTGGCCCGCCTCGAAAAGGTGCGTCAGCGCTTCGAGTCCCTCGCCCCAGAGAACCCGGTTCGCCCCGAGAAGGTCGTGCAGTCGAAGCGCGGCGAGCGTCGCCTCGCGGACCTCCGTGAGGTTGTGACACGTGGAGCCGACGACCGCGCTCATCGTCAGGTGGTTGTGCTCGAGGACGGCGCCGATCTCAGCCAGCGCGCTTTCGACATGAGGCCTCGACGTCGGGTTGACGAAGAGCAGGAGATGCCGGCCGTAAACCGTGGCGAAGTCATTCGGCCGCACCGCGGCGACGAGCCTTCGCGACGCTTCGAGGCGCGACCCCCATTGATCGCCGGGGCCACCGATGCTGAGGACCACCGGCCGGTGCGGCTCGCGGGAGCTGGTCCAGATGCCGGCCGCGCGCGCTTCGAGAACGCGAAAGTCCGGCGGGCGCTCGGCGAGGAGCTCGTAGATGAAGTCGCCGAGCTGGCGGCGTTCGGCGTCGCCCTTCGTGAACAGCTTGAGCGCAACGATCGAAGCCACCCGGTCCATGACCATGTCGACGAGCGCGCCACGATCGTCGCCGCCGGGCGACGGCCCGACCCACAGGTACCCGAGGAGGTCGCGGCCGGCTTCGATCGGCGCGACCCTCCACTCGCGACCCGCCCTGACCGGTGCGTGGCGCTCGTTGCACTCGGCCATCGCCTCGCGCGACTCGGTCCGGTTGAGGAAGGTCATGTTCACGTTCGACGCGGAGCCTGCCTTGCCGGGGGTCTGGACGATCGGACCCAGCTTCCAGTCGGTGACGAGGACCGGCCGCTCCAGCGATTCAGCGAGCGCGACCGCGACCGGGCTGACGCCGTCCTGGTCTCGCGAGCGCGCGAGCACGGCATGCCGCACGTCGTCGGCGCTCGAGAGCAGCGCGTTCTCCGCTTCGGTCCGCCGCAGCGTCTTCGTGACCTGGTCGAGCTGAGCGGCCAGCTCGGCCTGGTGGAGCGCCTTGGCAAGCGCTGCGGCCACCTGGTCGGCGAGCGTCATCAGGAGCTCGACGTCAGCCGCCGGAAAATGCCGAGGCTCTCGGTGACCCACGTACAGGGCGCCGAGCATTCTGCCGCGCGCCTGCATGGGAACCGCCAGGACGGTGCGCATTCCCTCCTTGCGGATGATGTCGTCGGTGGCCGGGTCGTGGTCGAGCCGGCTGTCGTTCAGGAAGTCGGAGGACTGCACCGGCTGCCCGGTCCCCACGGCGGTGATCGCCTGCACCGGCCGGATGATCGTCGTGAACGTCGGCGTGCGGTGGCCGACGCTCGCCTCGAGCTTCAGGAATCTCGCGTCGGCATCCAGGAGCATCGCGAACGAGATGTGGGTCGACAGCAGCTTCAACGCGCACCGGACCGCAACGCCGAGCACCTCTGAGACGTCGCGGGCGCGAAGGAGGTCGCCGACGGTCGATTCGAGCGCGACTCGGGGCGACTGTGCGTCGGCATCGCCGCCCACGCCGGCCCGGGTCGAACGCCGCTTCGGTGCGGCGTCTTCGATCACGCGCGCCAAGTCGGACGCTCCACGGCCGGCTGAGCCGTTATGTCCCTTTCCACCACCCCGGAGTGGCGATTGTGGCACATTCCTACACCATTGCCGGGCCCCGGCCGGGCTATTCGCCGTACCGCCTGTACAGGCGGTGCTTGCGGTTCGTCGTGAACGGCCTCACCTCGGATGGCCAGCGGCCTCGTTCTACCGCGTCGGCCCACGACCGGCTCACGAGCACGTCCGGCGAGTCGATCTCGTAGAGCGCATGGAATCGTGGCTCGGCGACGGGCACGTGGCGCACCTCACCACCAAGGGAGATGTCGAAAGCCTCGCTTTCGTAGCGGGCCACGCGCCGGACGCCAGGGACAGTCAGCAGGTTGGGGATGTGCTCGCGGTCGTACACGTCGTGGAACACGCCCTCGCGGTCGGCGTCGACATCCATGCTTGCGATGAAGAGGTACTTCGCCGACATCACGCGGTCTCGACAGCCCGGATCGCGATGACGTCTATCTCGACACCGTAGGGCGGGATCAGGGTCGCCTGGATGGTCGTCCGGGCCGGCGGATCGCTCGGAAAGTACGTGCGGTAGGCGGTGTTGAAAGCGGCGAAGTCGTTGATGTCGGCGAGGTAAGCCGTCACCTTCACGACCTGCTCGAGCGAGCTGCCCGCGGCCTCGAGCAGCGCAGCGACGTTCTTCATGATCTGGTGTGTCTGCGCGGTGGCATCGCCCTCCGTGAATCGGGACGTGCTCCTGTCCACGGCGACCTGCCCGGACAGGAAGACGAAGTTGCCGGCGGCGATGCCGGGCGAGAGCGGCAGGCTGCCTGCCTTCGCTGAGCCAACGACGACCACCTGCTTTTTCATCGCGTTCCTCCTGACGTTTCTTTCGAGCCGCGTAATCCTCGCACCTGCTTGCCCGACTTAGACTTCGCCGCGCCGCCCCCTCCACGGAGCGGAACTGCCAGGGAGGTGTTGACGGATGGGTGCGGAACTGAGGATCGCGCTCGTGACCGGGGGAGGGAGCGGCATCGGGCGCGCCGCCGCCCTTGCGCTTGCGGCCGAGGGCTTCACGGTGGTCGTCGCCGGCCGGCGGCGTGACGTTCTCGACGCGGTCGCACGCGAGGCGGCCTCAGCCGGACGTTCGGTGGTTCCGATTCCCGCCGACGTGACCGACCCGACTTCGGTCGACGCGCTGTTTGCCGAGGTCCGGGAACGCTTTGGCCGGCTCGATCTTCTCTTCAACAACGCGGGTACCAGCGCGCCGGCGATCCCGATCGATGAGCTGACGTACGAACAGTGGCGCGCGGTCGTGGACACGAATCTCACCGGCCCGTTCCTGTGCACGCAGCGCGCGGTCGCATTGATGAAGGCGCAGAGGCCGCGTGGCGGCCGGATCATCAACAACGGCTCGATCTCGGCTCACTCGCCGCGCCCCAACAGCGCGCCGTACACGGCGACGAAACACGCGATAACCGGGCTCACGAAGTCGACCGCGCTTGACGGTAGGGCGTTCGATATCGCGTGCGGTCAGATCGACATCGGAAACGCCGCGACCGAGATGACCGACGGGATCGCGCGCGGCGCGATGCAGGCAGACGGGCGCATGGCGCCGGAGCCGCGCATGGACGTCTCCGACACCGCGCGTGCGATCGTCTACATGGCGAGCCTGCCGCTGTCCGCGAACGTGCAGTTCATGACCGTGATAGCGACCAACATGCCGTTCATCGGCCGCGGCTGAGCTCGATGCCGGCGGGCCGCTTCGACGAGGTGAACGTGTCGGCGCTCGCGCGGCTCATCGACCATGGGCACCTGGACGCTGTCGTCTGCCGGTCCGGCGTCAACGTCGCCTATCTCTCGGGCATCGCGACCCCCGGCACGCTCGGGCGCCATCTCGACCTGGCGGCGACGCCGAGGCCGACGTTCGTGATCTGGCCCGCCGAAGGCGAACCGATCCTCGTGACGAGCGAGATCGCGGCCGGCCTGGCGCGCGCCACGAGCTGGATCGAGACGGTTCGGACGTATCGCGACTACCGGGAGGATGCGGAGGAATGCCTTGCGGCCGTGATCGAAGGCGCCGGTCTTGGACGCGCGCGCGTCGGTTTCGACATCTCGTGGTTTGGAGCGAAACGCTGGGCAGAGCTCAAGGGGCGTCTGCCTGACGTCGACGCGGTCGACGTCACCGACGACATGGATCGCGTTCGGGCTGTGAAGACGCCGGCGGAGGTCGAGCGGCTGCGTGCCGCGGCAGCGCTGCTGGACCGGTGTCTGGCCGACGTGTTTCCAACCGTCCGCGTGGGCCAGAGCGAACGCGCAGTGCATGCACGAATCGTCGCGAGGGCGACGGAGCTCGGCGCCGACAGCATCCACGGGATCCTGCAATCGAGCGACAACCCGGTTCTCTACGGCGGCGAGAGCGATGTCCGGCTTGTCGAGGGCAGCGTCATCCGGACCGACTACGTGCTGTACCTCAATGGCTACGCCGCCAACCTTTCACGTCCGCTGCACGTCGGCGCGCCGTCGGACGCCCTGCTGGATCGCTACCAGGCGTACGTCTCGGTCTGCCGGGACGTGGTCGGTTTGCTGCGAAGCGGCCGGCGTGGTGGCGACATCCACGAATCGATCCAGGACGCGTTCCGGTCCGTGAGCCTGGAGCCCGGCCCGGCGATAAGCGGTCACGGCATCGGCCGCTGGTTCCATCAGCAGTACCCGCTGTGCGTTCCGGGTTCCACCGACGTCCTGGAGCCCGGGATGGTTATCGCCCTCGAGCCGATCAGCGGCCACTGGCACCTGCAGGACGAGTTCCTGATCACGGGGTCAGATCCCGTCCGGATCTCAGATGGATTTGATTGGGGCGATCTCTCGCGGTCGGGCTGATGGGGCTGCCGAGACGCGAGCGCGTTGCGCGGTCGCGACACATATAAGGACGAGGAGCGCGGCCACGATCGTCTCGGCGCGAATCGGTTCGCCGAGGAGCAGCCAGGACAGGACCACTGAAAGCACCGGCTGAGCGAGCTGCACCGAGCTGGCGCGAGGGACGCCGGCCAGGCCCATCGCTCGGTACCAGAGGATCATGCCGACGAAGACGGAGAACACCGCCATGTAGGCGACCGCGACGAGCGATGGCGTGCTTGGAGCGAACCCGGACGCGCGGAGCGCCAACGCGGTGAGCGGAACGGATAGCGGGAGTGCGGCGACCAGGCCCCACGCGATCACCTGGCCGCCGGGCATGGTGCGCGCAAGTCTTCCGCCTTCGGCGTACGCGGTGGCAGCGCACAGCAGCGCGGCGAAGAGGTAGAGGTCGCCGATGCCGAGCCCGGCTGACGGCGAACCCATCACCGCGTAGACGACCACCACGGCGGTCCCGGCCGCGGTCGCGATCCAGAAAAGGACGGGAGGCCTGTCACCGGTTCGGAGTGACCCGACCACTGCGGTGAGCATGGGGAGGATGCCGATGACGACGGAACCGTGGGTTGCGCTCACCGTCTTCAGCGCGTCCGCGGTGAAGTAGCCGAACCCGACGCCGGCTCCGAGCGCGACGACTGCGATCCCGAACAGCTGGCTGCGGTTCGGCCTCGGGGCTCGGATCGCGATGAGGTAACCGATCGCCAGCAGCGCCCCCACGACCGACCGGCCGACGCCAACCACCGTCGGGTCGATGGTCGCCACCGCGATCCGGGTCGCGGGCACCGTGCCGGAGAACATCAGTACGGCGACGACGGCCAGCAAGAGCCCGGATACCGGTATCGAAAGTCGACCGATACCGATACTCGTACTGCCCACGGTTCACGCTAGCACATTCAGCGTCCACCGCAAGTGGTATCGTCACTCAGCGCGTGGCCGATAGCAGCATCCGAAGCCTGACCGGCACCCTGCGCCTGCGCGCAGAGGCGATGGCGGCCGGTTCGCGGTTCCCCTCGACCCGCGAGATCGCGTCCGGCTACCACGTCAGCCCCCTCACCGTTTCACGCGCCCTGGCCACGCTCAGCGCCGAGGGAGTGCTGAAGACGCTCCCCGGGTCCGGCACGTTCGTCGCCGAGCGCGCGCCCGCGGGCGAGTCAGATGTGATCGACACCGCGTGGCAGACCGTCGCGCTCGGCGACCGCGCGATCGATGCCCGCGCTCTTCAGACCTACCTCGACGTCAACCCGCGCGGGGCGCTGTCGCTCGCCGGTGGTTACCTGCACCCGTCGCTGATGCCGATCCGCGCGCTGACGCTGGCGGGCAACCGTGCGGTGCGCCGGCCGGAGACGTGGGAGACGCCGGACTCGCGCGGGATCGTCGGACTCAGGTCGTGGTTCGCGGGCCACCATGGGAGCGGGTTCTCGGCCGGCGACGTGATCGTGTGCAACGGAGGACAGTCCGCGCTGTCGGCGACGTTTCGCGCGCTGGTCCCGCCGGCGGGGACGCTCGTCGTCGAGGCGCCGACCTACCCGGGGGCACTGGCGATCGCGCGCGCGGCCGGGATCCGCGTCGTGCCCGTGCCGCTCGACGAGGGCGGGATCATCCCGAGCCTCCTCGCCGACGCATTCGAGTCGACGGGCTCGAGGGCCGTGTACCTGCAGCCGACGCATCACAACCCGACTGGCGTCGTCATGCCGGCGGCGCGGCGGCGCGAGGTGCTCGACGTCGCCGCGCACGCCGGCGCATTCGTCATCGAGGACGACTGGGCGCGGTGGCTCGGTTACGAGAGGACGAATCCGCCAACGCTCATTTCGATGGACGGCGACGGGCGCGTGGTTTACATCTCGTCGCTGACCAAGCCCGCGTCACCGAGCCTGCGGCTCGGCGCGCTGGTCTCGCGCGGACCGGTTGCCGACCGGCTTCGCTCCATCCGGATCGTCGACGACCTGTTCGTGAACCGCCTCACGCAGGAGACCGCGCTCGAGCTTGCCGGCTCGCCGGGCTGGGCGCGTCACGTCGTCGACGTGACCCGCGCGCTGCAGCGCCGCCGCGACGTGGTCCTCGAGGCGCTGGCGGAGTTTGCGCCGGCGCTCGCCGTCCCGCGACCGCCGCGCGGAGGCATGCACCTATGGGTGACGCTGCCGGACGGCGTCGATGACGTCGCGGCCGCGGAGTCGGCGCGGAGGCACGGGGTCCTGGTCGGCGCCGGGCGTGCGTTCTTCGCGACCGAGCCGCCCTCGAGCCAACTGCGGCTCAGCTACGGGTGCGCGGCCGGAGATGACGAGCTGCGCGAGTCGGTGCGGCGGGTCGCGGCGGCGGTCGAGTCGGCGTCGGGCTGATACTTATTCCTCGCCGGTGCCACGAAAGACAGCCGCTCCCCTGAAGATCTTCGACGGCCACAACGACGTCCTGCTCGCGCTGTACATGCCGAACTACGACCCGTCGTGGAAGGCGCGCAGCTTCTTCAAGCGGAGCGACACAGGACATCTCGACCTTCCTCGGGCGCAGGAGGGCGGGCTCGTCGGAGGGTTCTTCGCCGTCTGGATGTCGCCGGACCCGACGTCTCGCCGCCCCGACCTGAAGAATCCGCAGCCGCATGAGGACATGTCGACGGAGCTGCCGCCGGCAATCGACCATTCCTACGCGCTGCGCCTGGCGATGGCGATGACGGGGACGCTGTTCCGGCTGGAGGAGGAGTCGCGCGGGCGGCTGAAGGTCGTGCGCGATATCGACGAGCTGCGCACGTGCATCAACACCGGAGTGCTCGCCGCGATCCTGCACTTCGAAGGCGCCGAGATGATCGACCCGCAGCTGAACGCGCTCGAGGTTTTCTATCGCGCGGGGCTGCGCTCGCTCGGGCTCGCGTGGAGCCGGCCGAACGCGTTCTGCGAGGGCGTTCCGTTCGCGTTCCCGCACTCGCCCGACACCGGGCCGGGGCTGACCGCTCCGGGCAAGGACCTCGTCCGGCGCTGCAACGAGCTCGGGATCATGGTCGACCTGTCACATCTGAACGAGAAGGGCTTCTGGGACGTCGCGCGCATCAGCAAGGCGCCGCTCGTCGCGACCCACTCCAACGCGCACGCGATCACGCCGACTCCGCGCAACCTGACGAACCGCCAGCTCGACGCGATTCGCGATTCGGATGGAATGGTGGGTGTCAACTTCTCGGTCGCGTTCGTGCGCAGGGACGGCAAGCGCGACGAGCACACGCCGCTCGAGCAGCTCGCGCGGCATTTCGACTACCTGGTGAAGCGCGTCGGTCCGGAGCACGTGGGGTTTGGATCGGACTTCGACGGCACGACGATCCCGAAAGAGATGGGCGACGTGACGGGGCTGACCAAGCTCGTGGACGTGCTGCGCGCGATGGGCTTCTCAGAAAGGGACCTGCGCAGGATGGGCCACGAGAACTGGATTCGCGTGCTCAGGAAGACCTGGAAGTAGCTCCCGGGATCAGTCGGGTCGCGTCGGTATCTCGTATGCGATCCAGGTCGATCGCTCCGCTCCGGTCGAGTCGTAGAGCCTCTGCGCCGTCACGTTGTCCGGAGCGGTGAACCATTCGAGGTGGTGAAGGCCGCGGCTGCGCGCCGCGGTGGCGGCAGCTTCGATGAGAGCGCGGCCGATGCCCTGGCCGCGCAATCCCTCGGCGACGAAGAGATCGTTCATGAGCGCGATCTCGCTCGCGCTGACGGAAGAGAAGGTCCAGTAGACGCACGCGAAACCGACGAGCGCTCCGCCGTGCCAGGCGCCGAGGAGCAAGCCCTCTTCCGAGGGCGCCGCGAAGCGCCCGAAGAAGGCGCGGTTGCGGCCATCGTCCGGGTGCACGACGCCGTAGAAGCGCTGATACCCGGCGTAGAGCGGGAGTCCCTCGTCGACCTCTTCGCGCCGGATGGGTCGGACCTCGAGGGCCATCAGCGCTCGACCTCGACGAGGATTTTCGCGAGCTGTTCAAGCAGCTGGTGCTGGATTCGCGAACCGTAACTGACGCGCGCCACGCCGAGCTCCGCCAGCCGGGAGGTCGCCGGAGCGTCCGGCAGCCGGAGGATGTTGACCGGCGCGTCGACGGCGTCGACGAAGCGACCGATCGCGGTCTCGTCGGCAAGCAGGATCGGATAGACGCAGTCGACCCCGGCTTCGAGGTAGGCGCGGGCGCGCGCGATCCCGTCCTTCATGCGCTCGTCGAGGCTGCCTTCGTTGCGCGCAAGGAAGACGTCGACGCGCGCGTTGATGACGAGCGGATAGCCGCGGCTCGTCGCCGCGCGGCGGATCGCGGCGAGGCGCTCGGCCTGGCGATCGACGTCGGCGAGATGGCCCGACGTGTGATCCGTGTCCTCGAGGTTGCAGCCGGCGACGCCGGCTTTGACCAGAGCCTCGACGAGCTCGTCGGCGTCCATGCCGTAGCCGGCCTCGGCGTCGCAGGTGACGGGGACGTCAACGGACCTCGCGATCCGCGCCGCGGCGGCGAACATCTCAGTCGCAGGCGCCTGCTCGTGATCCTCGTAGCCGAGCGCATCCGCGACGCCGGCGCTGGTCGTGGCGACCGCCGGAAAGCCGGCCGCCGCGACCGCGCGCGCCGACGGCACGTCCCACGCGTTCGGCAGGACGAGCGGCTTGCCGCGCACGTGAAGCGCTCGGAGCGTCTCGCATCTCTGCTCGAGCATGTCCGCCGATATTGCCATGAGCCGCGAACTAGACTCGGGCGCGATGTTCACAGTTGAGCAGCGCGATGCGGTCCGCGAACGCGTGTTGAGCCTCGCCAAGGCGGATCCCCGCGTCGTTGCGGGCGCGGTCGTGGGTTCGCTCGCGAACGGAGGCGGCGATCGCTTCACCGACCTCGACCTCACGTTCGCCGTCACCGACGGGGTGCCACTTGCGGACGTGCTCACGGATTGGACGCGTGTCCTCGGTGCCGAGCTCGACGCGGTTCATGTGATCGACCTGGACGTGGGCACGAAGACGTATCGGGTCCTCGTCCTGCCCGACGCGTTGCAGCTCGACCTCTCGATGTGCCCGGCGTCGGAGTTTCGCACCGGCGGCTCGAGATTCGTGCTCGTATTCGGAGAAGGCGCCGGCATTGCTGAGCCGCCACCGGCCGCGCCTGTGGTTGCGGCCGACGTCTTCGGCTGGGGCGTGATCTACGCGCTGCACGCGAGCGCCTGCATTGCGCGCGGCCGCCTGTGGCAGGCTGAGCACTACGCCGGCGCCGTCCGCGACGCAGCGCTCACGCTGGCCTGCCTGCGCCACGGCTTGCGAGCTGTTCAGGCGCGCGGATACGACGATCTGCCGCCCGAGGTGTTGAACGAGCTTGCCGAAACGCACGTGGGCGCGCTGACCGCGAACGGGCGTCGTGTCGCACTCGCCGCGGTGGTCCGGGCGCTGATGCGTGAGGGAGTGGAGGCCGGAGTGCCAAACGCTGAGGCCGTCGCGCAGCGTGTGGGCGCGGCGCTGGATTCAGGCGCGCCCTGATTCGCGCTGCTTCGCCTCCATGGTCCTCATGAACGCGAGAGCTTCTTCGACGGACGGCCGCTGGACCACGTTGGTGTCGGCGAACTCCGCGGCGTTCGGCCAGTCCTTCTCTTTGATGCGCGCGGCCGCGGCGTCGAGGTCGTATTCGGTGCGCCGCAAGTCGAGGCCGGGCCCCAGCCAGGCCCAGTAGGCGCCGGCCTCGCCGTACGGCATGCCGACGGATCCCGCGTTGACGACGCGAATGCCGTCGACGGTGCGGTCGAACTGCATGTGGGTGTGGCCGCACACGACCATCGCGGCATCCACTCCCTCCAGATGGGGTCGCATCTGGTCGAGAGGCGTCTCGATCGTCATCACGTCGGTGTCGTTGCGCGGCGTCGCATGGCAGAAGAGCACTCGTCCGATCCCGTCCACGCCGTCCACCGTGACCGTGTCCTCGAACGACGCGAGGAAGTCGCGGTGTTCGCGCGTCAGCTGCTTCACGCACCAGCCTCCAAACGGACTTGTCGGCGACGGCGCCTTGCCGTCGAACTCCTCGATCAGCGCGCGGTCCGCGTTGCCGCAGACGAAACGGACGTTGTCGATCTTCATAAGGACGTCGATCGTCTCCGCGGGCATCGGACCCGCTGCGACGTCGCCGCAGACGACGATCACGTCCGGCAGCTTGCGCCGGATCTCTTCGAGCACGGCCTCGAGCGCAGGCAGGTTGCCGTGGATGTCGGAGATCGCGGCGACGCGCACCTAGGTCGTCCTAGCCTTCGTCGCTACGGCCGCGTAGTCCTGCGCGCCGAATACGAGATCGGCGTAGTTGCCGGGCGGCACCGGCTCGCCGGCGGGCAGCTCCAGCTCGAGCATGAGCTCGCGATCGACCTCGAGGCCGAGGCCGGGTCGGTTGCCGAGGTGAAGGATCCCGTCCCGGATGTCCGGTGGGTCCACGAGCAGACGGTCCATGAAAGGACATCCGGTGCGATCAACCTCGACCGCTTTACCGTTCTTGAGCGCCGCGACGACATGCGCGTTCGCGATGAGCGCCACGGCATCGCTCCACGTGTGGGTCACGACCTCGACCCCGAACTGCTGGGCGAGCGTCCCGATGAGCCGGCATTCGCTGATTCCGCCGGTACGCGACGCGTCGGGCTGGGCGATGTCGACGGCGCCAATTCGAAAAAGCTCCCTGAAACCCTGCACGCCAAACTCGTTCTCGCCGGCGCTCACGGGAACGCGCGCCGTTCGTCGCAGTCGCGCATAGGCCTCCACGTCCTCGGGTGGAAATGGCTCTTCGAACCAGGCGACATCCCTTTCCGCCAGGAACTCGGCAAACATGACCGCGTCCTCCTCGCTGTAACGGTGGGTGCCGTCGACAGCGAGTCGCGCGCGACCGTGGATGACCCCAATCACCGCATCGACGGCGGCGCGGTCGTAGTCCGCATCGCGGCCGAGCCGCATCTTCATCAGGCCGAAGCCATCGTCGACGTGCCGTTTCGCCTCTGCCTGGAGAAGGGCGAGGTCGTCCTGCCACAGGAGGCCGCTCGCGTACGCGGTCACCTCGTCCGAGCTGCCTCCGAGCAGCTCGTAGACCGGCGCGTCTTCGAGCTTGCCGCGGATGTCCCACAGCGCGACGTCGATCGCGCCGAGCGCTGAGATCGCGGCGCCCTTGCGGCCATACCACCTCGTCAGCGAGTACATCGTCGCCCACAGCTCCTCGATGCGCGCCGGATCTTTGCCGACGAGAAATGGCGCGAGGTGACCCTCGATGACGAGACGCGCCACCGCGGGGTGCGTGTACGCGGCGCCGACGCCGGTGACGCCCCCGGTGCAGCGAACGAAGACGAGCGTCGTCAGCCGCGAACCCATGTGGCCCTCGGCGCAGCGATGGACCTCATCGTCGGGATACCGGTAGTGGAGGTTGTGGACCTCGACTGATTCGATCTTCATCCGGCGCCTCGCAGAGCTCTGGTGGCCGTGTCGTCGACGACGCCGTCCTCGTCAACGGCGACGCGATAGACGTCACGGGCGCGCTCTGTGGTCACGAGTCCTTCGCGCACGTCGTCCGCAACGCGTGACGGCTCGCGCTGCGCGGGTGGCCCGTAGCCGCCGCCACCGGTCGAGATCGAGACCAGCCTCTCGCCGTCTCGGACGGTGACGCTGCCGCAGAGGTCGAGCGCCACCAGCGTGCCGTCCGTGCGGCGGAGGAACTGGTTGGCGCGCGAACCCGCGAGACCGCCCTGTGCGCCCTGAGGCGGATTGACCGTGCCGTCGCTCAGGAAGAAAGCGTCCATCGAGGTGTCGGCGGGACCGAACTCGCCGTAGGCCGAGGGCGCGCCGCGCCGCCGGCCCGCTCCCTCGGTGTCGGGCATCAGCCGCTGCTCCCACACCACGAGCGGATGCTTCAGCTCGTCGATCTCGACGCTATCCCGCAAGAGCGCGCCGCCATCTCCGGGCCCGCCCATCGTGAGCCAGCCGTCCTCGACCGGCCCGCCAGGACCGCCGGTCCACGCGAGGATCAGCTGGTTGATGAAGGGCGCGCCGCCGTGCCGAGGGTCCTCACCGGAGATGACGGAGACCGACGCGGGCAGGCTGAGCCCGACCTCGGCCATGCCATGCCCCGGGGCGAGCTCGGCGATCCCTCTCTGCACCACGTTGGCCAGCCGGTCGAAGACGTTCGTCGTCGCGACCGAGCAGCTCGCGGGATGCCGGGGTATGCCGACCACGCAGTTCTCGCGGAGGTGGATGCGGACCCGGCGCGCGCTGCCGCCGTTCTGCGGCACGTGGTGGTCGACGCTGTTGAACACTCCCACGAGCACGGCGGCACGGGCGGTGGACTCACTGAGGTTGAGGCCGCACGGCTGGCAGTCGATGTTGTCGCGCAGGTCGACGTCGAGGGCTCCGGCGACTGGGTCGATCGCGATCTCCGCATTGATGGGTATGCCCTCGGGGAATCCCGGGATGGGGTCGTGGCGCGTGTGCACCTTCGTGCGACCAGCCGGGAGCGCGCCGATGGCGTCCTTCATGAGCCGTTCGCTGTACGCGAGCCAATCCGTCGTGAACGACTGCAGCGTGTCCCACCCGAGCTCTTCGCCGAGGGCAAGCAGCTGCCGCTCGCCGATCCGCGCCGAGCCGACCAGCGCCAGGTAGTCGCCCCACCACTGGTCCGGGACGCGGATGCGGAGCCGGCACGTGCGGATAAGGTCCTCGGAGTCCGCGTAGTTCTCCTGCGCACGAACGCACGGAAAGATCAGCGCCCCCTCCTCGTAGACGTCGCGTGCCGTCGCGGCGTATGCAGTGGGGGTGGAGTTGCCGCAGTCTGCCTGGTGGGCCCGCGCGACCACGGTGAAACGATGCACACCGTCTGCGTCGAGCACGGGTATGAGGATCGAATGGTCGGCGGCGTGGGTCGCGCCGTGGTATGGCGAGTTGTGCAGGAAAGCGTCACCCGGTTTGAAGCTGTGATGAAAGTCCTTCATCGAGCGCGCCATTAGCTCGGGACCGCAAAGCACCTGGATGGGAAGGCTCTCGGCCCACTGCAGGATCTCGTCGTCGGCGCTGACGATGCAGCACGAGAAGTCGCGCGCGATGTTGACGACTCCCGACCGGCTCGCCCGGGTGAGCGTGTTGCGCATGCTGCGCACGACGCCCTCGAGCCGGCTGCTGATCACCGCGAGGGCGACGGGGTCGAGGCTCATACCTTCATCAACAGCGAACCGAACGCGCCGCGCTCGACGGACGCGCCGGCGGGGACGACAACCGTCGTGGAAGGTGATTCGATGATCGCGGGCCCATCCACTCGCGCCCCGGCTGGGATGGCCTCACGATTGCAAACCTCGGCGTCCACCCAGGCACCGTTCGCGAAGACCTGGCGCCGAATCGGTGCCACCGACTTCTCGGAAGTGCGGACAACCAGCGAGCGCTCGGGGTCCTTGATCCGCCCGCGGGCGCGGGCGCCCCACGTGATGATCTCGACCGCGGAGGCTTCGTCGGCGACGGCGAACGCATCGCGGTGGGCGGCGTGGAAGTCTCGGCGCAGGGCGTCGACGTCCGCGGCACCGCGAAACGCTTCCTGCCTGACGGGCACTTCGAGCTCCCAGACCTGGTCGGGATAGCGGGCCTCGGCGAAGAGCTCGGTCTCGGATGACAGCGCGCCGGCCGCCGGTCCGGCGAGGAACTCGCGGCAGCGTGCGAGGAGCCGGCCGAGCACCTGGTTGACGGCAACCAGGTCGAATGCGGTCGTGGTGGTGGGGAACGTCTCGCGCACCTCGGATGTGAGGTCGGCGAGCAGCCCGCCCGCCGCGCTGAGACCCGCGGCGATCTCTGGGAGCACGACCACCGGGCAGCCCAGCCTGCGGGCGATGGCGGCGCAGTTGAAGCCGGATGAGCCGCCGCCGGCGACTAGGGCGGCGGTAGCGGGGTCTACGCCCTGCCGGACGCTCACCTCTTCGACCGCGCCGGCCATGTTCTCGGTGACAACCTGCAGGATGGCCTCGGCCGCGCGGGTTGCGTCGAGGCCCAGCGGCCCTCCGACACCGGCGATCAGCGCTTTCTCCGCGGCGTACTTGTCGAGCGCCATACGGCCACCGAGGAAGAACGCCGGGTCGAGATACCCGAGCACCAGGCAGGCGTCGGTCACCGTCGGCCGCATCGAGCCCCGCCCGTAGCACGCGGGTCCCGGGTCCGCGCCCGCGCTGTCCGGACCGACGTGCAGCAGCCCGCCCAGGTCGACCCAGCCGATGCTTCCGCCGCCGGCGCCGATGCTCCTTACGTCGATCGAGGGAAAGCCGGTGATGTGCCCGGCGAACTCCTCGCCAAGCCATGTCTCGCGGGTCCACGGGATGCGGCCTTTGCGAACGAGGCTGACGTCGTAGCTCGTCCCACCGGCGTCGGCGACGATTGCATTTTCAAGTGAGGTCTCGGCCAGCGAGTAATGGCGGCCCGCGACCGGCGCCATCGCCGGCCCCGAGCCGAGCGAGTGGATCGGCGCCTGGATCACATCGTCGAAGTCGAGGAGTCCGCCACCCGCAGTGACCATCAGCGGCCGGCCTTTGAACCCGGCGTCGCGAAGCCTGCGGCCGAGCTGCGTGAGGTAGTCGCTGATCAGCGGCTTGAGCGAGGCGTCGATGGCGGCCGACGATGCCCGGCGGTACTCGCGCACCGTCGGGTTGAGCCGATGCGAGAGGGTGTACTGCACTTGCGGAAGTCGCTCGTCGAGGAGCCTCCCGAACCGTTCTTCATGCGCCGGGTTGACGATCGACCACAGGAAGCAGACCGCGACGGTCTCGACATCGGCCGCACCGAGCTGGTCGACAACGCGCATCGCATCGTCCTCGTCGTACTTCACAAGCACGCGGCCGTCCGCCGCAACCCTCTCCGTCACTTCATAGGTCAGCCTGCGCGGCACGTAGGGAGCGGGGTAGCGGCGCGTGTTGTCGAACGGGTTGCGCCTTCCACCCTCCCGGAACACGAGGATGTCGGGGTGGCCGCGGGTCGTCACCAGCGCGGTGCGCGCTTGCTTGCCGGTGAGGATGGCGTTGAGGCCGCGCGTGGTGCCATGGACGAGCACGTCCGCGTCTTCGAGGAACTCCGAGAGCGCCGTGCCTCGTTCGCGAGCCGCGAGTTCGAGCACCGCGACCGCGCTGGCCGCGGGGTCCTCAGGTACCGTCGGCGATTTGAACAACTCGAAGGGACTGCCGTCGGATTCGACGACCAGGTCGGTGAAGGTCCCGCCGATGTCGATGGACAGTCTCACGCGGTATGAGCCGCGGCGAAGCGCGCAGCTGCACGCGCGATAGCCTCGCGCGTGGCTGCCAGGTCCACGTCGCTGTGCGCCGCGGAAACGTAGAGCAGGCCGCGCGGGATGACATGAACGCCCTCATCGAGCAGCGCGGCGGCGAAATGCCGATAGGCGGCCGCGTCCGCGCGATCCGCAGCTATCGCATCGCGGACCGGTGTGTTCGATGCGAATGCATGTCCAGCGCCGCCCACGTGGTTCACCGTGATGGCGAATCCGTGTTCTGACGCTTCCTCGACAAGCGCTGAGGCCAGTTCGTCCATCTGAGCAGATACGCGCGGATAGATCTCGCCAGCGTCGCGTTCCAGGACCTTCAGTGCGGCCAGGGATGCCGCGCAGCAAACCGGATTGCCGTTGAATGTGCCGACGTGGGCCACGCGCCGGCTGCTGACGGCGTCGAAGAGATCGCGCCGTCCACCGACGGCCGAGATCGGAAAGCCTGCCCCGAGCGCCTTCCCGAGGATCGTGAGGTCGGGCATCACGCCGTAGTGCGCCTGGGCGCCGCCCAGGGCCACGCGGAACCCGGTGATGACCTCGTCGAAGATGAGGAGCGAACCGTTCTGACTGGTGAGTTCGCGGACCCGCTCGAGGTAGCCGGGCGCCGGTTCGAAGCACCCGCCGTTGACGGCGACGGGCTCCATGATCACGGCGGCGATCGAGTCGTCGAGCATCGCCTCGAGAGCGGCTGTGTCGTTCCAATCGCATAGCAGCGTCGCGTCCGCGGCCGCCCGATCCTGGCCGCCGGTTCCGGGCCCGTCGAGGTGACCGGGGACGCCGACGTGGACGCTGTCCAACCAGCCGTGATAGTGCCCGCGGAATTTGATGACGCGCGTACGTCCTGTAGTCGCGCGCGCGATGCGCAACGCGACCTGCACGGCTTCGCTTCCGGTGTTGCTGATCACGCACATGTCGGCGCTCGGGACGATGCGGCAGATCGTTTCGGCGAGCTCCGCTTCGAGGTCGTGGACCGCGCCGTAGCCGAGGCCTCGCGCGAGCTGATTGCCGACGGCCTCGATGACCTCTTGGGGGTGGTGGCCGAGGAACATCGGCCCGAACCCGAGCGCGTAATCGATGTACTCGTTTCCGTCTATGTCGACGAGATGTGAGCCGCTGCCGTGGTCGAAGCAGATCGGCACGGGTTCCTGCACGGCTCTGAAGGCAGTGGAAACTCCACCGGCGAGTGTGCGCTGGGCTCGCTCGAACTGCGCCCGCGAGCGTGCGTAGCGGTCAGGTTTCGTGATACCCATCAAGTTCGAACCAAGGGTAGATCAGCCCGGCTGGACGGTACGCGTGCCGAAGGCCTCGGCCCTCTTCATGAGAGACCGAGGCCTTTCTGCCGCTGCGCTACCTAGTGGCTACCGTCCCGTCCGCGATCGTCGCCGGGCTCGGGCGATTTGCCAGCCTTGTCATCGGAGCTGGGCTTCTGCCCGCTGTTGTCGGTTGACGAATCCTTGGAAGCGCCGTTGTCGTCCTGCGGCTCGGGAGACTGAGCGGGCTCGGTGGCCTCCGGCGCCTCGGGAACGATGTCGTCCGCGCCACTGGTTCTCGAGTCTTCCTTGACGGCTGACGAGTCGTGCGACGGCGTCTGAATCACGTCGATCGAGTGGTCGCTGGCCGTCGTCCGTGTGAACTGGACGGCTGCGGCCGCGGTGCCGGCCACCAGGACCATTCCGACAACCACTCCGACCGCCGTGAAACCCAGCTTGCCGACGAATCCCTGAATCTTGTTGCTCATCTTTTTGTCTCCTGCCGGCGGTTTATGACCGCCTTGTTTTTGATGAGCACATCGTTGAGCGCACCGTGTCCGGGTGAGCCCCGGACCATGGTCGTAGGACCTCAGGTCAGTGCAGGTGCCTCTCCGCCCACAGCGCGGCCGATGTTCGATCGGAGACACCGATGCGCTGAAAGACGTTCGTGAGGTGAGCCTTGACGGTTTTCTCCTTGATGTTCAGCCGTCGCGAGATCTGCTTGTTGGCAAGACCCTGGCCGACCAGCTCGAGAATCTCGCGCTCGCGGGGCGTGAGATCCTCGCCTGGCCGGCCCTGTGCTCGGCGGGTCAGAAGCGCCCCCGATGCACGCGGTGAGAAGGGGGCCTCGCCTCGATTCGCCGCCCTCACGGCGCGGCCGATCTCATCGGACTCGGCGTCTTTCAGGAGGTAGCCCACCGCTCCTGCGTCGAGGGCGGCGTTCACGTGCTCAGGTTCCGCGAACGACGTGAGCATCACGACTTTCACGCCTGGCGCCGCGTCGATGATTCGCCGCGTGGCTTCGACGCCATCCATCCCGGGCATGGAGAGATCCATGAGGGCCACGTCCGGATGCAGCTCTGCAGCGAGGCTGACGCCCTCCTCTCCACTTTTCGCGGAGGCGACGATCTCGATGTCGGCTTCCGAAGACAGGACATCGGCAATCCCTTGCCGGACGATGGCGTGATCGTCAATGACCATCACCCGAATTCGGACGGGCTCGGCTGAGCTCAAGGGAGCTTCATCTCGACGAGGGTCCCGTGCTCGGGTGACGAATCCACCCGCAGCTGCGCACCTCCGTCCTGCGCGAGGCTCTTGAGTAGCGTCAGGCCCACGTGACCCTCGCGCCGGCTGGCCGCCAATGCTTCGGGTTCGAAGCCTCGTCCGTCGTCAGACACCGTAAGGGTGCGGCCCGTCGCGAGAGTGGCGACGGTCACCTGTACGTGTTTGGCGTTCGAGTGGCGGGTTACGTTTCGCAGCGCCTCCTGCGCGACGCGAAACATGAGCTTGGCTTCGGCGGGGTCGAGGCGGCAGTCCGCAAATCGCACGTCCGCTTCGATTCCACTCGCGCGCAGAGGCTCGACGAGGTCCGTGAGGGCGTCCGGCAGGGTCTCGCCCGTGAGGCCTGTGGGGGCGATCTTCACGATCAGGGTGCGCAGCTCGCGAACCGCCTCGCGGAGCTCGCTGGCGCTCTTCTGGAGGACGTTCGCTGTCTGCGAGTTGGTGCCGCCGGTTCCGTTGTGCTCGGCGCTTCTTGCCGCGGCGCCGAGCGACATGCCGGTTCCCACCAACCGCTGAACGACGCCGTCGTGAAGGTCGCTGGCGATCTTGCGGCGCTCCATTTCGGAGGCTTCGACCGCCCGCGTCAGCAACGCTTCCCGTTCGACACCAGCCGTCTCGAGACGCCTCGCCATCGACCACGCCAGCGGGACCTCGAGCACGAGCAGAAGCAGGAGGCCGACGACGAGGACTGGACCGAACTCGAGCATCATCCGCGCCTGCTGAGCCTGTACGGACGCGAACTCCTGATATGTCTCGAAAAGCACCCTCGTGCCGGAAGGAGTCTGGAGCGGCAGGTACACCTCGAGGAGCTGGCCAAAGGGGCGCTCAAACTGATTCTCCGGTCGAGACAGATCGCTGACGTCCGAGTCGACCTGGCTGGACCGCAGGGCTGCCTGTTCGTCGAGTCCCAGGGCATACGTGTGGCCGATGAGGCGGGGCTCGTCCGAGTAGGCGATGCGGCCCGACGAGTCCCAGATCTTGACGCGCACGGTCCGCGCGTCGAGGACGCGAGCGCGGACGACGCGATCGATCGAGCTCAGAGCGGCGGGATCGCCCTGTAGAAGTGCGTCTGTCAACGCAGGTTGCACGATCCCGAGGCCCTGAACGCGAGCTATCTCCTCAGCGCTCCGCTGCGCTTCGGCCGTCGACTCTTGAGAGAGGACGATGAAGCCTCCGGCCCCGATGATCGACGCGACCACGACCACAGCGGCAACGAATCTGACAACTCCGCGCGGGACCCGCACACGCGCGCTTGGAGGCTGCGGATCTTGTTGCGGCTTACGCCCGCGGGACAGGGCGGTGCCGGCTTTGTTCATTTGGCTCATTGCGGTCTGGATGGCGTCGGGTCTCGTTGGTCGATCCCCCTCAGGGTAGGAAGCATCCTCGGGTCCAGCGCCGTTCGGCAGTAGAGGCGAACGGCTTCGGTCAGAGGGCCATTCGGCGTTGTCGCCCACAGCCGGGCTTGGCCAAACTCTCGCGCGCTCGACGGAACTCGCGAAGCGATGGCTCCGGTGTCGACCTTCGGTACCTGTGTGACGAATCTACTTCGGTACCTATGCGACATCTCCAATTCCAGATTGTTCACAGTGACGCCTTCCTTTCAGCGTGCTTCTTGCGAATCGGGGCTCCAGG
>Ga0070741_10004288_pt1 | contig 33464 bp, 33 predicted proteins | sample Coa_R1_4_FD_66440 | JGI IMG/M metagenome (GOLD analysis project Ga0070741, IMG submission 66440) | Surface soil microbial communities from Centralia Pennsylvania, which are recovering from an underground coalmine fire - Coalmine... | ecosystem: Environmental > Terrestrial > Soil > Unclassified ... | reverse complement strand
GAGAGCTCGTCCGCGACCGACCGCCTGGTGTGGCTCGACCTCGAGATGACGGGCCTCGACGTCGACCGCGACGTCATCGTCGAGATCGCCGCGCTCGTCACGAACGCGGCGCTGGAGCCCCTCGACGACGGCATCGACGTCGTCGTGCACCAACCGCCCGAGGTGCTCGCCCGCATGAGCGACTTCGTGCGTGCGATGCACACCAAGTCGGACCTGCTGCCCGCGATCGAGGCGTCGACGACGTCGCTCGCGGACGCGGGCGCCGCGGTGCTCGGGTACGTCCGCGCGCACGTACCGGACGCGTCGACCTCGCCGTTGTGCGGGAACACGATCGGGATGGACCGCCGGTTCCTCGCTCGCTACCTGCCCGAGCTCGAGGCGCACCTCCACTACCGCAGCATCGACGTGTCCACGCTGAAGGAGCTGTGCCGGCGCTGGTACCCGGACGTGTACCGGCGTCGGCCGGGCAAGAGCGAGCGACACCGCGCGCTCGACGACGTGCGCGACTCGATTGCCGAGTTGCGGTACTACCGCGACGCGATGCTGCGGGCTCCCGACGGTGACCCGGCCGGGACGGCACCGTCGTAGGCGGTCACGCCCAGCCGACCTTCTTGTCGTCGAAGCGCAGACGGCGCAGGGCGACACCGGCGAACAGCGCCGCCATCCCGACGAGCACGAGGGTGGGCGTGACGACCGCCGCGAGCCCGCGGCCGTCCAGGATCACGGCCCGCAGACCGCGCATCACCCAGTACGTCGGCGTCACGGGCGCGACCGTCCGGGCCCACGCGGGAAGCAGCGCGAACGGCACGAACGCCCCGCCGATCGCGCCGAAGACGACCATGCCGGAGTAGCCGAACGCGTTCGCCTGCTGCGCGGTCCTGCACAGCGCGGTCACCGCGACACCGAGCACCACCAACGACGCGACGAACGCCGTCAGCAACGGCACGAGCGCGACGACGTCGCCGCGGACATCGAGTCCGAAGAACGCGACGCCGGTACCGAGCACGACCGCGAACTGGACCAGGCCGACCCCGAGGAACGGGAGCGACTTGCCGAGCACGATCTCGCGTGGCGTCGCCGCGCTCGCCCGCAACCGGTCCCACGTCGCCCAACCGTGCTCGGCGAAGAACGCGAACGTCACCATCGAGACGAGGAAGAACGCAGCCATCGCGGCCTGCCCGGGCACGACCTGCTCGGCCCCGTTCGCGTGCGCGTGACCGGTCTCGACGAGCGCGGGACGGAACACGGGCTTGAGGAACGCCATCATGATGACGGGGAACACGACGAGCACGAGGATCGCGGTCGGGTCGCGCCGGGCGAGCCGCAGCTCGTGGGCGACGAGCACGCCGACGCGACGCGCGGCGTTCACGCGGCGTGCTCCGCGCTCTCGTACCGGCGGCCGGTGATGCTCAGGAAGACCGACTCCAGGCTCGGGCGGATCACCTCGATGCCGCGTAGCGAACCTGCCGCCGAACCGAGCTCGCGCAGCATGTGTGCCGCGGTCGCCGCGGGGTCGTCGGTCGGGATGCGCGCGACCGACCCGTCCACGAGCGCGCCGTCCGCGCGAAGGATGTGAGGGACGTCGCCGTCGAACGTCAGCTCCAATGCGGTCGTGCCGTGGTGCGCAACGAGCCGCGCGACGTCTCCCTGCGCAACGACTCGGCCGCGGTCGATGAACGCGACGCTCGCGCCGAGCTCCTCGATCTCGTGAAGGTAGTGAGTCGAGTAGACGACGGCCGAGCCGTCGTCGGCGAGCGCGCGCACGAGGGTGAGGATCTCGGCGCGGGTGCGGACGTCGGCACCGGTCGTCGGCTCGTCGAGCAGGACGAGTCGCGGACGGTGCACGAGCGCGATCGCGGTGTGGAGGCGGCGACGCTCACCACCCGACAGCTGCGACGCGCGTCGCTCGCTCAACTCATCGAGCCCGAGCGCGTGGAGGATGGCATCCACTCGCGCGCGCAGCTCGCCGCGCCGCAGGCCCGCGAGCGCGGCGAAGAACCGGACGTTCTCCCGGACGCCGAGCGACGAGTAGACGCCGGTGTCCTGGGGCGCGTACCCGATGATCGACCGGGCGCGCGGCGCCTCGCGAGTGACGTCGATGCCGGCGACGCGGACCGTGCCCGCGTCCGGTCGGCGCAGACCGGCCACGATCGAGACCAGCGACGTCTTGCCCGCGCCGTTCGGGCCGAGCAGCCCGAGGATCGTGCCCTCGCCGACGGTCAGGTCGACGCCGTCGAGCGCGACCGTCCGGCCGTAGGACTTCCGGACGCCGCGGACGTCGAGCAGCGGGATCACGCCGCCGCCCCACCGTGACGCCGGGTACCCCGTTCGAGCTCGTCGAGCCGGTCCTCCCACGCCCGCCGGGCGGCGACCCAGGCGCGCGCCTCCCGCCTCGCCCCTTCGGATACCGTGAGGACTGACAGATCCCGACGAGTTGTTCGCATACCGACGAGTATCGAACACGAAGACCGGTACGGCAAGGAGGAATCGGTGGCGTTCGAGCCGTTGACCCCGGACCGGCGGCGGGCCATGACCCGCCGGCACCTGCTCGACGCGGCGGCGATCGTCTTCGCCCGTGACGGGTTCCACGGCGCGACGCTCGACGAGGTGGCGAAGACGGCCGGGTTCACGAAAGGCGCCGTCTACTCGAACTTCAAGAACAAGGACGACCTCTTCCTCGCGCTCGTCGACGACCGTGCAGAGCGCGCGTTCGCGGTCATCGAGGAGATCCTCGACACGGAGCCGCAGCACTCGTCCGACGAGCAGCTCCCGCGTGTCCGACAGCTGATGAAGAGCGACGCCGCGATGTGGGACGACACGTGGCAGGCGCTCTATCTGGAGTTCCTGCTCTACGCGCGTCGTACGCCGGAGGGGCGAGCGAAGCTCGCGGCGCGTGACCGGTACGAGCACGCGGCGGCCGAGCACTTCATCGAGAGCGAGTACGCGGCTCGCGGCCGGAAATTCCCGTATCCGATCCGCGAGTTCGCGCAAGTGATGCGCGCGGTGTGGCTCGGGCTGCAGATCGAACGGCTCGCCGACCCCGAAGCCGTCACGGACGCGACGATCGACACCGCGCTCGACCTGCTCTACGAGTTCGACCGCATCGCGGAGAAGCTCGCGTCAGGCGAGTAGGTCGTCGATCGCGGCGAGCAGGGTGAGCACGTTGCGCTCGCGCGCGTTGTGGCCCATCAGCCCGATGCGCCACGCCTTGCCGGCGAACTCACCGAGCCCGCCGCCGACCTCGATCTGGTACTGCTCGAGCAGTCCCTTGCGGAGCGCGGCGTCGTCCGCACCGTCGGGCAGCCACGCGGTCGTCAGCTCGGGCAGGCGGTGACCCTCCTGCGCGCACAGCCGGAACCCGCGCTCGGGAAGGCGCTCGTGCAGCATCGCGCCGACCTGCGCGTGACGGTCCCACGCGGCCTCGAGGCCCTCGTCGAGCAGCGCGCCGAGCCCGGCGTGCAACCCGAACACCGCGGTGACCGGCGCGGTGTGGTGGTAGCGACGTTGCGCGCCGACGTACGCGCCGATCAGGCCGAGGTCGAGGTACCACGACGCGACGGGCGTCGCGCGCGCCTCGAGCCGCGCGACCGCACGGGCCGAGAACGTCAACGGCGCGAGCCCGGGCGGCACACCGAGGCACTTCTGGGTCCCCGAGTAGCACGCGTCGATCCCCCACTCGTCCGCCTCGACCGGGATCCCGCCGAGCGACGTGACCGTGTCGACGAGCAGGAGCGTGCCGGTGTCCTGCAGGACCCGTAGCGGCGCGACGTCGTTGCGCACCCCGGTCGACGTCTCCGCGTGGACGACGGCGAGCACCCGTGCCTCGGGATGCGTGCGCTGCGCGTCGATCAGCCGCTCCGGATCGATCGCCCGCCCCCACGGCTCGTCGACGCGCACGACCTCGGCTCCACAGCGGCGCGCGACCTCGCACATGCGCTCGCCGAACACGCCGTTCACACCGACGATCGCGGTGTCACCGGGCTCCAGCAGGTTGACGAAGCACGCCTCCATGCCGGCCGATCCCGTACCGCTGATGGGCAGCGTCAGCGCGTTCCGCGTGCGGAACACGGCGCGCAGCCGCGCCGCAGTGTCGTCGAGCAGCGCGAGGAACTCGGGATCGAGATGACCGAGCAGCGGGCGCGTCGACGCGCACACCACTTCGGGATAGACGTTGCTCGGTCCGGGACCGAGGAGCAGACGTTCCGACAGGGGAAGGGGCACCGCGGCATCGTACGCGCGGCGTCGCGAGCGTCAGGCTGCGTCGGAGACCGCGGCGTCGCGCACGACGGGCGACCAGTCGTCCAGGAGACGACGGACGTCACCGGCCGCGTCCTCACCGGCGACCATCCCGCGGGCGACCATCGCCGCGGCACGGGCGACGCGCGTCGCCTCGTGGTCGGGGACGGCCTCGACGCCCTGCGCGACCGCGAGCACAGCGCGGGTCGCGTTGTGCGCCGCGAGCGCCGCCTGCCGGGCCTTGCCCGTCCTGCGGAGCACGTCATCGATGTGGAGCACCGCCCGCCAGGCGTCGACCTCGTCGCCCGCCGACTGGTGGTTGGCCTCGATCGAGGCGGCCACCGCCCGCAGGTCGTCGCCCGACAGCCTGCTCAGGGCCCGGGTGAAGTCGCTGATCTCCATAGCCACTCTTTCGGCAGGAGTTGAGCTTCCGTGAGCAGTTTTTCGCGGCGCTCCCGCCGGATGGTGGACCCTCCCGACCCTCCGGCCCTCGTGGCCCCACTTGACGATGTCGTTCATGTTGGCGGCGATTGATCGACCCGTTCTCGATGATCGCCTGCGCGAACTCGCCGAAGTTCACGGTGTTCGTGCCGTTGGGCCGGTCCTCGAGAGATGGGCGATGTTCGCGGACTACGCGAGCGTAAAGACGGCAGACGCGCTTCTCGGCATGGCCGCCGGGACGGGGTCAGGCGAGGCTGCGGACGAGGCCGTCGAGGATGTCGGCTTCCGAGACCACGAGCTCGGCGACGTCGAACGTCCGCATGATCGTCACGAGGATCGCCGCGCCGGCCACGATCACGTCGACCCGTCCCGGTTCAAGGCCCGGGTTGTGCCGGCGCTGCTCGATCGTCTCGGTCGCGAGCGTGCGGAAGACGTCCTCGGCCGCGCGGCGGTCGAGCCTGAAGTGGTGGATCTTCTCGGCGTCGTACTCGGGGAGGCCCATCTCGATCGCCGCGATCGTCGTCACCGTCCCGGCGAGCCCGATGACGGTCCGCGCGTCACGCACGCCGGGAACGTCACGAGCGACGTCGGCGAGGTGGTCGCGCACGGCCGACACGAGTGCCGACAGCTCGTCGGGCGCGGGCGGGTCGGAGTGGACGAACTGCTCCGTGAGGCGCACGCACCCCATGTCCACCGACACGAGCGCGTCGGGACCGTCAGTACCGACGATGAACTCGGTCGAGCCGCCGCCGATGTCGACGACCAGGTACGGCGGCGGGTCGGTGACGCCCGACGTCGCGCCCAGGAACGACAGGCGGGCCTCCTCCTCGCCCGGCAAGAGCTCCAGCGGGACCCCGCCCAGCGCGTCGCGTCCGGCCGCGAAGAACTGCTCACGGTTGGTCGCGTCGCGTGCCGCGCTCGTCGCCGTCGCACGCGCGCGTGTCACGCCGAGGTCGTCCATCACGGCGCGGTACTCGCGCAAGACGGTCACCGTGCGGTCGATCGCGTCGTCGGCAAGTCGGTGCGTCGCGTCGACGTCCTGGCCGAGCCGCGTGATGCGCATGAGTCGCTCGACGGGTACGAGCCGGCCGGCGTGCGCCAAGCCGGCGGCGTCCGCGACGAGCAGGCGCACCGAGTTGGTGCCGATGTCGACGGCCGCGTACCGCTCGGTCACGGTTGTGCCGGCCTCCCCGCGGCTCACAGGCGGTCTGCGACCCAACGACCGACGGGGTCGTCGCCGCCGGCGAGCAGGTAGGCGTAGTGCGCGTGCAGGCACTTGACGCCGGTCCGCGTCCCGCCGACGCCGCCGTGTGGACGGGGCCCGCGGTGCGACGGTGGGATGTCCGCGTCGCGCTCGCGCGCGTACGTCTCGTGGACCCGCGCGAGCTCGTCGGCATCGACATCGGACTCGGCGGCGCGCACCCCACCCGCCGACTCGAGACGCGACACCACGGTGACGAGATCGCGGTCGACGAGCCAGTACCGCGTCGGCATCGGCGTGCCGTCGTCGAGCAGCGGCGCGTTGCGGATCACCACCGGCCGCCCGTCGTCGCGTCGCACGACGACGTCGAACGCCGCGCGCGGCGGGCGGCCGAGGAGCTCGGTCAGCACGGCGGCGTCGTCGACGACATCGGGAGGAGTCACGTCGAACGAGTGTAGGAGCCGAAGTAGTCGGGATCGGTCGGGACGCGACGTCGGTCACCGCGGTGTCATGGCGGTTCGATCCAGGTGGTGCCGTCAGGTCGTCGGTGGATCGTCCAGCCGTGGTGGATCTTGCCGTGGTGGTAGCGGCAGTACGCGCGGAGGTTGCCCAGGTCGGTCGGCCCGCCGTCGGCCCAGTGCTCGTCGTGGTGCAGGTCGCACCAATCGGGCGGACGATCACAACCCGGCCAGGTGCAGCCGCCGTCGCGCAGCATGACGGCCTTGCGTTGCGCCGCGCTCACCACCCGGGTACGGCGACCGAGATCGAGGATCTCACCGTGACGGTCGCACACGACGCGGCGGATGACCGCGTCGCATGCGAGGCGCCGGATCGTGCTCGGCGCGACCGGCCCGACGTGCGTGAGGTCGCAGCGGGCGGTGCGCGGATCGGCAGGCATGTTCCCGGCGAGCGTGTCGGCGTCGACGACGACGTTCAGCTCGACGGGGACCGCGCGTCCCAGCGCGCGCCGGGCCATCTCGTGCAGCGCATCCGCGCGGCGCTGCGCCGGTGAGCGGTCCGGGTCGACGGTCCGATCCGTGAACGTGTCGAGCGCGGTGAGGAACGCCTCGCCGGCGACCGGGTCCAACCGGCCCTCGAGGTGCACGCTGCCGTCGTCCAGCTTCGACGCGTGCAGGCGCCGCTTTCGCCACGGAGCATCCGGCTCCTTGCCCCCGCCGTCGACGTCGTCGGCGATCGCCCGCCACCGGCGCATGACGATCCGGAAGTCCTCGGGCGGCAGATCGCGCGCGATGTCGAGCAGCGTCTCCTCGTGCTCGTCGAACAGGTCTTCGTGGCCGCGCGCCGCTCGGGCGAGCGCGTCGACCTGCGCGCACGTCACGTCACCATCGTGCAGACGCTTCGCCGTTCGATCGTGCCGGTGCACCAACCGCCCACCCCGCACCAGGCGGGACGCTTCCGGGCTCGTCACCGAACCGTGATGCACCAACCAGGCGTGCGTGCTCGCCGTCCCGTCCACGGACCACTCGCCGGACGCGTCGAGCGCCCCCGCTGCATCGAGCAGCTCGGCGTCCAGCCGCTCCCGCTCCGCCAGCAGTCTGAGCACCCGCTCCGCCACACCGAACATCAGTTCGATCATACGAGAGGGGTGTGACAGAAACCGGGGGCGAGGTGACCAGCCGGTGCGGGTCGGGGACCTGCACGTGACCTACCGCGCGGCGATGCGGTCGACCATCGCGTCGGCGGCTGCGAGACCCGCCGCGATCTGGTCGCGGCCGGGCTGGCCCAACACGACGCCGGTGATCGTCGTCCGCCGGCCGCCAATCCAGCGAACGGCCTGGAACGCGAAGCAGCCGCCGGCCGCGTCGTCCGAGCCGGTCTTCACGCCGACGAACCCGCCGTGTCCGAGCAACGTGTCGGTGTTGTGGACGGTGCCGGCGACCGGCAGCGTGGCGGACGGCGTCCCGACGATGCTCGCGAACGTCGGCACGCGCATCGCCCGATCGACGATGCGCACCTGGTCGGCCGCGGTCGACACCGTCGCGTCGTCGTACCCACTCGGGTCGGTGTAGACGGTGTCGCGCATCCCGAGCGACTGCGCGGTGGCGTTCATCCGGGCGACGAACCGGTCCGTCGAGCCGGCATCCCAGCGCGCCAGGACCGCAGCGATGTTGTTGGCGGACGGCAGCAGCAGTGCCTGCAGCGCCTGCCGTTCGGTCAGCCGTTCTCCAGCGGCGATCCGCACGACCGACTCCTGCTGTCGGCGCCGGCGGATCGTGTCCGCGACGTCGGCCTCGGTGAGCGTGATCGTCGGGCCGTCCTGACCGGGCCCCAGCGGGTGGTCGCGCAGCACGAGATAGGCGGTCATCACCTTCGCCACGCTGGCGATCGCCGCCGGGTGCTGGTTCGGGCCGGCGTGGACCTGCGACGCTGCCGATTCGACGAACGCGGCCTGACCGTCTGTCGGCCACACCGTGCTGGGCAGCGCGTCGCCGGGCAGACCGCGGTCGGCACGGCGATGGACGTCGACGGTCGATGCGGTCGTCGACGACGACGACGCCCGCGACGCGTAACCGAGCGCTCCGACGATCGCGGCCGCGACGGCGAGCAGGCCGGCGACGAGGACCCTGGGTACCCGCGGGGTCGTCGTCCGGGCCGGCGCGCTCGAGGTCACGCGTGCAGTCAAGGGAGCGTCGTGTTGCCGGCCCGTATGCAGTTTTCGATACGCCGGCGATATGCACCCGGTCGTTAGCATCCGGCCACGCGTGTGTTGATCGTCGAGGACGAGCCCTATCTGGCAGACGCCATCCGCGACGGCCTGCGCCTGGAGGCGATCGCGTCCGACGTCGCGGGTGACGGCGACACCGCGCTGAAGCTGCTGGGCGTCAACGGCTACGACATCGCCGTCCTCGACCGCGACATCCCGGGTCCGTCGGGCGACGAGATCGCCGAGCGCATCGTCGCGTCCGGCACCGGCATGCCCATCCTCATGCTGACGGCGGCCGACGGGCTCGACGACAAGGCCTCGGGGTTCGAGCTCGGCGCCGACGACTACCTCACGAAGCCGTTCGAGCTCCGCGAGCTGGTGCTCCGTCTGCGAGCACTCGACCGCAGGCGCGCGCGCAACCGGCCACCGGTACGAGAGATCGCCGGTCTGCGCCTGGACCCGTTCCGCCGGGAGGTCCACCGCGACAGCCGGTACGTCGCGCTGACCCGCAAGCAGTTCGCGGTGCTGGAGGTGCTCGTCGACGCCGAGGGAGGCGTCGTCAGCGCCGAGGAGCTGCTCGAGCGCGCATGGGACGAGCACGCGGACCCGTTCACCAACGCCGTGCGCATCACGGTCTCGGCGCTGCGCAAACGACTCGGCGAACCCGGGATCATCGCAACCGTGGCGGGCGTCGGCTACCGCATCGACACCGGACCGAACGACGGACGCGAAGGAGCGGATCGTGGATAGGGCGCCCGGTTTGAGCGTTCGGCTCAAGCTCACCCTCAGCTACGCCGGCTTCCTCATGCTCGCCGGCGCGTTGCTGCTCGCCGCCGTGTGGCTGTTCCTCCTGCGCTACGTCCCCGACCGTGCGTTCCTGAAGTCGGCCGACCCCCACTTCCACGGCGTCTTTCCCGTCCGGTCCAACCTCTTGCACGTCTTCGCGCCGCGGGCCGCCGCTGTGCTGGCGTTCCTGCTGGTGTTCGGTCTCCTGGGTGGGTGGATCCTCGCGGGTCGGATGCTCGCACCTCTCTCCCGGATCACCGACGCGACGCGCACGGCCGCGACCGGATCTCTCGCCCACCGGATCGAGCTGGACGGCCGTCAGGACGAGTTCCGTGAGCTCGCCGACGCGTTCGACGCCATGCTGGCGCGGCTGGAGGCGCACGTCGCCGAGCAGCGGCGGTTCGCGGCCAATGCGTCCCACGAGCTGCGCACGCCGCTGGCGATCACGCAGAGCCTGCTCGACGTGGCGCGCAACGATCCCGACCGCGACACCGACGAGCTCGTCGATCGCCTCCGCGCCGTGAACGGGCGCGCGATCGATCTCACCGAGGCGTTGCTCGTACTGAGCCGGGCCGACCAACGGTCGTTCACGCGAGAGCGCGTCGACCTGTCCCTCGTCGTGGAAGAGGCCACGGAGGCGCTCCTCCCGCTCGCGGAACGACACGGGGTCACTATCGAGATCTCGGGCGACGTCACACCGACGATCGGCTCCCACGCGCTGCTGCTGCAGATGGCCACGAACCTCGTGCACAACGCGATCGTCCACAACCTGCCGCAACGAGGCACCGTACGGATCACGACCAGTAGCCAGCCGAAGCGCGCGGTGCTCACCGTCGAGAACACCGGCGAGGAGCTCGCCCCACCCGTGGTCGCCACGCTCGTCGAGCCGTTCCAGCGCGGCACCACGCGCGTGCACCGCGACCACGCGGGCGTCGGCCTCGGCCTGGCGATCGTGCAGAGCATCGCCGGCGCGCACGACGGGACCGTCACCCTCACACCCGGGACCGCCGGGGGCCTGCGCGTGACCGTGCAGCTCCCGACCGCGCCCGCCGGTCTCGCGGTGGCGCGACCGGTCTCAGCGCCCTGATCTCGCGGTCGTCGGCGGGGCCGTCGTCGCTGTCGTCGCGGTCGTCGCGGTGGTCGCGGGCGGCGCGGTCGTCGTCGTGGTCGTGGTCGGCGGCGCCGGGATCGCCGTGTAGGCATGCTCGCCCGGCATCACGTAGCCGAACTCCTCGCGCGCCCGCCGCTTGATCTCGGCGTCGCTGCGGAGCTGCTTGGCCTGGCGGGCGAGCGCGTCGTTCTGCTGCTGCAGCAGCGCGAGCTGTGAGCGCGCGTCGTTCACCTGCTGGCGCTGCGACCACCACGTGCGGGTCGGGAACACGAACACGAACATGCCGGCGACGAGCGCGAACGACGCGAGCACGACGCGCAGCGTCGCGGCGCGCGACCGGATCGCGTCGAGCATGCCGCTAGCCCCTCACCCGACGGGCCAGCGCGCCGCCGCCGAGGTACGCGGCGGTCTCGCCGAGCTGTCCCTCGATGCGCAGCAGCTGGTTGTACTTCGCGACGCGGTCGGTGCGCGCGAGCGCGCCCGTCTTGATCTGGCCGCAATTCGTCGCGACCGCGAGGTCGGCGATCGTCGTGTCCTCGGTCTCGCCGCTGCGGTGGGACATCACCGACGTGTACGCGGCCCGGGCGGCGAGTGCCATCGTGTCGAGCGTCTCGGTCAGCGTCCCGATCTGGTTCACCTTGATCAGGATCGAGTTCGCGATGCCGTCGTCGATCCCGCGCTGCAAACGCTCGCTGTTCGTCACGAACAGGTCGTCACCGACGAGCTGGACTCGCTCGCCGAGCCGGCGCGTCAGCGCTGCCCATCCGTCCCAGTCGTCCTCGGCCATGCCGTCCTCGATCGAGACGATCGGGTACCGGTCGACGAGATCGGCGAGGTAGTCGGCGAACTCGGCCGCCGTGAACTGCTTGCCCTCACCGGCGAGGTCATAGCGCCCGTCGCGGTAGATCTCGCTCGACGCGGTGTCGAGCGCGAGCGCGATCTCGTCACCCGGTCGGTAGCCGGCAGCCTCGACCGCCTCGAAGAGGAGCTTCACCGCCTCCTCGTTCGACGGGAGGTCGGGCGCGAAGCCGCCTTCGTCGCCGACGGCCGTCGACAGACCGCGGTCGTGCAAGAGCTTCTTCAGCGCGTGGTACGTCTCGGCACCCCAGCGCAACGCCTCCGCGAAGCTCGCCGCACCGACGGGCGCGAGCATGAACTCCTGCAGGTCGACGTTCGAGTCGGCGTGCGCGCCGCCGTTGAGCACGTTCATCAACGGCAACGGCAGGACGTGCGCGTTCGCGCCGCCGACGTAGCGGTACAGCGGCATGTCGCACTCCTCGGCCGCTGCCTTCGCGACCGCGAGCGACACGCCGAGCAGCGCGTTGGCGCCCAGACGGGACTTGTTGTCGGTGCCGTCGACGTCGAGGAGCGTCGCGTCGACCAGGCGTTGGTCGAGGGCGTCGAGACCACGAACGGCGTCGGCGATCTCGCCGTCGACGTTGGCGACGGCCTGCTGCACGCCCTTGCCGCCGTAGCGGTCGCCGCCGTCGCGCAGCTCGTGGGCCTCGTGCGCGCCGGTAGACGCCCCACTCGGCACGGCGGCCCGGCCTCGCGCGCCGGTCAGGAGCTCGACGTCCACCTCGACCGTCGGGTTGCCGCGGGAGTCGAGAATCTCGCGTGCCGTGACCTCGGCGATCGCGCTCACGACCGGGGTGCTCCTCCTGATGCCTGTGTGGTTGGTGTGACGAACTTAGTCCTCTGATGCCGACGGGGCACGTCATGCAGCCGCGCGAGCACGCTCAGGCGCCGTCACCCGCCTCGTCCCAGAGCTCGCGGACGGTGGCCGCCTCCGCGTCCGCGAGGTCGGTGCCCCGCGCCGCGGCGAGTCGCTCCATCGCCTCGAAGCGGGCCCGGAAGCGAGCGGCCCAGCCGCGCAGCGCGGACTCGCCGTCGACGCCGCGTGCCCGCGCCATGCGGACCGCGCCGGCGAGGAGATCGCCGAGCGCGCGCTCGGTCGCGTCCACGTCGTCGTCACGTGCGCGCACGTACGCGTCCGCCGCGTCACGCACCCGCACCGCGGCCGCGTCGGCGCGCTCGTCGGCGAGACCGACCGCGGCGGCCTTGCGCAGCACCTTGTGCGCGTACAGCAGCGACGGCAGGCCCGCATCGACGCCCGCCATCAGCGACGTGCGTCCCTTCTCGGCGCGCTTGATGTGCTCCCAGTTGCGCAGGACCTCGTCGGTCGTGTCGGCCTCGACGGTGCCGAACACATGCGGATGACGGCGAACGAGCTTGTCGTGCACACCGCGGATGACGTCGTCGACGGTGAACGCGCCGGCTTCCGTCGCGAGCTTGGCCTGGAACACGACCTGGTACAGGAGGTCGCCGAGCTCCTCTTCGAGCGGGGCGTACGCGCGCGTGTCGACCTCGCCGGCGGGCGCGTCGCCGGGGAGCGTCTCGATCGCCTCGACCGTCTCGTACGCCTCCTCCAGCACGTAGCGGGCGAGCGAGTGGTGCGTCTGCTCCGCGTCCCACGGGCAGCCCCCCGGATCGCGCAGGCGCGCGGTGAGCGCGACGAACCGGGCGAACTGCGCACCGGTGCGGCGGTCGCCGAGCTCGACGGCGAGCGCGGTGAGATGGTCGGGCTCGACGTCGCGGTCGAGGTCGGCGAGCGCGACGTCGCGCACCGACTGCTCGGCCAGGCCGAGCCGTTGCAGCACGGTCACGCGCGCGTCGGGCGGGAGGACCTCGAGCAGCTCGAGCTTGACGTCGGACAGCACGAAGCGCGAGTCCACCTGCGCGACGAGGAGATGCGAACCCGTCGTCGCGTCGAGTGAGAAGTCGTGCCCGTCGACGACCTCACCGCCGCGACCCGCCGGGTCGACGCCGAGCGTCGCCCACGCGAGGTCTGCGAACGACAACCCGGGCACGACCCGCACGTCGACGTCGTCCCGGGCGCGCAACAGCTCGACGCTGCGTTCCGCGACCGCGGGACTGCCCGGCACCGCGTACAGCACCTCGCCCTCGCGCGTCGCGACGCCGGCGAGGGTCGACGCGATCGTCACGTACACGTCCTCGATGCTCGCGGCGCGCTCGTAGACGTCGTCGAACGACCGGAACGTGACGCCGTCGCGCGCGAGGTCGTCGACGGCCGGATGGCGCGCGGTGCGTGTGAAGCGGGTCGTGGCCCGGACGATCTCGGCGCGTGCCGCGGGGAGGAGCAGATCGGCCCCGGCGGGGCCGAGGCCGACGACGACGACGCCGGCCGTCGTCACCCGCCCGGCGTCGTGCCGAGCAGCGGCGTCCCGGTCGTCGTGGTGGTGCCGCGTTGCTCCTGGACGTTCGGCGCCTTCGGCGGGCTGATCTGGAATCCCTGCGAGGTGAGGTCGACGGTGCCGAAGCGCGGGTTCACCCGCACGTTCGCCTTCCGCAGCGCCCCGAGGAGCTCCGTCGACAGCCGGTTCTGCGCGGTGGTCTGGTCGGGCGCCGTCTGCGTGATGTCGCGCGCCAGCGCCTGGAACCGGGCGAGCTTGTCGATGAACTCGTTGCGGAAGGACGCGGGGAACGCGTTGAAGACCGCGGCCGAGCCGAAGAACTGGTCGGCCTGCTGCTGCGCGCCCTGACGGTCCGTCGCCGACGTCGTGAGGTGACGCTGCGCGAACAGGTTGTCGGTGAGCTGGAGCTCGACGAGCTGCGTGAGCCAGATCGCGCTCCACCGCGAGTCGACCGTGCCGTCCGTGTGCGTCAGCGGTGAGCCGATCTGCTGCTGGTAGACGTTGCGGAACTGCTTGTTGTCGCGGAAGTGCGAGAGGTCGTCCTGGAACGACGTCAGCGAGATGTCGTGCCCGCCGACGGTCGCGGCGGGATGGCTGGCGACACCACAGCCGGACAGCACGACGGCGATCGCGAGCGCGGGCGCGGCAAGAGCGAGGAAGCGGAACCGGGTCATGGCGCTGCGGATGCTAGCGGCGCCCCGGGTGCCGGCGGCGAAACCGCCGCGGGTGGTACGAGCTCGCGCAGCAGCCCGACGAGGAACGCGGCTGAGGACTCCTCGATCACATGGCTCTGCGATATGGGCACCGCGAGCTCGCCGTCGGGCTTGGCGACGGCCTTCGGCGCGATTCGGCGCAGCCGCACCTTCTGTGACTCGCGCAGCGTGACGGGCTGCAGGCGCGCCATGTTGCGCGCGACGGTCACCGTGTTGATGCCGAGCCGGACGCACTCGGCGCGCAGGCGCGCGACGTCGAGAAGCGTCTCCGCCGGCGGCGGCAGCGGCCCGTACCGGTCGAGCCACTCGTCGCGGACGTCGTCGACGTCGGCCTCGGTCGTGACGGCGGCGAGCCGCCGGTACGCCTCCATGCGCACGTCGTCGCGACTCACGTAGTCGCGCGGCAGGTACGCGTCCGCCGCGACGTCGATCGTCACCTCGAAGGGCTCGGGCGGCTTCTCACCGGTCAGCTCGCCGACCGCCTCGGTCACCATCTCGCAGTAGAGATCGAAGCCGACCGCCGCGATGTGACCCGACTGCAGCCCGCCGAGCAGGTTCCCCGCGCCGCGGATCTCGAGGTCGCGCATCGCGATCTTGAACCCCGACCCGAGGTCGGTGAACTCGCCGATCGTCTTCAGTCGCTCGTACGCCTCCTCGGTGAGCACGCGGTCGGGCGGGTGCAGCAGGTACGCGTACGCGCGCTGACCGCGCCGGCCGACGCGACCGCGCAGCTGGTACATCTGCGCGAGGCCGAGCAGGTCGGCGCGGTCGACGATCAGCGTGTTGACCGTCGGCATGTCGAGACCGCTCTCGACGATCGTCGTGCACACCAACACGTCGTACTCGTGCTCCGCGAAGTCGAGCACGACGCGCTCGAGGTGTCCCTCGTCCATCTGACCGTGCGCGATCGCGATCCGTGCCTCCGGCACGAGCTCGCGGAGCTCGGCCGCGACCAGATCGATGTCCTGGACGCGGTTGTGGACGTAGAACGCCTGGCCTTCGCGCAGCAGCTCACGCCGGATCGCCTCGGCGACCGCGCGCTCGTCGTACTCGCCGACGTAGGTGAGGATCGGCTGGCGGTCCTCGGGCGGCGTGTTGACGAGCGACAGGTCCCGGATGCCCGTCAACGACAGCTCGAGCGTCCGGGGGATCGGCGTGGCGGTGAGCGTGAGCACGTCGACGTTGGTGCGCAGCCGCTTGATGCGCTCCTTGTGCTGCACGCCGAACCGTTGCTCCTCGTCGACGACGAGCAGGCCGAGCTGCTTGAACCTCACGTCGTCTGACAGCAGGCGGTGGGTACCGATGACGACGTCGACCGTGCCGTCCGCGACCCCGGCGACGACGGCGTCCTGCTCCTTGGTCGACAGGAACCGCGACAGCACCTCGACGCGCACCGGGTAGTTCGCGAAGCGCTCACGGAACGTCTGGCCGTGCTGGTTGGCGAGCAGCGTGGTCGGGACGAGCACCGCGACCTGGGTGCCGTCCTGCACCGCCTTGAACGCGGCGCGCACCGCGACCTCGGTCTTGCCGTAGCCGACGTCGCCGCACACGAGCCGGTCCATCGGGACGTCGCGCTCCATGTCGCCCTTGACGTCGTCGATCGCCCTGAGCTGGTCGGGCGTCTCCTCGTAGGGGAACGCGTCCTCGATCTCGTGCTGCCACGGGGTGTCGGGCCCGAACGCGTGACCGGTCGTCGCGAGCCGCTGCCGGTAGAGCGCGACGAGGTCGGCCGCGATCTCCGCGACGGCCTTGCGGACGCGTGAGCGCGTCTTCGCCCAGTCGCTGCCGCCCATGCGGTTCAGCGTCGGGCTGTCGCCGCCGGTGTAGCGGCGGACGAGACCGACCTGGTCGGTCGGCACGTACAGCTTGTCGCCGCCCTTGTACTCGACGAGCAGGTAGTCACGCTCCACGCCGCCGATCGCGCGCGTGACCATGCCCGCGTAGCGACCGACGCCGTGTTGATGGTGCACGACGAAGTCGCCCGTCCTGAGGTCGTCGTAGAAGTCGGCTCCGCGGCGCGCGCCACGCGGCCGGCGGTGCACGCGCCGGCGCCCGGTGAGGTCCGCTTCGGCAACGAGCGCGAGCTTCACGCTCGGCAGCACCGCGCCGCGCTCCAACGGCGCGACGACGAGCGAGACGTCACCGGGCTGCAGCGAGGGCGCGTCGCCGACGGGGACGACGAGATCTTCCTGCGCGAGCACGTCGTGCAGGCGTGCCGCGCTCCCCTGCCCCTCTGCGGCGAGCACGACCCGGTACCCGTCGTCCGTCATCCTCCGGAGGCGGCGTGCGAGTCCCTCCACGTCGCCGACCACGGGGTCGAACGCGCTCGCCGCGACGAGCGGCGTCGACGGACCCTCCGGCGCGCTCAACACGGACGCGACGCCCGCGCGTGTGTGCGCGAGCAACCGATCGAACGGCAGCGAGAGCCGCGGCAGGTCCTGCCCCTCCGGGACGTCCCACGTCGTCGCGAGCGTGCCGGCCAGCGCGGCCTCCTCCTCGAGCAGGTCCGCGGCGCGGTCGCGCAGGCGCTTCGGCTCGACGAGCAGCACCAGCGCGCCCCGCGGGAGGAGGTCGGGAAGCAGGTGCTCGTCGGCGACGAGCCACGGCAGCCACGACTCCATGCCGTCGAACGTCTGGCCTTCAGCGAGCCGCTCCCACTGCTCGCGGCCCCAGGGCGCGGTCTTGACGAGCGCTCGCGCCCGCTCGCGCACGTCGTCGGTCGGGAGCAGCTCACGCGCCGGGAAGATCTCGACCGCGTCGACGTCGTGAGTGGAACGCTGGTCGGCGACGGAGAAGATCGAGAGACGATCGACCTCGTCGCCCCACAGGTCGACGCGCACGGGATGGTCCGCGGTCGACGGGTAGACGTCGACGATCGACCCGCGCACCGCGATCTCGCCGCGCGCCTCGACCTGGTACTCGCGGCGGTACCCGGCCGCGACGAGCTGCTCGACGAGCTCGTCGCGGTCGACGCGCGCGCCGGGCGTCACGACGACGGGCTCGACGTCCTCGACGTGCGGGCCGAGTCGCTGCACGAGCGCGCGCGCGGGCGCGACGACGACGCGCGGAAGCCGGTCGCGGTCGCCGTCGCGGCCGCGACGCAGCCGCCACATGACGCGCAGTCGACGGCCCATCGTGTCGAGCGCCGGCGACACGCGCTCGAAGGGGAGGGTCTCCCATGCGGGGAACAGCGCGACGTCGTCCGGGTCGACCAGTGCACCCAGGTCGTGGGCGAGACGGTCGGCTTCCGCGCGCGTCGGCGTCGCGACGAGGACGGGCCGCCGGCCGCTCAGCGCCCCGACCGCGGCGGCGACGAGCGCCCGCGCGGCGTCGGGCACCGCGACGACGGTCGCGGAGCCGGACGCGAGCGCGACGACGGTCGGATCGTCGGCGAGGAGCGGGGGCAGGGCGGCGAAGGGAGCTGGCATTCCGAAGGGCGTGGGCGCGCGAAACGCCGGAGCCGGGAGGCTCCGGGGCGGTCGGCATCGAGCGTACCGGAGGCGCTCCGGCCGCCCGCCGGCGCCCCGGGGCGGCCGCGGGAGCGCGCGACGATCGAGGCGTGTTGCCGCGGTCGCTCAAGGGTCGGCTCCTCGTCGCCAGCCCCGTGCTGACGGATCCCAACTTCGACCGGACGGTGGTGCTCGTCCTCGAGCACAACGACGAGGGCGCGATCGGGGTGGTGCTCAACCGGCCCAGCGACACGATGCTCGTCGAGACGCTGCCGGGCTGGCACTCGGTCGCGGCCGCGCCGGGAGTCGTGTTCGTCGGCGGGCCGGTCGCGCCGACCGCGGCGATCGGTCTCGGAGTGGCCGCCAGCGCACCGGACAGCGACGGCGAGGGTGACGGCTGGACGCGCGTCCTCGGCCCGCTCGGAACCGTCGACCTCGGCCGCGATCCGGACGAGCTGCAGCCCGTCGTGCGGGAGGTGCGCGTCTTCGCGGGATACGCGGGGTGGGCAGCCGGTCAGCTCGAGGGCGAGCTGCAGGTCGGCGGCTGGTTCGTCGTCGACGCGGACGTGGGTGACGCGCTCGCGAGCAACCCGGGCTCGTTGTGGCGCGCGGTGCTGAAGCGCCAGCGCGGCACGCTGTCCTGGCTCGCCAACTACCCGGACGACATCTCGACCAACTGAGGAGCGTTTGTGCGTCGCTCGTTGTCGTAGAGCGACGTTCGGCGACGCATGAACATCAGTTGAAGCGGTTCATCGCCGCGTCGACGCCTTCGCGCAGGATCGTCTCGACGGCGTCGGCGGCCTGCTCGATCGTCACGTCGACCTCGGCGCGCTCGCGCTTCGAGAACTTGTTGAGCACGTGGTCCGCGCCGCGCTCCTTGGTGACCGGCTTGTCGACACCGATCCGCACGCGCAGGAACGCGTCGGTGTGCAGGTGCGACTTGATCGACCGCAGGCCGTTGTGCCCGGCGAGACCGCCACCCGCCTTGATGCGCAGCGCGGCAACGGGCAGATCGAGCTCGTCGTGGACGACGACGAGGTGCTCGGGGCCGACGCCGAAGCGGCGCACCAACGGCGCGACCGCCTGACCGGAGTCGTTCATGTACGTGAGCGGGACGGCGAGCGCGAGCCGTCGGCCGTCGACGCGCACCTCGTCCACGAGCGCGCGCTCCTTGCTCTTGCGGAGACGACCGCCGTGGCGCGCGGCGAGCAGCTCGACGACCTCGGCACCCACGTTGTGGCGTGTGCGCGCGTACTCGGCGCCGGGATTGCCCAGCCCGACGACGAGCAGGTCGGCCGGCGTACCCGTGCGCGGCTCGCGCGGCGCGCCGCGCCGCAACACCGGGCCCTAGCTCTCGGACGACTCGCCGCCGCTCGATGCCGCGGCCTCGCCCCCCGCGCCGCCCTCGCCCGCTTCGGCCGCGGCCGCGGCCTCGGCCGCGGCGGCCTCCTCCTCGGGCAGCGGCGCGGCCGCGGCGCCCCGGGGCACCGCGACGACGACCACGACCTCGTCCGGGTCCTGGTGCGTCGTGACGCCGGGCGGCAGCGGGATGTCACGGACGTGGAGCTGGTCGCTCATCTCGAGACCGGACACGTCGAGCGTGATGCCGGTCGGGATGTCGGCCGGCTTGGCCTCGACGGTCAGCGTGAACACCTGCTGCTCGAGCAGCCCGCCATCGCGCACGCCCGGCGAGTCGCCCTCGAGCGAGATCGGGACCTCCGCGCTCACCGCGGTGTCCCGGCGGATGCGGACGAAGTCGACGTGTTCGAGGTCGCCGCGCACCGGGTGACGGTGGATCTGGCGGGCGAGCGTGAGGACCTGCTCGCTCCCGAGGTCGAGCGTGATCATCGTGTTCGCACCCGACTCGCCGGCCAGGATGTGGTTCAGCTCACGGACGGGGACGCTCACCGCGAGGTTGTCGGCGTCGAGCCCGTAGACCACGGCGGGGATGCGCCCCGTGCGGCGGAGCCGTCCCGCGGGGCCGGAGCCCCGCTCGGTGCGCAACTCCGCGCTGAGAATCGTGTCGGCCATGGCGCGCGCGTCCTCCGCGACGAGGGTGACCAGGAAGAACGCTCAGTCTAGAAGATGCGGCACTCACAGACGCTATGCGTACGTGAGTGCCGCATCTTCAGCCCGTCAGACGTTGTCACCCCGGAAGATCTCGCTGACGCTCGTGTCCTCGAAGACGGCGTCGAGGGCCTCGGCGACGATCGGCGCGATCGACAGCACCTGGAGCGAGTCGAAGTGCTTGTCGTCGGCGATCGGCAGCGTGTTCGTGACGATCACCTCGCGCACCGGCGCGTTCTTCAGCCGGTCGACGGCCGGACCGGACAGGACGCCGTGCGTCGCCGCGATGTAGACGTCCTTCGCGCCGCGGTCGACGAGCAGGTTCGCGGCGCTCGTGACCGTCCCCGCGGTGTCGATGATGTCGTCGACGATCACGCACGTCCGGCCGTCGACCTCACCGACGACCTCCGTCGCGACCGCGACGTTGTGCGTGCCCTTCGGGCGGCGCTTGTCGATGAACGCGAGCTCGGTGCGCTTCCCCGCGCCGTCGTCGGCGAGATAGTCGCCGAAGCGCCGCGCCAGCTTGCCGCCGCCGGCGTCGGGCGCGACGAGCACGACCTCGTCGTCCGCGATCACGTCCGCGAGGTACGCGGCGAGGATCGGCACCGCGGTCAGGTGGTCGACGGGCATGTCGAAGAAGCCCTGCACCTGCCCGGTGTGCAGGTCGACGGTAACGACGCGGTTCGCACCAGCCGCGGTGAGCAGGTCGGCGACGAGTCGCGCGGTGATCGGCTCGCGGCCCTCGGCCTTCCGGTCCTGGCGCGCGTAGCCGTAGAACGGGCAGACCGCGGTGATGCGCTTCGCCGACGCGCGCTTCGCGGCGTCGATCATGATCAGCTGCTCGAACAGCCGGTCGTTGATGGGGTCGCAGTGGCTCTGGAGGATGAAGACGTCGGCACCGCGGATGCTCTCGCCGTAGCGGCAGTAGAGCTCGCCGTTGGCGAAGGTCGACAGGACGACGTCGCCCAGCGGGACCTGCAGGTCGGCGGCGATCTCCTCCGCCAGCTCACGGTTGCCGCGGCCGGAGAAGAGCATGAGCTTCTTGCGCGGGACGACCTCCATCCCCGCCATCCTCGCGCACCCGCCGGAGCGCCGTCGCTCGTTACTCGTCGCGCGGCTGGTCGCGTCCCCGCCGTCGCTCGGCCCATCCCTCCTCGACCCGGGCGGGGACACCCTTGGCCAGCGCGCCCGGCGGGACGTCCTTGGTGACGATCGCGCCCGCGCCCGTGTACGCGCCGTCGCCGACCTCGACCGGCGCGACGAGCACCGTGTTCGACGCGATCCGCGCGTCGCGCCCGACCTTCGTGCGGTGCTTCTCGCGGCCGTCGTAGTTCGCGGTGATCGTCCCCGCACCGATGTTGGCGCGGTCGCCGATCTCGGCGTCACCGACGTACGAGAGGTGCGGCACCTTCGCGCCCTCGCCGATCTCCGCGTTCTTCGTCTCGACGAACGTGCCGACGTGCGCGTCCGCCGCGATGCGCGTCCCGGCCCGCAACGACACGTACGGACCGACCGTCGCGCGGTCGCCGATCTCGGACTCGCGCGCGACGGTGTTCTGCACGACGGCGTCCGCGCCGACGATCGTGTCGACGAGCCGGCAGTCGGGCCCGACGACCGCGCCCGACGCGACCACGGTCCGCCCTTCGAGGATCGTGCCCGGCAGCAGCCGCACGTCCGGCTCGAGCTCGACCGTCGCGTCGACGTAGGTGCGCGCGGGGTCGACCATGGTCACGCCTTCGCGCATCCACCGGGCGTTGATCCGCGCGCGCAGGACGGCCTCGGCCTCCGCGAGCTGCGCGCGGTCGTTCACACCCATCGTCTCGAGCGGGTCGTCGGCCGGGATGCCGATGACCTGGTGGCCGGCCTGGCGCAGCACGCCGATCACGTCGGTCAGGTAGTACTCGCCTTGCGCGTTCTCGGGGCTCAGGCGCCGCAACGCGGGTGCGAGCAGACCGCGGCGGAAGCAGTAGATCGACGGGTTCACCTCGGCGATCGCGAGCTCGTCGGGGGTCGCGTCGGTCTGCTCGACGATCCGCTCGACGCGACCCTGCTCGTCGCGCACGACGCGGCCGTACCCGGTCGGGTCGGGCAGGACCGCGGTCAGCAGGGTCGCGGTGGCGTCGGACGAGCGGTGCTCGCGCGCGAGGGCGGCGACCGTCTCCGGGCGCAGCAGCGGGATGTCACCCGGGATGATGACGATGTCGTACTCCCCGTCGACGTCGTCGGGGAACCCCGTGAGGCCGACGCTCGCGGCGTCGCCCGTCCCGCGCTGCACACGCTGCTCGACGAACTCGATCGGCGTCTCCGTCGCGAGCTGCTCCTGCAACGTCTTCGTGACGCGCTCCGCGCCGTGACCCACCACCACGACGACGCGCTCGAGCGGCAGCGCGACCAACGTGTCGAGGAGGTGCAGCAGGATCGGCCGCCCGCACAACGAGTGCAGGACCTTCGGCGTCGACGAACGCATGCGCGTCCCCTCGCCCGCTGCGAGCACCACCGCTGCCAACGGTCGGTACTGGCTCATCGTCCACCTCGCTCCGCGTCGTTGCGGGATCGGCAGGCCACTTCCTCGCCCCTACCGCTCGGGGGCGAGGTCTCGAACCTCGACTTGGGACTCCAAAGGACCCCGTGCTGCCGTTACACCACCCCCGACCGGTCGACGATAGCGCCGCACGCCGGACGTCCAGACCGCCGCGAGCCACGCGAATGTGACTGCTCGCGACGGCGACGGGTATCTTCGTCGCCGCCATGGGCTCCCTGATCAAGAAGCGGCGCAAGCGGATGCGCAAGAAGAAGCACAAGAAGCTGCTCAAGCGGACGCGCTGGCAGCGCCGCCAACAGGGTCGCTAGACCTCGTCGGCCCATCCAGCACTCGGACGGCCGCCCTCTGGGGCGGCCGTCACGCGCTCGGCGCCATCGTCAGCCCCGCGTGCACGGTCACCCCGAGCGCACGCTCGACGCGACCGACGACGTCGCGCCACCCGTCACCGGGGCCGTACACGAGCGCGTACGCGGAGCCGCTGCCCGCGAGGAGCGCCGGGAGCTCCGCCGCGTCCTCCAGCGCGGTGCGGAAGCGCGCGAGGCGGGGCTCGACGTGCTCCGCCGCGGGCTCCAGGTCGTTGACGAGCTCCTTGCACACGTGTCGGACGGCGTCGGGCGCGGTGACCGCGCGCGTGCTCGACGGCCCGCCGAGCTCGTCCCACGCCCGGTACACCGCGGGCGTCGACAGCCCGAACGGCGGGACGACGACGAGGACGCGCAACGCGGGCAGGGAGACGGGCTCCACGACGTCGCCGCGGCCGCGCATGCGCGCGCTGCCACCGCGGAGGCAGACGGGCACGTCGGAGCCGAGCTGGGCCGCGAGCTCGTGCACGCGAGCGGGGTCGACGTCGGCGCGCGCCGTCATCGCGCGCAGGAACGCCGCCGCGTCGGAGGAGCCGCCACCGAGCCCCGCGCCGGGCGGGATCGCCTTGTCGAGGACGATCTCGACGTCCGTCGCGTCGGGCACGAGCGCGGCGAGCAGACGCGCCGCGCGCGCGACGAGATTGTCGTCGCCGGTGGGAACGCCGTCGGACGCAGGACCGCGGACGCGGAGGCGGACGCCCGAACCACCGGGCGTGATGCGGAGCACGTCGTGGGGCTCGTCCACGGTCACGACCAGCGCGTCGAGGTCGTGGAAGCCGTCGGGGCGCGTGCCGAGCACGCGCAAGGAGAGCGTGAGCTTCGCGGGCGCGACCGCTTCGAGCACGTTCACACGTCCCGGGTCGCGGCACCGACGAGCGCGGCCCAGTCGTCGAGCGTCAGCGTCTCGGCCCGGGCGCCGGGATCGATCCCCGCCTCCTGCAACACCGCGACGGTGTCGCGGCCGAGCGCGCCGCGGAGCGCGCCGCGCAGCATCTTCCGGCGCTGCCCGAAGCCGGCCCGCACGAGCTCGAACATGCGGCGCGGATCCGCGACGTCGACGGCCGGGTGCGCGCGTCTCGTGATCTCGACGAGCGCGGAGTCGACGTGGGGTCGCGGGACGAACACCGTCGGCGGGACGGTCGCGACGACCCTCGCGGTGGCGTAGTACGCGACCTTCACGGAGACCGCGCCGTAGGCGTCGTCGCCGACGCGCGCGGCGAGCCGCTCCCCGACCTCGCGCTGGACCATCACGAGCAAGTGCGTGACGCGCGGGACGTCGTCGAGGACGCGCATGATGAGCGGCGTCGCGAGGTTGTACGGCAGGTTCGAGACGAGGTGCCAGGGTCCGTCGTCGAGCAACGCATCGAGATCGGTCGACATCGCGTCTCCCGACACGATCCGCACGTCACCCGCGTCGCGCACGACGTCCTCGAGGACGGGCAGCAGGTAGCGGTCCAGCTCGAGCGCGACGACACGCGCGCCAGCGCGCGCGAGCTCGACGGTCAGCGAGCCGACGCCCGGGCCGATCTCGAGCACGCGCCCACCGGGCCCGACGTCTGCGAGGCGCACGATGCGACGCGCGGTGTTGGCGTCGGCGAGGAAGTTCTGACCGAGCGCGCGGCTCGGGTGCACGTCGTGACGTTCGAGCAGCGCGCGCACGCCCGCGGGCGAGAGGGACACGATCGTCATGGTCGCACGCGCGCCGTGCGAGACGGCTCCCTCAGCGTGTGGTCACCAGGAGATCGACACCGGGATGACGCCGAGGCCGAGCGGCGAGAGCTGCCGGAAGACGTTGTCGTCGAGGTCGAGCACCCACGCGCGGTTCACCGGCCCGCGGTCGGCGACCCGACACGTCGTGCTCGAACCGGTGTCGCGGTTCACGATGCGGACGATCGTCCCGAACGGCAGCGTCCGGCTCGCGCACGAATCCGATCCCCACGGGCTCCGGTACCAGCTCGCGCCGCCGCTCGCGCGCCCACGCGTCGTGCGGATGGTGACCGTGCGCGAGGCGGCGGTCGTCGACGACGTCGCGCTCGTGGACGACGTCGCGGCCGGCGCGGCGGTCGTCGTCGTGGACAGCGCGGGCGTGCTCGTGGTCGTCGGTGCGGCAGTCGCGGGTGGGACCGCGAGCGCGGCCGCCGCGGGAGCCGGCGTGACGGGCGCGGGTGGCGCAGCCGCGGCCGCGGCGTCGCTCGATCCTTCGATCGTGACGGTCATGCCGTCGCGGAGCGCGGCGCCGAGCCCCGGTTCGACGCGTTCGCCGCGTCGGAGGCGGATGTGCTCGTCATGCAGCAGCGCGCGGACGGTCGCCGCGCCCGAGGCGCGCACGAACGTGCCGCCGTGCATCCGCACGGTCACCTGCCGGCGGGCCGGTCCGAGCAGCAGGAGCGACCCGACGGCGACGGCCGCGACGGTCGCGCCCAGGACCGCGGCCTCGACGAGGCGGGGCCGCGGTGGCGTGACCGGACGGGTGCCGCTGCGGTGGCGGACGGGCGCCCGCGACGGTCGCGGCGCGACGACGGGATCCGGCGCGACGGCCGGCGCGCGCTCCGGCGTGACGGCCGGGGCGCGCTCGGGAGCGACGAGCGCTCGCGGCGGGGGCGCGACGTCGGGGGCGGGCGCGACCGGGTCGGCGTGCGCGGGGGCGGGCACGAGCGGGTCGGCGACCGCGGGCGCGACCGCCGACGCGGCGACCACGTTGACGTTCCCCGACGCGGCGGCTGGGTCCGCGACGTCGTCGGAGAGCTCGGAGGCCCACACCGCGACCTCGAGCTCGAGGATCTCGCCCAGGTCGGCGATCGGCAGCCAGACCTCGGGCTCGGGCGCCGCCTCCCGGGCGGGCGACGGGCGCACGGCGCGCAACGCGTAGCGCCGCGCGCGGGCGTCGTGACGGACCTGACGCGTGGCATGGCGCGTCGACTGACGGGTCAGGTGCTCGGTGATCGGGTCCGCCCTCCCGGTCGGGTGCGCCATGGCACTCGAACGACGTCCCGTCGTACCCGATACGACGGGAGGCAACCGCGGGAACGTATCGACGCCACCCGGGCCGGGCAATGCGAGAGGAAGGATCTGCCAGTCTCCGCGGAGAACCCGCAGGTCAGCGACTCGGCGGCGGATCCGGGACGAACGCGGCCCGTGCGTTGGCGACCGTCGCCGCCGCGACCTCCGCGACCGGCCGCTGCACGGCGTCGGCGAGCGCGGCCCCGACGAAGCCGACGAGCGCGGGCTCGTTCGGCCGGCCGCGGTGCGGCGCGGGCGCGAGGTACGGGGAGTCGGTCTCGACGAGGACGCGTGCGAGCGGCGCGAACGCGGCGGCCGCGCGCACGTCGGACGCGTTGCGGAACGACACGATCCCGCTGAAGGAGAGGAACGCACCCGTGTCGAGCGCCCGCCGGGCCTCGTCGGGTCCGCCCGTGAAGCAGTGGAACACGATGCGCGGCGGCAGCTCCTCGTCGGCCAGGACCCGGAACGTCTCGTCCCACGCCTCGCGCGTGTGGATCACGAGCGTCGTGTCGAGCGTGCGCGCGAGCGCGACCTGGGCGCGGAACGCGCGCTCCTGCTCCTCCTCGGACGAGTGGCGGTAGTGGAGGTCGAAGCCGCACTCCCCGACCGCGACGACGCGCGCGGACGCGGCGAGCGCGACGAGCGCGTCCCATTCGTCGTCGAAGCGCGACGCGTCGTGCGGGTGCAGGCCGACGGTCGCGTACACGTCCTCGTCGTGGCGTCCTGCGAGCGCGACCGCGTCGCGCGACGTCACGAGGTCCGTTCCGACGGTGACCATCCACGCGACGTCCGCGTCGCGCGCACGCGCGACGACCGCGTCGGGGGCGGCGCCGTCGTCGATGAACGGGACGTGACAGTGACTGTCGACCCAGGGCCCGGGCGGTGCGCCGATCACGCCTCGACTCGGGGGAACAGCGGTGCGCCCTTCTCGAGGCGGTTCCCGGCCGGCAGGCCGCCCCACTCCGCCGCGCCCGGCAACCGCTGGTCCTCCGGACGGCCCGCCTGCCCGAGCCGCTGCCAGAGCACCCCGCACGCGTTCGGGATGACGGGCGACGCGAGCACCGTCACGATGCGCAGCGCCTCGAGGCAGTCCCCGAGGACCGCGGCGGTCTTCGTCGCGTCGCCGGCCTTGTTGAGCGCCCACGGCTGGCGGTCCTCGATGTACGCGTTGGTCGCGCGGATCAGCTCCCACACCGCGGAGAACCCGCCGGAGAAGTCGAGCCGCCCGAGGCCGTCCTGGAACCCGTCGAACGCGCGCGCCGCGGCGTCAACGAGCGGCCCGTCCTCGCGCGCGTCGGGGACCACGCCGTCGCAGTAGTTGACGGCCATGTTGAGGACGCGGTTCGCGAGGTTGCCGAAGTTGTTCGCGAGGTCCGCGTTGTAGCGCGCGGCCATCGCCTCGTAGCTGAAGTCGCCGTCGGGGCCGAACCGCTGGTCGACCATGAAGTGGTAGCGGAACCCGTCGACGCCGAATTCCGCGACGAGCTCGCCCGGCGCGATCTGGTTCGCGCCGGTCTTCGACATCTTCTCCCCACCGACCAGCAGGAACCCGTGGGCGAACACGCACTTCGGCGGCTCGAGGCCGGCCGACATGAGCATCGCGGGCCAGTAGACGGCGTGGAACCGCAGGATGTCCTTCCCGATGAGGTGGTAGTCGGCCGGCCAGTAGCGGTCGAAGCGGGCCGGGTCCTCGCCGTACCCGACGCCGGTGCAGTAGTTGAAGAGCGCGTCGAACCAGACGTACGCGACGTGCCGCTCGTCCCACGGCAGCGGGACGCCCCACGAGATCGACGTCCGGCTCATCGAGAAGTCGCGCAGGCCCTGCTTGATGAAGCCGAGCACCTCGTTGCGGCGCACGTCGGGCTGGACCGCCTCGGGGTGCGCGTCGTAGTGCGCCAGCAACCGGTCCTCGAAGCGCGACAGCTTGAAGAAGTAGTTCTCCTCGGTGACGCGCTCGACCGGGCGGCCGTGGATCGGGCACATCCCGTCCACGAGCTCGTCCTCGGTGTAGTACGCCTCGCACGCGACGCAGTAGAGCCCCTCGTAGGTACCGAGCTCGATGTCACCCGCGTCGTAGACGGCCTGCAGGAACTGCTGCACCGCGCGGTAGTGGCGCGGCTCGGTCGTGCGGATGAACACGTCGTTCGCGATGTCGAGGCTGCGCCACGTCTCGCGGAAGCGCTCGCTGTTGCGGTCGGCAAGCTCCTTCGGCGTGATCCCCGCGGCGTCGGCGGCCTGCTGGATCTTCAGGCCGTGCTCGTCGGTGCCGGTCAGGTACACGACGTCGTCGCCGCAGAGCCGGCGCCACCGGGTGAGGACGTCGCCCGCGACCGTCGTGTACGCGTGTCCGATATGGGGCACGTCATTCACGTAGTAGATCGGCGTCGTCACGTAGAAGGGGCGCGACATGCGGACCTACGATACCGACCGTCCCCGGCGATCCGACGCCGAATTCACCCCCGGAGGGTGCCGCCTGTGAAGGCGATCGGCATGGCCCGCAAGGTCGACCAGCTCGGCCGGATCGTCCTCCCTGCCGAGCTGCGCCGCCTCTTCGGGATCCGCGAGGGCGACCTCGTCGAGATCTACGTCGAGGACAACCGGATCGTGCTCGCGAAGGTCGAGGCGCACTGCATCTTCTGCGGCGCGACGACCGATCTGCACGAGTTCTCCGGCAAGCTCGTGTGCCGCTCGTGCACCGAGCAGTTGCGCGCGACCTGACCGGACGCGCGCGCGAGAGCGCGGTTCGCCTATCGACCATCGCGCCGTCGCAACGCGGTCGCGCGTTCGTACGCCCTTCGCTTCGGCACCGCGAGCGCGGCCGCGACACGGGCAGCGGCGTCGCGTGCCGAGAGCCCGTCGTCGAGCGCATCGCGGAGCGCGGTGTCGAGCGTGTCCTCGTCGACGGCCGGACCGTCGTCACCCTCCCGCCCGCCGACGACGACGACGTGCTCGCCGCGCGGCTCGTCGCGGGCGGCCCGCTCGGCCGCCTCGCCCACCGGTCCGCGCCAGACCTCCTCGTGGAGCTTCGTCAGCTCGCGCGCGACCGCGACCGGGCGCTCGGCACCGCATGCATCCGCGACGTCGCGCAGCGTCGCCGCGACCCGGCCGGGCGCCTCGAACAGGACGACGGGCCGCGTCTCGCCCGCGATCGCGGCCAGGCGCCGGGCACGTTCGCGCCCCTTGCGGGGGAGGAATCCCTCGAACACGAACCGGTCGGCGCCGAGACCCGACACGACGAGCGCCGCGAGCACCGCGCTCGGGCCGGGCACGGTCGACACGTCGAGGTCGGCGTCGACGCACGCGCGGACGAGGGCTTGGCCGGGGTCGGAGACGCCCGGCGTGCCCGCGTCCGTGACGTATGCGACGACGTCGCCCGCCGCGATGCGCTCGACGACCCGGGCGAGCGCCTGCCGTTCGTTGTGGGCGTGGAGCGCGACGAGCCGCCCGCGCGCCGGTACGCCTGCATGCGTGAGCAGCGCGCGCGTGCGACGGGTGTCCTCCGCCGCGATCAGGTCGGCGTCACGCAGCGTCTCGACGGCACGTGGCGACAGGTCACCGAGGTTGCCGATCGGCGTCGCGACCACGACGAGCCGCCCGGCCACGCGCGCGCGTCCTCCCTACTCTTTGATCTCGAGGACGTCGAGCGGGCGCAGAGACCAGCGTTCGAACGCGCCGGCCGGCGCCTCCACGACGAAGCGCGCGCGGCGCACGACGCGCGACATCCGCCACGGCCGCAGCGACGTCATGTGCAGCACGACGCCGTCACCGGTGCAGAACGCGACGTCGATCGGGAAGCGCATGCCGAACGTGTGCACCTGCTTGCACGGGCGGAGGAGCAGCGCGCCGTCGAACGAGTCGCGACCGAGCAGCCCGCGCGTCCGCGCGCGCCAGGACGTCGCGAGCTCCGCGGTCGCGAGCACGTCACCGTCGCGCACGAGCCAGGCGGTCCCGCCGGCGTGTCGACTCCCAGCACCCATCTCAGACGTTGAAGCGGATCTCGAGCACGTCGCCGTCCTCGACCTCGTACTCCTTGCCCTCGACGCGGAGCTTGCCGAGCTCCTTCGCCTTCGTCCACGACCCGATGTCGAGCAGGTCGTCCCAGTGGATCACCTCGGCGCGGATGAAACCACGCTGCAGGTCCGAATGGATGACACCCGCGCACTCGGGTGCCTTGGCCCCGGCGCGGAACGTCCACGCGCGCGTCTCCTTGTCACCCGTGGTGAAGAAGGTGCGCCGGCCGAGCAGCTGGTACGCGGCGCGGGCGGCGCGCGGCAGGACGCTCTCGGTGATGCCGAAGCTCTCGAGCAGCTCCGGACGGTCGGCCGGGTCGCACGCCGCGACCTCGGCCTCGATCTCGACGCAGACGGCGAGCGCGTCGTCGACACCCACACGCGCGGCGACCGCGTCCGCATCGCCGAGCTGGTCCAGCCCGATGTTCACGACGACGAGCACCGGCTTGTTCGTGAGCAGGAACACCGGCGCGAGGAGCGCACGCTCGGACCGCTCGAGCTGCGACCGGTAGACGGGCACGCCCTCGGACAGCTGCGCGTGCGCGTGCTCGAGCGCGGCGATCTCGGGGCCGAGCGACTTGTCACCCTTCGCCGCGCGGCGCTGCCGGTCGAGGCGGTTCTCGACGGATCCGATGTCGGCGAGGACGAGCTCGTACTCGAGCGTCGCGAGGTCGTCGGCGGGGTCTGTGTCGTCGAACCCCCGCAGCACGTAGAGGATCGCGTCCGCGTCACGCAGCGAGCCGAGCAGCTTCGCGCCGAGTCCCTCGCCAGGGCGCGCGCCGGGCGCGAGCCCCGGGATGTAGTCGATCTCGAACGTCGCGTAGACGGTCTTCCGCGACTCCGACATCTCCCCGAGACGGTCGACGCGCGCGTCCGGCAGCTGCGCGACGCCCTTCGTCGTCTCGAAGCCGCCCGGTGCCGGGAGGCCCGTCAGGGCGCTGAACAGGCGGCCGTGGTCGGAGTCGGGGAGACCGACGAGCCCGAGATGCTCCATCGAGGCTCAGGCTACCGGCGCCCTCGCCGCCGACTAACGTGCGACCTCCCCCGTCGATCGCCGGACCCGAGGGCGCGTGATGAGCAAGAAGACGAAGAAGCGGAAGCTGCGGGCCCGCCGCAACAAGGCCAACCACGGCAAGCGTCCGCTGTCCGGCCGTCGCTGAGCGTCATCGCGCCCGGCGGGGCGCGCGACCGATGTCGCGGAACGTGCTCGCCAGCAACGCGACCGCGACGAGGGGCCCGAGCGCGAGCGCCGAGATGCTCGCCACACGCGCGTCGGGTGCGAGCGGGTCGAGGTGGCGCAGGTGGTACACGAGGTGCGGGACGCCGTCGACGAGCGACGCCGCCGCGGCGACCCGAACCAGCACAGGCGTGGTCCAAACGACGGCGACCAGCGCGACGAGCGCGAGGGCGAGCGTGAGCTCGCCGACGTCGCGGACCAGGTGCTCGTTGAACACGCCGTCCGGCGCGACCCACTGCTGACCGAGTCCCGGGAAGTCGTCGAAGAACGACCGCGGGGCGAACGCGGCCCACGCGCCGACGACGATCCCGGGTACACCGAGCAGCAGCAGGCCCACCCGCTGGAGCGCGCGCTCAGGCACCGCCCACTCGCTCCTTCCTCGCTGCCGCGGTCGCCGTCCAGCCCTCGCGCGCGCTGGGGTAGACGGGCGCCCACCCGGTCGCATCCTTGAACTTCGCGTTCGCGATGCGGTGCGAGCGCGCGAGGGCCGCGCTCGACGACCCACCGACGACCCGCGCCAACCACGAGGGCGCGATCCACAGGTGCTTGCATCCGAAGGCGGCCGCGAACGCGTCGACGTTGTCGCGCCGCGTCAACGGCTCGTCGTCCGACACGTTGTAGACGCCGGCCGGCGCGTCCAGCGCCGCGGCGACGGCTTCGCCGGCGTCGTCGGTGTGGATGGCCGACTGGTAGCCGCGTGGTGAGCCGAGCGACATCGCGAGACGCCACTTCGCGTACGCGAGCGCGGCATCCGTCGATTCTGCGGTCGGCCCGTAGAACTGCGAGAACCGCAAGACCACGCCGCGACCGCCGCTCTCGCGGAACCGCTCGACCGCGCGCTCGAGGTCCGTGACCGACGGGAACGTGGCGTCGACGGGGACCGTCTCGTCGATCCAGGCGTCCCCACGGTCCGGGTACGGGAACGTGATCGACTCCGCGACGACCGTGCCCACGCCGTGCTCGAGCGCGAGATCGACGAGCATGGGCGAGAGCTCGCTCCGCAGGCGGTCGTTGAGCTCCCACGCGCCCGGCCGGCGCATCTCCCGCACCGGTGGGATGTGCGTCGCGAGATGCAGGACGGCGTCGCTCCCCTTCACCGCGGTCGACATCGCCTCGCGGTCGAACACGTCGACCTCGACGGGCTCGGCACCGAGATCGCGCAGCAGCGTGGCCTTGGCGTCGCTGCGCGCGACGCCCCGCACGTGGTGCCCGTCCTTCACCATTCGGGCGACGGCAGGACGGCCCAGCTCGCCCGTTGCTCCGACCACGAAGACGTCCATCACGGCCTCCCCTCTCAGCGGCTCACCGCGTCGGTCACCCAGGCGATGCCCTTCTGCAGACCGGCGGCCGGCGCGTTCTCGGCGACCATCGCGACCAGATCCGCGATCGACGTGCGCGCCAGCTCGTCACGCCACGCGGCATCGGCGCGGTCCATCACCTGGTGGATCGAGCACGGCAACCGGTACGCGCGCGCGCCGACCGCGGCCGGACCGCGCCGGCGGATCTCGGTGCAACGGAACGCGGGCTGCGGCCCGTCGATCGCCTCCACGACGTCGCGCACGGTGATGGCCGCGGGCGGTCGAGCCAGGCGGTACCCGCCGCGCGCGCCGGGCACGGACTCGAGCAGCCCCGCGCGCGACATCGCCTGCAGGTGCTTCGCCAGGTACGCGGCCGGGACGCCGTGGAACTCGGCGAGGCGACCGGTCGGCAACGCCGCGTCGGCCGGGATCGCGGCGAGGAGCACGGCACAGTGCAGCCCCCACTCGACACCTTCCGAGATGCGCATTACGCGCGGCCTTCCGAGATGCGCATTATCCGGATAATAAATGTCCGTGAACACGCCCGCAACCGCGGCGTCAGCGGGCGTCGAGGAGCAGCGTCTGGACCGACCGGCCGACGCGACCGCGCTCGTCGTACAGCGCGGTGTCGGCCACCCCGATGCCGTCGGCGTCTGGCCACGTGCGCGACTCGAGGCCGATCCACTCGCCTGCGGGCGCGCGGTGCAACGCGATCGTGAGGTCGGGGTTCACGAACGTGTAGCGCTCCCAGCCGAGCGGCGAGCTGATCCCGTTGCCGAAGTCCGCGGCGGCCGCGAGGCGTTGCAGCGGCGTCGGTTCCTCGCCCGCGACGATCGGGACGCGCAGGCGGATCCAGCACGTCCCCGGTCCCGGCTCCCCGCCCGGCCCGCCGCGCACGGTCCGGAACTCGACGGCGTCGGCGAAGTTGACGGGCCAGTCGCGCTCGAACGCCACGTCACCGGTCGTCCCGTCCTCCGGGCGTGACGGATCGAGGATGCCCTCGGGCATGGCGAGCGGCTGCTCGCGCAACCTCAACGCAGTCGCGCGGACGACCTCGAGGTCGTCGGCGAACAGCGACGCCTCGACGAGCTGCACCTTCCGGCCGGGTCGCACCATCCGCGCCGCGAC
>Ga0070741_10004287_pt1 | contig 33476 bp, 31 predicted proteins | sample Coa_R1_4_FD_66440 | JGI IMG/M metagenome (GOLD analysis project Ga0070741, IMG submission 66440) | Surface soil microbial communities from Centralia Pennsylvania, which are recovering from an underground coalmine fire - Coalmine... | ecosystem: Environmental > Terrestrial > Soil > Unclassified ... | reverse complement strand
CCAGCGCGCCAGCGCCATGCCCACGAACGCGGCCAAAATCGACAAAATTGTGCTCTCGATAAGAACCTGCGCGATCACCCGGCCACGAGAGGCGCCGAGAGCGGCGCGTACGGCAAATTCACGCGATCGAGAGGTAGCGCGGGCGAGGAGCAATCCGGCAACGTTTGCGCACGCGGTCAGCAGCACGAAAGTTACCGCGCCAAACAGCATCCAGAGAATGCTGCGGATGTTGGAGACTAGCGACTCTTTCAGCGGCTCTACGCGCGCGACCTTGCCGGGCCTGGTGTCGAGCATGCCCGGATGCGCCGCGTCATACTGCCGATTAATCACCTTGAGTTCAGCGGTGGCCTGCCCGACAGTGGCGCTCGAGGCAAGGCGTCCGAAAACAACGAGCAAAGGGCTGAACTGATTTACGTCTTTTGCCGGCTGCGGGAACCACACGTCGATATTGGCGAACGGAAAATTGAAATTAGCAGGCATGATGCCGACGACGGTGTGCGGGAATCCGGCAACGTCGATCGAGCGCCCAACAATTTGTGGATCGCCGCCGAATCGCCGTTGCCACAGATTCGAACTGATGATCACAACCGGGGGACCGCTGGGAGAGTCTTCTTCCGCGCTAAAGCTGCGTCCGATGAGAGGCTCGACGCCGAGTATCGACAGAAAATTGCCCGATACGCGCGCTTGCTTGATGACTTCCGGGGTGAACGCGCCGTTTAGGTTCACATCGCTGGACGCGCTGTAGTAATCTCCAATCTCATTGTAACAACGGGCCGATTTCTTCAGTTCGTCAAAGCGAATGGGCGTTGCCCCTGAAGTTATGAGAACGAGGCGTTCAGGATGTTGGTAGCCGAGCGGACGGAGAAGAATGCCTTCGATGAGGGAGAAGATCGCGGTCGTCGCGCCAATGCCGATGGCGAGAGTTGCAATAACAGTCAGGGTGAATGCGGGAGCTTTTCTAAACTGGCGAAACGCGAAATGAAGATCCTGCGCGACTGCACTCATCATCGACCTTCTTCTCCAGTCTGCCGGATCAGTTGCGGGCGGTTTGCAGCCAACATAGTCACTGCTATGACGAATCGGAATCAAGGAGATTCTTTTGTCCAACGCGAGCATCTAAAGAGATGCTGCGTTTGGGTGAGCTCGGCTCCAACTCGGAACTGCTGAAACTTTACGCTGATATTTTCGCTGCTACGCTGTTTTGCTTCGCTGTTCTTTTCGCAAACATTCTCCCAAATCGGCGCTTTTTGCGGAGAAAACATCGAACTCGACAAAGTTACGCTGTTAATTACGCTGATAGCAGCGAAAGCAGGCTTTCACTTTCCGGATGGAGTAGCCGATGTTCACCTCACGTCCAATTGGGTTTGTGCGCAGCCGGTACACAGCAACCAGCGAAGTTCCTAAAGGTCTCGGCGCGAAGCACGATGCTGACGGCGTCCTCACCATCCTGCCGGAGTTCGGCGATGGTCTCACCGACATCGAAGGTTTCTCGCACTTGTACGTTGTGTGGGAGTTTGATCGGAGCAGCGGATTTGACCTCCTCGGCACGCCACCTTCGGACAATCGCGCGCACGGAGTGTTTGCCACGCGGTCGCCCCGGCGTCCGAATCCGATTGCGTTGACTGTAGTTGAGTTGCTAGGTCGTCAGAATCTCGACCTGCACGTGCGCGGAGTCGATATGCTCGACGGCACGGCGATTCTTGACATCAAGCCGTATCTCTCCAGCATTCCCGCCGAGAAGCTGCGGCGCGGATGGCTCGCCGAAGCTGAAGCCCGACAGAAGTGAGCCGCTGTTCACCTTCAATCCAACCCGAGGGCAGAGACAATCTTCTATCCTCATGTGAAGAATTCGAAGATTTCCAGTCTGCCCGCCCGCAATTCCACTGGCGAAGTCACGGTTGTAATCGAGACGCCGAAGGGCCATCGCAACAAGTTCAAGTACGACGAAGAGAAAAACGTCTTCAGCCTCAGCGGCGTTCTGCCCGTCGGCAGCAGCTTCCCCTATGACTTCGGATTTATTCCCTCGACGAAAGCTCCGGATGGAGATCCGATTGACGTTCTGCTCCTGATGGACGAACCGGCATTCCCCGGATGTTTGATCGACGCGCGTCTTATCGGTGTAATCGAAGCTGAGCAATCCGAAAATGGGAAGACCACGCGCAACGATCGTCTAATTGCGGTTGCCGCGCATTCCAACGACTACTCAGACCTACGCTCCTTGCGTGACGTGAATGCGCATTTGGTCGAAGAAATTCAGCACTTCTTCGTCAGCTACAACCAGATTCGCGGAAAGAAGTTCAAGCCGCTTGGCATGCATGGCCCAAAACGGGCTATGAAGCTGCTGGAGCAGTGCATGAAAGATGCCAGCGAGAATAAGAAACGTGCCGCGTGAGCCGCGTTTATGATGAGCAGCGATGACCTGCGTGCTCGTCGCCAGCTCGAATCCGGGCAAACTGGCTGACTTTGCCGCTGCCGCCCGGGTGTTCGAAATAGAAATCGCGCCGCTGCCCGGCATCAAGCAAATTCGACCTCCAGAAGAAACTGGAACTACATTCCAAGAAAATGCGCGGCTCAAGGCCGAATACTACAGCCGGCACGCGCCTGATCAACTTCTGATCGCAGACGATTCCGGCTTAGTGGTCGACGCACTCGGAGGCGAACCGGGCGTCCGCTCGGCGCGATACGCCGAAGATGCGGGAATCTCCACCCCCGATCCGGATGCCGCCAACAACGCTTTGCTGCTGCGAAACGCCGAACGGATTCCCGAGGCGCAACGCCAATGCGCGTTCGTGTGCGCCATCGCGGCGGCCCACAATGGAAGCACGCTTGATACCTTCACAGCCCGAGCCAACGGTATGTTGCTGCGCGAGGCCCGCGGCGACAACGGCTTTGGATACGATCCCCTCTTCTATTTTCCGCAGCTCAGCAAATCCTTCGCCGAGCTCTCGCGAGAGGAAAAGTTAAAAGTCAGTCATCGCGGAGCAGCATTTCGGATGTTTCTCGAGTGGATGAACGCGCGTAACCAAGCTCATGTTTAGAACGAGAATCAGCAAAGACATCGTTGTAGAGTTTCTTCCCCCTGCGCGTCGATCGCGAAAAGAAAAAGCCATCGTCTTGTGCGACGGCATGCCATCAATTCCCCGCAAGCAGGGCCTGGCCAGCTTCCTTGCCGATAAGGACTTCTGGGTCTTCTATCCGCGCTATCGCGGCGCGTGGGAAAGTGGCGGATGGCTCCTTGCGCGCTCTCCGCATGAAGACATTCTGGATGTAATTACTGCTCTCAACAAACCCATCCGCGAAGTCACATTCGGCAAGCGATTTCGCGTGAACGCGCGGGAGGTCTTCGTGATCGGCGGCAGCTTTGGGGGAGCGGCTGCGATTCTGTGCTCACTCGATGCGCGCGTGAAAAAAGTCATCGCAAATTGTCCGGTCGTGGATTGGTCCATTCTTCCCCATTCGGAACGAGCGGAAACTTCCAATCCAAGTTACGTCGCCTACATTCGCGAGGCATTTGGCGGCGCCTACCGACTCTCCGAACGAAACTGGGACAAATTGCGATCGGGAACCTTTTACAATCCCGCGCACCACATTGAAGAGATCACACCCGCAAAAATACTGATGTTCCATGCTAAAGACGATCCATACGTCCCATACAGTTCAGTGAAACGTTTTGCCGACAACACTGGTGTGGCCCTAAAATCCTTCGCGCGAGGTGGACACATTGGAACTGAATACATCGTGCGGCGGTACTGGCGACAGATCGAAGGCTTTTTTGACAAAAAGGATTGAAGTGGCTGCGGACGCCTGCGCCCGAGCCCATTCTCTAAGAATTTCTTCCTGGACCGCTCTGCTTGTTTTGCTCCCACTATTGTGCTTCGGCCAGCAATCAACTCCGTCCAGCAACCTCCCTGCTCCGCAGGAAGGCGATTACATCGCCCACGACTTCCATTTTCGTTCCGGCGAAACTCTGCAGGAGCTGAAACTGCATTACACGACCTTTGGCAAACCGCACCGCAACGCCAATGGTCTGGTGGACAACGCGGTGCTGATCCTGCATGGCACCGGTGGAACTGGACACCAGTTCCTCGCGCCGCAATTCGCTGGCGTGCTGTTCGGGCCAGGACAGCTCCTCGACGTGAATCGCTACTTCATCATCCTTCCCGACAACATCGGCCACGGAAAATCGAGCAAGCCGAGCGACGGCATGCGCGCGCGTTTCCCGCAATACGATTACGACGACATGATCGCCGCGCAGCACGAAATGTTGGAAAAAGGCCTGGGCGTAAACCATCTGCGTCTCGTAATGGGAACATCGATGGGCTGCATGCATTCGTGGGTGTGGGGAGAAACGTATCCGGACTTCATGGACGCGCTCATGCCGCTTGCCTGCCAGCCTGTGCAGATCGCGGGGCGCAATCGTATCTGGCGCAAAATGGTAATCGACGGCATCCGCAATGATCCCGACTGGAAGAATGGGGATTACACAAGCGAGCCTCGCGCCGCGCTGGAGATCGCGACAGACTTTCTGCTGATCGCCGGCAGCGCGCCCTTGCCGATGCAGATCCAATACCCAACGCGCGATGCCGCCGATCAATACCTGGAGAACTATCGCAAGCGGGTAACGCATACCATCGATGCCAACGATTTGCTATACGCGGTGAGCTCGTCGCGCAACTACGATCCATCGCCCAATCTGGAGAAGATCACCGTTCCCGTGATGTACATCAATTCCGCCGACGATTTCATCAATCCTCCCGATTTAGGAATCGCGGAACGCGAGATCAAGCGCGTGCGCCGTGGACACTTCGTCCTGATTCCTGCTTCAGCTCAGACGCACGGACACGGAACTCACACCTGGCCAGTCTTCTGGCAACAGTATCTGAAGCAGTTGCTGGACGACTCTGTGTCCTCCGCCGACGCGCCACATTAACGCACGTCAAAACAGCTTGAGCTGGGGAAATGTTGCGTTTCATCTCTGTAGGCGGCGCCATGAAGCCGATCCGGTTACAGCAGTGCGCGTATGTCCTGCTGTGTGTTGCCCTCGTTTTGACTGGAAACTGGTAGCCGACAGTTTCCCGGTTTTGCGTTGGCTTTACCGAATGCTGAGCGCCGAATGCCGGTTTTCTCACAGCCGCATCTTCATCACTTCCAAGCCCGCTTTTGAAACTTGGACATCATCCTCAGACTTTCCACCGCTAAATGCCACGATCAGGATTCCTCGTCCGGTGCGCGCAACTACGCCACCCTGCCAGCCAAACTCGCCCGTCATCGGCTGGCGACTCGCGGTTCCGCTGTCTTTGAGTGTCTCTGCCATCTCGGCCGCCTTGGCATATGCGATGCCGAGAAGGTTGTTACCCTTTTCGCTCTTTTGATCAGTCATGTACCCCACGACCGCCATTTGAGATTGCCAGCTTTCCACCCGTTGCCCCGGCGCAAACGCGACCACCGCGACACCGTTGATGTGGAGTTCATTTGCACGCGCCTTCATCGCGGCGAGCGCGGCCCGCGCAACCCCGTCAAATTGCTTCCCGCTCACCGGCTTCGGTGTCTTCGCCAAGCCGGGTATGACGAGCGTGAGCGAAAGTGTAAGAACAAGACAAGAAGTCTGAAGCGCAATCGTCATGCTGATCTTCTCCTTTGTTGAGTTGCTGCATGACAATCTAACCGATCCGTGATTTGCTTGATTTTCCGCTGCTTTCCTCGCTTTCTCTCAACCTGTCATTCTGAGTCCGCTTCAGGTGGACGAAGACTCCGCGATGCTTCGAACTTAGTTGCTGCCGGTCAGGCTCTTTGGGTGTCCACTCTCGCGCGGTGTTTGTATCTAGTGCCGGGACATGCTTTCTATCTTGTTCCGACACTCGACATTGTTTGCGCGAGGGTGGGATTCCTGAATGTGGCTAGAGTGATTGCGGTGGAGATGAAAAAGGCGCGAATCAAAACCAACTCTAAATCTCTATCTTTCTTCTGAACCACCCTTGCCAAAACCAGGCAAGAGTGGAGCACTCACTCTCGTTGGAAGCGCCAGGCAAACTTTCAGGCCCAGAATGGGAATGGGCGGCCCACCCGCCCGCTAGATTACTCCTCGTCATGCACCGGGCGTAGGTTGTTCTTGTACACCACAGGGCCAACAGCCCGGCGTAAACGAGCGCCTGCGTCCTGGTCAGTTCGAAAATGTATGCCTCCGTAAACGCGCGCGTCCGAGCCGTCGTCGGTGAGCTGCTTGAACGAGGTGTACTCCCGAACCTTCTCCCTGTTTGTTTGCCGTGACCCTGTTATTCGATCACTTTGTGCGCCAGCAAAACTGCGTCTACTTCCTCGTTTCCCGTGGGCGTGTTGCAGCTTTCCATGGGTGCACCGGCGGCAATCAAGAGCCGCGCGATTTCGGCGTAGTCTCCTCCTGTTTCGCCGCAGTTTTGAGTTCCGTGATGCAACCATCCAGAAGGTGGCGCATGGAAAGAATGATCGTTGATATCGAGAGACGCATTGTGGTCGATCAACAGCTTCACCAGATCCGCATAGCCTTTCCAGCAGGCCCAGTGCAATGCGGTGCCGCCGTGCTCTCCGCGGGCGTCGATCGGCAGACCGGCTGCGAGTAGCGCGCGGACGGCGGCCGTATTGTGTACGGCTGCCAGGTGTGGTACCAGCTGTGCATACTCTGGGAGAGCTCTGATCGGTGGCGCAGTGAGTGGCTGACCCGCATTCATCGAAGCTTCAACAAATTGATCGAGCGGGGATAAATCTGTGTTCGCTCCGCGCGACTTGAGCAGCGCCGCTATCCCTTTTTGTCCGCTCAGCACTGCGAGCGCGTATGGAGTGCGGCCGTCTTTTCTTTTCGCGTTGACGCCGGCGCCGCGATCAAGCAGGGCGGTGATGATCTCCACGCTTCGTCCACGCCAGACTGCCCAGTGAAGGGCGGTGTCGCCGCGCTCGTTTGTTCCATTAGGATCGGCGCCGGCATCGAGTAAGAGTTGCACGCCCGTGCTGTCTTCACGGTCGAGTATGTGCTTCAGAGCGTTGGCGCGATTGGGCTCGGCTCCGTAGCGGAGCAGCAGCTTCATGCATGCGAGGTCGGGATGCTCGGTGGAGTGGTACAGAGATTCACCATCATTTGGGTTGGCTCCGGGTTCCAAGAGCACGAGAGCGAGATCGGCGTTGTTGTTGAGTCCAGTGGCGGCGTACAGACACGAGAGAGGATTGCTTGGGAGATCGTCAGTTACAAGAGACGTATTGGGATCGGCGCCGTGACGGAGAAGGACTCGTGCGGTTTCGACGATCCGGTGCGCGCGGTTTGATCTGGGGTTGGCGTAACGGGAGAAGCACACGTAAATAAGCGGCTCACAGTTTTGTGGACCGCTCTTGGCATTCGTCAGAGAAGGTGTTTCGGTCAATACGCGATCTACCTGTTGATGGTCTCCCAAAACCAGAGCCACGTAAAATCCGGCATCGGCGAGTTTGGGGTGGGCAGAGAGGATCTGTTCAGCGCCTCGCAAGTCCGATGTAGCCGCATCGATGAAGGCGGCAACTGATTCCTGAAAATTCAGATTTGATGCGACGATAAAAGCCCTAAAGCTCGGCCAACTGGGAAAACCTTGCTCGCGGGCGATGGTCAGTTGCGCGTCATGTAAGGCAGGGATAAAACTAGCTGGCTGTTTGTGCAGATAACGCGTGAGGCGTTGAATGGCATTCGCGTCGCCAGACCTGCCGGCCTTGAGCAAGACTTTGGCTTGTTTGCGGTAGTACTCAAGATTCAGGTGGACTACTTCGGAACGGGTTGGCACGAGGGCCTCCTTTCAAAAGTTGCCCCGGCGTCCGCATGACGGGCTGAAAGAAGGTCGTCCGAATTAACTGATTAATGAGGAGGTGGGAAAATCCCTTTCCGCGGACCGGGAGCGCCCTTATGCGCGGGAACGATTATAACCGGGCGGAGGGGAACACAAGCTGCGAAGCTACGACGCCGCGGAGCCACGCAGCTGAATAACCGGGCGCGTGGCGCACCTTTCGCTGCTAAATTCCCTGCCCAGGGAGATCGCTGTGGAGCGATTGCGCGCGCTGCTTCAGTGACGACGCAAGCGTCCCGATGCCGTGAGCAATTAGGGTGGCGACGACGAATGGCAGAAAGAGGAAGCCAAGTCCGAGGGCGCACATGGGATGCTTGTGCACAAGGAGTGCGCAGGCCGCGACCCAGCCGCCGGCACAGACCGGAGCGGCGTCGTTCGATGTCCAATGGTTGTCGGTGTAGGCGAGCACCGCAAACGGGAGGGCGGCGGTTACGCAGGGTTTCAGGAATAAGCCCATGTTTGCGAATGGGGCGGGCACGATCCCGCCGGCGAAAAAGTTAAAAAGGAAGCTCGCATACACCATCAGCAGGAAAAAGAAGAGGCCAATAGACAGAAATATCTTGCGCCGAACGATCTCACCATCTTCCCAAAAAACGTCGCGATTGCGAATTTCCCAACGAGTTCCAAAAACTGCGAGTGCGATCGCGAACAGCACATAGAGCCAGAACGTAAACGGTGAATGCGCGCGCGAAATCGTGAGGCTCTTGCTCCAATTGATGCTCCCGGTGATCAGAGCGTCAGAGGCCAGATACGCTCCTAGCCAGAGTGACGAAGGTACAACGGGTTTGGACGGGTCCTTCATAAGAAGCTGCGAAGCCACGAGGCACGAAACCGGCTATCAGCTTTCGGCTATCGGCCATCGTTATCGGCTAAAAGCAACAGCAAAAGCTGACCGGATCACACGGACGAACAGATCACTCGGACAAACGGCTGCAGACTCAACGTTCATGCAATCCCATCTTGGCGCACTGCGAGGATGGGCACCCGGTGGACGTTTTCCTACCTGCATTGTGGCAGCAATCAGGGCTGCGGCGTAGATGACGAAAGATAGAAGACAGTTACAGGAGGTCGGCAATGGGCAGTCGGCGATCGGCTCAAAGTGCAAAACAGAAACATACCGAGCGTTCGCGCCTGCGAAGGACGGATCAAGGTGTGTCCTGAAATCCGGGAAGAAAGCATGGCGGAGAGAGTGGGATTCAAAAAGGGAATTTTGCCCAAATTGCCTCAAATCAGCAATATAGCCCGTTGAGCAGTATTCACGCGGGTTTCCGCTGCTTGCACATCTGCAACATTTTCCACATCATCACCCACCATTGACCGTAGTTTCAGCCTTAGCGGTATGGATGGTATGGATGGATACCGAACGCATTGCGAAGCGGAAGAAAAATCGACTGCACTTCACCAAATACCATTCACTGCAGGAAGTACTCGTCGAATCAATGAAAAAGCAGTTCGTCTAAGACTGGAACCATAGTTGATGGGATGGAAAAAGTCTTAACACCGGTTCCCGGCTTCTCCTCGCATGCCAGCACACCTTCAGCCGCGCAATGGTTATAAACCCACATCGTCTCGGTAATGTTTAGTCCCTGTGGAATCGTTGAGCTTGGCACAGGGAAGCCATACGTCAGACTTCCTCGCTGCCTCAGAAACCTCAGTGCCGTTTTTCCCGTGCCTCCTAGCAGCTTTAATGCTGCTGAAGCGGTATCAAAGTCATGCTGTTGTGCTGCTGTCCGCCGAGGCGGCGTGAGCGCGGTTATCTTCTCTCGTAGATCATTGATTTCGCGCTGCTGATCCGCGTAGATCAATGCCGGAACTCTCAGCAATTGATAAAACCCAAAGCAGATGATTATTGCAGCGTAAGGAATGATGATGGACCATACTGACGGCCTGAACTCAGAAGGCTTTGCTACACGCGCAGCAATCTGAAGTCCTAGTGTTCCGAGCGCGGCAATCATTGCGATGATCTGCTCTGCGCCGAAACGCAAGGTTTCCTGGAGCAATCGCGCACAGACCTTGCGAATATATTCTTGATTCAAGTTGTACCTCTTCAGAACGCCGTCGTGCCGGTGCTTGGAACTATTGTTCAGAGTACCCCTTTGAACTCTCCTCATCTGGCGTGGGTCAGCCTAGTTCTTCTTCTCGATCTTCTTGTGCTTTGTCGATTGCGTTTAGGCTGCGCTGAATTTCCGCTGTCAATATCCATTTTGAAGCGTGGCTGGGGCAGGTCGCAGCGAACTCCGATTCCATCTCCTTCTCACGCTTCTCGGCTTCATGAAAATTCGCGAGACTATCAGTTCGCATCATCTGAAGGAATTCTTTGCATTTTGGACATGTAACCGAGTGCAGGCCATGGACACCCTTGGTGATCCTGATGATTCGAGGATGGCCAATAGCGATTATCAATTGGTATGTTTTGCCTTCAGTTGTACTGACCTGCCCCTGCCATTCATATTCCAATGACACCTCCACGTCCAGCATGATTGAAGCGGAACTCCAAATTTCCTTAGGCAAATAAAACCCGCGCACAGTGCCGGGGCCTACAATCATGTGCTTGTAAAGCACAGAGTTCTTTTCGCCTCTGCGGCGGATGACAGCCTTGGTGATCATGAACTGACGTAAACCGACATTTGCAATCCAAACTCGCGCTCCATCATTCCTCCGCATTAAACCGAAGCGTAAGCCTAGTTTGTTCTGCTCTTGCCATTGCGCTTCCATCAGAGCAAGGGTTTCTTGGTTGGTTCGGACGTATTCCCACGTGACTGCTATTAGCAGTGCGGCAGCCAAGAAGCTGAATAGGCCAGCGATGCTCTGGGCTTCTGCTGGCTCACGCCAGAAACGAAGAAAGAAAACGAGAGCAATGCAGATCAATGCCAATATCGGCCAGTGTCGTTCCGCGGTTTTCAAAGCGTCAGACATTTTATGGTATCCATTTAGAATTTCGTGAATATCAGGGAGATTGCGAGACGCATCGGTCACGAACCTCCCGCTCGCCGTAAGCATTCACGGCTCGCACCGCTAGCAAAACATTTGGCGTTTCGTCGTTGTCCTGATTATCCTGTCCTTCGACTTTGAGCACGAGACTGGCGACTGCATCAAGCGCAGACCGTTTCAGTTGCTTCGGTTCTCCAATGCCGCGCGTGCGACGCACCAAGACATCCTTGCCTCACTCGTCTGGCAGCTTAGCCGAAAGCGATGACCGAACTGATGTGGGAAGGCAAATACGTCGATTCGTAAGAATCGAATCACTGTGCTGGGGCTTTAATGAAAAAAAAGATCACCAGGTACCACGAACGAAAAATAGCGGGACTGTGCGTCCGGTCGGGATGCGAACAGAAGCCACGCAAGAACCCGGATGGCAGCGTACGCAGTTACTGCGATTTTCACAATGAATTGAACAAAAAAGCTACGGCAGCGTTCAAGAAGCGTGCGGCAAAAAAGAAGGGAATGCCCGCTCGATGATCGAACTCATCTGGAAAGGCAAATATGTTGACGGCAAGAAGCAGACCCCGATTCGGGTAGCTCTTCCGTTCCAGACTGTGGAAACTGTCAATGAGAGCGCTTCGGATCGCCAACGGAACTTGGAATTGTTTTCATCTGGACGAGAAACCGAGTGGCGCAACAGGCTAATCTGGGGCGACAACAAGTACGTGCTCCCTTCTCTCCTGCCTGAGTTTGCAGGCAAGGTTAACCTCATCTATATCGATCCGCCTTTCACAACCGGGCAAGACTTCTCATTCAACGCTTCCATCCCCAACTACCCTGCCGACGATGATGATCCGACCGTTTTCACCAAACAACCCTCCATCATTGAGCAAAAGGCGTACCGCGATACCTGGGGAGCCGGTGACGACTCTTACCTCCAAGTGATGTACGAGCGGCTCACGCTAATGAGAGAGTTGCTGAATGAGAACGGTACTATTTACGTGCATTGTGACTGGCGAAAGAATAGCCCACTCCGTCTGATACTCGATGAGGTGTTTGGCAGCAATAACTTCATGAATGAGGTTATCTGGAAACGAGATTCGGCTGCGAAGGGAGCAAAGAAAACGTCTCGGCAGTGGTCGCGAGAAGGGGACAACATCTTGGTCTACCGGAAAGACGAGGGAGCATTCTTCACGCAGGTCTACATTACAGAACTGACAGAAACCCAACTTCGTGAGTATATGTACGAAGACCCCGACGGCCGCAAGTTTAAGAAGGTTACGCTGGGCGATTATTCAGACGAATCTATCGAGAAATTTCGAAAACAAAATCTGATTTACAAAACATCATCCGGTCGAGAGTACAAAAAATATTACCTTGACGAAGCACGTTTCGCAATTGGATCAATTTGGACGGACATCGTCAATTTATCAAAGGGACAACACGAGCAAGTGGGTTACCTGACGCAAAAACCTGAAGAACTACTTGATCGCATTATTCGGGCGTCGTCTCAGGAAGGGGATTTGGTTCTCGATTGTTTTGCTGGAAGCGGCACAGCTGCGGTAGCCGCTGAGAAGCTGAAGCGCCGTTGGATTGCATGCGACCTTAGCCGCTTTGCAATTCACACAACTCGCAAGCGTCTGCTTTCAATACCGGGAGTAAACCCTTTTGCCGTTCAAAATCTCGGCAAGTACGAAAGACAGGCTTGGCAGGTCGCCGAATTCCAGGGTGAAGGAACCGATGCACTGGAGCAGCAAAGAGTTCGAGACGCCGCATACCGACGTTTCATTTTGGACTTGTACCATGCAACGGCGGTCGCAGGTTATCAGTGGCTTCATGGACTAAGGTCCGGGCGGATGGTACATGTTGGAGCGGTGGACGCCCCCGTCACGCTAACTGATGTCAAAGCTGTCGCAAGAGAGGTTTGGAAGGCAGCTACTTCTGGGGGCGCGAAGAAGGCCGCCGTAGATATTCTGGGCTGGGAGTTCGCGTTCGAGTTAAACGAAACCGCGAGAGAAGTTGCTGCTCAGTCGCGTGTAGACGTGACATTCAAGAAGATTCCACGCGAGGTTCTCGAAAAAAGAGCAGTTGAGCAAGGCGACATCAAGTTCTTCGAATTGGGGGCATTATCTGTCGAAACAAAATTGAACAAGCGTGAGGTCATGGTGAAACTGACTGACTTCGTGATCCCAATAGATGATGTTCCCGAAGACGTGCGGAGAGAGATAAAACATTGGAGTCAGATGATCGATTACTGGGCTGTGGATTGGAACTTCAAGGACGACACCTTTCACAACCAGTGGCAGTCGTATCGAACCCGTAAACAATTCAAACTCGAACTCTCAACAAAATACGAATATCCGACGCAAGGCAGGTACAAGATGGTTGTCAAGGTGATTGACATTCTCGGTAACGACACGACTCGGTCCATAGACATTCAGGTGAAATAGCAATGTCACGGGGGAAGCGCGGAGCGGTGGTCGCTCAGAAGGATTTGCTGGATGTCACCTCAAAGCTGCGCACTGCGCCTTGCGTTCCAGCTCTACGAGAAGCGGTTAAGGCATGGGTCGCTGGCGGCTACAAAGGCATTACGGACACGACTCGTATCCTTCTGAACCACTGGTTCTACACCGACCATAAGCTGCCAACAGGTGCTCCGTTCAAGTATCACCGCTCTCAACAGGAGGCCATTGAGACGATGATCTTCGTTTGGGAATTTGAGAAGGTACGCAGCCGGAAGGCTCTGCTTGAGCGCTATGCGTCAGACCTCAAGGACGTTCGACTGCCACCAGTCGATGATTTTGCTCGGTACTGCGTAAAAATGGCGACGGGGAGCGGCAAGACGAAAGTTATGTCACTCGCTGTTGCATGGCAATTTTTCAACGGCGTCCGTGAATCAGAAGGGATTGCCAAGGACTACGCGAAGACTTTTCTGCTTTTGGCTCCCAATGTCATTGTTCTGGAACGGCTCAAGACCGACTTCGTGGGGGGACGTATTTTTCGCAGCGATCCGGTAATTCCCCGCGAACTGGAGATTTTTTGGGAATTCGACTGCGTTATGCGGGGCGAAGTGGAGCGAGCATCCGCCGAGGGAATGCTGTTTTTGACTAATATCCAGCAATTCTATGAGCGTGCTGACCGCAATGGGGATGAGGAACCCGAGCAGATGACCGCAGTGCTCGGATCGAAACCACCGACGAAGAAATTGGAACTAACGGATTTTGGGGACAGAATCGCGTTGCGAGCGGGGCATCTGGTCGTACTCAACGACGAGGCTCATCATACTCACGACGAGGATAGCGAGTGGAACAAGACCATCCGAACGCTGCATGAGAAGACGCCGATAGCCGCTCAGTTGGATTTCTCAGCAACACCACGGTTCACCAAGGGCGCTATCTTCCCGTGGACGATATCTGACTATCCCCTCAAGCAAGCCATTCTCGACAACATAGTCAAACGTCCAATGAAAGGAATAGCTCGGATCGTTGAGGCGAAGTCGGACTATGCCAGCGTCAGATACCGTGGCTACCTCACCGCTGCGGTCGAACGCTGGCGCGAATATCGAGACCAGCTTACGAAGATGAAGCGCAAGCCTGTCCTCTTCGTCATGATGAACGAGACGGACGAAGCCGACGACGTGGCGGCATGGCTGCGTGAGAAGTACCCAGCCGAATTCGGCGGCGACAAAACGAAAGTCATTCACACGAAGAAATCTGGCGAGGTCAGCGACAAGGAACTGAACGATGCGCGAAAAGCCGTACACGACGTGGACTTGCCGCAAAGTCCCATCAATGCCATTGTCAGTGTTCTGATGCTGCGTGAGGGGTGGGACGTTAAGAACGTCACGGTTGTTGTTGGCCTGCGACCCTATACAGCCAAAGCAAACATCTTGCCAGAGCAGGCCATCGGTCGAGGCTTGCGTTTGATGTTCCGCGATATCGGAGTGGACTTTACGGAACGTGTAGACATCATCGGCAACCAGAAGTTCCTCGACTTCGTGGACGATCTGGAAAAGCTCGAAGACTTGAAGCTGGACACATTCGAGGTCGGCAAGGACAAGGTCGGCATCATTACCATCCTTCCGATTGACAGCCGTAAGGAATATGACATTGGAGTTCCTGTGCTGTCTCCCACTTTGGTACGCAAGAAGACCCTTGCGGATGAAATCGCCAGCTTGGATGTGATGTCGTTCCAGACTATCTTGCTGCCGCTAACCGCCGACGATCCTCGCAACAAGACGTTCAAGTATGAAGGCTTTGACATCATCACGCTTCAAAAAGAGGTCGAGCGCGACTACACAATCCCAGAGCCGCAGACTGCGCAGGAAGTCATCGGCTATTACTCGCGCCGCATTGCCGAGTCGGTAAAGCTCCCATCGCAGTTCGCGGCACTTGCGCCCAAGGTGCGTGAGTTCTTTGACCACAAGGCATTCGGGCACACCGTTGACCTGTCTGATCCAGTCGTCGTCAAGGCGATGGCTACGCCCGTGTCGCACTACGTTTGCGTTGATGTTTTCTCAAAGGCGCTGAAGAAGCTGACCATTGCAGAGCAAGAACCTAAGCTGCTCGAACCGGAGCGGCTCCTCTCCACATGCCAGCCGTTCCCGTGGTCTCGGCCAGTGCTGGAGGATGCCCGAACCGTTTTCAATCTCGTGCCGTGCGACAACAACTTTGAGCGAGAGTTTGCGAAATTCCTGAACAATGCAACCGACGTGGCACGATTTGCGAAGCTGCCGCAGCCTTTTGGCTTCGCAATCGACTACACTGATGGTTCGATGAATCTGCGCTCATACTATCCAGATTTCGTCGCTGTGGATAAAAAAGAGACACGGTGGCTGCTGGAAACAAAAGGCGCAGAGACGGACGAGGTCGCGCACAAGGATATTGCGGCGACTCAGTGGTGCGCGAACGCCACGCAACTCACCGGGAAGAAATGGGAGTACCTGAAGGTTCCACAGAAAGGCTTCGAGACGCTACAGCCAAGCCGTTTGGACCACCTAGTTGCACTCAAACCGATGACCCTATTGTAGCTACTGCGCAAATGTCAATCGCCAGTCTTAAAACACAATCTCAATAACTGGGAAAACACACGCCGATGAAATGCCCTCATTGCCTCGTTGACTTTCACAGTGGCGCGAGCGCAGTAAACCTCACCAATGACAATTTTCATGAATGGCATGTTGTCCGAGAGGTGTGTCCTGCCTGTAAGAAAATGATCATTTTTCTGCGTGGGCGGCCTCTTAGCAGTACCGTTAAAGAACAGAATTTCATGGCTTATCCAAAATCGGTCAGTCGGAATGCTTTGTCACCCGATGTTCCTGAACGGTTTGCCGGAGACTACAGAGAGGCTTGCGCAGTCTTATCCGATAGTGCCAAAGCGAGTGCTGCTTTGACCCGAAGATGCCTGCAAAACATTCTTCGGGAAGTAGCTGGCGTAAAGAAATCAGACCTGAGCAGGGAAATTGAGGAGGTCCTTGCTTCAGGTAAATTACCTTCGCATATAGCCGAGTCCATTGATGCTGTTCGAGCGATAGGAAACTTCGCCGCCCATCCCATGAAAAGTACTAACTCCGGCGAAATCCTCGATGTCGAGACCGGAGAAGCCGAGTGGCAATTAGACGTGATCGAGAGCCTTTTTGACTACTACTTTGTTCAACCTGCCATTACAAAGCGCAAGCGGGATGCTTTAAACGCAAAATTAACGAGCGCCGGTAAGCCGAACATTAAGTAGCTCGGTTTGCACTCTGAGATCTGCGTGCCTACGACCTCTAGAGTTTGATACGCTGCGGCGTCTCTCTGAAATACGGCGCTCTTCATCAGAGTGTAGACACGATAATTTATACTAAAAGACTTGTACGGCATCGACACATAGTTAACTGCCCTTGTTTCGCCCTACCATGCCCGGACTCAGAATACCCGCACAGCGACGACGAGTTGATCTAAGCTATCTGTCAAATAGTGATGATGTGCTATCAGTAAGTTACATAATTCTACGGAATAGTGTTGACACGATAAGTTGGCGAGCGGTATGTTGTGCGCCTGAGGCAAGCTCGCCATGACGAATGTATTTGCATATCTTCGTGTATCCGGTAAGGGTCAGCTAGAGGGCGATGGCTTTACTCGCCAGTTACATGCCATTAGACAGTATGCTGCTTCTAATAACCTCCGTATCGCGCGTGTCTTTCGGGAGGAAGGTGTCAGCGGTACCAAGGACCTAGAGAATCGCCCTGCCTTGCAAGAACTTATGCTTGCCCTGGACAAACACGGCACGAAGACGATGATCGTGGAGAAATTAGACAGGGTGGCACGTGATTTGATGGTTCAGGAAACGATCATTGGTGATCTGCGAAAACGCGGATTTGAGCTTATTTCTGTCGCTGAGCCGGACCTTTGCAGCGATGACCCAAGCCGCAAGCTAGTGCGTCAAGTGTTCGGCGCTATCGCCGAATATGAGAGGGCAATGATCGTCCTAAAGCTGCGGGGAGCACGTCAACGGGTCAAAGCAGAAACGGGCAAGTGTGAGGGACGGAAACGTTACGGCTCACGCGACGGAGAGGCTGCAATCATCGACCAAATGCGCCAACTAAGGCAAAACGGTATGGCCGTGGATAAGATTGCTTCCGTCCTGAACACGAAGGGCATTCGTCCCCGAAGCGGGCAGCAATGGTACGGATCATCGGTGTCAAATATTCTGAAAGCTGCTCAAGCCTTTTAGAGACGTTATAGGCTGTAGACAATGACGAGGGGCTGGGCAATCACCCAGCCCTCAGGAGCGCCTGTAATTGAACAGGAACTCAAACAACCGCTATCGGAGCAGCATGCCCGATGATCAGCATCTCTTTCCGACTGCATGGGCATCCAAACTGCTCGCAGTCATAGCAGAGAAGTCCACCACACTCGCCACATTCCCCGTATTCATCACCCGGACAGGTAGTCTTGCTGGTTAGTCGGTATTCTAGATGCCGTCGTAATAATAGTTCGACACCATCCGGTGCGGGAGGTACTGACTTGCCACAGGATGCGCACCGGCTGCCTGTGTTCTGCGCTGATGTCTTACCGCCTTCGATTAGTGTCATTGTCGCCTCTGTTGTGCTTGGAGTTGTGTACTACGGCGGTGAGCGTAATACGCTTTCGGAATCCTGCAAAGTCGTGAGTTGGTTATTAGTTAGTACGACTCTATGCACAAACTGTGTGTGTATTACTGTTTCGGGCGAATCCGGCCATTGTGACCGGTCTTTGCGAACTGGCTCAACGATTCAGCAGATACACGAATGCGATTTCCAATGTGAATCGCTGGCAGCGCGCCGCTTTTGATTAACCCGTCCACACTCTTGATGCTTAGTCCCAATTCCCCGCAAACTTCTTTGCGGGTAAATAACTTTGTATTCATTGATTGTCCTTTCAGTGTCCTAGAAATCCTAGGAAATTGCGCACAGTGTGCGTATTGAGCTGATGCTCGAAGAAACCCGTATGAGAGCGGCCACCCCGGCTTGGAACCCGACAAAGGGACCGAGGTGACCGTCTTTTTGGCGGCGCACAAATCCTAGGAAGGGGAAGTTCCTGGGCAGCGCAAGCGCCAAACCTGTGATTACCGCCTACCCCGACGCGCTAGCTCTTCGACGAGATTAGGATTCTGGCTGATAAGCCGTGTTTTTTCGCTAACCGGTAATTTTGAGAATTGCTGCAACGTCAGCTCGCTGAGCGGGACCATTTTTGTCGGATACGCGGGAAGCTTTTCCCATTTTGCGAGTCCGTCCGGCTGATCTAGGAATGCAATCTTTTCAGCCATCGTCATCTCGCTTCTGGCTTTCGCCGGTGACTTATCTTGCTCTCCCGCCTTTCGCTGCTGGACAGCGCGCACAGCTCTTCCATCGAAAAGGTAGGGCTTCGATTCGACTAGCTTTTCGAGAAACTGTGCTAGCGGTATTTTCTTTCCTTCATACACTGCTGTAGCTTTGTCCCCGTCAACTTCAAGTCCATACTCGCCGTCAGAGCGAAGCAGCTTTATTAAATCTTGAGGGCTTAAATGCGACTTGGGTCCATCATTGATGATGTCGCGCAGCACCTTCTCTTCCTGCTGGGAGCGCTCTAGGCGTTGCTGTTCACCGAGGCGTTCCTGCGCCTCGACGGCGGCCCTTTCCGCGTTCAGTCGCTCCGTTTTAGCGCGCTCCAATTCAATTTCGCGCTCTTGGTTGTTACTGCTTTCCATTATGTTTCTCCTGTGCCTTTACGGCTTTCAAAATAACTGCTTGCTGTGTTTCAATGCGCGTTAAGCGCTCGTTTGTCTCAGCGATTGCGTCTTGCAGTTCGCCAATAATCAATTCATCTTCCATAGTTTTCTCCAATTCACAAACGGCCCCTAACAAAGAACACAGCAACATAGCCATCCGGCTGACACGGCACACACCGGCGGAGAAATTACGCTTGTTCCTGAGCGTAATAAAAGTTCCGTGTGGAACGAGGCGGATGGTTATGTTGCAGTGTTCTTTTGTAGGGATTACTGCTAGGAATACTGCCTCGGTGTTCCCAGGAACGGCTTAGAAACCGCCAAAGAACCCCTATAAGGGTCTGTAAGGGGTCGGAAAAAAGCATTACCACGTTCAACCAGTCTCTTGACTAAGCACTTGGCGGCGTTGACCGTTATTTCCAACTCTCTGGCCACTTCTGTCATAGAAAGCCGCACTTTGAAGTACAACCTCAAAGCCTTCATAGCCCTGGCAGTATCAATGCTGCCGCGTCTCTCCCGATCTAGCTCTTTCTCAAGCTGTGATAGTTGTTTCTCATTCATGACCCACGACGGAGCTTCCTTCCGGCGTTCTGGTCTGCGGGGTTTGATAATCTGAGTTCCCCAACCGATTTCATCAGCCGAGTATCCGTCAACTCTGTCATCGAGTGGAAATCGCGCCTCGCGCAACGCCGAAAAGCAGTCGAAGTCCTCGTAGAACTGATGCCGATCAAAGCTTATAGGGCGACGAGCACGGGTGCAGTCTGTACATAAGAATGATGGTGGTTTGTCTGCTAGGTGAGTACCTTGGGGTATGTTGATACTGCGCTGCTGGGTAATACCGCAACCGGCGCAGATGAGGGTGATGTTTTGTTTCATTTAGTTCTAATGGGTTCGATTCCTAGCCTAAGAGGCAAAATATTGGGGATGGCCGAACCCTAGGCGGATTACTCCCTAGGATTGGCTTGGAGTGGATTTCTATAGGACCCTAGATGTTACTGCGACAGAGCGGCGAACTAGCGCTCGAACTGCTCATTTTGGATATCTGGGTATCTTAGGTACGCTGTGAGGGTACTTACTTACGCTGTAAACACTGAAAGTAAGGCAGAGTTTCGTGCGAAGCGCCATGTTTTTGGTTCGGGTCAGTTATTGCACAGAGTGCATACTATGCAGAATACTTTGTGCATACTATGCAGTGAGACATGCTTTAAAGGACAATGGGACTGCTCCGCTAGGAGCAATCCCATTTTTCTTGTACTACCCTTGTCTTGTCACTGTGTCACGCCTTACCGTGCCTTATCATAGTGCCAAGCTTCACGCTTCTCTTGGGTTTCATGCATGCCGTGGAAGCTTGGCCACTCTCTATACTATAGTCTATTTGCTTACAGTTGTCAACATGTTAATTAAATAACGGCGGCGGAGTTTGCTTTAACTGTAGACACTGTTGCAGACATCTCAATGTTTGATGAAGGCGGTGTTAGTTGCTCTTTGGCGGCAGAACGGAATGCTTCAGCTAAATCCGGAATGCGGAAGCCGTTTTCACCGGCCGCCGGTATGAACTCGGCATATTTCTTCAGCAATCTGGCCGCGTTGCGATTTTTATTGAGCCTGCGGCGAGTTTCTACTATGCCAAGTTCCCTTACCATGTCAGCAATTCCCCGGCCGATGCAGTAGTCGTGTACTCCATAATCCTCGATGCGCGGCTGCTGCCTACCACCGTTGATTATCTCTACCCCGGCGAAGGGGTTGAATTCTGGCGTGTTCAACAACAGGTTTTCTAGCGTGTTCAGATGGTCTGGTACTGACCGGCCTCGTAACTGGCGCTCAATTCTCGTGATGCTGGCATTCTCGTCATGCCCGAAGGTCTCCTGGAAACTGGCGGCCTTCATGTTCTGTGACCGGGCTAGGCGCTTCTGCTTGGCATATGCGCGACGGCGCTCTGCGGTCTTGTCGTAATAGCGCAGTAGGTCGTCATCGCTGCCGAGCATGATGGTTTGCACATTATGCAGTACCGCTTCTCCCTCTTGCGTTGCCTGCCCGTAGCTGCGAGAGGTCCTCTTGTACTTCACCCGAAGTCGTGCGCGTAGATCATCGATAGTTATGCCGGGCAGGTCCACGCAGAAATCGACCCTATACACCTTCATGTTAGCCGGGAATTCGTCGAACACACGCCGGACTTCCTGGACGATCTGATTGGCATTCAGACGATTGACCGCCAGCAATTCGAGTTTATGAACGTGATTACCATCACGATTCCGATACTTTGAATCCTCGTGCAGGATGGCATCAACGCCACACGGCCGCAGGTCAACGGATGAGAAGTACTGCTTGTCGGTAGCGAACCGGCCGGTCTCCCTAGCTTCCTGATACATCGTATGAAAGCCATCTGTAAATCGGGCTGTAACCGGTACACAGACCTCGATTTTGTCTATTCCCCCAGTAAACAAGTTCTAAAACAATCTCCTTTGTTGATAAGTCATGAATTCCTAGGTCCTAGTCGCTAGGAATTAGCTGGTGCTAGGAATGCAGCGCGTCAAGGCAGTGCAAGTAGCAGGGTGTTACTCATCATGGTTGTTATGCAGACTACATCCACTCACTGTAAGAACTCCTGATTCTCGTCTAGATCGGCATCGTAGTTCCAGCCGATAACAGCTCCATTAGTGCTTACATCAACTAGCATGTACATGCCTTGGTTATTGAAGCGCCACCGGCGAGAACGTGATTTCAGAATCCGGTAGCCATTCTTCTCGGCCATCCGTCGCAGCCTATTGTCTTTAGCTTTCTCGGTCATTGCTTTCCTTTCATTCAGTTTGTTTCCGCATACTGTGCAGTGCAAAGTTCTTTGTGCCACACATTACCCGGTAATGAGCTGGCTTCGTAGCCATTGTGCCGTCGCCTTCGGATCAAAGAGCTTCCTATCCCCTATTTGGAGGTAGGGGATTCTTCCGCTCTTGGCGAGACGATAGATGTGCATGTTGCTGACGCTCAGCATCCTGGCCAGCTCCGGCGCTTTGAGCGCTTTCTTGGACTGCTCGATGCGGTCTGCTAATGAACTTGTCAGTGAACCTTGTCTCAACGTAGAACCTCAACGCTGAAACCATCATGACAAAAAATGTGTGTGGAAGCCCTGACGTGAAACGGAGAAAAATTGACCGACTCACGTCAGGTCCGAAGGCTTATTACGAGATATCCTCGACGGTGGTGGGTTCCGCTTCATGATCAACGAAGCTGATGGGTGTGGCGCTTTCGATGATTTTCTGTCTGATCGCGGCGAATCGTTCAGGGCTGTGTTGCTTGAATCTGGCGAGAGTCTTCGCCAGCATACCATCAGTAACGTCCTGGGCATCGTCTGGCAGGCCTACGGCCACTAACGCAGCCTCCAGAAGTGTCACGATCTCGCGCTGGTGAGGTTTGCCCGTATACTTACTTACCCCTTCACAGATATTAACCAGCGCCGGTTCAAATCTTCCCTTACTCTTGCTTGTCAGAGGGAGCATCTGCTTACGATGTTGCGATAGTTGATCAGCTAGCTGATCCAGAAATTTAGAAGCCCCTTCGAATATGTTCTTTGCAAAAATCGACGGCGTAACTGGATCACCGAGGCTTTCCAGTGCGTTCAAGTCGTTCTTGAGAGAATTCAAGGACCTCAAAGATTGGTCAACGCGGCGGACTGCCTCTTTTGCATTCTTTTGCTTTCGCTCTAATCCTCGGCACGACGCCGCGTAGAGATAAAGCAAAAAAGTAAGCCAGGTAGGTTCGACACCCTCATCTTGTAGTTTCTTCAGAGCTGCTTTGAACCGTGGAAAGTCGCGCAGACGCTGATTGAAATTCGCTGACCACTTCGTCACATCGCTAAGCTCGGAAGCGCCACCAAACTCCTTGATGAAATGGTCCCTCTCCGGGGTACGCTCCGCAGCCGATTTGATGAACTGATCGATCTCGGCTGTTATGATCTCGGCGTCGGCAGCTTCCCCTGGTACAGACCTGTGATCGATCTTTGCGTTCTTCATGCAAATATCTCGTTCACCTTATCGCGCACCGTCTGATTACGTGAGGGCTTCAGGTACCGCATGGTTGATTCCATGTCTGAGTGGCCTAGCCAATTCTGCACGGTACGAAGATCAACGCCAGCCCACAGACTCCAGGTTGCGAAAGTCGCGCGGAACTTGTGCAGCCAAAAATCGTCTGTTTTGAGTTTGGCGCGTTCCGCGATCGCCTTCAGATCATCCAAGAAGTTCAGCTTCGGTTTGCATCCGGCAGTTGGGAATACCAAGCTGCAATCTTTGGCAGCTTTTTTCTTTGCTGCCTTGAGGGTCTCCATCAGCTTCGTCGGAATGGGAATTTCTCGTTCTTTGTAGTTCTTTGGGCTGAAGCCGTATTCAGCTTTCCACCTAACCGTGACGGTGGACTGAGAGAAGTTGATGTCCGACCATGAGCAGTGCATCACCTCCTGCTCGCGCATGCCAGTCATTAGAAAAAACTCAAACCAGAGCCGCTCCTGGGCATCGCATGCTCCAAAGAGCTTGTCCAGCTCTGCCCTCTCATAAACCTCCGGCTCTTCTTCAACGTATCGTGGCCAGTCCTTCTTGTTCACTATCCCGCGAATGCCTTGGGCCTTTAGAAACGACATCACGTTGGAAAATTTGTTCCAGCAGCTTCGCGGAGATTGATCCTTCTCATCTCGCAGGAATGCTGAAAACTTCAGCAAATCCCGGCGTTCGATGTCTTCGATGTAGAGCTTCGTGCAGGATTCCTGGAAATAGCCGAGGGCCGTTGAATATGCAGCGTGGGTTTTTGATTTCTTCGTGAGCTTGATGTCGTCCAGGTAATCGGTAATGGCCGCTGCCAATGATCTGCGGTTGCTGTTCGGATCGTCGGGTTTAACAGCAACCCCGTGATTGATTGCGTTGAGTTCGGCTTCTTTTCTGCGCTTCGCTGCGTAGGCATCAACGGGGTTTCGTCCTACGGATAGCCGCTTGCGCTTGCCGCCTGCGCCGTACCAATCGAGGTAATACGAGCCCTCACGGTGTAGGGTGGCCTTTCCATCTGTGAAGACGTAGTCCGGCTTGATGCGACCATTGGCGCCCTCCACGATGGGGCAGAAACGCCACTTCCCAGGTGTCACCTGGACGTACTTGGTGAGATTGACTCGACCTGCATTTGATCGCTCGGAAAGGCTCATACTGCTCCGTTTCAACCCAGTTAGCAGTATGGATTATAGTATGGATGCAATGTAACTACAAGAAAATAAGGAGGCTGGCGGAGAGAGTGGGATTCGAACCCACGATACCCGTTAAGGTATACACGCTTTCCAAGCGTGCGCCTTCAGCCACTCGGCCATCTCTCCGTGAGGGCGGGAACGTAGCTGATTTCTATTCTACTGGATTCGTTTGGGCGCACACGTCCTGGCATCCACAAGGACAAAAGGACCTCCGGACGGCGCTGATGGTGCCGCAGGTAAGCTAAACGGGTGAATGCGAGCAAACAGATTCTGGTCGGAACCGCCGGCTTTTCTTACAAGGACTGGGAAGGAATTGTGTATCCGGCAGGATTGAAGAAGCGGCAGCATCCTTTGCAGTTCCTGGCACAGTACTTCGATTGTTGCGAAATCAACACCTCGTTTTACGGGCACATTCAGCCCAAAACCGGGAAGCAGTGGTGCGAGCTTGTAGCCGAGGTCAACCCGCATTTCGAATTTACTGCGAAACTGTTTCGCAGCTTTACGCACGCACCTGGAGCGGTTTTGCAGTCAACTTCCGCGGCTACGATCAATCCCATTGTGGAGGACGAGGCGAATGCCAAGGCTGGACTGGATTCGCTTGCCTCGCGTGGCAAATTAGGAGCGCTACTGATTCAATTCCCGATTTCGTTCAAGAACACCGATAAGAATCGCGAATACCTGCAGAGCTTGATCACGCGCTTCCGAGAATATCCGCTAGTTGTAGAGGTGCGGCACGCAACCTGGGACAATCCCGAGATCCTCGCGCAATTCGCGGCCGAAAACGTTGCGTTCTGCAATATCGATCAGCCGCTGTTGGGTCATTCGGTGCGGGGCACCGAGCATGCAACGTCAAACATCGGCTATGTGCGTCTTCACGGACGCAACTACAAGGAGTGGTTCCAGTCTGACAATCGCGACGACCGCTACAACTATCTCTACACTCCCAAACAACTGGAGCCATGGAAGGAGAAGATCGAACGTTTAGGAGAGAAGGTCGAGAAGACGTTTGCGGTCACCAACAACCACTACAAGGGAAAGGCTGCGGTAAACGCGCTTGAACTCAAACAAATGCTGAAACGCGAAAAAGTGAAGGCGCCCAGTACGTTAATTGAGCATTATCCGGAGCTGCGCGATTTCGCAGAGCCTGGATAAAGATGGAACACGGAGGGCACGGAGGACACGAAGGTTTTATTTTTCTTTGTTCATTCCGAACGCCTGTTTGGGCGGAGGTCCCTACGCCAGCCCATGAGCGTTGCGGGGGGGGGGAAATGAATATCGAACTCCGAAGTACATCGTCCGGCATCTGGTTCGACGAGAGCGATGAGAATGGGGTACCCATAGGGATCCTCACGGCAAGGGGCTCCGGAATGACAGAGACTGCTTTCAAACGTTCCTTACCCTATCCGACGCAGTCTCTCTCGCGTCAGCACTTCGCGGACGGCGTCTTTCAGCGCATTCAGAGAGTAGGCCTTTTGCACAAAGGCATCGACTTGCTTGAGGATTTCTGGGGAAGGGCTGGTTTGCCCGCTCACGATGATCACCGGCACTTTTGCATCGAGGCTGCGCAGCTTGCGGATGAAACCTGCATCACTCGACGCGTTGGAGAACAGGTCAGTGATGACCAGGTCGAAACGATCCGCGGCGAAGCGCTCCAAGGCATCGGAAGGCGAGATCGCGATGTGAACTTCATACCCCGCGCGCCCGAGCACAATCTCGTTCAACTCATTGATTCGAGGATCGTCGTCTACGCAGAGGATACGAGGGACTATCATTGCGTCTCCGCGAGTTGCACCTAGTAGGATGCAACATCCATTGCATAAGGGCATCGGCCTTCCCAATTCGGTACAGTTACTTTAGGACAATAGCCCCACTGTCCGAAAGGACATGTACCTCACTTGCAAGCCGCAGCTCTCAGACTCAGCTTCGGACGACATCGTGAGGTGGATCGCCATGTGGTTTCATTTGTGGCAGGAACTAGACTGGTTTCGACTGATGCAGCGCTGCGATGAACACTTCTGGATCAAGCCTCCATTCGATTGAACTCGTTCTTCTGCTGCTGTTGCTTTTCGTGGCAGGATTCGCCTGGCTGGCGCAGCGTCTCAAAGTTCCATATCCGATTGTGCTGGTCATTGCGGGCCTGGTGCTGGGCTTCGTTCCCGGAATTCCCCGGGTCAGTCTCAATCCGGAGTTGATATTCCTCGTCGTCCTTCCCCCGCTGCTGTATGCGGCGGCCTGGGTCACCTCGTGGCGAGACTTCGTCGAGAACTTCATCAGCATCGGCTCTCTGGCGATTGGTCTAGTGGCATTCACCGTCTTTGGCGTGGCGGTCGCCGTTCCATTGTTCTTTGCCGGATTCGACTGGCGCATTGGCTTCGTGCTGGGAGCAGCCGTCGCCCCAACGGACGCTATCGCGGCGACATCGATTGCCAAACGCGTCGGCCTGCCGAAACGTATCGTCGATGTGCTCGAAGGCGAGAGCCTGCTGAACGACGCAACCGGATTGCTCGCGCTGGAGTTTGGCACTGCCATCGTCGTTTATGGCCGAACTCCGAGTTTCGTATCGGGCATTGGCCGATTCGTGTATTTAGGCGGAATCGGAGTCGCCATTGGGATTGTTTTAGCAATCATCGTGGAGTGGCTCGAGCGGCGCATCGACGATGCGAACATCGAGATCACGATCAGCATCTTCGTTCCGTATGCTGCGTACCTGGCCGCGGAAGCCATTCATGCATCCGGCGTTTTGGCAGTCGTCGCTGCCGGATTGTTTTTGGGAGGACGGAGTTCACGCTTCTTTTCGCCGAGCGTCCGCTTGCAGGCAAACGCGGTGTGGAGTTCGGTAACGTTCATCCTAAACGGACTGGTCTTCGTGCTGATCGGACTACAGCTTCCTTATGTGCTTTCGGGAATTCGCGAGTCATCACTGCCGAAACTCATTGGCGTTGGCGCTTTATTTACTGCCTTCCTGATCGCGCTCCGCCTTGCCTGGACCTTTCCCAGCGCATACTTCGCAAATTTCATGCACAGCAGAATCCAGCATCGTGAGCAGGCAGTTCCTAACGCACGAGGTTTATTTGTGGTTGGATGGACGGGGATGCGAGGCGTGATTGCGCTTGCGGCGGCAATATCTCTGCCGCGAACCTTGTCCAATGGCGATGCCTTCCCGCATCGCAGTCTGATCATTTTTCTGACGTTCAGCGTGATTCTGGTGACGCTTGTCCTCCAGGGACTCACGCTCCCCGCCCTCATTCGCGCACTCGGGCTTGGGGGTTATTCTCAACCGCATACGCGCGAGGAGGAAGCGCGTCGTCTGGTTTTGGAGCAAGCGCTGGCGTATCTCGAAAAACGTCGGGAGGAAGACAAGCCTGAATTTGCCGGCACGTACGATGATCTGGCGCAGCACTATCGGCAGCGTCTCGCCAGTTTGAACGGAGAAGCGGAAGAGGACGTAAGCCCAGAGCAGTACCACCGCTATCTCTCGCTCTCACGCGAGATGCTCGAAGCCGAACGCAACGCTGCGCTCGAGCTACGGAATCAGGGACGAATCGACAACGAGATCGCACGAGAACTGGAAGAGGAGCTCGATCTCAGTGAAACGCGTTTACGCAGTGCAATCAAACATCGGGCTCTGCAAGGTTGAAATCACCGTTCGATGTCCTTGTGACCTTTCGGCGCAACCTTCGTGACTGCAGCTTGCGGTGAGCGCAGCCGAACGGGTGTTCGCTCCTGGTCTACCGCACGCGCGCAAGCACAAGCGTGATGTCATCAGGCTGCTCGTTCTCGCCAATCCAATCCTGCACGGCGGCGATCACGATTTCCGAGATTCGTTCCAACGAGAGGTGCCGGTTGCTACGAACCAACTCCAGCAGGCGCTCCTCGCCGAACTCCCCAAACTCATTTTCTGGTTCGGTCACGCCGTCGCTATAAGCCACGAAGATATCGCCAGGGGAGAGATGCACTTCCTCCTCTTCGAGGACGATTTCGGGAAATAGCCCCACCACCAATCCGCCGGTTTCAAGCTTGCGGACTTCGCCGTTCTCATGAACTATCAGCGGGGGGAGGTGCCCGCCGTTGGAGTACATGAACTTGCGCGTGTTCCCATCAAAGATGCCGAGGAACAACGTGGCGTATTTTTCCGGAGGCGTGCTGCTGTAGAGATGCCGATTCAGTAATGTAAGCACTTCGGCAGGGGATTCGATGTTTTCAGATGCAACCGACCACCGCGGAGGTTGAACGTTGTTGCTGGCCGAGGCCATTGCCGCTGCTCCTGCAGCAACAAGCTGTTCCCGTTCCGGCATCGCTCCCAATTCGAAGACGCGGACAGCTGAATGAATGGTCGCCATCAGCAGCGCGGCAGAAATTCCCTTTCCGCTGATATCGCCGACGGCGATGCCAAGCCTTTCTTCACCCAGAGCGACAAAGTCGTAGTAGTCGCCACTGACTGTTCGGGCCGGTTTGCAGATGCCGTGCAGTTCGAGGCATTGTAGACGCTTTGGATCGCGGGGAAAGAGCTGCGCCTGTACTTCCTGCGCGATAGCGAGTTCGCTTTCCAAGCGCTGCTTTTCTTTTTGCTCCTGCAACAGCCGCTGCAGCGACTCGCTCATGGAGTTGAACGAAGTTTCCAGCGACGCAAGCTGATCGTGCGAGTGCACGCGAATGCGATGGACCAGATCACCTCGATTGATGTGTTGAGTTGCACGATAGAGAGCGCCAACTGATCCGGTAATTGTTCGCGTGAGGCGCACGCCAATAATGAGAGCAATTAACTCGATGATTGCGAATGCAATCGCGACAACCGCCAGCGCGATAAGAACTGCTGAGCCAACTTCGCCCAGATCCGTGAAAATGCGGCTGTTGAGGATTGAGGGACGAGTCCTCACGTTTACCCATGCACGGCTCTGCTCTCCCGACGCCCAATCGATTGTTGGAAAGACCGAACCAAACTGAATCATGGGATCAAAGCGATAGAGCTGCGGAGGGTTGAAACCCGCGCTCACGGTAGGCACGGGCGTGAGATTCTTGTTATCACCTTCACTGAATTTGAAGGAAGCCTGGCTGTCCTTTCCTCCATCCGTTTGCTCGAAGTGGTAAAGCGTGACCTGACCAAGATCCGGAACTGCACGCGAGAGCAACTCCGGAGTTATCGGTACGAGCATGACCACTTGCAAGTTACCGAATGGCGCTCGCGTTTGCCGGTAGCTGCGGATGAAGAACTTGCGATTGAAGGCAATCAATCCGCTGGCATCGCGCGAACGGTCGGCCAATTGTGCAGGTGGGGCATTTCCGTTCACAAGCTGCAACGGTCGGCCATTTAGCCATGCTGCGATGGTCCAATCCGGAAATCGCTGAGTCGGACCAAGGAGTTCGAGGCTGGAAAGATGAAGCGCACCAGTCGATTTTTTCTGCAGCGCATCTGAAATTTCTAACGACACCGTGGAGTTCAGCGTATCCAGGCTGAGCACCTCGGCCTGCAGATCGCGATGGACCAGCATCGTCGTGAGCTGATTGCCGAGGATGTATCCCGCGATAATGACCATCGTCAGGATCAGCACAACAGGAATGACACCGATGAAGACGTAGGTAACGATCAGCCGGTTACGCAATCGCCACAGCAACCTGGTCCTGATCCAGCGAATGAGCAGCCAGGTTCCGCAGCAGATTGCGACGAACTCGAAGAGGCTGGCCCACCCGGAAAAGATCCCGGACCATTTGATAGCGGCGACCTGCGAGAGGATATGAGAAAAAACGTTCGCCAGAATTTCTGACAGAACGTAGAGTCCAACGACCCAGGCAGTAAATCGCGCAAGTCCGCTGCGCGGATAAACACCCCACGCCATGAGGCGGCGCTTCACACTGCGGAGGAACTGATTCATGGACTGCTCTGAGCAGATTATATGAGGCTGGAGGATACCTGACGCGCGCGCAAAACGCTAAACTGCGCGCCTCCGAGCAGTAATAGACCGGAGACGAAAGCCCAAAACATGAGTGTGACGGAAAGGGCAAATGGCCCGTAGACTTCCGGAAAATCGAGCCAATGCAGTGCGAGGATGTAGAGGTATTTGCTGAGCTCCCAGATCAGGCCGGTAAGAACCGCGCCCGGCACAACGGATTTCGCGCTGACCTTTCCATTGGGGAGCAGCCAATAGATCAGGAAAAACATCGCGATGCTGGCGGCGAAGGCGAAGAACTTCATGACCAGAAACCCAATGCCGCGAAACAGCAAATTCTCCTTGGATCCGAAGATCACCAGCAGCCACGATTGATTCTTTGCGGTTATGGCCACAGAGATCAGCGCCAGAAGCCCACAGCCCGCAGCCAAGGCGAGCGAGATTGCCTGATTTGCGAGGTACTTGCGGTTGGTCGTGAAGCCCCAAACCTGATTCAACGCTACTTCCAACGGAACAAACACGCCGGTCGACGAAACCAGCAGCATGGCTAACGAGAACAATCTCATGCCGCGATGGGGAGTAAGTGCGACCACGCTGCGCACGATGAAATCCTGACCTGCAGGCAAGTAGCTGCGCAGAACTTGCAGCACAACGTCGTACATCATCTGTGATTGGAACACCTGGCGGGTGACCGTGAGCAACAGGATCACGAAGGGGAAGAACGACAGAATCACGTTTGCCGCCACGCTGAAGGCGAAAGTATGCACCTCGGTGTGCATCAGATATTTCGCCGTCTGGCGAAGATACCCTGCATTCTCCGGTTTCCGGAGTTCCGATTCGATGCGCAGTCGCAACTTCCGGGTGATCTTTGTCTCGGCGACTGTGGGAGTCGAGGCGGCGATTCCGGGCTCTGGCGTAGTGGACATCACTAACCAGAAGCGTAGCAGAGCAGCAGCTGAGAGTCGCTCAGGTGTTTCATTACGGAGGGTTTTTCACCACGGAGATGCGCATATAGCAATTTTGTTGTTGTTTTATGAGGCTGAAGTGTGCAGCGCGACGGGCGAACCAAAAATGCCGAATCGATTTGGTCCTTCAAGTTGCTCTAGGTCAACTTAAATCTGGTAATCGAAACGCAGTTACTCTTCTGCAATTTCTCGGTGCGCGAGTGACCGCGCAGTTAAAACGTTTTTTATTGCCCTTTTCACCAAAGTTCTGCTTTACAAAATCCTTTGTCTCTGAATATCATGCCCTTCGTTTGTATGCAGTATGCATGTCGCGTAAGAAGCTCTTCTAAAACGAGTAGAGACTTTGCACGACAGGTTTCGAGGTTGAGGTTCTTGTTCGCTGTCGCAGTCGGTAAACAGGACGATGCCGGTTTTGCTGGGACGAAAGCGATTGCAATCGTTCACGGCGAAAGCGGCTTTTGTTTTTTCGGCTGAGCGTGAACGAGACTCACCTCTTCAACTCGCTTCGTTGGATCATTTGGGACAACCATCCTAGGGGGACCATCGGGGGAGATTTTGATTCGAGGCGAAAGGAGTTTGCGTGAGTACATCCAAAGAGAAGGGTACAGTGAAGTGGTTCAACGGAGCCAAGGGATACGGATTCATCCAGCGCTCCACTGGCGAGGACGTATTCGTCCATTTTTCCGTGATCCAGGAGAACGGCTACCGCACCTTGAATGAAGGCGAAGTGGTTGAGTTCGAACTGCTGAAAGGTCCCAAGGGGCTGCAGGCGTCGAACGTCGTGCGCGGCAACGCGTAAGCCATCCACCCCAAAAACGTCATTCCCTTCCAGCGATTCTGTTCTGTTCGTGCGAGAACAGAGGACGACTGGAAGGGATTTTATTTTATGTTTACGGCGAAACAGAACGGCGAACCTGAAGGTCACGAAGGCAACACATGAGACCAGAAAGAGATTCTCCGTGACCTCTTCTGTTTCCTTCGTGACCTTCGTGTTCGCCGTTCCTAGGGGTCTAAGCCGCTCTTTTCGATCGCGATTTCCCGCGTGACGATGCCGCGCCTCGGCGCGCCGGGGGCTCCTCTTCCTCTTCTTCCATGCCGAGGTTGTCCGGCTTTAGTTTGCGCGAGATCGCTTCGAGCTTGGTCTTCGTTTGCTGCTCTTCTTTGAGATTCTGATTCAGTAAGCGGATTGCCTTAGTCTGATCCAGTTGCTTTGCTAGCTCGATGAGCGAGTTGTACGCGCAGATCTCGTAACTCTCGACTTTGATGGCCGCGCCTACGTCGAAAATTGACAGGATGTCGTCCGCCGGCTCCTCTTCTTCCTTGAATGAGTTGCGCTCTTCGAGCAGGCCTTTCATGCCTTTACATTCTGTCTCTTCGGCCTCTTCGCCGATTTGCTCAAAAATCTGCTGCAGACGCTCGACCTGTTTTTCAGTTTGAGCCTGATGTGCCTGAAATCCTTTTTGCAGTTGCGGCTCGTCGGCATGATCTTCGGCGAGTTCGCCCAGGGCGGTGACCAGCTTCTGTTCGGCGTCGAGCATGTCGGTGAGTTCGTGAACGAACAATTCTTTGGCGCTTTGCATAGTTGTCCTCCGGTGCAGAGCTAAGTAAGATGCGACTCAGAAATTCCGAGGTTCGCTTCGCCCACGCCGACTCCGGTCAGGCACGCGCCACAGATGGAAAGCTTCTATCGCAGATTCGTCGAAACCGCCGCGCAATATCCCGACCGCGTCGCGGTGGAATTGCAACGCTCACACGAGTCGCCGGAGGAGAGCTACACCTACGCCGAACTGCGACGCGTTGCTGAATATCTCGGCGCATGGTTGCAGCAGACCGGCATTGCACCAGCATCACGCTGCGCGATTTTGGCAAGCAATGGACCGAGATGGGTCGCGGTTTATCTCGGCATCATGGCCGCAGGTTGCGTGGCCGTTCCTTTAGACACGGCTTTCAAGCCGGACCAGGTAGCAAAGCTGCTGAAAGATAGCGGCGCGAGTCTTTTGTTTGTTGATGCTGCTCATGTTGAGATCGGGAATTCAGCTTGGAGTGCTCACGCGAGCGTGGAGCCGGCAGCCCTCGGCCGGGTTTTTGTCATCGACTCCACAAGCGACGGTACACATGAAACTCTCGACGGAATCCTGAACCAAAGCCTTCCTGACCTTTCCCCATCCACCAGCTCTGCTGATGACCTCGCCGTCCTCCTATACACCTCCGGCACAACCAGTGATCCAAAGGGCGTGATGCTCACGCACAAGAACCTGAATGCGGAAGCCGACAGCGTGTTTAAGGTTCTTCAAGTCGGCCCGGACGATGCCATTTTAGGAGTGCTGCCGCTCTTCCACGCCCTGGCACAGATGGGCAATTTACTGCTGCCGCTCTCGATTGGCGCGCGGGTCGTGTATCTCGAGACGTTGAACACCACGGA
>Ga0070741_10004285_pt1 | contig 33487 bp, 23 predicted proteins | sample Coa_R1_4_FD_66440 | JGI IMG/M metagenome (GOLD analysis project Ga0070741, IMG submission 66440) | Surface soil microbial communities from Centralia Pennsylvania, which are recovering from an underground coalmine fire - Coalmine... | ecosystem: Environmental > Terrestrial > Soil > Unclassified ... | reverse complement strand
TCCTGGCGCGCCTGCCGGCGATCATGGAGCGCGGCCGCCCGGCGCGCGTCATCTGGTTCAACTGCATGACGCGCCTGTTCGACGGCGAGAAGCACGCGCACGCGAGCGGCTGGATCGACTACTTCGGCTTCGTCAGCGACTACCAGCGCCGCGTGCTCGGCCCCGAGCTCGAGCGGATCGCTCCCTATCGCGCGTTCGCCTATCGCCCGTTCTTCAACGTCGCGCGCGTCGAGTGGCGTCACCGCGCGCCCGACGGCTGCTACAAGCTCGGCCGCATCTCGCGCGACGACTCGAGCAAGTTCGCGCCCGACACCTGGCGCATCTTCGAGCGCGTGCTGGTCCCCGCGGGCACGCAGAAAAAGATCTACATCCTCGGCTACGGCCCGAACGCGCAGCGCGCGATCGGCCCCGCGCCGCACGGGCTCGACTGGCGCACGTGGTCGGCCAACGAGATCCCGGCGACCGAGTTCTTCCGCACCATCGACACCATGGTCCACAAGACCGGCGGCTCGCGCGAGTCGTACTGCCGCGTGCTCATCGAGGCGTACGCGCACGGCGTGGTGCCGATCGTCGAGAACGACTACGCGTTCCCCGAGCTGGTGGTGCACGGCGAGACCGGCTTCGCCACCTCCGACTCCGACGAGATGAGCTGGTACGCGAGCCAGCTCGCGCACTCGCCCGCGCTGCACCGCCGCCTCGCCGAGAACGGCCGCCGCCACCTCGAGGAGCGGCTGGTCGACGCCGAGCAGTGCTGGCGCGGCTGGCTGGAGGTGCTGTGAGCCACGACGGCGTCTCGTGCCTGTGCCTCACCTACGGCCGCCCGCACCTGCTCGAGGAGGCGATCGAAAGTTTTTTGCGCCAGCAGTGGTCGGGACCCAAAGAGCTGATCGTCCTCAACGACCATCCCGATCAAGAGCTGGTCTTCGATCATCCTGAAGTGTTGGTGGTCAATCTCAAGCGCCGCCTGCGCACGCTCGGCGAGAAGCGCAACGCCTCGGCGGCGCTCGCGCGCTACGACAATCTATTAATCTGGGACGACGACGATATCTATCTGCCGTGGCGGATCGAGGAGACGATGAAGAAGCTCCCGTCGGAGCACTTCTACAAATGTCCCAATGCGTGGTGCATCGTCGACGGGCGCTGGCAGGACAAACCCGGCTACAACCTCTATCACGGCGGCAGCGCGTACACGCGCTGGCTGTTTCGCGAAGCCGGCGGCTACGGCTGCATCGACGGCGGTGAGGACGCGGCGATCGAATGGCGCTTTCAAAACGTCACGCCGCTCAAAGGTCAATATTGGAAGCACACTATATTGCCGTGGGACCGACTCTATTACATCTATCGTTGGGGACACGGCTCGTATCACGCCACTGGACATAAAACGCTCGACACCATTCGCCCCGCCGTCGAGCGCGGCCGCCTCGCGCTGGCGCCGCATTGGAAATCCGACTATCGAGAGCAGGCCTTGCGCAGAGCGAGCGCGCAGCCGCGATGATTCAGCTCATCTGTTTCTCGCGCAATCGCCCGCTTCAGCTCGACGGCTACCTGACGTCATTGTCGCGCATGCTCGACGAGCCGTCGCTCCTCGACGTGAGCGTGATCGTGCGCGCCGATGGCGAGTACCGCGACGCCTACGCCGAGGTGGCGCGCGCGCACCCATCGGTGGCCATGGTGGCGCAAAAAGATTTTCACGCCGATCTGACCGCGCTCGTCGGCGCGCGGCCGTTCACGTGCTTCGGCTGCGACGACGTGGTGTTCGTGCGGCGATTTGCCGCGCGCGCGATCGCCGACGCGTTCGACGAGCGGCTGTTCGCGTTCTCGCTGCGCCTCGGCCGCCACGTCACGCGCTCGATGTTCTCGGGCCCGATCTCGCCGCCGCCCGGCCTCGAGGAGCGCGATGGCCTCTTGCGCTGGGATCTCTCGACGGCGCACGGCGCCGGCGACTGGGGCTACTCGTGGGAGCTCTGCGGCACCGTCTACCCGACGGAGCTCGCGCGCGCGGTGATCGCCGAGCTGCGCGCGCCGAGCCCGAACCTGCTCGAGGCCGGCGGGGGCGGCCGCTGGTCGAGCAAGACCGCGCGCCGCTTCATGTGCGCGTGGCCGTCGGCGCGGCTGGTGGTGCCGACGGTGAACGTGGTGCAGGGCGACTTCGCCAATCCGGTGCTCGGCGGCCGCTCGCTCGAGCCGCGCTTCCTGCTCGACTGCTGGCAGCGCGGCCTGCGCCTCGACGTCGAGGCGTTCGCGCGCCGCGAATACGACTGCATCCACGTCCCGGATTTTTTTCTGCGGCGCGCGTAGGATGAGCGCGTGCTGATTCCCATGACGACGCTGATCGCCGAGCACGGCGTGCGCCCGGCGGGCGTGCTGCACCTCGGCGCGCACACCGGCGAGGAGGCCGAGGCGTACGCGCGCGCCGGCGCCGAGCGCGTGCTGTGGTTCGAGGCCAACCCGCGCGTGATGCCGGCGCTCGAACGGCACCTGGCGGCGTTCCCCGGCCAGCGCGCGGTGCACGCGGCGGTGAGCGACGCCGACGATCGCACGGTCGAGCTGACGATCGCCTCGAACGGTCAATCGTCGTCGCTGCTGAAGATGAAGCGCCACCGCGAGCGCTACCCCGACATCACCGAGCAGGGAACGGTGGAGGTCCGCACCATCACCGTCGACACGTGGCTCGCGCGCGACGGCCAGTCGCCGGCCGACTACCAGCTCGCGAACCTCGATCTGCAAGGCGCCGAGCTGCTCGCGCTGCGCGGCATGCGCGGCTGTCTACCGTCGCTGCGCTGGATCTACGCCGAGATCAACTTCGAGGAGCTGTACCAGGGCTGCCCGCTCGCCGCCGAGCTCGACGCGTTCCTCGCCCCCCACGGCTTCACCCGCGCAATCACCGCCGACACCGGCTACGGCTGGGCCGACGCGCTCTATGTCCGCAACCGCTGACCCGCGAGCAGCCACGTCCGCGGCGCGACCAGCGGCCCCTCCGCCGACGCAAACGGATCCCGCCATTCCGCCGCATACCGCCCCGGCGCATGATGTTGTCTATTGTGAACCACATAGTGCAGCGCCCGCTTGGTCTGTGTCGGTGTCCTCAAAACCACTGCATGATAACGATCCGCAAACACCTTCCCGCGCCTCTGCATCAATCGATTGAGCGCAAAAGCCATTCTGACGTTCAATCCCTGCATGCCGCGCGAAAGCTCTTTCGTGCCCTCCGCCTCGACGAGAAAATGAACGTGATTGCCCTGCGCTGAGAAGTGCACCACGCGAAACCCAACCCGCCCATTAGCCGCACTGAACGCACTCTTCAGTGCACTAAAGCAAGTCTTACTCCTCAGTCCACAAACGTCTTCACGCATCCTCACAGTCACATGTACCGGAAACCGCCGTTTGAGCACCGGCCGTGTCTTGTGCGAAACGCGCGGTCGCGCACCCTGCATCTTGCGTCCCGCCCCTCGACGTTTTCCGCCCCACGTGCGAAACGCCAAGCCGAGTTGTCTGTCTTGATTAGGCACTGTTCAAACGTAATATCTCAATGACTCTTTGCAATGTTCTTTGAAATACAAACCCTCAACCCACCACACTCTGAATTCAGAGGTGGTGATCCGCACTCTTCACTCCGAACGTCGACGGGGACGGCTCCGCCTTTGCCTATGGACAGCTGCGCCAATCAAGGCGAGACACATCCCGGGCACCTGCCCACAGGCAAACCCCCGTCGACTGACACGGCCGTCTTTGATTGAGAATTGAGACTAAGAATCGAAGATTGAGAATTGTGGACTATGGCGCGATCAGGATGCGCGTGTCGTCGAGCGCCAGGCCGGGCGGTGGGCACGAGGGGTAGCTCGCCAGTTGCACGTGATCGCCGCGCGGGAATGAGCACCACGTGAGCGAGCAGACCGGGTCGCGCGAGGTCGTGAGCAGGCCGCTGCCGCCGCGGCCGCGCTCCATCACCGCGACGCCGCTGCCGTCCTGATTGGGGGCGAGCGCCTGTGCTTGCGGGAGCGTGAGCGCCACCGAGCCGAGCGGAGCGCCGTCGGCGGCGGCGAAGCCTTCGAGGTGCGCGTCGCGATACCAGAACACGCGGTCGCCGCGGCCGTCGAACGCCGGCGCGCTCTCGGCGGCGGGAGCGCCGGCGTCGAGCTTGCGCTGCCAGCGCGGTGCGCCGGTGCGGGCGTCGAGCAGCCGCAGCGACGGCGGATCCGCCTCGGACAGCGCCAGCTCCGCCGCCGATGGCGACGCGGCCAGCGTGCGCACGCGCGCCGGATCGAGCGGCTTCTCGAACAGCCGCCGCCCGTCGAGCTCGAGCGCGATCAACCGCTCGATGCCGTCGTCGTCGTGCAGCAGCAGCACGGCGGTGGGCGCGCCGCCGGTGACGAGCGCCTCGCGCACCGTCGCGCGCGCGCCGTCGAAATCGGCCAGCGGCTCGCGTTTGCCGTCGAGCGAAAGGCGCGCGAGCACGAAGCGGCCGCCGTGCTGCGCGATCGCCTGGCGCGCGTCGCGCTCGAGCACGATCGCGCGATCGTCGACGACGCCGAGCAGCCACGCGTCTTCGCTCGCGCCCGCGCGGCCGTCGCGGGCCGTCAGCACCACGCGGCCGGGCAGCGCGCCGTCGACGCGCTCGGCCGACGCGATCACGCCGCGCCCGACGACGATGCGCGCCGCGTGCCCGTGCCCCGCCGGCGCCTCGACCTTGGGAACGTGCTCCATGCGCGGCGGCTGCCGGCTCCCTTCCACCCACGCTCCCGCGCACCCGACGAGCAGCAGCGCCGGAGCCCAGCGCTTCATGTCTTCCAGTGATAGATGGCGCGCAGCTCGCCGATCGGATTCTTGAGCAGCACCTGGACGATCTGCATCAGCGCCTTCTTCGCGTCGGCGTCTTCCATCGACTCGGCCAGCTTGGCGATGTCCTCGGCGTGGCCGCGCACCAGCTCCTCGAGCCCTTTGACCATCTTCGGATCCTTGAGCAGATCCTCGAGCGTGCTGCCGCTCTGCCACGCCGCCTGCCGCTCGACGTTGACGTACGCCGGGTCGAGCGTCGGCACCATCCGCTCGGGCGCGTACTGCCCGCCGCCCGCCGCCAGCAGCTCGGCGCGCACGTCCTCGAACTTCGCGCCCTTTTTTCCAAACTCGTAGGCGCGCTTGACCTCGGCGATGGCGGCGGCCACCGCGCGCTTGGCCAGCACTAGCGTGTCGCCCTTGTCGAGACTCTTGTCGCCGAAGATCTGGTGCGACTGTCCGTCGACGCGCACGTGCACGCCGACCACGTTGTCGTAGTCGTGCACCGCCAGCGCCACCAACGCGCCCATCGTCAGCGTCGGTTTGCCCGCGAACGCCGCCTCCACCGACTTGCGGATCTTCGAGCGCGCGACCGTCCACGCCACCGGCGGCGAGAAGATCGGGATCTGCGCGACCACCTTGTTGTGGTGCACCCAATCGAAGATGCGCCCCTCGAGATACGCCTTGAGCTTGTCGTTCAGCTTCGGGCCGGGCGGAAAGCTGTTCCAGCGGGTCTCGATGTCCTCACGCTGCGTGCGCAGATGACCGGCAGAGTGCATGTCCTGGAGGAAGTGATCGGCGAACGCCTCGGCGGCGAGCGCGCCGTCGAGCGGATCGCGCGTCTGGCCGGCGCTCACCGCGCGCTGCAGCGCCCACTCGTGATAGAAGCGGAACTCCGAGCCGGCCGACTGCGGGCGCTCGCGCGGCGCTTTGCCGGCGTCCTTGTCGTTGGGCGTGACGAAGTGCGAGCGGTTCTTCGCCGCCAGGTTGTAGTAGGAGCTGTCGACGAACTTGCGCGTCTCGGGCGAGTAGCTCTTGGGATCGTAGCGGTGCGCCTTGTCGGCCGCCTTCTCGCCGAGAAACGCGTCCACCGCCTCGTCGAAGGTCTCGCTGTCGGCGGCGACGCGCTTCTTGACGAGGATGTAGCGCGCGTAGTCGAGCGCCTCCCACGAGTCGGGGCCCTTGCCCGGCTTGTCGGCGAGCTGCTCCATCACGCCGAGCGAGCCGAACACGTCGCCGGCGAGCGCGTTCATCTCGCCGAACGAGAGCGTGTAGCCTTTTTTGCCGAGCTTGATGTAGCGGCGGTGCGTGCCTTCGCGCGAGGCCTGGTCGCCGATCTTGCGGTGCTCCTCGGCCTCGAAGCCCTGCACGGTTCCCGCGGGCGCGCTGCCGCGCACGTCGGCGCGCGCTCCGCCGGCCGCGCGCGCGCCTTCGCCGTGCGCCTCGCGCTCGAGCGAGCGATGATCGCCCGACGGCGCGCTGCCGCGCTGCTGCACGACGTGCGCGAGCTCGTGCGCGAGCAGGTGGCGCCCGCCGTCGGTCGAGGGCGAGTACTGGCCGGCGCCGAAGTAGACGTCGCGCCCGACGGTGAACGCGCGCGCGCGCAGCTCGCCGGCGATCGACTGCGCACCGGCGTCGTGGTGCACGCGCACGCCGCCGAAGTCGTGACCGAAGCGCGGCTCGAAGAACGCGCGCGCCGCCGCCGGCAGCGGAGCGCCTGCGCCGCGCGTGGCGGCGATTCCGTCGGCGGCTTCGGGCGAGACGCGCAGCGACGAGGCGATCGGCTTGCCGCGCAGCTTCTCGTCCTCCTGGCTGCAGGTCGCGCACGCGCGCTGCGCGGTCCCGACCGGCGCGCTCGAGGCGATCGACACCGGCGGCGCGGCGGCGGCGGGCGCGCGCATCACCTGATCGGCGACGCGATCGGCCTCGTGCTCGAAGCGATCGTCCGGCGCGCCGACGGCCAGCTCGCCGCGCCCGAGCAGATTGGCCGCGCGCGTCGGGGCGGGCGCCAGCGCGGGCGCCGCTCGATGCTCGGGATCGCGAGTCACGGGCGCGCGCACGCCGGCAGTATATCGAGCGCGTGCGCCGCCTGCCAGACGTCGCTCGAACAATTCCGCCGCGAGCAGCGGCTTCCGCGCGCCGTGCTCCGCGCGCTCGCGGTGCAGTAGAATCGCGCCATGTCGTCGGCACTCCAAGGCGCGTTGATCGGGGCGATCGCCGGGCTGGTCACGGTGGTCGTGATGGGGCTGGTCGTGCGGAGAAAGTGTCCCGATTGTGGCGAGAAGCTGCCGGCGTTGCGGCGGCCGTCGAGCGCGCAACAGGCGGTTTGGGGCGGCTGGACGTGTCCCAAGTGCGGCTGCGAAGTCGATCGCAAGGGCAGAAAGCGCGACGCCGCCCGCTGAGCGGGCGCTTTGCGTGTCACATTTCACCGCCGTCGTTCATTCCCGGGTGGGAGACGACGGCCATGAAGATCCTGATCGTGCTGCCTTACAGCGGAAAGCAAATCAACGGCGGGCTGGCGGTGCTCAACGAGCAGCTCACCGCGGCGCTGGTCGCCACCAATCACGACGTCCGCCTGCTCACGTTCAAGCTGCGCGATCACCTCGACGCGCAGCAGGCGGGACACGGCGGCGCCAAGGCGAAGATCCTCAAGCTCCAGCACAAAGACGTCCTGGCGATGGGCGCCGGCAACAAGCTGCTCGACGACAACGAGCGCGACAACCTCTACAAGCTGTTCAATGACCTCGAGGTGCTCGAGCAGGCGCGCGCGATCGACGCGATCAAGGAGGGCGGCTGGACGCCCGACGTCATCATCGGGCACTCGCGCTTCTCCGGGCCGGCGGCGGTGCTATTGCGCGACAAACATTTCAAGAGCGCGCGCGTCGAATATTTCCTGCACTCGTATCCATTCGAAGGCGCGATCTTGACCGGCTACGGGGCGTACGAAGAGGAGATCGACGCGCAGCTGGCGCTGAAGAAGATCAAGCTCGAGGCGGCGTGGATGGCGCGCGCCGACGTGGTGGTGGCCATGGGGCCGCTTTTGACGCTGGGCGCGCTGCACATCCTCGAGCAGGCGGGCGTGCATGCGCCGCGCGTGCACGAGGCGATTCCCGGCGTCGAAGGCGGCAAGCCGCAGGTGCGCTTCCGCTCGCAGCTCGACGACATTCGCGTGCTGATGGTGGCGCGGTTCAATGCGCCGATCAAAGGGCTGGAGGACATCGTCATGGCGGCGCTGGAGCTGAATCAGCTGCGCAAGGATCAGCGGCCCGCGCGGCGCGTGCGGTTGATCGTGCGCGGCATCGGCGAGCGCACCTATGCGTCGGATGGGCGCACCATCAATCACGCGACGGTGAACGAGTGGGTCAAAGGCGCGCTCGGCCATGATCCGCACGCGGCGGTGACCATCGACGTCAAGCCGCTGACCAAAGAGATCGAGAAGGAGTATCAGATGGCGGACGCGGTGCTGGCGCCGTCGTACATCGAGCACTTCGGGTTGGTGCCGTTCGAGGCGCTCGGCTACGGGCTGCCGGTGCTGGTCAACGAGATCAGCGGCTCGGGCATGTTCCTCGGCGACGAGCAGCGCTTTCCGTCGATCGGGCCGCCGTGCGTCGTGCGCGACTTCGATCCGACGGTGAAGCGGCCGCTGCAGCCGAAGGACGTGCTCGGCTGGGTGCGCAAGAGCGCGTTCGACAATCGTCCGCGGGCGTGGGCCGACGCGATCCTCGATCTGGCGAAGACGCTCTATCGGCGATCGCGTGAGGCGACGCGGCTGAGCGCGATGCTCATCGGCGACTATCGCATGGAGCATTTCGCCAATGGCGTGGTGAACGCGGCCGATCCGCACTACGCGGGGCGCACCAAGCAGGGCGCGCGCGGCGTCGTGATGGCCGCCTGACGAAGGGAGCGCCGCAGCTACTCGCCGAGACGCGCCCGAGCGATCGCTCGTCCGACGACTGAGCTCCCCGCGCGCGGCCGGCCGAGCGCGCGGGCGAGCGCGTGCGCGATCGCCAGGTGGCCGGCGGCGGTCGGATGACAAAAGTCCATGAACGCGTTCGCTCCGCCCGCCGCGGCGAGCTCCTCCGTCGGCGACACGACTTCGATCCCGAGCGCGCGCGCCTGCGCCTTCGCGCGCTCGAGCAGGCGCAGCGCGCCGGCGTGAAACGGGCCGGCGTCGAACCAATACTGCGACGGCAGCACGAGGAGCACGAAGCGCACGCCGCGCTCGCGGCACAGCGCGTTCATCGCGGCCAGCGCGCGGAAGAGCTGCTCGAAACCCTGCTCGAGCCGCTCCGCGGTCAAGCGGCTGCGATCGAAGCCGAGGTTGTAGTAGTACGTGTCCGCGCCGTCGGCGAACGCCGGGTTCGGATGCGTGCGCTCGCGGGCCCAACCGACCGCGCGCGCGAGCAGCGTGTAGAGGCGCGTGTGCTCGTAGAAGCGATCGCTCGTGGCGGTGGTCGCGAGCAGCGTGCCGTCCCACGCGTGCACGTAGCGGCCGCCGGCCAGGCGCGTCGGCAGGCCGCGCTCGTCGGCGGCGTCCCAGCGCAGCAGCGCTTCGTCGCTCACGTCGTTCGACAGCTCGATCTCGACGAGGACCGCGGTCGGGCGGCGCGCGTCCAGGTCGGCGCGCAGCCGCTCGGCGTACTTCGACGGGCAGTAGCCGCCGGCGATCTGCACCTGGTGCGGGACGCCGGGCTCGTTCTCGTCGAGCAGCGACGCGAGCACGGGCGAATAGGCGGCCTTCTCGTCGATGCCGTAGCCGCCGACGATCGAGTCGCCGTACGAGACGATGCGCGTCACGCCGTCGCGCGGCGCCGGCCGAAGAGAGCGCGCGCGCCATCGTGAGAACGTGCGTCCATAGACGAGCCACAAGCCGCCCTCGAGCACCAACAGCGCGAGCACGGTGAGCGCGGCGGCGCGTCCGAGCCGGCGGATCCATCTCCAGGAGAGAGAGAGCGCGCGCAAGCGGCTCTACTCTAGCCGTCGAGCGCGGTCAGATCGAGTCGGCCGAGCCCGTCGGGAGCATTTCGCCGCCGCTTGCATTCGCGCTAGGCTGACTGGTGATGCGACTGCTTCTGCTCGCTCGCGTCGCCGCGCTCGCAGCCTGGGGAGCTGCCGGGTGCGGCGCGCCGCCGAACCATGTCGCGATCACCGCGCCGACGATCTGGCTGCAAGCCTCCGCATCGATCGATCCCACGCGGCTGCCGCTTTGCGATCAGTGCTATGACGCTGTCACCGTCGCGCAACCGCAGAAAGGCCGCGTGTTCGCGTGCGACCCGCAGGCCTATCAGCAGATCAACGGTCCGGGTGGACAAGGCGGGCCGTGGCTCGACGTGGCCAACGCGACCTTCGATTTCACCGCGAGGCCGATCGAGCGGGGCCGCGTCTACTGGGACGACGCGCAGCTCACCGTGAGCGTGAGCGGCGACCAGCGCAGCTTCGGCGGCAATGGTTTGCCGCTCAACACGCCCACCGGGATCTACCCGCTGCCGGCGGACGATCCCGCGTACCAGTACGACCGCAACCCGAACGCGATCTCCGCGCAAGCGATCGCGTTTTCACTGCCCGCCAATCCGACCGTCGATCCGCAGGGCCCGCACTGCGCCTACAAGCGCGTCGGCATCACGCTCGACGGCATCCAGCTGCACGGCCCGATCGACTCGCACGGCCGCGACGAGATCGCGTATCAGTTGCAGGACGTGTGCACCGGCGATCCTCAGCCGGGCGGTGGCTATCACCACCATGTACTGAGCGAGTGCATGCCGCATATCCACGAGAACAACGCGCTCGTCGGTTACGCGCTCGACGGCTTCGGCATCTTCAGTCCCTATGACGCCGCGGGCAAGGAGCTGACCAGCGCCGACCTCGACGAGTGCCACGGGCTCACTTCGACGATCGAATGGGATGGACAGTCGGTGGTGATGTACCACTACGTGCTCACCCGGGACTTTCCATACACGCTGACCTGTTTCCGCGGTAAACCGCTGCGAAACGCATTTCCGCCGCTGCCCGGCGCGCCGCCCGAGGAGAATTTTTGACAGGAGCGGCCGGTCAGGGGAGCGGCGTGCCCTCGTAGGTGCCGGTGGTGAGGAACCACTGCATCTGGCCGAGCGTGCCGGAGCTGGTGCTGGTCTGTTGCGTCAGGTGATAGTGGTAGACGGGCGTCGCGCTGTCGGGCGTGGCGGCGACGTGGCCGCCGTGCGCGTCGAGCCCCGTCGGCAGCGAGCCGCCGGCGTCGCGGCGGCCGTAGACGAAGTAGCCGTCGCGCAGCACGCCGATCAGGTTGGCGTCGTCGTAGGAGATGGCGTAGGGCTCGCCGTGATAGTGGTACTCGCCGCCGGGCGCGGGGTGGCCGCCGCAGCGATCGAACGAGCTCGCCTCGGTGAAGATGTCGTCGCCGGGCGCGGCCTGGTTGTCGAAGATGGCCACGCCGTTGACCGCGATGCCGACGGGGCCGAGGCCCATGGCGGCGCCGGCGGTGTCGGGCGCGTCGGGCGCCTTGATGGACAGCGACTGCACGGTGATCGTGTTGGGATCGGGAAACGCGGGCGTATAGGCGACCCAGCACGCGTCGCCGGTGGTGAAGTAGTTGCTGGCGTAGTCGGGGCGGCTGTCGCTCGACGCCTGCACGTAAGAAGCGGCGCCGGTGACGTGCGTGAGCGTGACGCGGCAGGAGAACTCGAGCCACGCGCCGGTGAGGCCTTGCGCGGCGCGCGCGGCGTTGCAGGCGCTGGTGTCGCGCACGAGGCGCGCGCAGCCGTTGGTCACCGTCGAGGAGGGCGTGGTGTCGGCGCCGAGCGGGCAGGCGGCGCCCGCGAGATCGACGCCCGCCGCGAAGTCGCCGCCCGCGTCGCCCGCGCCGAGATCGCCGCCGCTGTTTGCGCCGCTCGACCCGCAGCCCGCCGTCGCCAACGCGAAGCACAGAGCCATCTGCGGCATTTTGCCGCATGCGCGCAGCAGCGTGATCATGATCCCCCGGACAGCGCTTGCAGGATGAAGACCTTGGCGTCGGCGGCGAGCGCGTCGCTCAGGCGCTCGCGGTCGCGCACCGGCTCGTCGCCGACGAACACGTTGACGTGGCGGCGCAACCGTCCCGCCTCGTCGACGATATAGGAGGCGAGGCCGGGATGGCGCCGGTCGAGCTCGTCGATGAGCTCGCGCACCGTCGCGCCCGGCACGTCGCCTGCCGCCAGCGTCGGAAAGAAGCGCTCGAGGTGCCGCGTGAAGGTGACGTGGGGCATCGGCGGCGCTCAGGCGAAACGCACCGAGTGCACGGGCGGAAAGTTGTTGCCGACGCAGCGCCAGTTTTCGCCGCCGTCCTCGGACACGTAGACGTTGCCGGTGGTGCTGCCGAAGCAGACGCGATCGCCGCGCGCGTCGAGCGCGTGGCGGTAGACGACGTCGTAGGCGTGCTGCTGCGGCAGCCCCTCGCGAAACGTCTCCCAGCTCGCGCCGCCGTCGCGCGTGCGGGCGACGAACAGCCCGCCGTCGATGCTCATGCGCTCGTTGTCCGCTTTGGCGGGCACCACCCACGCCGTCAGCGGATCGCGATCGTGCGCCGCGATCGGGAACCCGAAGTGCACCGCCACGTCGGCGCGGCTGACCCGCTTCCAGCGCTCGGCGCCGTCGTCGCTGGTGAACACGCCGGAGTGGTTCTGCTGCCAGAAGCGATCGGGCGCGCCGGGACACTGCGTGACGAAGTGCGGATCGTGGCCCCACTCCGCCTCGGGGTTGGGCAGGTAGTCGTTGAGCATGCCGCGGTTGCGGCCGGCCCAGGTGCGACCGCCGTCGCGGGTCTCGATCACGCCGGCGCACGACACGGCGACGACCAGGCGCTTCGAGTCGCGCGGGTCGACGGCGATCGAATGGATGCCCGGCACGAACTCGCCGTAGGCGACCGCCGCCGGCGTGCCGCCCCACTGATTGCGGCTGGTCGCGTCGCCGGCGAACAGATCGCCGCCGCGGCTCTCGTGGTTCCACAGCGCGCGGTTCAGCTCCCAGTGATCGCCGCCGTCGACGCTGGTGAACAGCCCGCCGGGCAGCGTGCCGGCGTGCACGACGCCCGGTTGATCGGCGCCGGCGAACGCGAGCACCCAGACTTTGAGCAGCGTGGCCGGCTTGTAGGTCGTCGGCCGCTCGGCGTTGAAGTCCTGATCCGGCGTCGGCAGGTGCTGCTCGACGAAGCGCGCGCCTTTCGGATACGCGAGGTCGTTCAGGTGCTCCCACGTCTTGCCGTCGTCTCTCGAGCGCGAGAGCTTGGGACCCCAGTGCGCGTGATCCATGGCGGCCCACAGCGTGCCGTCGCGCGGATCGCGCGCGGCGTAGCTCACCGAGACGCCGGCGTGGGCGATGGGCCGCGCCGTCCAGCGGCCGCCCTTGCGGTCGAGGATCAGCGTGCCCTTGCGCGTTCCGAGGAGGAGTTGATCGCTCATGGCCCCGCAGCCTATCGCGAGGCGGGGACTCGAACAATCGTCACTTGACCTGGTGGGAAGGCTCGACGCGCGGCCGCGCCCTCGTCGAGCGCACCTGGCGCGACGACGATTGGGACAAGGTCACCACCACCCAAGAGGCGTTCGACTCTGCCGAGGATGCGAGAGTCGGATGCGACGATGAGCTCGTCAGCGTCGCCGAGCACGACGTGGCTCCGGACGGGATGGAGCCCTTCTTCGCGGAGGTGGATCGAGCGCTCCTCGCCATGCACGAGGTGTTGCCGATCCGGCAGGTCGCGCAGGTCGCCTCCGACTGGGAAGAGGCAACGGACGACGACCCGTGGAGCGTGTGGAGTCGTTCGTTCCAGCCCAAGTCGGAAGCCACGGCGCACTTCGAGAGCTTGCTTTAGCGCTTTCAGATCCCGAGGCTGAGCTGGTCCGCGCGAGCTTCGTGGTGCGGACGCTCGGCCGTGATTGAGCTTCGGCGCGACGGCGTGTTAGCTTCACCTGCCGCTGCGACGGCCTGATCCAAAGGGGGGGACCGTTTGGAACAAGCGCCACCGCTGCGCCGTGGCAAGGACAAGAGGCCGCCGGAAGCCGACCCCCGGCTCACCGATCCTTCCCCCGAGGTGCGCGCGCAGGCCGAGGCCGCCGCCGGGCTGCCCGCGTTCCTCGGGAACTGGTTCTTCCACCGCGAGCCGCAGAGCGGCGGCGACGGCAAGGGCGGCGCGGACGGCAAGTCCACCCTGCCCGCGTTCTTGCGCAACAAGCTCCGCCGGCGCGAGCGCGAGCGAGGCAAAGAAAAAGGCAAACGGAAAGGCAAAGACAAAAAAGACAAAGGCGTGAAGGCCGGCAAGGACGCCCACCACAAGAAGGACAAGCACAAAGGCGCCGCGGGTCCCGGAGCGGACGAGAAGCAAGCGCTGAAAAAAGGCGGCGGCCCGGCGGGAAAAAAAGCGGGCGGCGCGGGCGGCGCTCTCCAGGCGCCGAAGGTCAGCGAGGTCGACGCGCTCGAGTTCCCGGCGCTGCCGCCGGTCCCGGTGCCGTGGATGGGGCTGCCGCCGATGCCGGTCATCGAGGGTCCGCCGGCGGCGGTGCTCAAGCGCGAGCACCTGATCCAGGTCGAGACCGGGCTGCCGCCGATCGTGCACCACGATCGCGTTCGCTTCACCATCGGCGAGCTGGAGCGCGTCGCGCTGGCGGCGCAGCAGGAGATCATCCGCTTCGTCGCCGGGACCGCGGATCAGACGGCCGAGAGCATCACCCGCCTGGCGGGGCAGATCCCCGGCGCCGCCGGCGCCGCCGAGAAGTGGCTCGACGGGCAGATCACGAAAGCGGCGGGGGACATTCGCAAGGCCTACCAGGACGCGTCGAAGATCGTCGATGCCTTCAAGCTCGACCGCTCGCAGGATCTCGACGCCAAGCGCGAGGAGGTCAACAAGCAGATCTTCGAGGAGCTCGCCAAGGCGGGCGACGAGGTCGCCGATTACGACAAGAAGCTGCAGACCGCGTTCGACAACTACAAGGGCAAGGCGGGCGGCTTCGTCGAGGCCATCCCCGACCTGGCCAAGGGCGGGAAGCCGAAGAACGTCGCCAAGGGGGACGGCGCCGCCGTGGGCTCGGTCGCCATCGCCGACACGCTCGACAACGTGCAGAGCGCCACCGACGGCGAGCTCGCGTCGAGCTGGGCCTCGCAGCAGACGCGCTACGAGAACCAGGAGATTCGCTGGCAGCTCAAAGATCTCTTCGAGGCGCAGAAGAAGAAGCTCCAGGAGGCGGCCAAGAATCGCGCGAAGTATCTGCAGTCCGACGCGGTCAAGACCCAGTTCCGCGAGTATTCGTTCGGCCTGTTCGCCGTGCCGACGGAGAAGACCAAGAGCGACGAGAAGGGCAAGGACACCGCGACGCAGAAGGATCAGGTCAACAAGGAGCAGAAAGAGTTCGCGAGCGCCAAGGAGCAGGTGCTCGACGATCTGAAGACGCGCGGCGAAGACGCCGCCAAGCGCGTCGAGGAGCAGGAGGGGCCCAAGCTCAAAAAGAGCATCCGCGAGTCCGGCGCCAAGATGTACGCGGCCATGAAGGGGCAGGCCAAGCAGATCCGCAACCAGCTCGCCGGCCTCGCGGCGCCGCTCGCCGACTCGTATCAGGACCTCGCGCGGCGCGTCCCGGCGCTCGTGCCGCCCAAGCAGTTCCTCGACGTGCGGACGGTGCTGCCTCAGCTACGCGCGCTCATCGACGCGGCCAAGGCCATCCGCGAGGGGCACCTCGATCAGGTCGGCAAGCAGGCCGAGGAGGCGGTCAAGTCCGTCGGGGACAGCCTGCCGGAGCAGCTCCAGTCGCTTCACGATCAGGCGAAAGACCAGGCCGAGTCCACCAACACCTATTTCGTCACGCCGGCGCAGTTCGACTTCGGCATGGCGGCGGTGAAGTTCACCGGCGTCATGAACGACGGCGTGAAGGGCACGATGGCGGCGGCCAAGAACTTCATCAAGAAGGTGGTCGCGCAAAAGAAGAAGGAGGCGAAGGACGACAAGAAGTACGCCGACGAGCTGGAGGACTCGGCGATCAAGTTCCTCAACGACAACATCAAGAACTCCGTCGACGCGCACAACAAGGCGGTCAGCGGCACCAAGGAAGAGTTCGAGCAGACCAAGTTCCCCGAGATCCGCCGCGCCGCCGACGGCATCATCGAGCCGGGCGCGCACAAAGTCGAACACGCGGTTCCGCACCGCTCCACCGCGGGCCTGGTCTTCGGGACCATCCTGAGCCCCATCGGCGGCGCGATCTACGCCTACGCGACGCGCTCGAGCGCCTCCGACGTGTGGACCGCGCTCGGCGAGTACAAGTTCCCTTCGGCGAGGGCCATCGAGGAGTGGTTCAACGCCAACATCTCCGGCGACTCGATGCAGACGCGCATTCGCGATCGCTTGAGCGAGGCGGACGCCAACCACGCGATCGACCTCCTCAGCGAGAGCGCCAAGACGCGCATCGGCGCGCGCCAGGCGATCGCCGAGGACACGTACAAGACCTTCGGCGGAACGCGCGAGGCGCGCGAGGCGGTGCTCAAGGGGGCCAGCTCCGAGGAGAAGATCTCCGATCCCGCGACCATCAAGAAGATGAGCGACCAGATGGTCGACGAGCTGTCGGGGTCCAAGCTCAAGATCGCGCAGGCGTACCTGGACAACAGCCCCGAGGGCCCGGGCAGGGTGCTCGCGGCGCGCATGGAGGAGTCGTTCAACAAGGGCATCAAGCAGAACGACGACGACATCGTCACGCGGCTCGACGCGGTCGCGCAGATGGCGAAGAAGGAGCAGAACACCGCCTACGTCTCGCAGAAGCAGCTCGATGACACGACCCGCAACGCGATCATCCAGTACGCGATCAACACCGGCAAGTTCCAAGGCACCTTCGAGCAGCTGGCGCAGAAGCCGGAGGTGGCGGCCGAGCTGTTCACGCGCTCGGTGACGGCGGCGCGCGCGGTGGTGCCGACCATGATCGGCGACATCACCGCCGCCAAGATCGATCTCACCGGGCTCGACAAGAAAGTCGTCGAGCAGAAGATCAAAGACGCCGGCGGCAAGCTCGACACGGTCGATCCGAAGGTCGTCGCCTACGTCCGCAAGTTCGCCGACGCCTCGCTGGAGAAGGATCCCGACAAGCGCCAGCAGCTCAGCAACGAGCTGTGGGCGATGCGCGGCGGGTACGAGATGCGCCGCGCCGAGGCCGAGAGCGGCAGCCTCTCGAACAACCAGACGACGCGGCTGAGCGGGGCGCTGCAGGACGATCAGTATTTCAACATGAAGCGGCGCTTCGACGAGGCGACCGAGGCCGAGAAGATCGATCTCGCGCCGCAGCTCAAGAAGGCCGAGGAGGAGCACGAGAAGAAGCTGGCGCTGCTCGCGGGCAATCTCACCGAGAAGGATCCGAAGGCCAAGGCGGAGATGGACGCCGCCGGCGGACCGCACGAGTACCTGGCGCGGCGCGCGTCCAAGCAGTTCGCGCGCGAAGGAGTGAGGGCGGAGTTCTCGCGCGCGTGGGACATCGCGCGCGGGCGCGACGACGGGCCCACGCCGTACCAGTACGGCCGCGAGCTGATCGATCTCGGACGGCCGAAGCTGCTCACGCAGGTGATGCTGGCCTCGCGCGGCAGCACCAACGACGATCTGTTGCGCGCCGCGTACGCCAACCGCTCGCACAAGGAGATCGCCGAGGCCACCAAGCAGTACGCCACCATGACCGGCGGCGAAGACATCGAGGTGATGCTCGGCATCCGCCACAAGCCGCGCACCGCCGCCGAGATGAAGGAGCTCGGCATCAAGCCGCCGCAGCCGAAGTCGACGGCGGAGCAGGCGCTCGAGGCCGCGGGCTGGGTGGCGAGCCCGGTCGGGATGTTGCTCGTCTCGGGACCGAAGACGTCGGGCGATCTCTCGATGGAGCTCGAGCGGCTCGCCAAGGGCAACCCCGAGAACGATCGCGACTACGCCGAGATCGCGGCGCTGCAGCACGAGCAGGAGCGCGACCGCGGCACCGGCTTCATCGCCAAGCACACGATGGCCGGCACCTCCGAGCAGGTCGTGCTCGACCAGCGCAAGCAACAGCTCGCCGAGATGATCTGCGACGCCGGCGGCTACGACCGCAAGTACGCGAGCCAGGTGTTCGGCCCCGGCGGCGACATCCAGGAGCCGTTCCGCAGGAACGCGTTCGACGAGAAAGGCAACCTCAAGGTCAAAGAGGGCGACACGTCGACGCGCATCTCGTTCATGGACCAGATCGTCGGGGTCCAGCGCGCAGCCGATTCGTACCGCACCGAGATCGATCGCCAAGAATCGTTGATGACGAGCATCATCTCCGCGCTCGCCATCGTGGCCGCGGTGGTGCTCGCGGCGACCGGCGTCGGCGCGGTCCTCTCGGGCGTGATCATCGCCGTGGTCGCGGGCGCCGCCACGATGATCGTCAAGGCGGGCATGCGCGGCGAGCGCTACGGCCACGACGAGATGATGATGGACCTCGCCATGACCGCCATCGAGGCGGGCACGGCGGCGCTCGGCGGCAAGCTGGCGAGCGGGCTCGCCAAGGGCGCGGCGGCGCGCGGCGCGCTGGCGAAGATCGGCGTGGCGCTCGAGCAACGGCTGGGGAAGGTCGGCGGCGCGGTCGCGCGCGAGGCGATCGTCGGCTTCACCAGCAACGCGGCGAAGGCGGCGATCCAGCCGGGCGTGTGGGACGACGGCATCGGCGCCGGCCTCGGCCGCGTGTTCGGCGCGGGCTTCCGGGGCGCCGCCATCTCGGGCATCACGGCCGGCGTCTCGACGGCGATCTCGGCCAAGCTCGGCAAAGCGCTCGAACCGAAGTTGATCGATCCCGAGAAGGCGACCGCGCTGCAAAAGCTCGCCACCCGCCTCGGCCCCGCCGGCAGCGAGATCGTGCGCGAGACCGTCGCCAACACCGCCGGCGCGCTCAGCGGCTCGATGTTCAACATCTTGATCGACGTGGCCAGCGGTGACTTCCACGGCGGGTTGCGCGACGCGCTGGAAGAGCTGGGCACGACGGCGGCGCGCGAGATCTTCACCAACATGGCGCGCGCGGTCGGGTCCATCCGGAACCGCGAGCACTACGAGCAGCTGATGGCGAAGGCGCGCGCGCGCGGCGACATCAGCGAGGCCGATCTGAAGGTGCTGAAGGCGGCGGCGGTCTCCGCCGGCAAAGCGCACCACGACGACGACATCTCGAGCATGCGCCACGAGGTCGAGGCGGGGCGCGCCGCGCTCGAGGGCGTGCCGCCGTCGCTCAAGCCGATGGTGGCCGGCTACTCGGCCGAGGAGATCGCGCGCATCAAGTCGTCGCTGGCGAGCCCGGAGCTGGGCACGCCGCAAGAGCGGCTCGCCATGGTGCGCCAGCTGGTCAAGACCCCCGGCGCCGACGGCGAATTGGTGGCGAGGCAGCTCGAGGAGGTGCGCGCGGAGAAGGTCGCGGCGGCGCAAGCGGTGGAGGCGACGCGCGCGCGCGGATCGCAGGTGCGCGCCGCCGTCGCCGCGGAGCTGGAGGGGCCGGCGCGCCGCGCGGTCAAGGATCTGCCCGTCGAGGGTCTCGATCGCCTGCCGGCCGCGGAGCTGAAGCGCGCCGCGGCGATGATCGCCAAGGGCGAGATCGATCCGCAGGCCGCGCGCGATCTCTATCGTGCCGCGCGCCGCAACGATCCCGAGCTCGACGAGGCGACGTTCCAGCGCAGCTTGAACGGCGCCGCCGAGAAGGCGGCCCAGGTGCACAAAGAGGAGGCGGTCGCCGCGGCCAGGCGCGCCCCGCCGCCCGACGATGCGGCCGCCGCGGCGAAGCGTCCCGCGCGGCTCGAGGAGGCCGCGGCGCGCCCGGAAGCGGCACGCCCGGCGGAGCCGCGTCCCGAGGCGCGCGCGCCGACAGCCGCCGTCGAGACGGCGCGCGCTCCGCAAGTCACCGCCGAGGTCGCGGCGAGACCGGTGGTCGCGGAGCAGGCCGAAGCGATGGCCCACGCGCAGGTGCCGACCACGCACGCGCGCGAAACCATCGGCTGGGCCGGCGAGCCCGGCGCGGGAGCGCCGCACACCGAGCGCGTCGCCGGCGGCCTGGCGCACCTGGATCAAGTAGCGCCGGGCGTGCGCGCGCAGCTCGACGAGCTCGTGCACCCGCCGATCTCCGCGGAGCACCAGAGTCAGCTCGACGCCTTGAGCCGTCGCCAGCAAGCGATCGTCGCCGAGCTGCAGACCCTCAGCGCCGGGCCGAAGGCGGCCGGGCCCGAGGCGGCGGCGCGGCGCAAGGTGCTCGCCGAAGAGCTGTCGACGGTGCAGGCGGAGCACGCGACGGTCTCACAGCGCGCGGAAGAGGCGCGCCAGGCACGCGTCTCCGCCAATCAGGAGCAGGCCGAGTACCTGATGGCGCAGCTTCGCAAGAGCCTGTTCACTCCGAGCGCCGAGGGCGAAGCGGTCGCGCGGCCCACGAGGGAGATCCCGCTGCCCGAGATCGATCCGAGCGCGCTCGCCTCGATCGCCAGGAACCGTCCGGAAGGAGTGGAAGCGTTCAAGCAAGACCTCGCCGCGTTCGTGCGTCTCACGGGGCAAGACATCTCCCATTTGACGATCATCGCGACCGCCGAAGGGCCGCGCTTCCTGCACGACACCAACCAGGTCGATATTGGAAACTTTCCGGGCCGGAGCACCGTGTTCCACGAGCTGGCGCACAGCCTCGAGTACCTCCATCCCGAGATCGCCGAGGCGACGCGCTCGTTCCTCGAGGCGCGCGCGGCCGGCGCGGAGCACCCGGCGCACGGCGGCGACTACACGACGCCGACGCCGCTCCCCGGCGAGCATCGCGCGGGTCAGGTGGGCTTCCTCGGCGACTTCATCACGCCGTACACCGGCCGGGTCTACCCCGGCGCGCCGTCGACCGAGGTCATCACGACCGCGATTGAACGCTTCGATTCACCAAGACGGATGCTGGAGCTCTACCAACACGATCCGGAACACTTCGCTTTCGTCGTCGGCGTCTTCCAGGCGACCCGCGCGCAGGCCGCCGCGATCGGCAGCGCGGAATCCGCCGAGGCCGCCGTCAGGGTCACGCCGCCGCGGCGCGGACCGCCGACGGCTCCCGAGCAGGCGGAGATCGCGCACAAAGATCGCGTCGACGCCCAGGTCAGGCAGCTCCTCGCCGACGTTCCCGCCCACGTCTTCGGCCCGACGCCGCAGCTCAGCGGCAACGTGCTCTCGATCGACGTCGGCGCGGGCAAGCTGCCGCTGCTGGTGAAGATCGAGACCGCGCCGCCCGAGCCGGGCGACCATCCGCCCGCCGCGCGCTCGGTGCACGATCAAACCGGCAATGAGGTGGTCATCCAGATCTCGCACGGCGCGCCGCTCGCGGAGATCGAGCGCGCGCTCGCGCACGAGATCGTCGAGATTCGCGCCCGGGCGACCGCCCCCGAGCTGCAACGGCTCGCGGAGCTGCAACGAATCCAAAAGGGCCCCGCCGGAGTGATCCGTCCGGGTACCGAGCTGAGCAACGACGACGTCGTGCACTCGCTCAACGAACAGCTCCTGCCCGTCAAGCCCCAGGAGGTCGATCGCATCATCGCCAGCTTCCCCGTCGACCAGCGCGACGCGGCTCGACTCGTGCTCGCCAAAGCTTCGGGCTACGCGAACATGGAGTCGCTCAACATCGTTCGCCAGGCGATCGAGGACCACATCGAGGTCCAGCCCGACCCGTCGCAGCCTCCCTTCCGCAGGAAGCTCTACACACCCGGCCGGGGATCGCTCGCGGACAACATCGAGTATTGCAACAACGAGAAGCAAGCCTTTGACGCGGTGGTGTCCCCGGGCAAGATCAAGATCACCGATCCGCGCGGGGAGCTCGAGCCGCACGCGATCGTCATCTTGGACAAAGTGGTCCTCGACCAGATCCGAACCACTCCGGGATTTGCCGCCGAGCTCATCGCCAAGAACTGCCTGCTGCTCGACCCGGTCGGTCTCGAGAGCGGGATCAACATGTTCAACGCCGTCTCGTCGACGGCGATCGCGCGGCGCACCGGCGATCTGCTGCAGCGCTCGCACGAGATCCACCGCTCGTTCGCCGGAACCGTGAGCTTCGAAGAGGCCGTGACCATGGCGCTGCGGGAGCCCATGCGCCAGACGCTCCACGCCGCCGACCCGCGACTGATGAGGATGGTCGAGCCCGTCGACGCCGCGGGCCACGTGGATCTATCGAGCGACGCGCTGTCGAGGGTGCTCACCGGCGCGACCGGCATCACGCGCACGGATCTGGAAGCGGCGTTCGGCACCATGAGCGAAAAAGGGCGCAGCTACGCGCGCGAGCTGCTGGCGCGCCAGGGCGAGGTCTACAGCCCGCGTGCCTTTGCCAGGATGCTCGCGCAACATCAACAGCACCTGATGACCGTGGCGGCGCAGCGTGGCGTCGCGCCGGAGGATGTCTACTTCTTCATCTACAAGCCGAAGAAGAGCTACGGCATGATCGCGATGGCGCATCGGGACGTGACCGACACGGACTCGGACCACTACATCAACGGCCCCGAGGATCTCAGGCGCCTGGTCGCGTCCGGGAAGCTACACGACCGGACGATGGTGGTGGTGCTCGACGACGTGGCTGGCAGCGGTGCGAGCCAAGGGGAAGCCGTGGACTCGGGCGGAATCAAAACAACGCCCTACGCGGGACACATCATCGCATCGCCCCTCTTGTCCACAGAGCGAGCGAAGAATCTATTCGTAGGCGCGAACGGCTTGACGAGCCGGATCCCCAGACTCGCCTTCGAGCCACGCACCGTGACACAAGTGTTCACGGAGTCGGCCTTCTACAAGGGCCTCTCGACTCAACAGCGGGCCGATCTAGAGAAAGTGATCCAGGGGCTCGGCTATGACAGAAATGCGCTGTCGATGGCTTTCCCCTATATGTCTCCGGACAACAACAATGCTTTCTTCGTCGACAGAATGGCGCATTTCTTTATCTTCAATCGAAACGAGAACGCGGTGAAACACATCAATGCACCTTGGGTAGTTCCGTCTCTGTAGAGGAGACGCACCATGAGCGAGATGGGTCAGATGGACGTTGTCGCAACCGTGAGAGCGATTGTCGCGCGTGTCGAGAGCACCGTGGCCTCGACCGAGCAACGTCCATACAAGGTCCTGGAGGCGATTCGCGCGCTGCCCGATCTGGAAAACGTCGATGGGCTCACGTTCAGGCATCATGAATACGAGATCCGCGCGGGGCTCACGAAACCTCTAGAAGAAGACATCAAGAAACTGCGTTGGCTGGCGAGTCTGGAGATCGCCGCCGCTCCCGAAGTGGTCGCGCTAATACCCGTCGGTGTAAGCGAGATTGGTGACGAGAGCGTGCTGATCGCTCGCTATCGCTGCTGTCCTGGAGAGCAACTAATCAAAGCGCTCTCGACACAAGAGCCTTTCCGCGAGGACGCGGTCGAGCGATTCGTTGGAGACATGCGGAAGCTCATCGAACATGGCGCCGTGCATCCCTACGCGGATCGCGGTTTCCACCACTGGCTGGTGAGCAGTCGCACCGGCGCATTGCTCCTCGACAGCTGGAGCGCGCTCAGGACTTGCGATCCGGAGCAAGGCGCGGAGATCCTCGATCACCTCGCCGAACGGCTGATGGCTCGGCAAGCGAGTATCAAGACACAAGCGAGAACCATGAACCGCATTGAAGCGGTGTTTGGAGTCTCGCGCGTGCTGCTTCCCGTCATTCACCCGATTGGCTGGGACGAAGCTTTGAAGAGCATACAGATTGCGCGGGACGCCAAGGTCAAAGGAGTCTTTTTAATCGATCAAGGGATGTCCGCAGACGAAGTGCTCGAGCTGGTCTTGGAGACTCGCAAGCGATTTCCCGAGCTGTGGGTGGGCGTGAATCTGTTGAGCGCGGGCTCGCCGGCCAAAGCACTTCGTTTGGCGCTCGACGCTTGTGAAGGACGCATCGACGGGCTTTGGACGGACAACGCCGGCATCGACGAAGCCGCCGGTTCGCAACCCGCGGCGCAGGAATTCCTCGACGCTCGCCGCGAGCGAGGGTGGACGGGGCTTTACTTTGGAGGCGTCGCTTTCAAGTATCAGCGGCCGGTTCCGAATGAAAAGCTCGCGCTGGCCGCGCTGGCCGCGGCGCCGTTCGTCGACGTGATTTGCACGAGCGGCGCGGGTACCGGCCAGGCCGCCGAGGTAGAAAAGCCGCGCGTAATGAGAGAGGCCGTCGGGCCGGAGGTCCCTATGGCGCTCGCCTCGGGCGTGACGGACACGAACGTCTCGGACTATCTCCCGTATGTCGACGCGTTCCTGGTCGGCACCGGAATCGAAGAGAAGCTCGGCGTGCTCCATCCGGAGAAGCTCGCCCGATTGCAGCAGATCATTGCATCATCGACTCGAGGGTAAGATGGTCCGCTATCGTATCCATCATCCGGATGACGCGCCTTCTTCGCCGACGCGGCGATCGGCGCTCATCAGCCTCGCGGCCGACGCGCGCGACGAGGTGGGAGACGTCAGTCTCGAGGGCGATCAGTCGGTCATCGAGCTCGCGCGCAAGATCGTCGCCGATTATCCGGAAGGCTTGATCAGCACCTTCTGGCTCACCCGCATCTCTCCCGAGAAGCTGCAGTGGGGCATGAGCAGCCCGGTCTTTCGCCCGTTCCATCCCGAGCTGGTCAGTGGAGCCGAGGTGTTCGCGCGCCGGGCGCCGCCCGCGCTGCAAGGAGAGGCGCAGGCGCAAAGCTTCACCTGGCAGCTCGCCACGGATCTTCACGCGCATCTTCCGCTGCTGGAGGCGTCGAACGCCGAGAAGCGCGCGTGGTACCTGAGCCGACTGGAGTACGACCTCTGGGGCTTCCAACACTGGCGTCCGGGGCTGCCGTCATCGGAGAGCGCGGCGGCGGCGATCGCGCACGGCCTGGCCGAGCGGATCGCGTCGGAGCGAAAGCGCCTCGCGCGCGGCGGGGACCCTGCGCGCAATCAGCCGGGCTTCGTGCCCTTGATCAAGGACACCGTGACGGAGCAAGAGGCGCTCGCGCTGGCGCGCGCGTTCGTCGACGCCTTCGAGGCGGCCAGCCTCGATGACCCCGCGGCCCTGGCCGCCGATCTGCGCCGCCGCGTACAGGCTCTGAAGCTCGTCTGAGATTTGCGGCAAATTGCCGCAGGTGAATGCGTTCAGCGCGCGATCACGGGAAGTGAGAGCGATTCAGCAAGACGCTGATCGTCCCGTCGCCTTGATTGGCGGTGGCGAGATCGGGCTTGCCGTCTCCGTCGAAGTCGGCGGTCACGATCGCGGCCGGGTTGCGATCGACCGAGAGCACCTGCCACGGCGCGAAGTGACGCGCGCCGGTGTTGCGCAGGATGACCACCCGGCGGCCGGCGTGCTCGGCGAACGCCGCGTCGGGCAGGCCGTCGCCGTCGAAGTCGGCGATCGCGATGTGCTCCGACAGCGGCGCGCCCGCGCTGATGACCAGACCGCCGAGCGCGCCGCCGCCGGTGCCGGGCAAGACGTAGAGGCCCTGCACGGTGCTCACGAGCACGTCGGTGTGCTGATCGAGATCGACGTCGGCGAGCGCCACTCCGGCGGTGCTCGGCAGCTGCTCCCACCTCGTCTTCGCGCCGAACAGCGAGCCCGCCGTGTTGCTCGGCGTGTGCAGCAGCACGTCGACCACGGTGTGATTCGCGCCGTCGTCGCCGATCACGATCAGATCGGGGCGGCCGTCGCCGTCGAGATCGCCGGCGGTCAGGTGGCCGGGCATGACGTCGACGGGATAGGCGCCGCCGTTGTTGCCGAGCGGGATCGAGGCGCCGGCGAGCACCTGCACGGCGGGCGCGCCGGGCGCGACCACGGTGTACGCCACGTCGCGCAGCGTGTCGCCGTCGAGCTCGGCGGCGACGGCGTAGCCTGCGTTCGCGACCGCGAACGAGATCGCGCCGCCGAACGTCCCGTCGCCGCGTCCGAGATAATACTCGCCGATGCCGGCGCTGGTCGCGACCACGTCGAGCTTTTGATCGCCGTCGACGTCGACCGCCATGACCGACGTGGGCGCGCCCGGCTGCGCGAGGAAGGTGCTGCCGGCGAACGCGCCGCCGCCGCGATTCAGCGCCACGCCGATCGGATTTCCGCCCGAGCCGGCCGCCGTGTTGGCGTATACGAGATCGAGCCGATGGTCGCCGTCGAGATCGCCGACCGCGAGCGCGACCGGTACGCCGGCGCCGGTGATCGGCGTCGTCACCATGAACAGCGGCGGCCCGAGATCGGAGGCGCCGCCGCCGTCGGCCGCGCCCGGCCCCACGAGGGTGAACGAGGCCGAGCCATAGCCGTTCGGCGCGACCGTGACGGTGCGCGCGTCGCCGGCGACGGGCACGCCGCCGAGCCAGCCTTGCACCGTCACCGCCACGCTGGTCGTCGACGGCGGGAAAGCGAGCGCAACTCTCATCGGGAACTCGAGCGTGCCGGACGGCACGTCGGGAAACGTGGCGCCCTCCTCGTGCGGTTGATCGACGACGAACACGAGCTGATCGACCGCGCCGGCGGCGTCGCCGATGGTGACGTTGATGCAGACGGGCGCGTGTCCGTCGCAGGGATCGCCGCCGCACGCGGCGAGCGCGCACGCGGCGAGCGAGGCGGCCCATCTCGGTGCGCGCGTCATTGAAACGTGATGGTGGGAAACGAGGGTTTGGACGCGGCGACGCCGACGCCGACGCCGACGGCGATGACGACCACCGCCGCGCCGGCGACGACCGGCCAGAACCAACGCCGGCGCCAGAACGGCCGCTTCACCGGCCTCGCGACGATCACCGCGGCGGCGATCGGCGGCGGCGCCACCAGCGGTACGAGCTGGAGTTGAACGGTGTTCAATTGTCCCGCCGAGATGGACACGATGCGCGAACCCGGCCGATAGCCTTCGCGGCGCACGCTCACCAGGTGATCGCCGAGCGGCGCGCTCTCGAGGAGCAGCGGCGAGAGCCCGAGCGGCGGCGCGCCGGGATCGTCGGCGTCGAAGCGCACCTCGGCGCCCGCCGGCGTGGTCTCGACGCGCAGTGAGCCGCGCGTCGCCAGCTCCTGCTTGCAGCCGTCGCGCGCCGCGGTGGCGTCGTCGCGCGCGGCCTCGTCGGTGGGCGAGGACGCGAGGAAGCGCTCGAGCGCGATCACCGCGTCGGCGCAATGACCGAGCCGCGCTTCGGTGAGCCCGAGCCAGCGATCGATCGTGAACACGCGGCCGGGCACGAGCTCGCGCGCCCGCACGAGCGCCGCGCGCGCGGCGACATAGTCGCCCTTTTGATACAGCACGCTGCCACGCTGCATGAGGTCCCACGCCTCGGCGTCGGCATCACCATCCGCGTGCGCGAGCGCCGCCGCCAACAAGATCCCGCCGATCGCGAGCGCGCGCGTGATCACCACACTATGGGTTCACGCGATCTCGCGAGTGTCAAGTCGATCGGGACCGCGGTGGTGACCTAGTTAGCCCAATAGTGCCCTAATTGGGTTCTTCCGAGGGAAGGTTCAGGTTGCGTCGAGTCGACGATGTGCCGCGTCGTGCCACGGGCCGCGGAGCGTTAAGCGGCAGAGCGGTGCGCGTCGGCGATGTGCTGCTTGAGGGTGGCGATCGCCTGCTCGACGGGCATCGCGAGGAGACTCGCCGTGAGCTTTTGGAGGAGGCGTGGATCCAGCTTCGGCAGGAGTTGCAACCCGATCTGCGATTCCTCAGGTGACAGGCCGGCGAGTACCGGAACCAGCCCAGGCGGAATCGCAGATATGCCCGTTGGCGGCTGGCTAGCCGTGGCCTTGGCAGCGCTGGAAGGCTCGCTACTCACCCGATGGATCAAACGACGCATGTATGCCGTTCGCTCGTCGAGCGCCGGCAGCAAGGTCACGCGGGCGATGAGGTCGCCGTACTGCTCATCGTCGAGCCCATCCAGGTAGTCCGAAAGCGCGCTCATCTCGTCGTCGTCGAGCTGCGCGTAAACTTCACGGACGGCCTTGGGAGGCGTGGGCCGCGTGCTCTCCTCATCCTCGGAGCTTTCTTCAGCCTCGGGATCTGCGTACTGCTGCTCGGCCGCAGATTCACCCGGCCTCGGAGCGACCGGTGCTGCGTTCCCCTGTTGCTGCTGCGCGAGCCCGCCGAACGCGCCAAGTGCGCTCGCGAACATACCGATGGTTTGACGAAGCTGCGCCGCCTTCTCTGGATCGCCCTTCGCGAATGCGTTGATCGCGAACTCTTGCGCCGTCATGGCTGCGACGGGAACCAACGGCTTGATCGTGGCAAACCAACCGGGCTGGTTGTCGTTGCTCGCTTCCTCGGCCGACTCCGCCGCGGGCGGAAGAGCATTTCGAGGCGCGCTCTGGTCGAGTGCCTTCTGAAAAGCAAGATGCTTTTTCAGTACGTCGACCTGATCTTGCGGCTTGCCGCCGCCGAGGCGCTCGACGAGCGCGACCATCAATTCCATGTGCATGCGTTGACTGGCGACTTGTGCATCGGCGAAAGCGCGCTCCTTCTGCGCGAGCGCTCGCTCCCGCTCGACCTGGGCTCGCTGCATTGCCTCCATCGTGCGCGTCAGGCTCTCGTTCGACGAACGCACCAGATCGCCGTGGCCGCTATTCGAGGACGGAGCGTTGCGCGGCTCGATCAACTCCACGAACGCCACCGGCGCATTGACCGGGTGATATTCCTCGTCGACGGCTTCCAGACGCAGCGAGCCTGCGGCGCAGCCTTGCGAATGCAGGTCGTGGCGATCCGCCATGATCGGCACGAATAGCGGTTCACCGTCGGGGCCGAGCACCGTCGACGGTCGGCCGCCGGTGTGTCGGCGGACTCGCCAGAACGCCGCGTCCTGCGGAAGTTCGAATGCGCTGCCGTGTTGATCGCGAGCGAGCGGAGCAGACATGCAGTCCCCTTTCGTTGGGCGAAGAACGGATCGCGGACACAGTGGAGGGTGGAGACCGTCCGTCTTCACCCCCCTACTGATCTCTACGCGCCGTTTTCGAATCTCCTGGACATCGGTCCAGCGATTTATTCGCGAGAACCTTTCGTAGCCAGCCGCGACCTTTCCGCGAGACTTCCGTCAGAAGTTCGCCGAGAAGCTTTCCCGCGCAGGTTCAGAGTGCTTCCGTTGGGCGATTCATTGCGGTTTACGTGCGCGAAAAGCCTTTTCGGCTCAGAAAGCGAAAAGGGAGGCGCGGCGGTGCTTCAGCCTACGGATCATTCACGCGCAAGCGCGGCCTGGAACTCGGTGAGGATGGTTTGCCGTTGCTCCGCGTCGAGCATCCGCAGGTGGCTTTCAAAGACCGACGCGAAATGCCGGGCGTCGGATGCGGCGTCCTCGTTCGCGGCCCGACGCATGGTCGCCTCGAACAACTGCCGCTCTTGGCGCTCGCGGTCGCCGAGACCCGTCAATTCGCCGAGTCGCGACGGATCGCCTTGCGTGAGGATTGCTGCTCCGAATCGCTCCAACTCAGGGAGGATCTCGTGCAACTCCTCCGTGCCGGCCTTGCCCGCTTCGATGAGAATCTCGGGTGACAGCGGTCGCAGCGGATTCGCGACCGCCCACGCGACGCGCCCGAGTCGTAGAAATTCGCCGAGCAGCCAGGCGGCGATCTCCTCGTAGGATCCCGGCTCCTCCTCGTCATCGCCAGCGGCCTTGTCGTAAGCTGCTCGGTAGCGATCGACCGTCACGACCGTGTCGTCATCAACACTGTGCATGGGGCACCGTCGTCGACGAAACGCGCTTGCTGCGGGCCATGGGTTGTGGAACGTTGGGCCTCAGACTCATGGTGGACTTACCTCCGTCATGGGTTCAGGCTCCGGTCATCGTTCGTAGCGGTGGCCGGGGCCGCTTTCTCCGACCTCGCATCATGCAAGGTCGCGCATAGCTATCACGCGCTCACTTCTTCTTGCGGTTCGCTCGCCGCTCGATGGCCTCTAGCAACCACGCGCGCACGATCGCGCTTCGCTGCACCTTCACTCCTGGGTGTTGCTTCTCGATCTCCTTGGCCTCCGAGTCGATGGCGTCGATGATCGACTGTTCGACACGTAGACCTAAGTGAACACCTTTCTTCAAATCCGTCGGTAGCGCATTTCTGCCCACGATGCCCTCGCTTGAGGGCGATCCTAGTGTTCTGGTTGCCATTGGTCACGAAAATACCCGATCGTAATTATTGGTCAACATAAAAACAGTAATCACGCAAATCGCAAACGATGCTAGGGGGTTCGCCGAACGAGTTGGCGTGGCGAGCAATTGCCGGACAACGTCCACTGAGCCGGCGCAAGATCAGTCGTTGAGACAAGTCGGAGTCCCGACGAGCGACACCGTCGCTCAACGCATCGGTGCGGGAGTGGCGTCGACCTTCGCCAGCAATCGGCCGTTCACTAATCGAGCTGCGCTAGCACTGCGTTTGATGCCTCGGCCAATCGAAGGCAGGCGCGCGTCTACTTGCTGCGGCTCTTGGCCGTTTCAGCAAACAGCTCGTTCCAGTTCAGAAACCTCCCGTGGATATCCCACCAGCCGTCGATGGGGGCGCTGTCTGGAGGATGCACTTTGTCGAGATAGTGTTTGAATGCCCGTTCCGGGTACAGCCATTCTCCAGGAAGCTCGCGCCCGAAAGGACCGGAGGAGGAAGCGCCGAAGCGGTGTTCCACCTCGTGCCCCTCGCGGGCCGGGCTCGGCAGGCGGAATTCTCGGATTGCCAGTTGGTTGATGAAGTTGAAACTTCTTACCCCGGCTTCGTACAACGCTATCAAGCTTTCGATGTTGCCTTCCTCGATGGAGATAAACTTTGGCCGCTCCTTCAGGCGCGAAAGGTCGCGCACGATCAGACTATCGAGACCCTCAACATCGATCTTCAAATAGTACGGCATGCCGTACTTCTCGACGAGGTAATCGAGGCGCTTGCACGGCACCTCCAGCGTTCTGAATCGACTATTCTGCCGCGTTCCCTGCTCTTCTAAAAACGAGCTCCATTCGTCGCAGTCCTCATTGACGTAGAACGTCTGAATCTTTTCCACATTGGAAATACCGACTGCTTCTATGCACAGACGCCCGTCGGCAATCGCGGTCGCGAACTTTTTTTCGGCAAGCGTGCTCAGACTTGGGTTGGCTTCTACTCCGACAACGCGAAAACCCTTCTTTAAATAGAATTCGGTATCGACACCCGAATGCATGCCGATGTCGAAAATCAGGTCTCTGTGCATTCAGATACCTTGGCTAGCTACGCGGGCTTCGGAACGCGCGAGTCCGTGGCGCCGAATTCGCCGGGCGGCGGCTTGGAGTAGTCGACCTCGCGGTAGACGCGCGCCTCCAGCGCCAGACGCACGGCCTCGAGCCGTTCCTCGACGGTGAACTCGGGCGTCGCGAATTTGACGTAGTCGATTACCTGATCGCCCCACGGAATCGGCACCGGCGGATCGAGGAACAGGCCGTGCTGCTTCACGTAGTCGTAGAGCTTGGTGTGCGGGATGGGATACGCGATCCCGAACGTCGACTCGTCGAATCGCTTGGCGACCTCGATCGATCGTTTGACCGTCTCGATCGTGTCGCCGAGGTTGCCGATCATGAACTGCCCGAGCAGGTGCACGCCGCGCGCGCGAAACAGCTCGACGCCGCGGAGCATCTTCTCGATGGTCGTGCCCTTGCCGAGCTGCTTGAGCACGCCGTTGTCGGCCGACTCGATACCGCACGCGCCACCGAGGCAGCCCGACGACGCGAACGCGTCCACCATCTCCTCGTCGACCAACTCGACCTTGAGACCGCGGATCCACCACTTCACGTCGAGCCGGCGCAGCTCGTCGCAGACTTCCAGCACCCACTCCTTCTTGATGTTGAAGATGTCGTCGTTGAACGCGAACGGGCGATCCTTGCCGTAGAGCGCGATCACCGCGCGCATCTCGTCCGCGATCGCCGATGGTTTGCGCACGCGATAGCGCCGCCCCCAGTTCGCCGACGAGTTGCAGAAGGCGCACGCGAACGGACAGCCGCGCGTCGCGATGATCGAATGGAAGTGATACGGATACTCGAAGAGCGTGCGATCGGGCGGCGGAAAGCGCTCGAGGTCCGGCTCCCACGGGCGCGGCGGGTTCTTGTGGATGCCGCGCGCGTCGCGGAACATCAGGCCCGCGATCGCGCCGAGCTCGCCGCCGCTCGCGAGCGCGCGCGCCAACTCAACGAACGTGTGCTCGCCTTCGCCGACGATGGCGAAGTCGGCGCCGGGCACCTGCTCGAACACCGCCTCTTCTTCGCTCGTGACGTGCGCCCCGCCGAGCACGACCTTGCTTGGGAGCCCGAACAGCCGCGGCATGCGCGCTATGCGACTCGCTTCGTGCACGGTCACGGCAGTCATGGTGAGACCGAGGAGATCCCAACCGCGCGCGACGAACTCACGCACCTCGGAGCGCTCGCGCCCGTACGTGCGGAAGACGGCGCACTCGCAGCCCGGCAGCTCCTGCTTGGCGAACGCCGCCACGTAGCCGATGCCTTGGTGCACCGAATCCCACGGCTCGGCGACGTCGGGAATGATGAACCCGAGGCGCATTTCCCTTAGGGTAGCGCAACGCTTGGCGTTCGTCACGGGGCGACACGAGAGGCGCGCACTTGCCCGATCGAAAACGCTCTGGCACGCTCGCTCTGGTGCTACCGCCGCTCAGCGACGGAGTGATCGCGCGGCGCGCGGAGCTGGCGCAGGAGTTCGCGCGCGCCGAGCCGTTTCCGCATCTCGTGATTAACGACTTCTTCGACGATCGTTTCTGCACGCGGCTTCTCGATGACTTTCCGCCCTTCGAGCAGGGCTGCGCGCTCAACGACTATGGCGAGCCCGGCAACAAAGCGGTGCAGGAGAACGTGCGCGCGCTGGGGCCGGCGTTCGTCGAACTCGACGATCTCTTACGCGACGCGCGCTTTCTCGCGCTGCTTGGCGAGGTCACCGGCATTCCCGACCTCATCTACGATCCGGCATACGTCGGTGGTGGCACGCACGAGAATCGCGCGCAGCAGGATCTCGATCCGCACGTCGACTTCAACTACCACCCGACGCAAGGTTGGGAACGCTGCCTCAACCTGCTCGTGTATCTCAATCGCCGCTGGGACGAGTCGTGGGGCGGCTGCCTCGAATTGCACCGCGATCCGTGGCGCCCGGCGGAAGACGAGGTCCGCAGCATCGTGCCGACCTTCAACCGCTGCGTGGTGTTCGCCACCAGCGAGCGATCGTGGCATGGCTTCCGCGCCATCACGCCGCCGTCCGATCAGCCGTCGCTGGCACGGCGCTCGTTCGCGGCGTACTTCTACCGGCCGCGCTCGACGACGCGCGCGCGTCCCGAGCGCTCGACGATCTACGTGGAGCGCCCGTGGCCCGAACGCATTCGCGAGGGCGCACACCCGACGGCTGAAGACGTATCCGAAGTCGAGCGACTGCTCAGTCGGCGCGCGATTCATCTGGGACACCTGTTCGCGCACGATCAAAATCTCGCCCGCGAGCTTGCCGAGCGCGTGCTCGAACTAGCGCGCTCACCCGCCGGCGCGCTCGGCGCGGGCGACGTCGCGGCGATCACCGGCGCGTTCGAGCTGCAGGACGCCTTGCTGCGCGCGTTCTATGATCGCGAGCCACAGCTCAACGAAGCCATCGCGCGCGCCCGAACGTTGACACTGCGATCGCGGCTGACCGGCGCGCTCGAGTCATCAGGCGTGCCGAGTGGGTTGTTCTCCGATTGCTGGGTCGGGTCCTCGCTGCGCTTAACCTTGATTGCGACGGCGCCGCTCGCGCGGCTGGAGCTCCACGGCCTGGTGCCGAAGCGGCTC
>Ga0070741_10004284_pt1 | contig 33504 bp, 33 predicted proteins | sample Coa_R1_4_FD_66440 | JGI IMG/M metagenome (GOLD analysis project Ga0070741, IMG submission 66440) | Surface soil microbial communities from Centralia Pennsylvania, which are recovering from an underground coalmine fire - Coalmine... | ecosystem: Environmental > Terrestrial > Soil > Unclassified ... | reverse complement strand
CGGTCCTCCGGATTTCTCTCTTGACCTCCCGGCGTGAGTATGGGCACGCTCCGCCCGTCCCCACATCGCCGAACGCCGTCGAGACCGGGAGGGTGAACATGAGGTCACTGCTCGCCGCACTGCTCGTCGTCCCCGGGTTGCTCGCATCCGCAGGCGGGCAGACGGGTCCGGATCACCTCAAGTGTTACAAGGTGAAGGATCCGCAGGCCAAGAAGACGTACAGCGCGGACCTCGGCGGGCTCGTCGCGGAGCCGGGCTGCACGATCAAGGTCCCGGCCGTCATGGCGTGCGTCCCGGCGACGAAGACGAACGTCACGCCGACGCCGCCGGGAGTCGGCGGAAGCGGAATCCCGAACGCGTTCGGGTGCTACAAGATCAAATGTCCGAAGACGACGCTGCCGCCGTTCGCCCTGAACGACCAGTTCGGGAGTCGATCGGTCACGCCGAGCGTGCCGAAGCTGCTCTGTGCCCCCGTCGCGTCGCCGACCACCACCAGCGTGACCACCAGCACGACGACCACGACCACGAACCCGCCGTGCGTTGCGGGTGCCTGCGAGGCGTGCGGCTCGTGCGGTCACGGCGAGTGCCACAAGTCGGGCGGCGGCGCCGGCTGCGGGGCGCCGGGCACGAGTCCCATCTGTGCCGACAAGACCACGTGCGTCACGATGAGCTGTAGCTCGGACGCCGATTGTCATGACGCGTCGAGACCGATCTGTATCTTCGGCGGCGTGACCGGTAGCGCCGGATGTTGCGCCCTCTGCCCGTAACAGCACGAAGAGGAAACAGACCGCGCCGTCCGTGACGCGGCGTCCCCTTGTCAGCGGGCGACCGTCGGTATAGCCACGCCTCATGCGTCGGACGTCGCGTGCGAAGACCCTCCGCTCGCTTCGTCCGCGGAAAGCCGCACCGCGTCCGCGCGCCGCGCGCGCCCGGGGCGCGACCACGGGCGACCCGATCACCAACGAGATCATCCTCGGCGCCTTCGAGACGATCTGCTACGAGATGGCGACGCACGTGAGCCTCACGGCCACGACGCCGATCCTGAACCAGTCGAACGAGCGGAACGCGACGATCCTCGACGGGACGGGACAGCTCGCGGCGCTCTCCGTCGGCATCCCGCAGTTCATGCTGTCGTCGACGCTGCCCGTGCGCTTCGCGGTCGAGTTCTTCGGCGAGGGCGGGCTCTTCGACGGCGACGTGATCGTCGCCAACGACCCGTACCACGGCGGCGGACACCTGCCCGACTACAACATCTTCGCGCCCGTCTTCCACGACGGCGCGTGCGTGCTGATCGCGTCGATCCAGTGCCATCACGCCGACACGGGCGGGGGCGCGCCCGGCGGCTACAACGTGAACGCGCCCGACATCTGGGCCGAGGGCGTCCGCTTCCCCGCCGTCAAGATCTACGAGAAGGGCGTCAAGCGCCGCGACGTCGAGTACATGATGGCGGTGAACAACCGCACGCCGACCTTCCTCGGCGATCTCCGTGCCCAGGTCGGCGCCGCACAGCTCGGCGTCGCGCGTCTGACGGAGGTCCTCGCACGGTACGGCACGCCGACGGTCGAGGCCGCCGTCCGCGGCATCATCGCGTACGCGAAGCGGCGCTTCAAAGACGAGGTCGCGCGCTGGCCGGACGGCGTCTACGAGTCGGACACCTACGTCGACCACGACCCGCACGGGAAGCGCGACATCCACGTCCACTGCAAGGTCACCGTGAAGGGCAGCGACCTGACCGTCGACTTCACGGGCTCCGACGAGCGTCGCGACATCCAGGCCTACTCGACCTTCGGTAACACGCGCGGCTACGTGGTGGCGCAGCTGGCAGCAATGATGGACCCGACGATCCCGAAGAACGAGGGCTTCTTCGACTCGATCGATCTGATCGTCCCGAAGGGCTGCTGTCTCAATCCCCCGGACGGTCGCTCCGTCGCGGCCGGGACGCATCACCCCGGGACCGAGGTCGGCGAGGCGGTCGCGAAGGCGCTCGAGCACGTCGTCCCGGAGCGGAGCTGTCCCCAGGTCTACAAGATGGGGATGCCGACGGTGATCTTCGGCACGAACCGCGACGGCAAGATGTTCATCGATCACTCGGTCGACACGTTCGCGGCGTACTGCGGCGCCGTGAAGGGACAGGACGGCTGGGGCGGGATGAACGTCTCGTTCGGCAACCTGATCCGCGCTACGGCGGAGATCAACGAGTCGATCTTCCCGATCCGGCAGCTGTGGCGCGACTACGAGACCGACAGCGGCGGCGCGGGCGAATACCGCGGCAACTGCGGGAGCCTCTACCGGAAGCAGGTGCTCGTGCCGGCGACCGTCTACACCTACGTCGTCGGCAAGCGCTACCCGATGCCGGGGATCGCCGGCGGGAAGCCCGGCTCGCCGAACCGGCTGATCGCGCGCGCCGGCGACGGGCAGGCGTTCGAGGTGGGCGAGCTCGCGCAGTACATCGAGCACGCCGCCGGCGAGTGTTACGAGTATCACTACGGGGGCGGCGGCGGGTGGGGCGATCCGCTCGCGCGGTCCCCGGAGCGCGTCCTCGACGACGTGCTCGACGAGTACGTGTCGATCGACGCCGCGCTCCGTGAGTACGGCGTCGTCCTCACCGGCGCGCTCGAGGACCTGTCGCTGGCGATCGATCACGCGGCGACTGCGCGGCTCCGCGACGAGCTCCGCGCGGCGCGTTCCCATGCCGGGTGAAGCGCCGCCGGTCACCGTCGGCGAGTTCGCCGGACGCCGCTGCGCGAGCAGCGGGTCGCCGTGGGAGCCGGTGGTCGGCTACTCGCGCGCGGTCCGCGCCGGGGACGTGATCGCGGTCTCGGGCACCGTCGGGCTCAACGCCGACCGGAGCTACCCGGAGACGCTCGCCGAGCAGACACGCCGTGCCCTCGAGATCATCCAGCACGCCGTCGAGGCGCTCGGCGGGACGCTCGCGCACGTGATCCGCACGCGCATCTTCATCATCGACATCTCGAAAGCCGCGGAGGCGACCAAGGTCCACGGCGAGTTCTTCCGCGACATCCGTCCCGCGTGCTCGATGGTGCAGGTGAGCCGTCTCATCGACGACCGCGCGCTGATCGAGATCGAGGCGGACGCGCTCGTCGTCTAGCGCCGCGATGCGCGCGCACACCGACTATCTCTGGTTCACGACGCGCGCGCGACGCGAGCTCGTGAACATCACGGACCGGATCACCGAGATCGTCGCCGCGTCGAGGGTCGCCGAGGGCTTCTGCCTCGTGTCGGCGATGCACATCACCGCCGCCATCTGGGTGAACGACGAGGAGAGCGGGCTCAAGCAGGACCTCGTCGAGTGGCTCGACCGGCTGGCGCCACCGGGCGACTATCGTCACCACCAGACGGGCGAGGACAACGCCGACGCGCATCTGAAGCGCACCCTCCTGCATCATCAGGCGGTGCTGCCGATCACGAAGGGACGACTCGACTTGGGACCATGGGAGCAGGTCTTTTACGCCGAGTTCGACGGCCGGCGGAAAAAGCGCGTCGTGGTCAAGATCATCGGCGAGTGAGCGCGGCGTGCGTCGACCCGATTGGCGCTCGACGACGGAGCCGTAAGACCCCGTCCGACCTTGCTCGGATGCGCGTCTCGGATACGCCACATAGCTGCCATCCGCACGAAAGCAGTTGACTTGAGACGCCGAGAGCACGTTAACTATGCTCGATTCGGCGGCGGCAAGAGAGCGGTTTTGCAAGAACGGGGGGTGAACACCGCCGGTGGAGGTATTCGATGTGGCGCGTCGCGTGTTCAGGTGCCTGGCTCGGCTTGCTCGTCGTGTCTTCGACGGCCGCCTTCGCCGAGTGTGACCCCACCTCGGATCCAGACAAGAGCGACATCGCCAATGCGCGTGCGGCGATCGCGGCGAATTGCGATTGCGCTGGAGCCGCGAGCCACCATGCGTACGTGCGGTGCGCTGAGCAACAGGCGAACCTGGCGTTGGCGAACAAGCGCTGTGCCAGCGCCGTCAAGCGATGCGCCGTGCACTCGACGTGCGGCACGCCGGGTGCGCTCACCTGTTGCATCACGACCGCGCACGGTACGAGGTGTCGGATCGAGCGCGACCGCGCGCACTGCCGGGCACCCAAGGGCGGAACCGCGTGCGTCGGCAACTACCGGAGCTGCTGTGACTCCTGTGTGTCGTCGGGCTGCGCATCGACGTGTCCCGCTGATCACTGCGGCGATGGCCTCTACCAACCTCAGTGCGGCGAGCAGTGCGATGCCAGCGAGAGGGCGGTGTGTTCCGGCGCGCCCTTCTCCGGACTCTCGTGCTCGACAGCGTCGCGGTGCGAGTGCTGCGTTGCCGGGAGCATGGGGTTTCGCTCTCCCGCGGGCACCCCACCCTGCTGCGACGGTAGCGCCTGCGTGCCGGTGTCGCCGATTGCCTGTGCGTGCGGCAATTTCTGTTGGCCCAGCGGCTCCTCGTGCCTGAACACCGCGCTCTGTTGTAGCGGGGGGGCATGTCCGCCCTCCGGATTCTGTCCCTGACGTGGCACACGACCGCGGTCGCGCGGCATGCTCGAGATAGCGACGTCGGCGGGCAGCGGCGATTGCCTATTGTCGGCGCCGTGCTTTCCAGCTACCGACGGCCCGATGGGCTACCGGATCGGGATCGACGTCGGCGGTACGTTCACCGACGTGGTCCTCGTCCGCCCGCAGGGTGGGCTCGTCCTCGACAAGCACCCGACGACGCCGCACGACCAGTCCGAGGGCGTCCTCGGTGGGATCGCGCAGCTCGCCGCGCGCGAGGGCCTCGCGCGCGAGGCGCTCCTCCAGAAGACCGACCTGATCGTCCACGGGACGACGACCGCCGACAACACCATGATCGAGATGTCGGGCGCGGTGACGGGGCTCGTCACCAGCGACGGCCATCGCGACGAGATCGAGATCCGGCGCGGCTACAAGGAGAACATCTGGGACCCGGCGCAGCCGCCCCCGCCACCGATCTGTCCGCGACGCCGGCGCTACGGTGTGCCCGAGCGGCTCGACTTCGAGGGCAACGTCGTCGTCCCGCTCGACGAGGACGCGGTCCGCCGCGCGTGTCGCCGGATGAAGCTCCAGGGGGTCGAGTCGCTCGCGATCGTGTTCCTCTTCTCGTTCGTGAACGCCGCGCACGAGCAGCGCGCGCACGAGATCGTCGCCGAGGAGCTCCCCGGCGTCATGCTGTCGCTCTCCCACGAGGTGATGCCGTCGGCGCCGGAGTTCGAGCGCACGAGCACGACGCTCGTGAACGCGTACGTCGGGCCGAAGATCGGTCGCTATCTGAGCCGTCTCGACGAGCGGCTGCGCGCGGCCGGTTTCGCGGGTGAGCTCCTCGTCATGCAGTCGAACGGCGGCGTCATGCCGGGCGGCTACGTCGCGCAGAAGGCGGTCGCCGTCATGGGCTCGGGACCCGCGGGCGGCGTCAACGGTGCGACGGCGGTCGCGGGGGCGGCCGGCATCACCGACTTCATCTCGGTCGACATGGGCGGTACGAGCTACGACGTCTGCCTCGTCCGCGGCGGCGCGCCGGAGGTGAAGGCCGGCTGGAACTGGCATCACCGCTATCTCATCGGGCTCCCGATGGTGGACGTGCAGTCGGTCGGTGCGGGCGGCGGATCGATCGCGCGCGTCGAGTCGGGCGCGCTGCGCGTCGGCCCGGAGAGCGCCGGTGCACAGCCGGGTCCGGTCTGCTACGGCCGCGGCGGTACCGAGCCGACCGTCACCGACGCGAACCTGATCCTCGGCTATCTGAACCCCGCGACGTTCTCCGGCGGGACGATGCGGCTCGACGTCGAGGGCGCCCACGCTGCGATCGCCGCGCGCGTCGCAAAGCCGCTCGGCGTCTCCGTCGTCGAGGCGGCGGACGGCATCTCGCGGCTCGTCAATGCGAACATGGCCAACGCGGTCCGGCGCATCTCGGCCGGACGCGGCATCGACCCGCGCCCGCTGACGCTCGTCGTCTTTGGCGGCAACGGTCCCGTCCACGCGGGGATGCAGGCCGCCGAGCTCGGCATCCGGCGCATCTTCGTCCCGAAGCTCGCTCCCGCGTTCTCGGCGCTCGGGCTGCTCCTGACCGATCACGTCGTCGACGAGATGCGCTCCTACATCGCGCCGGTCGGCCGCGTCGACGTCGAGCGCGTGAGCCGGCTCTTCGCCGAGATGGAGGAGTCGGCGCGGGCGGCCCTCGGAACGCGCGACGGACGCCGCGCGCGCCGCATTCGCTTCGAACGCATGGCGGCGCTCTGCTACCCGGGACAGACGTTCGACATGCCGGTGCCGCTGCCGGCGCGGAACGGCGCCGTCAATGGGCGCGTCTTGGCCGAAACCGTCGAGCGCTTCCACCGGATGCACGAGGAGCTCCATACCTACGCGTGCCGCGACGAGGAGCCGATCCTCCGAGGGCTGCGGCTGAAGGCCGTCGCCGTCGAGGACAAGCCGGCGCTCCCCCGCACGGCGCGTCGCGCCAGGCAGAACCCGCGCGTCGGCGCGCGGAAGGCGTTCTTCGGCGGACGGTTCGTGGCGACGCCGGTCTACGACGGGCCGCGGCTCGCGCCGGGGCAGGCGATCCTCGGCCCGGCGATCGTCGAGGAGCCGTTCACGACGATCGTCGTCTATCCGGGGCAGCGGGCGACCGTCGACGCGTTCGGGAACTACGTCATCGCGCTCGGGAAGGGCGACCCCGGGCGCCCAGCCGCTCCAACAACCCGCTGAGCGGACGCGTGGCGGCGACGCAGGACGTCTTTTTCCCCTCGTCGACCGGGCGCCCGATGCGCGCGGCGCTCGCGGTCCCGGCGACCGGCGGTCCACGCCCCGCCGTCATCGTCATTCACGAGATCTTCGGGCTGAACGACGACATCCGACGGATCACCGATCGGTTCGCCGACCTCGGCTACGTCGCCCTCGCCCCCGACCTGTATGACACCGAGGGCACGCGTCTCCTCTGCATCGCGCGGACGATGCTGGCACTCCGGCGGCGCGAGGGGCCGGCGTTCGCCGATCTCGAGGCCGCGCGCACCTGGCTCGGATCGCGGCGCGACGTCGACCCGAGGCGGACGGGCGTCGTCGGCTTCTGTCTCGGCGGCGGATTCGCGCTCCTCTACGCGGTGCGGGCGCCGCTCGGCGCGGCGGGCGTCTTCTACGGCGACGTGCCGAAAGCCGCGGAGGATCTCCGCGGCGTCTGCCCGGTCGTCGCCGGGTACGGCGGACGCGACCGTCTCTTCGCGCCGCAGGGTCGGCGGCTCGAGGCGCATCTCGCCGCGCTCGGCGTGCCGCACGACGTCCGCATTTATCCCGACGCGGGCCACAGCTTCATGAGCCAGCACACCGGCGTCTTCGCGACGCTGTCCGCGTACGGGCCGATGGCCGTCGGGTTCGACGCGCACGCGGAAGCCGACAGCTGGACGCGGATGGCCGCGTTCTTCCGCGAGCACCTCGGGGCGTAGCTACGGCGCCGGCGGGCAGCGCGGATCGCGCTGCAGGAGCTTGATGATCGCCGGCGGGAGCCCGAGCGACGCGGCGCCGTGACCTTCGCACACGAGGTCGAACTTCGCCGCGGCGGCGTGACATCCCTGGCAGGAGCCGATCGCGTTCGCGACCTTCTTCTTCCCGCGCGCCGCGATGTGGGTGCCCTCGGCGCTCACGTCGAGCTGGAAGAACTCCCAGCCGTGGCCGCTCGGATTGAAGCTGCCGCCGCGCTTCACCATCGCTTCGCGCGGGAAGAACTGGAGGATCGTCCCGACGGGGTAGCGCTTGTGCGCCCGGTCGCTCGCCGCGATCGCGACCGCCTTGGCGAGGAGCTTCGGGTTCCGATGGAAGACGTAGAAGCTCTTCCCGGGTACCTTCGTCCCGTTGGTGAGGCACTGGAAGTCGTCGTCGTGGGCGACGAACCCCGCCGACGCGACGGCGGCGTGGACGAGCAGCACGACCACGAGCGCGCTCCGCATGCGGGCCGGCGTAGTGCCGCCCCCGCGCGAAAGCAAGGTGCGTCGCGCGAACCGGCGGTCGGCGGGACGAATGGTTCCCCGGGAGGCCCGATCAGCCGGCGAGATCCTGGAGCACCTCGCCGACATGCTCCCGCGGCGCGACCTTCGGGTAGTACTTGAGCACGCGTCCCTCCTCGTCGATCAGGCAGGAGACGCGGTTCGCATAGGCCGCGGACGGGTCCCCGCAGGCGCCATAGGCCATCCCGAGCTGCCGGTCGGCGTCGCAGAGCAGCGGAAAGGGGAACGAGAACTTGCTCGCGAAGGCGGCGTTGTCCTCGGGCGTGTCGAAGCTCGCGCCGAGGACCGTCGTGTTCAGCTGCTCGAAATCGCGGATTCGATCACGGAATCCGATGCCCTCGGCCGTTCAGCCGGGGGTATCGGCCTTCGGGTAGAACCAGAGAAGCACCTTCTTCCCGCGAAGGTCGCTCAGCCGGACCTCGCGCCCGTCGTGCGTCTTGACGGTGAAGTCGGGGGCCGGATCGCCGGGCTTCAGCATGACGTCGGCATCGCACGCCCGCCGCGACGGCGCAATCCTCTCACCGTCCCTGGTAGACGGTCACGCCGTCGCGCTCGGAGCGGAGGGCGCGCCCCTCACGGCGGAGGAGCTCCAGGTGCGCGAGCGTCTCGTACGTCGCGGCCATTACCTGGAAGCGGTTCTCGGCGGCGATCGCGAACGCCGCGAGCGCGACCTCGTACGCCGTCGACGGCCGCCGCCGGATCAGGTCGAGCATGGTGAGCTTTCGCACGCGGTGGAAGTCGATGAGCTGTCGCGCACGCCGCCGGTGATCCTCGTAGACCGCGCCGTGCGCCGGGCAGACGAGTCGGGCATCGACGCGCTGGATCTTCTCGTGCGAGGCGAGGAAGTCGCCGAGCGGGTTCTCCGGACCGTTCGGCCAGAGGCCGACGTGCGGGGTGATCTTGGGCAGCAGGTGGTCGCCGACGAACAGGATGCGATCGGGCTTCAGGAGCAGGCAGCAGTGGCCGGGCGTGTGTCCCGGCGTCCAGACCGCCTCGAGGGAGCGGCCGTCGCCGAGCGGGATCTCGTCCTCGTCGCCGAGGAGGTGGTCCGGTCGTGCCGGCATGTACCACGTGCCGAAGAAGCGGCTCGGCGGCGGGAGGCGCTGGTCGGCGGGCACGTCCGGGACGCCGTGCTGCCGGAGATAGTCCGTCGCCTCGCCGCCGACGTGGCCCATGAGCGTCGCGCGCTCCGCCTCGAGCGGGTGGAGGTAGACCTCGGCGTGCGTCAGCTCCCGGTACGGTCCGGACGTCCCGAAGTGGTCGACGTGGTGGTGGGTGCCGATGATCCGCGTGACGGACGTCGGCGCGATGCCGACGTCGGCAAGCGCGCCACGGAACGCCTTCACGCTGTCCTCGGTGTTCATCCCGGTGTCGACGAGGGTCCAGGTGTCGCCGGCGCGCACCAGGTAGACGTTCACGATCGCCGGGCGCATCGGCAGGGGCAGGAAGACCTGCACCACGCCGTCGCTGATCTCGCGGGCCTTGGCCGCGTCGCGCATGCTATTCGTGCAACCGCTCCTGCACGCCGAAGGTCAGACGGATGCGAACGCGCCACGTGTTGATCGCGCCGTCCTCGATCACGGCCGTGATGCCGGCGATATCCGCCTGACGGATGCCGTCGATCGTGGCGGCCGCGCGCGTCACGGCGAGACCGACGGCGTCCTCGATCGAGTTGGTCGACGTCCCAGTCAACGTGATGGTCTTCTCGACCATGGGATTTCCTCCTCGGACGCGGCGAGCGTGCCGCGCTCGCGCACTATAGGCTTGGTCCGCGCGGCCGATGCAAGGTATGGTGCGCGCGTGTCGCGGATCGCCGTCGCGATCGTCGCCGTCGCGCTCGCGCGCACCGTGTCGGGCGCGCCCGCGGATCCATCCGCGGCGGGTCCCTTCGCCGTCGGCGTGACGACGCTGACGTTCGTCGATGCGACGCGCGGTCGGACGCTCGTCACCGAGGTCTGGTATCCCGGCGAGATCGACGGTCGCGACGTTCCCGTCCGACGCGGGCGGCATCCGTTCGTTCTCCTCGCGCACGGCAACTGCGGCTTCCGGACGAACTACGAGTACCTGACCGTTCCGCTCGCGAGCCGCGGATTCGTCGTCGCGGCGCCGGACTTCCCGGGCATCAACCAGACGGCGTGCGATGCCGGACAGTCGGGCGATCGGCTCGCGCAGCCGGCGCGGGACCTCCGCTTCCTCCGCGACGCGTTCCACGATCCGACGGGCCCGGCGGGCGCGTTCGTCCCCGCGCTTCGACCTCGCGGGACGGGGCTCGTCGGCCACTCGCTCGGCGGCCTCGCGGTCGTGAACGCCGCCCGGAACGACGACGACATGCGCGCGGTGGTTGCCCTCGCGCCCTTCGCGACCGACGCCCAGGCGCGCTCCTTCAACAATCTCCGGCCGAGACGGGCCGTGCTCGTCGCGGCGGCGACGGGCGACACGACGCTCCCGCCGGCGATCTGGGCGGAGCCGTTCTTCTCCGTCCTGCCGGCGCCGTCGTATTTCGTCGAGATCATGGGCGGCAGCCACGGTGGCTTCACTGACATGGATGGCCACCTGGCGCCCGGCGAGCTCGCCCGCCAGGAGACGATCACGCGGCGGTACGCGACGGCGTTCCTCGAGGCGTACCTCGCGCACCACGCGCGCTACCGGCGCTTCCTCACGCCGTCCGACGCGGCCGCACAAACCGGCGTCGAGCTGACCACGCGCCCCCGCTGAGCGCGCTCAGAGCGCGCCGGCGGCCCGGACCGTCGCGTCGGGCCCGATCCGCACCGTGCGCCCGACGAAGACGCCGCGATAGGCGCCGAGCCCGCCGAGCACTACGTCGCCCGCGGGCGCGAAGATCGTCGCCGCGACGTTCGCACGCGAGCGCGCGAACAAGGCGGCGGTCCCCGTCTCCGCGATGTCGATGCGCGCGATCCCCGCGCGCTGCGGCGAGATGGCGCCGAGGCTCGCGCTGCGCTGCAGGCGCACCGGGCCGAGAACGCCGATGCGGCACTCGTTCGCGCAGACGACGCGCGCATGCGGGCCAATCCGGAGCGAGCGCATGGCGTACGCGCCGCCGTAGAGCTGGAGCGTGCTGCCCCGCCCGACGCGCACGTCGGCGAAGCTGCCCGAAGGTACCGGCGCGCTGCCGGTGTGCGGCCCGAGGACCAGATCCGACGTCCCGGGCACCACCGGGACCGGAGCCAGCAGCATCGGGTCGACGAGCGGGTCGGTGAACGCGTTGCACAGCGGCAGCGTCGGGGGACCGCTCACGAAGTGACAGAAGAGCCGTCCGGTTCGCGAGCCGGCGGTGAGCCGGACCGACGGGCCCGCGACGGCGTTCGTCACGCGCGCCTTCGGACCGAGCCGGACCGTCCCGTTGACCGCGCCGACCGCCCCCGAGACGACGCGCGATCCGTGTCGGATCATCACGTCGCCGAGGCCGAGGACGGCGTAGTCCGACAGCGTCGGCGGCGTGACGGTCTGCGCGGCGGCCGGAGCCGCAAGGAAGAGGACGGCGGCCGCGCCCCACGCCGCGCCTACTCTGGATGCTCGAGCGATCATCTCGCAACAGCTACCGGGAGAATTCGCGACCATCAAGGCGGTCTCGGGCCTTCCGCTCGGACGGGGCGCTTCATCCGATCGACGCTAGCGCGTCGCCAGGCGTGCGAGCAGCGCGGCGTCGGTCGGGAACGCGAGCGCCGGCGGCGCGTTGGGGTCGAACCAGCCGACCGCAACGGCGTCGTCCCCGGCGACCGGGTGGGCCTCCTCGTCGGCGAGCACCGCGGCGAACCAGACCCCGATGGTCGGCTTGTCGGGCTCGTGGAAGTTGGAGGCGACCTGCACGACGTCGCCGACGGTGACGTCGACGCCGGCCTCCTCGCGCACCTCGCGCGCCGCGGCGGCGCGCACGTCCTCTCCCCACTCGACGAACCCGCACGGGAAGCACCAGGCGCCCGCGCCGAACTGGCCGGGACCACGCTGGACGAGCAGCACGTGGCCGGCGCGGTCACGGATCACGCACGCGGCGCCGATGCCGGGATTCGCGAAGTAGACGAACCCGCACGCGGGGCACGAGGGCCGCGGCAGGCCGCTCCGGACGATCCGGACGAGCTCCGTGGCGCAGCGCGGGCAGACGACCCAGTCGTCGCCGGGCAGGCTCATTCAGCCGAGGTGGGCGCCGCCGTCGGCGTAGAGGACCTGGCCGGTGAGAAACTGCGAGTCGTCGCTCGCGAGGAAGAGCGCGATCGGGGCGATGTCCGTCTCGGGATCGCCGAGGCGTCCGATCGGGCGCGCGGCCATCGCCTTGGCGAAGCCCTCGGGGTCGCGCGCCGCGTAGTCCTGGCCGCGCTTGGTCCACGCCCCCGGGGCGATCGCGTTCGCGGTGATGCCCTGGCGACCCCACTCGCGTGCCGCCGTGCGCGTCAGCGCGGCGATGCCGGCCTTGGCGGCGTTGTACTCGCCGAGCCCGACGTCGCCCCGGTCGGCAGCGAGCGACACCATGTTGATGATGCGCCCCCAGCCGCGCTCGGCCATCAGCGGCCGAACCGCGGTCATCGCCCACCACGTGCCCTTGACGCCCGAGACCCAGGAGAGATCGAACTGCTCGTCCGGGATGTCCTCGAGCTTGGCGCGCGCGCCGAAGCCGTGCGCGTTGTTGACGAGGATGTCGACGCTCCCGAACCGGCGCACCGTGTCGTCGACCATCCGCGTGACGTCGTCCTTCCGGCCGACGTCGGCGACGACGGCGAGCGCATCGCCGCCGAGCTGCCGGATCTCGTCGGCGGTCCGCTCGCCGCGGTGGGCCTTCAGCTCGGCGACGCAGACGCGCGCTCCCTCGCGCGCGAAGACGAGCGCGATGCCGCGGCCGATGCCCTGCCCGGCGCCGGTGACGATCGCGACCTTGCCCGCGAGCCTCACGCGATCCCGGCGATGTCGCCGGCGCTCACGCTTCGAGCCAGCGGTTGAGCGCCCACGTCCGCCACTCGTTCGTGAGGATCGTGTGCTCGACCGCGCGCCGCACGCGCCGCTGCACGTCGACGGTGACGCAGACGCGCTGCATGAGCTCGAGCGCCTTGTCGCCGTGCTCCTGCTCCGCATACGCGTGGACTTCGAGGTCCTTCACGCGGACGTTGTAGTATTTGTAGAGGCCCTCATAGAGCGTCTTCGCGTAGCCGCTCATGCCCGCGACGCGCTCGCGCGCGTAGCCGAAGGCCGCGAGGCCCTCCTCGTACGAGCGCCGCACGTAGTAGAGCATCGCGAACACGGAGCCGATCGTCTCGGGCATCGGCACGTAGGCCTTGAGCTCCTCGTCGGGGATGCCGAGCGCGCGCGTGTACTCGACCTTCATGAGGACGTGGTTCGGATCGCGGAGGTACCCGCATTCGTCGGCGAAGTTCTGCGTCCAGTGCGCGTAGTGCTCGGAGTCCTCGAGCGTGAAGGCGTCGGCGTCGGGCGCGTTCGCGATCAGCAGCGGGAACTCCGGCGTCATCCAGAGCCCGAGGTAGTAGAGCTCCATCGCGTAGCGCTTCACGACGTCGAGGCTCGCCTTGCCGCTGCCGATCGCGGGGATCACCTTGTTCTGCCGGTACGGGTTGTGATCCGCGATGAACTGGTCGAGCTGCGCGAGGAAGTCGTCGACGGGCAGGGCGACGTCCGTGGAGCGGCCGCGTTTGATGACGTCCTTGAACGCGCCGGTTGTGCTCATCGGTCGGCGAATGTAGGAGCTTCGCTCCGTGAGTGTCAACTCGGTGTTGCCGCTCGAAGGCGTTCGGATCCTCGCCTTCACGCAGCTCGGCGCCGGTCCGTACGGCATGATCTTCCTCTCGGACCTCGGCGCCGACGTCATCAAGGTCGAGGACCCGACGACCGGCGGCGACGAGGCGCGCGCCGTACCGCCGTACAACGATCCCGCGGCGCGCGACGGGCTCTACTACCAGTCGCTGAACCGCGGTGCGCGGAGCCTCACGCTGAACCTCCGCACGCCGGAGGGGCGCGACGTGCTGCATCGCCTCGTGGGTCGCGCCGACGCCGTCTACAACAACATGCGCGGCGATCTGCCCGCGAAGCTCGGCCTCGACTACGCCGCGCTCGGCGCGGCGAACCCCCGGATCGTCTGCTGCTCGCTCTCGGGCTTCGGCCGGACGGGGCCGCGGGTCGGCGACCCGGGCTACGACTACCTCCTCCAGGCGTACGCCGGCTTCATGAGCGTGTCGGGCGAGCCGGATGCCCCGCCGACCAAGTGCGGCGTGTCGATCGTCGACTTCTCGGGCGGGATCCTGTCCGCGCTCGCGCTGATGATCGGCCTCTATCGCGCGCGCGCGAGCGGCGTCGGCTGCGACATCGACGTCTCGCTCCTGGACACGGCGATCTCGATGCTCAACTACCTCGCGGTCTGGACGCTGAACCGCGACTGGAAGCCCCGCCGCCTGCCGGACGGCGCCCACCAGAGCCTCGTCCCGAGCCAGAGCTTCCAGACGCGCGACGGCTGGGTCGTCATCATGTGCATGAAGGAGAAGTTCTGGGAGCGCCTTGCCGACCGCATGGGCCTCTCGCAGCTCCGCGACGACCCCCGCTTCCGCACGTTCGCCGATCGCCTCGCCAACCGCGACGCGCTTCGGCCGATCCTCAAAGCCGAGTTCCAGCGCCGTACGACGGCGGAATGGCTCGACAGCCTCCGCGGCCACGTCCCGATCGCCCCCGTCTACGACGTCCCCGAAGCGCTCGACGACGAGCAGGTCCGCGCACGCGAGATGGTGATCGAGCTGGACCACCCGGTCTTCGGACCGATCCGGGAGGTCGGCTGCCCCATCAAGATCGCCGGCACCACCCCCCGCTACGAGCCCGCCGCCCCGCTCGGCGCCGACACCGCCCGCCTGCTAGCGGAGATCGGCATCTCCTCCGACGAGCTAGCCGCGCTGCGCACGCGCGGCGCCATCTAGCGAGCCCGCTGCGGGAACGGGTAAGGCCGCGGCCGGCGGGCGCCGCCCTTACTCGTAACGCAGCGCCGCGATCGGATCGAGCCGCGCCGCCCGCCGCGCCGGGTAGAACCCGAAGAAGATCCCGATCCCGCCCGCGACGACGAAGGCGCCGAGCGCGGCCGGCGGCGACAGCATGGTCGGCCACTCCGCGAGCCGGGCGATCACGTTCGTCGTGACCACGCCGAGCACGACCCCGACCGCGCCGCCGACCAGGCTCAGCACCGTCGCCTCGACGAGGAACTGGAGGAGGATCTGCCGCGCCCGCGCCCCGACCGCGAGCCGGATGCCGACCTCGCGCGTCCGCTCGGTCACGGAGACGAGCATGATGTTCATGATCCCGATCCCGCCGACGAGGAGCGAAACGGACGCGACGCAGAGGAGGAGGTTCGCCATCACCTGGCTCGCGCTCCGTGACGCTTCCGCGATCTCGTTCAGGTCGCGGACGGTGAAGTCGTCCTCCTGACCGGGCGGGATGCGGTGGCGCTCGTGGAGCAGCGCGCGGATCTGCTGCTCGGCCTCGGCGATCTCGTCCGGGGTCGACGTCGAGGCCCAGACCATGTCGACGGTGCCGAGGATCATCGTTCCGAGGACACGGCGCTCGGCGGTCGAGAACGGCATCAGGATCACGTCGTCCTGGTCCTGGCCCCATGACGTCTGTCCCTTGCGCGCGAGCACGCCGATCACCTCGAAGGGGACGTTCTTCACGCGGATGGTCGCGCCGAGCGGATCCTCGCCGGGCGCGAACAGGTGGTCGACGACCGTCTGTCCGAGGACGGCGACCGGCGCCGCAGCGGCCTCGTCGTGCATGTCGAAGGGACGGCCCGACGCGACCGGCCAGTTCCGGACGGTGAAGTACGCCGGCGTCGCGCCCTGCGCCGACGTCGACCAGTTCTCGTTCCCCTGGATCACCTGGACGAGCTGGCGCTTCATCCACGTCACGTTCGCGACCGCCGGACAGTCCTTCAGGACCGCGTTGCCGTCGGCGACGACGAGCGTCGAGACCGTCCCCCAGCCGCCGCGCACGCCGTTCGCCGTCGTCGCGCCCGGCACGACCATCAGCAGGTTGTCGCCGAGACTTTTGATCTGCTGCTGCACCGCCGCGTCGGCGCCGCGTCCGATGCTGACCATCGTCACCACGGCGGCGACGCCGATGATGATGCCGAGCATCGTGAGCGCCGAGCGGAGCTTGTTCCGCCGGAGCGCGCGGAGCGCCGTCACGAGCGTCATCCAGAGGAGGTTCATCGGCGCATGCCCTCCACGCGTGTCCGCGTCGGCTGGTGCGCGACGTCGGAGACGATGTGACCGTCGCGGAACGTCACGATCCGCTCGGCGTAGTCCGCGATGTCGGGCTCGTGGGTCACGAGCACGATCGTCAACGCCTGCTCGCGGCGGAGCCGCAGGAGGAGCTCCATGATCTCGACGCTCGACTCGGTGTCGAGATTTCCGGTCGGCTCGTCGGCGAGGAGGAGGGCGGGCCGGTTCACGAGCGCGCGCGCGATCGCGACCCGCTGCTGCTGCCCGCCCGAGAGCTGGCTCGAGAGGTGATGCTCGCGCCCGCGGAGACCCACGGCGGCGAGCAGCGCCATCGCGCGACGCTGCTGCTCGTCGAAGCCGACGTTCGCGTACACGAGCGGCAGCTGGACGTTCTCGAGGGCGGTCGTCCGCGCGAGCAGGTTGAAGCTCTGGAAGACGAAGCCGATCTTCCGGTTCCGGATCGCCGCGCGCTGGTCGGGAGAGAGGCGAGAGACGTCGAGACCGGCGAGACGGTACGTCCCCCGTGACGGCTGGTCGAGGCAGCCGATCAGGTTCATGCAGGTCGACTTGCCGGAACCCGACGCGCCCATGATCGCGACGAACTCGCCGGCGGCGATCTCGAGCGAGACGCCGCGGAGCGCTTGCACCTCGAGGTCCCCGAGACGGTAGGTCTTCGAGACGTTCTGCAGCTCGACGAGCGCCGCCATCGCGAAGCGCGCTTCCCTAGAAACGACGGCCGCCCGCGAAGCCCGGCGGCCGCGCCGGAGCAGCATCCGTCGACTCGCGTCGGATCCCGACGGCGACCTGCTCGCCGTCGTGGAGATCGCCGTCGAGGACCTCGACGTGCTGATTGTCGCGGACGCCGGGACGGACCGCGACCCGTCGCAGCGTGCCGTCAGCCGCGACGACGAAGACCGGCACCCGGCCGTCATCAGCATGTGGGGCGGGCCCCGCAGTACGCTCGCCGCGGAAGCCGAGCGCACGGACCGGCACGCGCAGCACGCGGTCGCGATGCGCGGTCGTGATCGCGACGTTCGCCGTCATGCCGGGCTTCAGCTCCAGGTTTGCGTTGTCGACCGCGATCACGACGTCGTACGTCACCACGTTCTGCACGGTGATCGGCGCGTTCCGGATCTGCTTCACGCTGCCGCGGAACGGCTGGCCGGGGTAGGCATCGACGGTGAACGTCGACGGCTGGTCGACCTGCACCCGGCCGACGTCCGACTCGCTCACGTTCGTGTCGACCTGCATCTTCGTCAGGTCCTCGGCGATCAGGAAGAGCGTCGGCGTCTGGAAGCTCGCGGCGACGGTCTGCCCCACGTCGACGTTCCGCGACACGACCACGCCGTCGACCGGCGACAGGATGTCCGTGTAGCGCAGGTTGACGCCCGCCTCCTCGAGGGTCGCCTGCGCCTCCGTCACCCCGGCCTGATCGACGACGAGCTGCGCGGCCGCTTGGTCGGCGTTGCTCTTCGCCGTGTCGAAGTCGTTCTGCGCGATGAGTCCGGACCCGACGAGCGCCCGGTTGCGTTCGAGCTCGAGACGCTTCAACCGCAGGTCGGCGCGGTCCTTCTCGACCTTCGCCTGCGCGTTCGCGAGCGCCGCCTCGGCCGCCCGGACCTTCACCGCGAACGGCGCCGGGTCGATCTTCGCGACCCGCTGCCCCTTCGTCACGCTCGAGTTGAAGTCGACGTCGATCGCCTGGATCGGGCCCGAGACGTACGTGCCGACCTGCACGGTGACGACGGGATTCAACGTCCCGGTCGCCGACACCGTCTGCTCGATCGGGCCGTGGTCGACGGCCGCGGTCACGTACCGTACGGGCGCGGCGCCCGTGGCGGGGCCGTACGCCCGGTAGGCGACGACACCCGCGACGGTGGCGGCCACGAGGACGCCGAGCGCGACGAGCCGCCGCCGCGCGCGCCGTCGGGGCGGTGCGATCACGTCGTCCAGCACGTCGGGCGCGGGGAGCTCGTCGACGCGCGTGCTCATGCGGAGCAATCAGTCCCTCATCCCGGCGACGTGTCAAGTTCGGTGCCTCGGCCAGCCTGCGATTGACGCGCCGGCGTCGCCGCGGGCAAGTACGGCGCTGTGGACCTGTCCTTCAGCGCCGCCGAGGAGGCGTTCCGCGCCGAGGTACGCGCCTGGCTCGCGACGAATCTTCCTGCGGGCTGGGGGACCGACGCCGACGGTGCGCCCGGGACGCTCGCCGACGAGGTCGCGTTCCTCCGTGACTGGCAGCGGAAGCTGCACGCCGGGCGATGGGTCGGCATCCACTGGCCGCGCGAGTACGGCGGGCGCGGCGCGTCCGTCGTCGAGCACTACGTCTTCCAGGAGGAGATCGCCGCGGCGCGCGCGCCGGAGATCATCAACCGGATCGGCGTCAACCTGGTCGGACCGACGCTCATCGCGCACGGCTCCGAGGAGCAGAAGCGCCGCTTCCTGCCGCAGATCCTGCCCGCCGAGGAGCTCTGGTGCCAGCTCTTCTCGGAGCCCGGGGCAGGCTCCGACTTGACCGCGCTCCGGACGCGCGCCGTCCGCCATGGCGACGGCTGGATCGTCAGCGGGCAGAAGGTGTGGACGAGCTACGCGCAATTCGCGCGCTGGGGGATCCTCCTCGCCCGGACGGATCCGGCGGCGCCGAAGGCGAAGGGCATCAGCTACTTCATCTGCGACATGGAGGCGCCCGGCGTGACCGTGCGCCCGCTCCGCCAGATGACGGGCGGCGAGGAGTTCAACGAGGTCTTCCTCGAGGACGTCTTCATCCCGCACGGCCGCCTCGTCGGCGCCGAGCACCAGGGCTGGACGATCGCGAACACGACCCTCGCGCACGAGCGCGGGACCTCGCCGCGCCAGCTCGTCATCCATCGGATGCTCCTCGGCGATCTGCTGCGGCTCGTGCGCGAGGGCGTCGCGGGCGCGGCGCCGCAGGCGAAGGACCCGGTCGTCCGCCAGCGGCTCGCGCAGCACCTGATCGAGGTCGAGATCACGCGGCTCAACAACTGGCGCACCCTGACGCGCCTCCAGCGTCGCGAGCCGCTCGGGCCGGAGTCGAGCTTCGTGAAGCTCTTCTGGTCGGAGATGAGCCAGCGGATGCACGATACGCTGATGCACCTCCTCGGCCCCGCGGGGCTCTGCTGGCAACCGGGTCCGCGGGCGGTCGGCGGCGGACGGCTCGCGCGGTCGTACCTCTACTACCGCGCGGCGTCGATCTTCGCCGGCACGTCGGAGATCCAGCGGAACATCCTGGCCGAGCGCGTGCTCGGGCTGCCGCGCGCGCGGTGAGCGTGATGACGAGCGACGATCCGCTCACCGGCCCGCGCGTGCAGCTGCGACCCTTCCGGCTCGGCGACGCCGCCGCGGTGCTCGCCTACGCGTCGGATCCGGAGGTCACGCGTCACCTCGAGTGGGACTCGTACGACGACCCCGCGCTCGCCGAAGCGTTCATCCGCTCGACGCTGACGCGGAGCCCGAGCTGGTTTCCGCGCGCCGTCGTGCTGCGCGCCGCCGACGCGGTGATCGGCGGGGTCGACCTGCGGATCGTGTCGCCGCGCGACCGGCGCGCCGAGCTCGGGTACGGTCTCGCGCGCGCGTACTGGGGGCAGGGGCTCGCGAGCGAAGCCGCGGGCCTCCTGCTGCGCTTCGGATTCGAGCATCTCGGCCTCGTCCGGATCGAAGCGCTCTGTGCGGTCGACAACGAGCGCTCGCTCCGCACGCTCGAGCGCCTCGGGATGCGACGCGAAGGGCGGCTCGCGCAGTATCGCTGGAAGAAGGGCGGCCCGCGCGACCACTTCCTGTACGCGATGACGCGCACGTCCTGAGCGACGTTCGCGATCGCCGATCCGACGCCGTGCGGAGCGCCGAATCGCATGCTTGGTACACGGCTTGCTCTTCCTCGCCGCTGCACTGCCCCCGACCGGAAAATGACGTTGCGGCGCAAAGGATGGCATGTCACGTAGCGGCCGGCGTGCGGCAAATGTAGCGCTCGTCGCCGGCCTTGCGTCGCTAATTCTCGTCTTCGCCGCTCCGAATATCGCAAACGCTTGCGGCATCCCTCCGGCGGGTGACACGGACTGTGACGGTCTTCTCGACGGCGTCGACCCGTGCCCGAACGACGCCCTGAACGCGTGCTTCGGCACGATCGCCGTCGACCGCGCCACCGGCAAGGACGTCCGCTTGAATGCCAACTTAGGGTCTGCGCCATGCACGGGCCCGCGGACCGACTGCCGCGGCCTCGTCTGGAACGCGGACTTCGACTCGAACACCGGAAGCTCCGCCGGCTGCGACCTCGGCGGCGGCTGTCCGGTCGATGCGACCGGCGTCTTCGGCTGCACCGACGTGCAGACCGAGGAGATCTTCAAGTGCGAGCACTACGACGACCTGTCGCCGCCCGAGATGCAGTACAGCTTCGACGTCCCGAATGGGACGTACATCGTGAACCTGCTCTTCATGAACTCGTACTCGCAGACGGCGACCGTCGGCTCGCGCATCTTCAGCGTCGCGATCGAGGGCACCGTCCCCCCGCAGCTCGACCACTTCGACCAGGTCGCGGCGGCGGGCGGCAGCGAAATCCCGGTCGTGCGCGCGGCGATCGCCACCGTGTCGGACGGCAACGGTCTCCAGATCCAGTTCCAGCACAACGGCACCGAAAACCCGGCGATCAAGGGCATCGAGGTGATGCGCCAGGGCGTCTGCGGCGACGGCGTGACCGACGACACGGAGGCCTGCGACGGCGGCGGGTGCTGCGACGCGAGCTGTCAGATCGTCGCGGCGGGCACCGAGTGCCGCGCCGTGGCGGGCGTCTGCGATCAGGCCGAGAGCTGCGACGGAGTGAGCGCCGCGTGTCCGGCCGACGCGAAGAGCACCGCCGTCTGCCGGGCGGGCGCCGGGGGCTGCGACGCCGACGAGAGCTGCGACGGCGTGACCGACGACTGCCCCGCCGACCAGCTCCAGCCGGCGGGGACGGTCTGCCGCGCCGCCGCGGGAGCCTGCGATCTCGACGAGACGTGCGACGGCAGCACGAACGTGTGCCCGCCGGACGCGAAGAGCACGGCAGTGTGCCGCGCGGCGGCGGACGTCTGCGACATCGCCGAGAGCTGCGACGGCACCGCCGACGCGTGTCCGCCCGACGCCGTCCAGCCGGCGGGTGGAACGTGTCGCGCCGCCGCCGGCGTCTGCGACGCCCCGGAATCGTGCGACGGGACGAACCCGACCTGCCCAGCGGACCAGAAGAGCACGGCGGTATGCCGCGCGGCCGCGTTCCCCTGCGACGGCGTCGAGTCGTGCGACGGGATTGGCGACGATTGCCCGCCGGACATCCTCGCGTCGGCGGGCACGGTCTGCCGGGCCGCGGCCGGGGCCTGCGACCTGGACGAGACCTGCGACGGGTCGACGGCCGTCTGTCCGCCGGACGCGAAGAGCACCGCCGTCTGCCGTGCCGCCGTCGACGTCTGCGACGTCGCCGAGAGCTGCGACGGGTCGACCGACGCCTGCCCGGCCGACGTGGTCGTCGGCGGCGGGACGCCGTGCCGCGCCTCCGCCGGGGTCTGCGACCTCGCCGAGGCGTGCACGGGCAGCACCGGCACGTGTCCGCCGGACGCGAAGAGCACCGCCCTCTGTCGTGGCGGGAGCGACGCCTGCGACGCGCCCGAGCTCTGCGACGGCTCCGGCGACGATTGTCCCGTCGACGTGCTCGCGACTGCGGGAACCGTGTGTCGCGGCGCGGCGGGTGCCTGCGATCTGGCCGAGACCTGCGACGGGTCGACCGCGAGCTGTCCGCCGGACGTGAAGAGCACGGCGGTGTGCCGCGCCGCGACCGGCGCATGCGACGTCGCGGAAAGCTGCGACGGCAGCACCGATGCGTGTCCCGCCGATGGCGTCCAGCCCGACGGGACGCCGTGCGACGACGCGGACGGCTGCACGTCGGGCGACGTGTGTTCGGCCGGCGTGTGCGCGGGCACGCCGGAGATCACGGCGTGCCTCGACGACTTCCTCTGCTACAAGGGCAAGGCAACCGGGTTCAAGGCGACGGGCGGCGTCCGGCTCGTCGACGCGTTCGAGGACGCGGTGGTCGACGTCGTGAAGGCAAAGCGCCTCTGCGCGCCCGCGACCAGCGGGGGCGCGCCGGTCGATCCCGTGATGCACCTCGCCTGCTATCAGATCCGGCAGACCGTCGCGCACAAGAAGCGGACGGTGCACGTGACGAACCCGCTCGGCGACGTCTCGGCGAGGACGGTGAAGCCCGACTTCCTCCTCGTGCCGAGCACCGAAGGAACGAGCCCGCCCGCGCCGCCCGACCTCGCGTCGCATCACGTCGATCACTACAAGTGCTATCGGTTGAAGGGCGCGAAGCCGTCGAAGGCGAACGTCGCCGTCGCGGACGAGTTCACCGGCGCGGCCAAGCATTTCATCCTGAAGAAGCCGAAGCACCTCTGCCTGCCGGTCGATGAGAGCGGCGCCGGCGTCTCGAATCCGTCGGCCGCGCTCCTCTGCTACGTCGCGGTGCGGGCCCCCGGGCAGCCGAAGCACGCGCCCCGGACGGGACTCTGGGTCGCGAACCAGCTCGGCGACACGGAATTCGGGACGCGGAAGGAAGCCGAGCTCTGCGTCCCGTCGACCGGCATCCGCTGACGGCGTCCGCGCCTTGACAGCGTTCGAGGCGCGCGGGATAGCGCGGGCGCATGTCGCCTCGCGGCCCGCTCACCGGGCTTCGCGTCCTCGATCTCGGGACGCGCATCGGCGCGCCGTTCGCCGCGACGCTGCTCGGCGACCTCGGCGCCGAGGTCATCAAGGTCGAGCTGCCGCGGCAGGGCGACTTCATGCGCACGATCGGCCCGTTCGTCGACGGCTATTCGCTCTTCTGGGCGGTCGAGGGACGGGGCAAGAAGTCGATCACGTGCGACCTGCGGAAGCCGGCCGGCCAGGCGCTGCTGAAACGGCTCGTGGTGCTCGCCGACGTCGTCGTCGAGAACTTCCAGCCGGGGACGCTCGAGTCGTGGGGACTCGGCTACGACGCGCTCGCGGCGATCAATCCCGCGGTGATCCTGACGCGCGTCTCGGTGTACGGGCAGACCGGACCGTACCGCGACCGCCCCGGGCTCGACCGGAACGGCATCGCGATGGGCGGGCTCCTCTACATCACCGGCTACCCCGACCGGCCGCCGGTCCGACCCGGCGTCATCGTCTCCGACTACCTGACGGGCGTCTTCAACGCGTTCGCGATCGTCTCCGCGCTCTACGAGCGGGACCGCCGGGCGCGCGAGACCGGCGCGCCGCCACGCGGACAATGGATCGAGCTGTCGCTCTACGAGTCGATCCTGCGGATCATGGAGCACACGCTCGCGGCCTACGATCGCCTGGGCGTCGTCCGCGAGCGCGAGGGCAACCGGCTCAAGAACTCGGCGCCGCTCGACAACTGGGAGACGAAGGACGGGAAGTACATCGCGATCATCGCCGCCGGAGACGGGCTCTTCCCGCGTCTCGCACGGGCGATGGGGCGCGAGGACCTCCTCCGCGAGCCGCGCTTCGCGACCATGGCGCGACGCGCCGAGCACAGCGACGAGATCAACGCGATGGTCGCGGCGTGGTGTCGCACGCGCACCGTCGCCGAGATCCAGGAGACGCTCGTGCGGCACGAGGTGCCGTTCGGGGTCGCGTACTCCGTCGCCGACATCTTCGGCGATCCGCACGTCCAGGCGCGCGCGAACATCGCCACGGTCGATGACCCGGTGATCGGGCCCGTGCGGATGCAGGGCGTCTATCCGGCGTTCTCGCGAACGCCCGGCGCGATCCAGGCCGGGGCGCCGCGGCTCGGCGAGCACAACGACGAGATCTATACAAAGCTCCTCGGCCTGACGACCGAGGAGCTGGCGATCCTCGCACGTGACGGAGTGATATGAACGGGCGGGGGGCGGCCGCACGCGACCGCCCCGCACGCCCGGCGGCTCACGCCGCCGCTTCGCCCGCCGTCGAGATGTCGTCGGCGCCCGCGCGCTTCATGATGTCCTTCGCGCGGCTGACTTCGTTCCGATCGTCCGCGTGGACGGAGATCAGGATGTTGCCTTCCTTCACCCGCCCCTCGTAGCGCTTCGCCTCGAACTCGGGCACGCCCATGCCGACGAGCGCGCCCGTGATCCCACCGGCGGTGGCGCCGGCAGCCACACCGCCGAGCGCCGCCATGATGGGCCCCGCGGCGACGAACGGCCCGAGGCCCGGGATCGCGAGCGACCCGATGCCGACGAGCCAGCCCGCGATGCCGCCGAGCACGCCGCCGGTCAGCGCGCCCGTGGCGGCGCCTTCCGGCGCCTTCGTCTGCTTCTCGTGTGCGAACTCCCGGCTCGTCCCCTTGTCGGGGAACAGGACCGAGATGTCGTTGCCGGTAAAGCCCGCGTCACGGGCATCCTCGACGATCCGGACGGCCTGTCCCTCGGACTTCGCGATGCAGAATACCGCTTTGTCTGCCATGGAATACCTCCCTATCGTTTCGTGATCTCGAGATGATCCTCGACCTTCTTCACGCCCTCGACCTTCCGCGCCTTGGCCGCGATGCTCGCCTTCTCGTTCGCATCGTTCACCGGCCCGCGGAGCGTCACCACGCGATCGACCGTGATGATCTTCACGTTGTGCGCGTTGGTCGACAGCGAGCCGTCGTCGACGACGGCCTTCCGGATCTCCCGGGTGATGCGAAGATCCGTTTCGTCGTTCGACTGGTCACCGGGCGTCTTGGTCGCATCTTCCCGGTCGCGCACGTTGCGACCGGTGTCGTCGGCCTTGTAGCCGGCCTCGGGCGATCCGCGACTCGTGTCGGCCGCTCGCACCGGTACGGCACCGACCAAGGGCGCCAGCAGCGCCACCGCAAGGAACCGTTTCATGAAGCCCTCCTTTCGTCTGGGACGCCACATGCCGAGCAAGTGACATACCGGCGCCGCGTGCGGACACGCGCCGCGCGGAGCGCGAAAACACGATCGGCGAGACGGCGGCGCTTTCCGCGCTGTCGCTCGGCGCTACGCGGTGCACGGAAATCTGTTCGCCGCCGCTCTACCCGGCGGTGGGATAGGCGCGGGGTGGTCGATGCGGCAGGGTGTCGGCGTGCCGATCGTGCTCGCCGTGCTCCTCGCGCTCGGCGGGGCGGCGTATGCGAGGGAGCTCCCGGAGCAGCCGCTCGAGGTCCGGGTCATCCGGATCGAAGGACATCTCGGGGGGCGCGGTCGCGCCGCACCGGCCGCGACGCTGGTGCTGGACGCCGACGGCGCGCGATACGACCTTCAGGTCGATCACGCCGACGTGCTCCGGGGCAGCGTCCTGGCGTCCGACTTCCTCGCCGAGGTGTCGCCCTATCGGCCGAGCCTGCGGCTGCATGGCGCACCCACGGAGCTCGACGCGCTCCGGACGGCGAAGCCGGAGAGCACCGTCGCCATCACCGGCTATCAGCGATCCGGCTCGCGCGACTTCTTCGTCAGCCAGGTCGAGGTTCGCTGACGTTTCAGTTCACACGCTCCACGCGATCCAGGCGAGGACCAGCCAGCCGGCGAGGAACGCGAGACCCCCGAGCGGCGTGATGGCGCCGAGCCAGCGCGCGCCCGTCAGGCTGAGCGCGTAGAGGCTCCCGCAGAACACGAGGATCCCGATGAGGAAGCACCACCCCGCGGTGGCGGTCGCCGGCCACTTCGGTGCGGCGATGGCGACGATGAACATCCCGAGCGCGTGATACATCTGATAGCGCACGGCGGTCTCGAAGATCGCGAGCATGTCGGGCGCGAGCCGGCTGCGCAGGCCGTGTGCGCCAAACGCGCCCGCGGCGACCGCGACGAAGGCGGCGAGCGCGCCGAGGCCGAAGAAGGTGCGGTCCATGACGCCGGCATGCCGTGGCGGAGGTCTCCGTGCAAGGCACCGGCACCCGTCCGGAACGGCCGCCGACTACCGTCGCACGACGACGACGACGAAGCGACCGAGCTCGTTGCCCCGGAACTCGCAGTACTTCGGCACCTCGGTCGCTTGCAGGACGATTCGCTCCCCGCCTGACGCGGCGACGAGCCGTACGTCCGTCGGGCGCGCCCCGCACGGCCTCCATTCCGGCGCCAGACGCTCGGAGAAGAGGAGCACGCGGAGGTCCGGGCGCGGCAGCACGCCGAACACGTCGGCGGATCCTCGCGGCCGGAGCTTGTCGAGGAACTCGGACTGGTTCTGGACGAACCACGCTTCGTAGAGCTGCCCCCGCGGCCACACGTCCATGGCGTCGACGGTGATCGCCTCGCGGAGACCGTCCGGCACGTCGGTCACGCGAAACTCGGGCGCGTCGACCCAGAGGGGAAACCGCTCGTTCAGGACGCCGATCCGCTGCTGGGTAATCGCCGGGTTGCCGAGGACGAACGCCACGGTGCGGCGGTCGATCGCGTGCTCGCGGGCATGGCGCCGAGCGACCGCGCGTACGTCGGGCGCGTCGACGGGGTAGTGACGCGCCATGATGTCCCCGTAGCGCGTCTGATCGCCGTTGTAGAAGTTGGTGAACCAGCGGTCCTCGTCCCAGCCGTAGGTGGGGTAGTTGGCGTCGAGCCGTCGCTCCATCCGGATGCCTTCGACGAGCTGGGTCGCGAGACACGCCGTGAAGAGCGCACCCGCGAGCACCGCGAGGCGGCGCCGGTGGCGCGTCGCGCCTCGCACGAGGCAGCCGGCGATCGTCACGTTCGCCGTCACGACGAGCATCTGCACCCACACCAGATCCCGCAGGACGAAGCGCACCGCGCCCGCGACGTTCAGGACCGCGAGCGCCGCCAGGAGCGCGAGCCCGAGCCAGACCGCGCCCGGGAGCCGCACCCAGCCCCGCCACTTCCCGTCGATGCCGGCGGCCGTCAGCGCGGCCAGCGTGAGGAACGAGGCGGGGTCGTGGCGCGCGTGCTGCCAGAGCCGGTCGAGGTACGAGCTCGCGTCGCCGATGAAGATGAAGTTCGGACGGAGCAGGATGACCTTCGCGACGTAGAGCAGGTAGGCAAGGCCGCGATCCGGCTGCCGACAGACGAGGAAGGGCGCGGCGAACGCGAGGTCGAAGCCGAGAAGCATCCACGCACCGCACCGGAGCGCGACGCGGAGCGCCGGAGCGGTCGCGCGGCGGCGCGTCCACCAGACACCCGTCGCGACCGCCAGATGGGCACCGGTGAAGAGCGCCGTGATCGGCGTCGGACGATACGCGAGCGTGAACGTCGCGAAGCCGCCCGGGATGGTGACCATCGCCGCGCCGGTGAGGAGCGCGCCGAACAGCACGAGGCTCGCGACGGCTGCCCACCCGGCGCCGTCGCGTGACCCCTCGGGGCGCGCTGTGTCCCGACGGCTCGCCTGGAGAAACGCGATCACGGCGAGGCTCGCGACGAAGAAGAGACTCTGGAGCTTCGTCAGGTACGCGAGCCCTCCGAGCGCGCCGGCGACGACGAGCAAGCCCGGCCGCAGCCGGGTCGACGTCGCGTGAACTACCGCGAAGAGGGCCAGCGCCCAGAAGAAGACGCTGAAGATCTCGCTGCGCACCATCGCCGTCTGGTAGAGGAGGCCGCTCTGCGCGGCGAGGAGTGCGAGGAGGCCGAGCTCGGTCCATCTCCCTGGCTGGACGATGCGCCGGAGCGCGAGCCAGAGCAGCACGACCACGCCGAGCGCGATGATCGGCGAGTGTGCGCGGCTGAAGTCGGTGTGCTCGGCCATGGCGGCGAGCGGATCGAGGGAGCGGTCGAGCTCCGTGAGATCGATGACCGACGGCCAGCCAACGGCGTGCCCGATCCGCTGCGACAGCGCGAGGATCAGGTACATGCCGACGCTCGGATGGCTGATCTGGACCGGCAGCCGCCCGCTCTGGATGAGCAACGTGTCGATGCCGGTCACGAGGTCCATGTCCCACGCGAAGTAGTAGGGGTATCGCTGGCTCGTCCGGACGTAGGTCGTCAGCGCGAGCGCGATGACGATCACGAGCGCCACGTCTCTCGCGATGGAAGCGTACGACCGCGCGGCGGCGACGATCGGCCGCCTCGTCGCGCCGCCCGCGACGGGATCTGCCGGCGGCGTCGATTCCTCGTCGGCGAACATCGTGGTGTGGCAGTACCAGAGCCTCGGTTGGACGCGCCAGGTTCGACGCTGGTAGGGGACTCCATCGCTTTCGCAACCGTCCTCATGGCACTGGTTTCATCGTTCCTCGCGACGCCGGCGGGCGCCGTACCTCTCGCGTACGTGCGCTCGGGTGGCGGCATCGCAATCGTCGATACGGATGCCGGCGTGACGCGGAAGATCGTGCCGTGGAACCGCGTGGACGGTCCGCACGGAGCCTTCGCGATCTCGGGCCCGCCGCTCGCCGTGCGGGGCCGGATGGTCTTCCCGTATGCCGTCACCGGGAACGGCTCGAGGAGCTGGACGAGCTATCTCCTGAGTCTCGATCCCGATTCGAACTCGGCGACGGACGTTCCGGTTCCTGGCGACGTCGCTGGAGCAGGATCCTTCCAGACCGCGCTGTTCACGGTCGCCGTCGCCCCGACCCACGACGCGGTGTACCTCACCGGGACGCTCACACGTGCGGACGGCAGCTCGTCGCCCGCCGTGCTCGGATACGACGTCGCGAGCGGCGCCACGCACGTCGTCGCGAGCGCCGGCGTCTGCGATGCCGGCGCGCACGGTAGCTGTTCGTCGTGCCCGTGCGGGCCGCTCATCGACTTCCTCCCGGCGCCCGACGGCACGCGGGTCTACGTCCTCCGCGATCCGAATCCAGGTTCCTTCGTTCGCCACGTGGAGCTCGCGATCGTCGACGCGGCCTCGGGAGCGATCAGCGCGACGACGGATCTCGGCGAAGTTGCTTCGGGCATCGATCGCGGCAGCGCGCGCTTCGTGTCGCTCGTCGACGACCGCCTGCTGATCGCCGTCCATACCGAGCCGTTGCCGATGGGCAGCTCGCGCGTCGTGGCGATCGACACCGCGTCGGGCGAGGTCACCGAGTCGCTCATCGTTCCCGCCGACCTCCCCACGTTCGCCACCGACCCGCAGGGCGAACGGCTCTATGGTGTCTCCGAGTCGACGCTGTTCGTCGTGGCCGCGCGCCCGCTCGCGACGCTGGACTCGATCCCCCTTCCCCGGGCGGCGACCTCTCTGCCGGGCGTGTCCCCGGACGGCTCCCGTGTCGCGTTCACGGCAATCGTATCGGGCAGCACCGAGGAGGCGCCCGAGTTTCACCTGGTGACGGTCGACGTCGTCGGCCGTCGCGTCGTTTCGGATGTCAGCCTGCCCTTCGCGACGGGATTCTCGGGGGATGCCCCGGTGTTTCTCGACGGATGTGCCGATGCCGACCGATGCTTCTGCTCCGCCGCCGCCGACTGCGCGTTGTTCCCCTGCACGCGCGGCTCGTGCGCGGGCGCCGAGGGCTGCGTCTACGTCGACAGAACGTGCTTCGATCGCATCCTGTGCAGTTTCCCCTTGCCGACGTTCGGGGTCGACCAGGCATGTCCACGCTTCCGCGCGCGGCTGAAGCGTCTCCAAGACCGCGCAGAGGCGGCGCTACGGCAGGGCGTCGCGCTGCCGCCGGGTACGTCACGCCGAAAGTGGGTCGCGGCGGTGATCCGTGCGGAGAGGGCGATGAAGCGGGTCACGGCCGCCGAGCAGGCCGAGCGCGTCGCCCGACCGGCATGCATCGACGACGACGAGGTGAACGGCCACCGGGGCGTTTTGGTCGAGATTCGGCAGCTCCAGCAGCACCCCGGAACGTGCCCGCGTACGGGCGGCTGAACATGCTTCGAGCATGCGCGATCCTCGTCGTGGCAGTCCTCTTCGCGCGCGGCGCGGCCGCACGTGACGCGTCGGGGGCCGCCGCGATCGTCGTCAGTCCGGAAGCGCCGGTCGTCGGCGGACGGCTGCGCGTCGTTGCGGCAGCGGATCGCCCGCTGGACGCCACACTGAGGCTCGTCGGCCCGCATGGCGAGGAGGTCGCGACCACGCGCGAACGTCGTGGCGGACCGCCGCATTGGTGGTACCTCGAGGCGACGACGACCGGGGCGGGGACGTACCGCGCGTGCCTCGAGGGCGCGGAGACGTGCACGGACGTGGCGGTCGGCGCGCCCTCGGTGCGACGGGGCGCGGATGGCGCCCGGGCCGTCACGCGGCAGTGGAGCCGGGCCACGGAAGCGCTCTATTCGGCATGGGTCGAGAAGCTCTTCGACGACCCGCTCGACGCCGAGCCCAGCTGGCCGTCGCTCGACGCGGTGACGCGCCAGCCCGAGCGCAACTTTCTCCACGATCACCTCGGCCTCGGCGAGGACGATGCCCGCGGTCTCCGTCTCGGTCCCGACTGTGCCGACCTCCCGTACTTCCTCCGGGCGTACTTCGCGTGGAAGCTCGGGCTGCCGTTCGGCTGGTCCGACTGCAGCCGCGGCGAGGGCGGACATCCGCCACGCTGCACCCGGTGGCACTCGAGCGTCGACGGGGCGCAGGACGCCGGGGACGCCCTCCCGCGCATGCAGCGATTCCTCTCGCGCGACGTCGCCTGGGGCGTCCAGTCCGGAGCCGGCCGCGCGCCCGCCGAGGACGACCGCACCGACTTCTACCCGACGCGGCTCTCGGTGGAGACGCTCGTCCCGGGTACCGTCTACGCCGACCCGTACGGGCACACGCTCGTGCTGGTGCAGCGCGTGCCGCAGACGCCGTCCGCGCCGGGGCTGCTGCTCGCCGTCGACGCGCAGCCCGACGGGACCGTCGCGCGCAAGCGGTACTGGCGGGGGAACTTCCTCTTCGCGCTCGATCCGTCGCTCGGGAGCGCGGGGTTCAAGCACTTCCGCCCGATCGTCCGCGACCATGGTGGCGTCCGGCCGCTCGCGAACCGCGAGCTCGCCAACGCCGGCTGGGGCGACTACTCGCTCGAGCAGTACCAGTCCGGCGTCGAGGGGTTCTACGATCGCGTCGACGACGTGCTCTCGCCCGAGCCGCTGGATCCCGCCGTCGCCTTCCGCGCGGCGATCGACGCGCTCGACGAGCAGATCCGGACGCGCATCCGCGCCGTTGCCAACGGTGAGACGTTCGTCGCCGCGCACCCGTCGACGATCGCGATGCCCGACGGCGCCGAGATCTTCGAGACCACGGGCTCGTGGGAGGACTACGCGACGCCGGCGCGGGACCTCCGCCTCCTCATCGCGATCGACGTCGTGCGCGGCTTTCCGGAACGCGCCGCGCGACGGCCCGAGCGCTTCGCCGCACGCGGTGACGCGTCGCCGGCCGACCTCCGCGGCGCGCTCGACGCGCTCCTCCGCGACCAGGCCGCGGCGCGGCACTTCGAGTACGCGCGGAGCGACGGCTCGCCCTGGACGCTCACCCTCGGCGACGTGCTCGCGCGGACCGCGGCGTTCGAGATGGGCTACAATCCGAACGACTGCGTCGAGGTACGCTGGGGCGCCGCGCCCGGCAGCGACGAAAGCGCGACGTGCCGGCGACACGCGCCGGCCGAGCAGGCGGGACGAATGATGCGGAACCGTGGCTGGTTCCACGAGCGCTCGCGGCCGCCGCGGTAGTGCCGCGTAGCCCCGCGGCGCGCTACGGAACCCGGAGGACGAACCGCCAGCCGAGCGGGATCTCGGCCGAGAACCCGTCGGCGAGCGCATCCTCCTCCGCATCGACGACGACCGTGCGCTCGGCGTAGAGCCGCCGGACGTGCGGATCGGCGTACACGTCGACTCCGCCGACGCGCCCGACCTTCCCGTGCTCCGGGGTCAGCGTGTAGCCCGCGAAGAGATGCGGCGCCGTCCCCTCGCAGCACCCCGAGCCGAAGACAAATACAAGTTCTTCGCCGGGACGTACGTCCCGGACGCGCGCGACGACGGTCTCGGCTTGCGGCGTGCCTTCGACCCGCACCGTCGCGCGCGTCCGTCCCGCCTCACGCCCCGAAGAGCGCGCCGTACCAGAACTTCGCCGGCCGGTTGTCCACCTGGTCGACGTGCACGTGCTTCACCTCGGTGTACTCGAGGATGCCTTCGAGCCCGAACTCGCGACCGATGCCGCTCTGCTTGTAGCCGCCGAACGGCGCCGCGACCGACAGCAGATGGTAGTCGTTCACCCAGACCGTGCCCGTGCGCATCTGCTTCGCGACCTCCAGCGCCTTCGCCTTGTCGCGCGACCAGACCGCGCCGCCGAGGCCGTAGATCGAGTCGTTCGCCATCCGGATCGCGTCGTCGATGTTCTTGTACTTGATGACGACGAGCACCGGCCCGAAGATCTCCTCCTGCGCGACCTTCATGTTGTTCTTCACGTCGGTGAAGATCGTCGGCTCGACGTAGTACCCCTTGGTCAGGTTCTCCGGCCGCTTGCCGCCGATCGCGACCTTCGCGCCCTCGTCGACGCCCGCCTTGATGTAGCCGAGGACGGTCTCGCGCTGGCGCGCGGAGATGAGCGGGCCCTGCGCGGTGCCGAAGTCCATCGGGTCGCCGATCGTCAGCTGCTTCGTCCGCTCGACGAGACGGCCCACCACCTCGTCGTGCAGCTTCTCGGAGACGAAGAGCCGGGTGCCCGACTCGCACGCCTGGCCCTGGTGGAAGAAGCAGCCGAAGAGCGAGCCGTCGATCGCCATGTCGAGGTCGGCGTCGTCGAGGATGATGTTCGCCGACTTGCCGCCGAGCTCGAGCGTCACCTTCTTGATCGTCCCGGCGGCGAGCTGCTGCACGCGGCGGCCGACCTCGGTCGAGCCCGTCAGCGCGACCTTGTCGACGAGCGGGCTCGTGCAGAGCTCCTCGCCGCACTCGGCGCCGCTCCCGTGGACGACGTTCACGACGCCCTTCGGGAGATCGGTCTGGTCGATGATCTTCGCGAGCTCGAGCGCGGAGCAGGGCGTGTCGCTCGCGGGCTTCAAGACGAGCGTGTTGCCGGTCGCGAGCGCCGGACCGATCTTCCACACCGCCATCATCAACGGGAAGTTCCACGGGATGATCTGGCCGCAGACGCCGATCGGCTCGCGCTGCAGGTAGTTCGTCGACTGCGCCGGGAACTGCGGGACCTGGATCTCCTCGAGCAGCGGCACCTTCTCGGCCATCTCGGCGAAGTACTTGAGCTGGTTCGCGCCGAGCATCATGTCGCCCGACGTCTTCCGGATCGTGCCGCCCGAGTCCTGCGTCTCGACCGCGGCGATCTCCTGGCTCCGTGCCTCGAGGCCCTCGGCGATCTGCAGGAGGATGCGCTTGCGGTCGGCCTGGCTCGCGCGCGGCCACGGCCCCTCGTCGAACGCCTTGCGTGCGGCCACGATCGCAGCTTGCGTGTCCTGGCGGCCGGCGCGCGCGATCCGCGCCCACGGCTCCTCGGT
>Ga0070741_10004283_pt1 | contig 33506 bp, 26 predicted proteins | sample Coa_R1_4_FD_66440 | JGI IMG/M metagenome (GOLD analysis project Ga0070741, IMG submission 66440) | Surface soil microbial communities from Centralia Pennsylvania, which are recovering from an underground coalmine fire - Coalmine... | ecosystem: Environmental > Terrestrial > Soil > Unclassified ... | reverse complement strand
ACCGGTCGCGCCGGTGGCCCCCGTCGCACCCGTCGGCCCGACGTCGCCCGTCGGACCCGTCGCACCAGTCGAACCCGTTGCTCCCGTCGCCCCGATTGTGCCGGTCGCTCCCGTCGCGCCGGTTGTGCCCGTCGCACCGGTGACGCCCGTCGCACCCGCTACTCCGGTGGCACCCGTCGCACCCGTCGGCCCGACGTCGCCCGTCGGACCTGTCGCGCCAGTGGAACCAGTCGAACCAGTCGCTCCAGTCGCGCCGGTTGCCCCCGTCGCTCCGGCGGAGCCAGTCGCACCGACTGTACCGGTCGCACCTGCGGGGCCCGTCGGACCCGTCGCGCCCGTTGCGCCGGTCGTGCCCGTCGGCCCCGTATCACCCGTGGGGCCGACCGCGCCCGTCGCCCCCGTGGCTCCCGTCGACCCAGTCACGCCGGTCGCGCCGGTGGAACCGGCCGCTCCCGTCGGACCGGTCGCTCCTGCGGTCCCCGTCGCCCCGGTCACCCCCGTCGGACCGACGTCCCCCGTCGCGCCGGTCGCACCCGTGGCGCCGGTAGCACCGGTCGCGCCGACAGTGCCTGTCGAGCCGATCGGCCCCGTCGCCCCGGTCGCGCCGGTCGGCCCGGTTGCGCCAACTGCGCCCGCGGGGCCAGTCGGACCAGCGGCGCCTACGGGCCCCGTCGGGCCCACCGGGCCAGTCACGCCGATCGGACCGAGATCGCCAACCGGTCCCGTCACGCCCGAAGCGCCCGTCGGACCCGTGGCGCCGGCCGGGCCCGTCGGACCGGTCACGCCGGCGGGACCGGTCGGACCGACGTCACCGGTGACGCCGGTGACTCCCGTTGCGCCCGCCGATCCGGTCGGACCCGCCGGACCCGTCGATCCGGCGGGACCGGTAGCGCCGGCGGATCCCGTCGCGCCGATGGCGCCCGTCGCGCCGGCCGGACCGGTCGGTCCCGCAACACCCGCCGATCCGGTCGGTCCCTGAGCTCCAGCCGGACCCGTTGCACCCGCCGGACCCTGGGCGCCCGTCGGACCCGCGTTGCCCGTCGCCCCTTGCGGACCCGTCGGGCCGAGCGAACCGGTCGGACCGATCGGGCCGGTTGGCCCGGCGGCGCCCGTGGATCCCGCGGGACCCGTGGGACCGGTCGTGCCGCCCGTACCCGTCGGCCCCGTGGCACCGGCGGCACCCGTCGCGCCGGTCGTTCCCGCGGGACCCGTCGGGCCGGTCGCTCCCGGCGCACCCGTCGCGCCCGCCGATCCCGAGGCACCCGCGGGCCCCGTCGGGCCGGTGGGCCCCGGTGCGCCAGCGGAGCCGGTCGGCCCCACCGGACCGGCGGGGCCCACCTCGCCGGGGCTCCCGGTCGGACCCGAGCGTCCGCCGCCCTCCGTCCCTTCCGGCCAGAGGTCGTACGCGATGAACAGCTGCGGCGGCGGATAGCTCTCGTCGCTGGCGAACGTGGCCGGACTCGGCGCCGAGCTGAGCAGCGCAACACCGAAATTGCTTTCTGGTGTAGCGACCCATTCCCCGGCCAGCGCGGTGACGTCCCACTCGACGTAGTCGCCGACCTGGCCCGGGCCGATCGAGTTGGTACTCTCCGTCGCCGCATCGGTGGACGGCATCGCCAGGCCGGTCGCGGTGTGCTCGTCCCATGCGCTCGTGATCGCGTGTGCCTCCACGGCGAAGATGCCGGCGGAGCGCTTCATCCGTGATAGAAAGACGCGCAGCTTCGCCTGACGGACCGTTGCGGACGCCGGCACCTGCGATACGTCGAAGCGGAACAGTGCGGCGCAGCGGTGACCGATGCGCAGCGTGCGGCTGTTGCCGTACGCGCTGCCACGAGACGCATCGACGTACGTGTCCCCGACGGGACTCAGCGTCGCGACCGCGACCGGCGCGGCGTGCACCGTGCCGGCGATCGCGAGCAGGAGACCGAGGCCCGCGACCGCGACGGCGCTGGCGCGCATGGCGCGGCGGACGGCGTGGCGACCGGTCCGGCTGCATCCCCCCGCGCCCCGCGACGACAAGCTGCCGACACGGCGCGCGCCACCGCGAACCATACTGCAGAAAAAGCAGTATGCAGCACGGAATGGTCGCGCTGGCGATGGGAAAGAGTGAGATTGCATCGGCAGATTGGAGTAGTGGGTCGAAAAGGAGCAAGCGATGTACCAGCAGCCGTCGCCAGCATTCTGGCCGGCGGACCAGGAAACCGTCTCGATGTGCGCCGAGCGGCAACATTTGCCGCGTCAGCGGCGTGACGGATATGGCACAACGTGCGCGGGCGTGGCGCATCGCGCTTGGCCTCTCGCGTGCTACGGCGGTTGCACGCGATGCTGCCAGCGCGAACTGTCTCCGCACCCTCGTGGCCGATGTGGCCGATGCGGCCGATCGCGCTCTACCTCGCCCTGCTGATCGCCGCCGTCTACGCGAACAGCCTCGACATCGGCTTCCACTTCGACGACGAGCACGCGCTGGAACGCAACCCGGCGATCCGGAGCCTCGTCAACGTCCCGCGTTTCTTCGTCGACGCGAACACGTCGACGGTGCTCCGGGAAAACAAGGATCTCCGCCCCATCCTGCTCACCACTTTCGCGCTGAACTACGCGATTTCCGGGACCGCGCCGTGGAGCTGGCACCTGCTGAACCTGCTCCTCCACTGGATCACGGTCGTGCTCGTGTTCCGCGCCGTCCGCGATCATCTCTGGCTCGGGAAAGAGCGCGTCCTCGTGGCGGGCGCGGCCGCGATCGTCGTCGCGGTCCATCCACTCGCCACCGAGGCGCTCGACTACCTGAGCGCCCGGTCCGCCCTCCTCACCACCGTGCTCTACCTCGCAGCCTTCGACGCGGGCGTCCGTCGACGTCGCCTCGTCTGTGTCGTCTGCTTCACGCTCGCGCTCCTGACGAAGGCGATCGCGATCACCTTGCCGGTGGTGCTGCTCGGGCACGCGCTGCTCGACCGACGGCGCGGGGAACGACCGGTCCCGTGGCGGCTCGTCGCGACCCTCGCGGCCCTCGCCGTCGCCGGGCTCGGATATCGTGCGCTGCTGGTGCCGTCCGCCGCGCTCCGCGCGACGCACGCGGCCGACATGACGGCGGGCCGCTATTTCATGACGGAATGGTCCGCCTATCTCTACTATCTCCGGCTGTTCGTCTGGCCCGACGGGCTCGTCGTCGACCGACTGGACTATCCGACGGTCCATTCGCTGTTCACGCCACGCGCCTGGCAGAGCCTGATCGGGCTCGTCGCCCTCGGGATCCTGGCGTGGCGCGCCCGTTTCCGCTTTCCGGCGCTCACCTTCGGGGCGTTCTGGTTCGCCGTGACGCTCGCGCCGGAATCGACGTTCTTTCCGCTCGCCGAGCCGGTGAACGGGCACCGCCCGTACCTGGCCCTCTTCGGACTCGGCGTGATCGCGGCGCGGCTACTGTGGGCGTGCGCCGGGCTGGTCGCGCGGGCCCGGCTGCTTCGCCGCGCGCCCGCCTTCAGCGTCGCCATGACGCTCGTCACGATCGGACTCGGCGTCGCCACCGTCCGGCGGAACGACACCTGGCGGGACGACTACGTCCTCTGGCTCGACGCCGTCGCGAAGGCGCCGACGAATCCGCGCGCGTGGCTGAACGCGGGGCACGCCGCGATGGCCGCCGGGCGCTTCGAGGACGCCGAGCGATTGCTCCTCGAAGCGCACCGCATGAGCCCCTGCTACAGCTACGTCCTCATCAACCTGAGCGCCGTTGCTGCCCGCTCCGACGGGGCGGCGTCGCTGCGCTGGGCGGACGAGGCCGTCGCGTGCAACCCGGACCTCGCCCTCACACACCTCTATCGCGCGGCGGCGCTCGAACGTCTCGGACGCATCCCGGACGCGTTCGCGGAGTACGAGCGGACGACCACGATCGACGACTACAACGCCGAGGCGTGGCGCGCCCAGGCGCGGCTGCTGGAACAGCGCGAGGCGTGGGCCGACGCCGCCAGCACCGCGGACCGCGCCTTCGCCGCCGACCCGACCGTCGCCGAGGCGGCGATGCAGGCGGGACTCCTCTACCAGTACCGCCTGCACGATCCCGCCGCCGCGGTCGCCCGCTACCGATCCGTTCTGCACCTCGTGCCGACGCACTACGGCGCGCGATACCAGCTCGCGGTCGCCCTCTTCGCCCTCGGCCATCGCGACGAGGCGCGAAGCGCGTGGCGAACCTTCGAGGGGATGGCGACCGCGATCGGCGACCGCACGTCGATCGAGGCCGCACCACCGGAGCTTCGTGCCCCATGACGTCGCGAGGACCGGGCGTTGCGAGGCAAGCCGTTGACTCGACCCACCGACGCTCCACCCTACGGAGGATGTCGCGCCGGTGCCGGTCGCGTCGAAATTGTACCGTCGCGTGTTTCGAGTGGGCCGCCGGAGACTTGAACTCCGGACCCGCTGATTAAGAGTCAGCTGCTCTACCGACTGAGCTAGCGGCCCGAGGAGAAGGACGACCGTCTACCGGGCGTCCCCCATCCGACGCAAGGGGTGAGCGAAGGGATTTGAACCCTCGACCCCCGGGGCCACAACCCGGTGCTCTGCCAGCTGAGCTACGCCCACCATCGTCGTCATCGTCTTCGTCACGAACGCGCGCCAGAGAGGATTCGAACCTCTGACCCGCAGCTTAGAAGGCTGCCGCTCTATCCCCTGAGCTACTGGCGCGAACGTCCCGATTGGTCGGGGCGAGCCGATTTGAACGGCCGACCACCTGCTCCCAAGGCAGGTGCGCTGCCAGGCTGCGCTACGCCCCGTCAACGCGACGAAATTCCCTAACACGGACGCGACGGGAGGCGCAACGCTCCGCGCCTCATTTTCGTGCGAGGCGGACGCCGAGCGCGCGCATCGCGCGAGCGCGGTGGCTCACGCGCTGCTTCTCCTCGATCGCCGCCGCCGCGATCGTGCAGCCGAGCTCGTCGGCGACGAAGATCGGATCGTATCCGAAGCCCGCGCTGCCGCTCGGCGCGAACGCGATCCACCCGTCGCACGCGCCCGCGGCCGTCTCGCTTCGTCCGTCCGGCCAGCCGAGGGCGACGACGCACCGAAACCGCGCCCGCCGCGCCTCGCGCGGCACGTCGACGAGCGCCGCGAGAAGCTTCGCCACGCGTTCCTCATCCGTCGGCGCGAAGCGCGCGGACCGGACGCCGGGGCCGCCGCCGAGGGCGTCGACCTCGAGACCCGAGTCGTCGCCGAGCGCCGGGATCTCGGTCGCGCGCGCGACCGCGAGCGCCTTCGCGACCGCATTCTCGAAGTACGACGTGTCGCGCTCCTCGGGACAGCCGACGCCCGGAAAGTCGGCGAGCGATCGGACGTCGACCGGACCCCACTCCGCGACCAGCGGACCGAGCTCGCGGACCTTTCCGGCGTTCGTCGTGGCGAGGACGAGCCGCGCCGGAATCATCCGCGACGCGGGAGGTCGACGCCGGCCTGGCGAAGGGTCTCCCGCTGGAGCGCCGTCAGCGCGCGCACGCCCTCGGCGGCGCTGGCGAGCATCCGGTCGAGCTGCGGCGGCGTGAACGGCTTCCCTTCGGCCGTGCCCTGGACTTCCACGTACCGGCCGGTGCCGGTCATCACCACGTTGATGTCGACCTCGGCGCGACTGTCCTCCTCGTAGGCGAGATCGAGGAGCACGCGGCCGTCGACGATGCCGGCGCTGATCGCGGCGACCGAGCCGCTGACGGGCAGGCGCTCGAGCGTGCCCCCGGTGCGGAGGCGGTCGAGCGCCAGCACGAGCGCGACGTAAGCGCCGGTGATCGACGCCGTCCGCGTCCCGCCGTCGGCCTGGAGGACGTCGCAGTCGATCAGGACGGACCGCTCGCCGAGCGCGGTCAAATCCATGACACCGCGGAGGCTTCGGCCGATGAGCCGCTGGATCTCGTGCGTCCGGCCACCCGGGCCCCGGCGCTCGCGCTCGATCCGCTCGCCCGAGCTCCGCGGCAGCATGCCGTATTCAGCGGTCACCCACCCGCGTCCCTGCCCGCGCAGGAACGGCGGGACGCTCTCCTGGATCGTCGCCGTGCAGATCACCCGCGTCGATCCCATCTCGATCAGCACCGAGCCCTCGGCGGGCGGCAGGAATCCCGGCACGAGGCGGACCGCACGGAGCTCGCCGGGCCGACGTCCGTCCGCGCGTCGCCCGCTGCGGCGTCCCTCAACCATTCTGCGCATCCGACCGATATAGGTTCCGATGGTCTCCCGGCACGGCGCAGCGCATAGCACGGGCCGGTCGCGCGCGCCATTTTGATTGAGACCTCCGGGCCGCGCTGTTACTTTTTTAGCACACAGCCGATAAGGACATCGTGACGACGGCAAACGGAGCGCCCGACAGCCATCCCTATCTGATCGGCGAGCACACGCTGATCGAGAAGATCACGCTGCTCGTGAAGAAGGTCGCGACCACCGACGCGACCGTGCTCATCATGGGCGAGAGCGGCACCGGCAAGGAGCTCGTCGCGCGCGCCATCCACGCCTCGAGCCCGCGCGCCGACCGCCCGTTCATCCCCGTGAACTGCGGCGCGATCCCGGCGGAGCTTCTCGAGTCCGAGATGTTCGGCCACGAGCGTGGCGCCTTCACCGGGGCGATCGGCCAGCGCGCGGGCATGTTCCAGCTCGCGAACGGCGGCACGATCTTCCTCGACGAGGTGGGCGAGATGAGCGCCACCCTCCAGGTGAAGCTCCTCCGCGTCCTCCAGGATCGCGAGGTCCGCCCCGTCGGAGCCGATCGCGTGCTGAAGGTCGACGTCCGGGTGATCGCGGCGTCGAACAAGGAGCTCGCGGCGGAGGTCGAGGCCGGGAACTTCCGCGAGGACCTCTTCTACCGGCTGCAGGTCATTCCGATCGTGATGCCGCCGCTCCGGGAGCGCCGGTCGGACATCCCGCTGCTCGTCCGTCACTTCCTGGAGAAGCACAACCGCAAGCGGCCGGGTCGCCCCGCGGAGATCAGCGAAGAGGCGATGGTTCACCTCTGGGAATACGACTGGCCGGGCAACGTGCGCGAGCTGGAGAACCTCCTCGAGCGGCTCGTGATCCTCTCCGAGGACGGCCGGATCGAGGTCGAGCACCTGCCGCCCAGCATCCGCTCCTTCATCTCGGAGAAGAAGATCCCGCGACCCGCCCTCGGCGAGAACGGCCTCGATCTGAACAGCGCGGTCGAGGAGTTCGAGAACCGCCTGATCGAGGAAGCGCTCCGCCGGACGAAGGGCAACAAGCAGGCCGCCGCCCGGCTCCTCGGCCTCAAGCGCACGACGCTCGTCGCGAAGCTCCGCCGTCGGAAGGGTCTCAACGGTCCCGAAGAGGAGGACGACGACGAGCAGGAGGTTCCCGAATGACCGACCCCGGCACGAATGCGACGATCCTGGTCGTCGACGACGACCGCGACTCGCGCGAGATCGCCGCGCTCCTCCTCGAGCGGACGGGCTACCGCGCCCGGCGGGCCGCGAGCGGCCCGGAGTGCCTCCAGATCGTCGAGTCCGAGCGGATCGACCTGATCCTCCTCGACGTCATGATGCCGGGCATGGACGGCTTCGCCGTCTGCGCCGCCCTCCGCGACGCCGGGAAGCGCATCCCGATCATCCTCCTCACGGCGAAGGACGACATGGACACGCGCCTCGAGGGGATGCACCAGGGCGTCAGCGAGTTCTTGACGAAGCCGATCAACCGTCTCGAGCTCTTCGCCCGCGTCCGCGCCCAGCTCCACATCCTCGAGCTCGCCCGCCAGCTCGAAGCCGTCGAAGGCAACCTCCGCCAATCCCGACCCCCCGTCCGCACGTCCTGAGCGCGCAAGTTCGCGACATCTCACGCGACTAACGTCGCGTTTCAAAAGCCAGATTTTTCCACAGCCGCCCGCCATGGTAGCCCACCCAGCGCTCGCAGCGCTGGCGGCAGGGCCGGTATCTCACCGCGCAAATGTCGTCGCCGGGCGGCGGGGGCGCCGGCGGAGCCTATGAGGCACCGTCCCGCCCGCTCGCCCTGGACGAAACCGTTGCCGGCGCCGAATCGTGCCTCCGCCGGGGCCTCCGCCGCCCGGCACCGACGCTCGCACTGAGCGATACCGCCCCTCCCGCCAGCGAATAGAAAACATTTAGTGAAATCGTACTACCGGCTCGCCCGGAGACCCCGGGTTGCCGCAAACCCGTTACTAAGTTAAGTATCTCTTCGGAGGGACCGGACCATGGCCAAGGAAGAGGACGTCCTGATCCAGCTCGCAACCCGCATCCCCAAGGGCCTCCACCGCGAGATCAAGCTCTACTGCGTGCACAACGGGATCTCCGTGATGGAGTTCGTCGCGGCCGCGCTGGAAGAGAAGCTGCGGAAGAGCACGTTCCGGGCCGGCCGCCGGGCGGCCAGCCGCTGAGCGCCGAGGCCGCCGGGCGACCCCAACCGCCCGGCGGCCCCGTCAGCGCAGGAAGACGGGGCCGAGCCCGCGCGCGACCAGCACCTCGGCGATCTGCGTCTTCATGGCGATCGTCCGGATCGGGAAATGCGGGACGATCGCCTCGAGGCGGAGGTGTCGGCGGAGCTCCTCGCCGTCGAGCTCGTTCACGAGGAGGCGGCGGGCCCCGTCGATGACGCGCTCGTTCGCGGAGGCAACGAAAACGTTCGTCATCGCGATGCGGAGGTTGTCGTCGGCTTGGGAGCCGTGGCGGAGGAGGAGGCGCGTCCGGTTCACGACGCTGTCCATGGCGTAGAGGTCGATGATCATGTTCGCCAGGATCTCGAGGTGCTGCTGCTTGTCCTTCAGCGACGCGAGCCCGCGTTCGATGAGCACCCGCGCCGTGTACGCGATCACCCGCTTCGCCACCTCGGCCGCGCGGATCTCGCGCTCGAGGGGTCCGGGGACGGGCGGCGGCCAGGTCGACACGTCCGCGACCTCGCGGTCGACCTGCTCGAGGAACGCCGGATAGGGAATCCGTCCCTGCCCGATCCGCTTTAGCACCGTCGCCGGGATGATGAGGCGGTTGATCTCGTTCGTCCCCTCGAAGATCCGGTTGATGCGCGAGTCCCGGTAGTGACGCTCGACCGGGTACTCCGCCGTGAAGCCGTAGCCGCCGAGGATCTGCAGTGACTCGTCGGCCACGAAGTCGAGCGTCTCGGTCCCGAAGACCTTCAGGATCGACGCTTCGACCGTGTACTCCTCGATCGACTCGCGGACGAGGCGCTGCGCGGCGTCGGGGGCGCTCGGGTCGATCGGCTCGGCGGCCGCGTCCATCAGCCCCGCCGTCCGGTAGCTCATGCTGTCGGCGACGTAGATCCGCGTCGCCATGTCGGCGAGCTTCCGCTCGATGAGCCCGAAGCTCGCGATCGGGCGGCCGAACTGCACCCGCTCCTTCGCGTAGTCGAGCGCGATCTGGAGACACTCCTTGGCCGCGCCGACGGCGCCGGCGCCGAGCTTGAACCGGCCGATGTTCAGGATGTTGAACGCGATCTTGTGCCCCTGGCCGACCGCGCCCAGCACCCGGTCCTTCGCGACCGGCACGTCCTCGAGGATCAGCTGCCGGGTCGACGAGCCGCGGATCCCGAGCTTCTTCTCCTCCGGTCCGGTACCGACACCCGGCGCGGTCCGCTCGACGAGGAAGGCCGTGAAGTGCTCGCCACCGACCTTCGCGAAGACCGTGAACAGGTCCGCGAACGCGGCGTTCGTGATGAACTGCTTGACACCGGTGAGCCGGTAGCCCCCGTCCGCCGCCATCGCCTGCGTCCTCGCGGCGAGCGCGTCGCTGCCCGAGCCCGGCTCGGTGAGGGCGTACGCGGCGAGCCATTCCCCGGTCGCGAGACGCGGCAGATACTTCTGCTTCTGCTCTTCGGTCCCGTAGTAGACGAGCGGCAGCGTCCCGATGCCGGTGTGCGCGCCCCACGACACGCTGAAGGAGGCGCAGAGCGCGCCCCGCTCCGAGACGAGCATCGACGTCGTTTTCCGGAGACCGAGACCGCCGTACGCCTCCGGAACGTCGATCATGAGAAGGCCGAGCTCGCCGGCGCGCTTGAGCAACGCCGGCATGACGCCCTCCTTCTTCGACTCGATCTCCTCGAGGCGTGTCAGCACCTCGCCGCGGACGAAGTCCTCGGCCGTCTTCGCGTAGAGGAGATCGTCCTCGGTGAAGTCCGCGCCCGTGAACTGCGGGATCGTCCCGACCGGCGCAACGAGCCAGCCCGCTCCGACCGGCTCAGCCGGCGGCGGCGACGACACGTCTCCCATCCCCCAACCCCCCGGCACCCGGACGACCGGGCACCCGCTTCGCGTCAGTGCACCGTGCGGAGCGAGTCGTGCTGCGCTTCGCTGACGACGCGCTGACGGAGCCGGCCAGCGTCGATACCGAGCGTCTCACAGATGTTCTCGAACGCGAACACGTCGCTCCGATCGCCGGCGGTGAGCCAGGTGAAGGCCTCGCGCCGTAGGTTGAGCGCGCGCCCATGCGTCGCTCGTGCATGCTTGAGAAACGTCCGGATGCCGTCCTCGAGCACGGCGAGTAACAACCTCCGCTCCCCGCACGCCGGTTCCGCACGCCGATAGACGGCCTCGTAGCGTACGCACACCTCGCCGTCAAAGCCGGAGACGTCGGCGATGGCGTGGCCCGATTGACTGAGCGCCGCGCGTCGGCGCGCGGTCGGCAATGCGCCGCGCTTGGGGGACGCCTGGGGAAGGGGTGTCTCGGCGGCGTGCCGTGCGTGCGCCACGGCAGTGCGGCCTGCGCGAAGGGTCGACATGGCACGGGACAGTGCCCCGGACGCGAACCCCCTTACAACCCGACAAATTGGCGATTTCGGGGACCGAAATCGGGTGAGAATCAGCCGAATTCCATCTCCCGGACGTCGGAGGCGACGTGCAACGAAGCGCCGGTCAGCTCCTGCACGCGCGCCACGGAGACCCCCGGGGCGGTCTCGCGCAAGACGAACCCTTCGGGCTCGACGGTGATGTATGCCAGGTCCGTCACGATGTCGCGGACGCATGCCCGCGCCGTGAGCGGATACGTGCACGCGCGGAGGAGCTTCGGCTCGAGCGCGCGCGTCGTGTGGTAGGTCACCACGACGACCCGCGCCCCACCCGCGGCCAGGTCCATCGCGCCGCCGATCCCGCCCTTCCCGCTCGCCGGCACGTTCCAGTTCGCGAGGTCGCCGCGTTCGGACACCTGGAACGCGCCGAGCACGACCGTGCTCAGGCGACCACCGCGCGCCATGCCGTGCGCCGCCACGCTGTCGAAGAACGACGCGCCGGGGAGGAGGCTCACGAGCTGCCCGCTCGCGTTGTAGAGATCGACGTCCTCCTCGCCTTCCTCGACGAGCGGCCCGAAGTTGAGCATGCCGTTCTCGGAATGGAGGACGATGTCGCGCGTGCCCGTGACGTGGTTCGAGAGCAGCGTCGGCAGGCCCAGGCCGAGGTTCACGTATTCGCCGTCGCGCAGGAGGAGCGACGCCCGCCGCGTCATCAGGTCCGCGGGCAGCCCGCCGAGGTCCGGTCGCGGCTCGACGTGGATCGCCCGGCCGTAGCGTCGCGAGAGCGCGCGGATCTCCTCGACGTCGAGTGGGTGCTCGGTGCGCACGACCCGGTCGACGTAGATCCCCGGCGTGACGACGCACTCCGGATCGATCGCGCCCGACTCGATGACCTCGTCGACCTCGGCGAGCGTCACGCGCGCTCCGGTCGCGAACGCGGGGTGCAGGTTCCGCGCCCCGCGACGATAGACGAGATTGCCGTGACGATCCGCGCGATGCGCGCGCAAGAACGCATAGTCGGCACGAAGCGCACGCTCGAGAATGTACTCGCGCCCGTCGAACATCCGGTGCTCCTTGCCTTCCGCGACGAGCGTGCCGACGCCGGTCGGCGTGTAGAAGGCTGGTATTCCCGCGCCGCCGGCGCGCACGCGCTCCGCGAGCGTGCCCTGCGGCACCAGCTCGAGGCCGATCTTCCCGGCCCGCACCTGCTCCTCGATCGCCGTCACGCGCGTCGGATAGGCGGCGAACGACGCGATCACGTGACGCACGAGCCCCGCCTCCGCGAGGCACTGCGCCGAGAGCGGTCCGACGCCCGGCGTATTGAAGATGAGCGTCAGGTCGCGCGCGCCGTGATCGCGGAGCGCGAGCAGGAGGCTGTTCGGCCATCCCTGCACGACACCGAACCCGCCGAAGAGGAGGCTCGCGCCGTCGGGAACGTCGGCGACCGCCGCGGCCGCGCTCGCGACGACCTTGTCCATCGCGACGCGGCTTCTAGCCCAGCCGCGCGCCGTGCGGCAATTGGAGACGGCCAACGCGGCGAATGCGGTTGACCGCCCCGTTCGGACCGGGCTATCCGACCCGGGTGCGTCCCCCGTTCGCCGAGATCGTCGCCGAGGGGCTCGCGGCCGACGATCCGGCACGCGTCTATCTCGCGCTGCTCGACACGCTCCGAACGACGTGGCGCGCCGACCGCGCGCTGCTCGCTCGCGCCGGCATCGCAGGCGGGGAGACGGCAATCGTGTGTCGGTCGCCCGCGACGTCACGTCGGGGCACCGCGTTCGATCCGAGCGCGCTGGCGCCCGCGTTCGATGCGTCCGCACCGGTCGTCATCCGCGAGCCGGGCGACGGCACGGTCCTCGCCGTCGGCCTCCGACCGCGCGACCAAGCCGCGTGGTGTGTCGCGCTCGCGCGCAAGGGTGGTGAGTCCTGGACCGCGGCGGAGCGCGGCGCGTTCGCGGAGGCGGCGCCGTACTTGACGATCGTCCTCGAGAACGTGCTGTCGCGCGCCGCGCTCGTCGAAGCGCAGGACCGCGAGGCGAAGGCGGCCACCGAGCACGAGCGTCTTCTTTCCGTCATCTCCCACGAGCTCCGGAACCCGCTCGCGCCGATCCTCATGTGGACGAGCACGCTGAAGCGGCTCCGTCCGGACGACCCCGAGGTGAAGCGCGCGACGCAGGCGATCGCGAACGCCGTCGCCCTCGAGCGCCGCCTCATCGACGATCTCCTCGATCTGAGCCGCCTCGAGCGGGGAACGCTCGCGGTCGCGCTCGAGCAGGTCGACGTCCGCGAGATCGCGCGACGGGCGATCGAGTCGCACCGGGCGGCCGCCGAGCAGAACCGCCTCACCGTCGAGGAGACACTGCCGCCGGATCCCGTGGTCGTCCGCGCCGACGTCGCGCGGCTCGGTCAGGTGGTCGGCGCGGTGGTCGACAACGCCATCAAGTTCACGCCGCCCGACGGTCGCATCACGCTGGCGGTCGCGTCTCGCACCGGTGAGGCACGGATCACGATCACCGACTCGGGTCCCGGAATTCCCCGCGAGGTCGCGGACCGGCTCTTCACGCCGTTCGTGCAGGGCCCGAACGCGCGGGGCGGGCTCGGCGTGGGCCTCGCCGTCGCGCGCGACATCCTCGCGCTCCATCGCGGACGGATCGAGGTCGAGAGCACACCCGACGGGACGGTCGTCGTCGTGACGCTGCCCCTGAAGGCGGCCTGACCCCGCCGGATGGACCTCGACGCCGTTCTCGCCGAGCTCAAGCGCTCGAACGACACGTTCGGACCGTTCATCCGGACGCAGGCCGACCGTATCCCCGACCGGATCGCGCTCAAGTTCGAGGACGAGACCTTGACGTACGGCGCCTACAACGCCGCCGTGAATCGGCTGGCCGGCGCGCTGTCGCGGCACGGCGTCGTCGCCGGCACGCCGGTCGCCGTCCTCGCGCAGAACAGTTCGCTCTTCCTCACGGCGCTGGGCGCGGTCGCCAAGCTCGGCGCCATCGGGGCGCTCATCAACACCCACGTGACGGGCGACGGTCTCGCCCACGTCCTCCACGCGTCGGGCGCGCGGCTCGGCGTTTGCGATGCGGCGGCGGTGGCCGCGCTCGCCGGTGCGGCGCGGAGCCATCCCGTCCGGTTCCTCGCCGACACGCCGCCGGGGACGACGCTGCCGCCGGACGTTGCGTCGCTGGGTGACGCGCTCACTGACGACGCGCCGGAGCCGCGCATCCCGGACGTCCGCGGGGGCGACGTCTTCCTCTATATCTATACCTCCGGGACGACCGGCTACCCGAAGCCCGCCGTCGTCCGCCATCTCCGCTTCACGATGGGCGGCATCACGCTGGCCCAGACCCTCGGTCTCGAGGACGGCGAGACGGTGTACGCGCCGCTGCCGCTGTACCACGGCGAGAGCCTGTTCGTCGGGTTTGCGCCCGCGTTCCGGTCGGGCGGCGCGTTCGCATCCCGGCGCCGGTTCAGCGCGAGCGCGTTCCTCGACGACGTCCGGCGGCACGAGGCGGTCGCCTTCGTCTACGTCGGCGAGCTGTGCCGCTACCTCCTCCGCCAGCCGCCGACCCCGCTCGACCGCGATCACCGGCTCCGCGTCGCCGCAGGCGCGGGCCTTCGGCCCGACATCTGGCGCGCGTTCCAGGACCGCTTCGGCATCGGCCGGATCGTGGAGATGTATGGGGCGACCGAGGGCAACGTCGCGCTCCACAACGCCGAGGGTCGCGTCGGCTCGGTCGGGAAGCCGCACCCGCTCCTCGAGGACAACGTCGCGCTCGCCCGCTTCGACCTGGCGCGCGGCGACCTCGTCCGCGGTGCCGCCGGCTTCTGCGTCCCGTGCGCCGCCGACGAGCCGGGCGAGCTCCTCGGACGCGTCGGGGGCGCCGGCGGCGGCATGGAGTACGACGGCTACACCGACCGCGCCGCGAGCGAGCGGAAGCTCGTGCGCGACGCGTTCGCCGCCGGCGACGCCTGGTTCCGCACCGGCGACCTGCTCCGCCGCGACACCGAGGGCTACTATTATTTCGTCGACCGGATCGGCGACACGTTTCGCTGGAAGGGCGAGAACGTCGCGACGCAAGAGGTCGCCGACGTCCTGAACGGCGTGCCGGGCGTGACGGAGACGAACGTCTTCGGCGTGGCGATCCCGGGCGAGGACGGTCGCGCCGGCATGGCGGCGGTCGTGCTGGCGGACGGCGCCCGCTTCGATGGTGCCGCGTTCTGGGCGCACGCCGCGCGCCAGCTTCCGCCGTACGCCCGTCCGGCGTTCGTCCGCATCGTCCCGGAGATGGACGTGACGGGAACCCTGAAGCAGCGAAAGCTCGCCCTCGCGGCGGAAGGATACGATCCCGCGCGCGTCACCGACCTGCTCTTCGTACGCGACGACGCGGCGCGGACATACGTCCCCCTCACGCCGGAACGCCTGGACGACGTGCGCCGCGGGCGCGCGCGGCTCTGATCAGCGGCTCGGGGCGAGTCGCATCGCCTCGTCGCGGAGCCGCGCCTTGTCCACCTTGCCGCTGCCCTTCTGCGGCAGCTCGTCCTCGCGGCGAAGCCAGACGTGCCGGGGCACCTTGTAGCTCGCGAGCCGCTCTCGGCAGTGCGCGAGCAGCCCGTCCACCTCGACGTTCTGCTTCGGCACGACGAACGCCGCGACGTTCTCGCCGCGCGTCGGGTCCGGGACGCCGACGACATGCGCGGCGGCGACGGCGGGATGCGCGAGCAGCGCGGCCTCGACCTCCGCCGCCGCGACGTTCACGCCCGCGGTCTTGATGACGTCCTTGATGCGGCCGAGGAAGTGGAGCGCTCCACGCTCGTCGAGGTGGCCGAGGTCACCGGTGTGGAAGAAGGCGTCGGCGTCGAAGCACTCCGCCGGGTCGTGCCGGTAGTAGTAGGAGAAGAGCGTCGGCCCACGGACGCAGATCTCGCCGTCCCGTCCGGCGCCGAGCGCCACGCCCGTCTCGGCGTCGCAGATGCGGACTTCCTTGCCCGCGACGGGCGGGCCGTGGCTCGCGGCGCGGAGCTCCTGCGGCGCGTCCCACGGCCACGCGGTGCAGAGCGGCGCCGTCTCCGTCATGCCGAAGGTTCCAACCGCCTGGTGCCCCGGCGGATAGAGCGCCGCGGCCCATTTGGTGTTCGCGCCGACGCCTTTGTGCAATGCGAGCCGCGTCTCGCGGAAACGCGGATGGCCGATCAGCGCCTCGGCCTGATGCGGCCACGCGAAGAAGACGGTACACCGCTCGGTCTCGAGGAGGCGCAACGTCTCGCCCGCCTCGAACACTTCCTGCAACGCGACCGCTCCGCCGCGCGCGAGCGTCGCGAGCGCGACCGCGACGAGCCCGCCCGTGAAGAAGAATGGCAGATATCCCCACGTCCGGTCGTCGGCCGTGATGCCGAGCACGTGCGCGATGTCGTCCGCGGCGCGGCAGAGCGCGCGGTGGACGTGGACGACGCCCTTCGGGTCCGCGGTCGTCCCGGACGTGAAGAAGACCGTCGCCGGATCCGCCGGCGAAACCTCGGCGGAGAGGACGCCCGGCCACGCGGCGTCGAGACGGTCCGCGGACGCGAGCAGCGGCGCGAGGTCGACGGCACGATCACCCGCCGGCGGATCGAACCACACGATCTCCCGGAGCGCCGGCAGCGCGACGTGATGGATGGGTGCCGGCGTCGTGGACACGCCGGGCGCGATCGTCTCGAGCGCCGCCACGTAGTCGTGACGGAGGAAGGCGCGCACGGCGACGAGCACGGTCACGTCCGCATGACGGAGGCAGTACCCGAGCTCGCGGGGACGGTTCAGCGTGTTCAGCGGCACGAGGAGACCGCCGCACCGCCAGACGCCGAACGCGGTCGCGATCCATTCCGGCCAGTTCGGCATGAGGAGCCCGACGCGCGTCCCCTTCCCGACGCCGCGCGCCGCGAGCGCACGCCCGATCCGCACCGACTCGTCGGCGAGCCCGCTGTACGTGAGCCGTCGGCGCGCCGATACCAGCGCCTCGCGCGGCCCGAGCCGCGCCTCGAGATCGTCCAGCAGCTCGGGAAGCGTCACCCGCCGCGCGGCTCCCGCGGCCACTCGTCGAATGGCTGCACGCGCTCGTACGCGCGGGCGACCTGGAGGAGCAGGTCCTCGCGACCGCGCTCGGCGACGAGCTGGAGGCCGACCGGCAACCCCTCGTCCGAGAAGCCCGCGCGCACGGTGGCGGCGGGGTGCCCCGTCATGTTGAACGGATATGTGAAGGCGACGGCGTGGATGGGCGACGCGAGCCGCTCGCCCCCGACGCTCGTCGGCAGCGGGCCCTTCGCCGGAAACGCCGTCGTCGGCAGTGTCGGCGTCAGCAAGAGGTCGTAACGCGCGAAGATTCCGGCGACCTCGTCGATGAGGCGCAAGCGCTGTCGCTGGTAGTCGCCCATCTCCCGCGCCGTGATGCGCGCGCCGAAATCGACCCCCGCAACGAACGAATGGCCCCATTCGTCGCGGTGCTTCTCGAGCAACGGCTCGAGCTCCGCATGCATCTGGAAGCAGTTGATCGCCCCCCACGCAACGCCGACGTCCGTCAGCCGATCGGAGAGCTCGTCGATCGGACGATCGAGCGCCTTGCCGAGCGCCGCGACCGCCGCCTCGGTCTCGCGGCGGACGTCCGCCTCGACGCGCGCGTAGCCGAGCGTCCCGCTGTATGCGATCCGGAGGCCGCGCGGCAGCTCGTCCAGCCGCGCGACGTAGGAGTACCCTGGATGCGGCAGCGAGTCGGGGTCGCGCGGATCCTGGCCGACGACGGCGTCGAGGAAGTGGGCCGCGTCGGTCACCGACCGCGTCATCGGGCCGTACGACACGGTGTCGATCCAGTCGCGGAAGCGGAACGGCCCGCGCGGGATCCGGCCGAACGTCGGCTTCAAACCGAAGAGCCCCGTGTAGCTCGCGGGGATGCGGACGGAGCCGCCGCCGTCGGAGCCGGTCGCGAGCGGGACGAGACCGCCGGCGATCGCCGCCGACGAGCCGCCGCTCGACCCGCCCGGCGTGCGCTCGAGGTTCCACGGGTTGCGCGTGATCCCGAACAGGCGGTTCTTCGTGAACGCGGTGTAGCCGAACTCCGGCGTGTTCGTCTTCCCGACGGGGATCGCGCCGGCGCGCCGGAGGCGCGCGACCTGGGTCGAGTCGTCCCGCGCGACGTCGGCGCGGAACGGGACGGAGCCGTGCGTCGTCGGAAGACCGGCGAGATCTTCCAGATCCTTCACGCCGAAGGGCAGCCCGGCGAGCGGTCCGGGATCCTCGCCGCGCGCGATCCGGTCGCCGAGCGCGCGGGCCTCGTCGAGCGCGTCCTTCGCCCGGAGCGCGACGAAGGCGTTCAACGTCGGGTTCAGACGCTCGATGCGATCGAGCGTCGCCTCCATGAGCGCGACGGGGGAGAGCTCCCGCCTCCGGACGGCCGCGGCGAGGACGTGCGCCGGAGCGAATGCGAGGTCGATCATGGCTCGGCACTGTGCTTCAGGCCGCGCCCTCCTGTCCAGCTTGCCTCCGTCTCGCACGCGCGCGTATACGCCCGCATGCGCCGACGCCTGGCGGCATTCTGCGCGGCTTCGGTCGTGGTCATGGGCGCCGGATCGGTGGCCGCGCGGCCGGCGCTCCGCGGGGTCGTCGAAGGATACTACGGCCGTCCGTGGACCGGCGAGGCGCGCCGCGACGTCATCCGCTTTCTCGGCGCCCGCGGCATGAACGCCTTCCTCTACGCCCCGAAGAACGACGACTTCCATCGCATGCGCTGGCGCGAGCCGTACCCGGCGAGCGAGCTCGCCGACCTTCGTCTCAGCGCGGCGGCGGCGCGTGACGTGCGGGTCAAGTTCATCTACGGCCTGAGCCCGGTCCTCGACGTCTGCTACGCCTGCGACGCCGACTTCGACGCGCTCACCGCCAAGCTCGCGCAGGTGGCCGGCGCCGGCGTCCGTCGCTTCGCGCTGCTGTTCGACGACGGCGGCGCCCTGCGCGCGCCCGAAGACGTCGCGCGCTACGGCGGCACGGACACGGCCGCGCTCGCGCGCGCGCAGGCCGACCTCACGAACCGGACGCAGCGCTGGCTCCGGCGGCACCGCCGTGAGCTCGCGCTGATCGTGCCGAGCGACTACGCGGGGACGCGGTGCCATCCGTACCATCAGGCGCTCGCGCCGGCACTCCATCGCGGCATCCCGGTCGGGTGGACCGGTCCCGGCGTGTTCGCGGCGACGATCACGGCGACGCAGGCACGCGACCGCGCCGACTGCATGCCCGGCCACCCGGTCGTGCTCTGGGACAACTACCCCGTGAACGACACGTTCCTCGCGAACAACCTGCACCTCGGCCCGTTCACCGGACGCGACCCCGAGCTGCCGCGGGCGCTCGCCGGCTACCTGGTGAACCCGATGACGCAGGCGCACGCGAGCATGGTCGCGCTCGGCACCGCGGCGGCGTACCTCGCCGACCCGAAGCACTACGTCGCCGACGACGCCTGGAACGCGATCCTCGCCGACCTCGGCGGCGGCGGAACAGGGCTCGCCGTCCTCGCCGCGCAGGTCCGGAGCTCGTCGCTCGATCTCGACGACGCGCTCGCGCTGGCGGCGGCGGTCGACGGCATGACGGCGACGTATCCGACCGCGGACTGGCCGGCGGACGTCGACGCGCTCGCGACCGAGGAGATGCTCGAAGCCGCGGCGCCCGCCGACATCGCGGCCCGGCTCGGCGGCACGCCCCTCGGCGAGGAGATCGCCCCGTGGGTCGACGAGCTCGCCGCGCACGTCGCGCGCGGCACGGATGCCGTCCGGCTCTTCCGCGCGATGAAGCCCGACTTCGCCGACCTGCGGATCGAGGTCGGCGATCTGATCGTGCACGCGACGGGCCGGGCCCTCGCGCCCGACGTCGCGACCGCGGCAGCGCTCGGCCCCGGGCTCGCCGCCGAGGCGGTCGCCGTCGCGGCGCGGATCGCCGGGCCGCCCTTCCCCGACTACTTCGACTGCCTCGGCGACTTGCAAGGTGCCGACATCCACTTCTGCCCGCAGTTCGGCCTGAACGTTCACGGGAAGATGCTCTACGTGATCATCCGGATGATCCCGCAGATCTTCTTCATCAGCGATCGGAACGTACACGAGCGGCTCGTCCTGCTCGCGGGTGGCAGCTACACCGAGTGGGCCGCACGGCAGGGCGACGGTTCGGCGATGCTCACCCTCACCGCGGACGGAGCGCCGGTTCCGCTGGCGGCCGACGGGACCTTCGACGTCACGCGCCCGGCACCGTCCGGCATGCGTCTCGTCCTCGCGACCGCCGCCGGCGACGCGACGGCGCGCGTCGTCCCCTAGGAGCGCGACCCAAGCCTTCTTGGGTCGCGGAGACGGACGCGAGCGTGTTCCGTCACGCTCACGCGCGACCGGCATGCCGCGGCTGGCAAAGCCAGCGCGGCAGAACCGATACGCTCGTTCGTTCGAATCCCGTGGGCCCGCCGTTCGATGCGGTAGCATGACGTGGGTCCTGGACCGCGCGTGTCTTTCTGCCGCGCTGGCTCTGCCAGCCGCGGCATGCCGGTCGCGCGTGAGCGTGACGGAACACGCTCGCGTCCGGTCCGCGACCCGAGAAGTCTCGGGTCGCGTTACGCGGTCGCGCCGCCGTCCACGGGGAGCGCGACGCCGGTCACGTACGAGGCGTCGTCCGAGGCGAGGAAGAGCGCGGCCGCTGCGATCTCGTCGGGCCGCGCGAAGCGTCCCATCGGGGAGCGCGAGGCGAGGTCCGTCAGCGCCTTCTCCGGCGACGCGGCGTTTGCTGTGAACGCCCGCAGCATGGCGGTGTCGGTGCCACCTGGACAGAGACAGTTGACGCGGATACCGGCCGGCGCGAGCTCGCGGGCGAGCGAGCGCGTGAACAGGATCACGCCCGCCTTCGACGCGCAGTACGCCTCGTTCATCGCCTGTCCCTGAAGCCCCGACTGCGACGCCAAGTTCACGATCGCCGCGCCCTTGCGCTCGCGAAGGTGGGACACCGCCGCGCGGCAGACGAGATAGGTCGCCCGGAGGTTCACACCGAGGATCCGGTCCCACTCGGCGGGCTCGAGGCGCTCGAACGGGACGAAGCCGCCCACGCCGGCGTTGTTCACGAGAACGTCGAGGCCCCCGAATCGCGTCCCTGCGGCGGCGACCATCGCGCGCACGTCGTCCTCCCGCGAGACGTCCGCGACGACCGATTCGGCCCGTCCGCCGCGCGCCCGGATCGCATCCGCCGCTGCCGCCGCGCCGTCGGCGTGCACGTCGGCGACGAGGACGGACGCGCCCTCGGCCGCGAAGCGGTCGGCGATCGCGCGACCGATCCCGGCCGCGCCGCCCGTGACGAGCGCGACCCGTCCCGCGAGACGGCTCACGCGGCCGCCGGATGCCGGGCGAGAAAGCGCAGCACCCGGTCGACGACCGCCTTCGGCGTCTCGAGGAAGCAGGCGTGCCCGCTCGCCGGAACGAGCATGACCTCGGAGCGCGGCATCGAGGCGGCGACCGCTCGCCCGTACCGCGGCGGCGTCAGGATGTCGTCCTCGCCCGTCAGGACGAGGGTCGGCGTCCGGAGAAGCGGCAGGAGCGCGAGCGTGTCGTGCGCGAGGCAGGCGTCGACCTGGCGCTGGTACGCGGCGACCGACTTGAGCACGCCCCGCTCGCGGAACGCCGCCTGGAGCGCGACCACCTCCGGCGACGGCGCGTCGAGGAAGCGGTATGTGAACGCCCAGGGCACGACCGTCGCCAGGAACTCTTCCGGCGCGAGGCGCTCGGCGAGCATGCGCCAGCTGCCGAGGATCGTCCGGAGGAACGCGTCCGTCCGTCCCCAGGTCGCGACCAGCACCGCGCTCGCGACGCGGGTCGGCGCCTGCAACGCGACGTGCTGCGCGATCGCGCCGCCCATCGACGCCCCGACGACGTGAAAGCGGTCGATGCCGAGGTGATCGAGGATCGCGAGGGCGTCGGTTGCCATCTCCCCGATGCCGTACGCCGCACGCGCTTCGTCGCTCGCGCCGGCGTCGCGGTTGTCGACGAGGACGAGCCGGTGGCGCCGGGCGAGATCCTTCCGGACGAGGTCCCAGCCGTGGTGCTCGCCGCCGAGACCCATGAGCAGCAGCACGGGGTCGCCGGCGCCGTCGGTGTCGTAGAAGAGCTCGAGATCGCCGACCCGCACGCGCGGCATGGGGCGCGAGTGTTGGCGCGCGACCCGGCGCAAGTCAACCGAACGCCTTCTCTCACCGGGGGGGCCGATGCTATGGGACCGCGATGCACGAGAAGTTCACGCGCCTCACGCCCGAGCTCTACGAGTACGTCGTCGCGCACAACCCGCCACCGGATCCCGTCCTCCGCGACCTCGCCGCCGAGACCGCTGCGCTCGGGCCGATCAGCAGGATGGAGGTCTCGATCGAGCAGGGCGTGTTCCTCACGTTTCTCGCACGCATCCTCGGCGCGCGACGCGCCGTGGAGATCGGGACCTTCACCGGCTACAGCGCGATCTCGATCGCCCGCGGCCTCGCGCAAGACGGTCAGCTGCTCTGTTGCGACGTCAGCGAGGAGTGGGCGGCGATCGCGCGCCGCTACTTCGCGCGCGCCGGGCTGACCGACCGGATCACCCTCCGCCTCGCGCCGGCGATCGACACGCTCCGCGCCCTCCCCCGCACGCCGGACATCGACCTCGCCTTCATCGACGCGGACAAGACCGGCTACCGCGCGTATTACGAAGAGCTCCTCCCACGCCTGCGACCGGGCGGCGTGGTCGCTTTCGACAACGTCCTCTGGGGAGGCAACGTGATCGACGCGTCGAACGATTCGGAGGACACGAAGGCGATCCGCGCGCTGAACGACTTCCTCGTCGGCGACGAGCGCGTCGATCGCGTCATGCTGCCCGTCTCGGACGGCTTGACGCTCGTCCGCAAGCGCTAGCCCGCGACGCTCGTCCGCAGCGCGCTCTCCAGATCGGGATGGCACCAGCCATAGCCGCGCACCTCGGCGACGTGCGGCAGGACGCGCTGTCCCGTGAGAAGCATCTCCGCCATCTCGCCGAACGCGAGCCGCAGCGCGATCGCCGGCGTCCGTAGCCAGGAGGGCCGGCGGAGCACGCGGCCGAGCACGGCCGCGAAGTCGCGGTTCGTCACCGGCGCGGGCGCGGTCGCGTTGACGGCGCCGCGGTAGCTCGGGTCGGTCAGCGCCGCGCGCACGAGCCCGATCACGTCGTCGCGATGGACCCACGACATCCACTGCGTGCCGCTGCCGATCGGTCCACCGACGAACGCGCGAAACGGCGGCAGCATCCGCGCGAGTGCGCCGCCGCCCGCGGCGAGCACGACGCCGAGTCGCACCCGCACGACGCGGACGCCGGCTGCTTCCGCGCGCCGCGCCTCGTCCTCCCACGCGCGACAGACGTCGGCGAGGAACCCGGTACCGGCGGGCGTCGACTCGTCGACCGGCTCGTCGCCGCGGGCCCCGTAGTAGCCGATCGCCGACGCGCTCACGAGCACCGCGGGCGGGCGCGGCGCGGCGGCGATCGCATCGACCAGCCGGCGCGTCGACTGGACACGGCTGTCGACGATCGCCCGCTTCTGCGCGTCGGTCCACCGGTGGTGGCGATCGGCTCGCCGGCGAGGTTCACGACGGCGTCGTGGTCCGCGATCGCCCGTCCGACGTCGTCCCAGCGGATCGCCGCGCCCGCGAGGCGGGCCGGCTCACGGGTGACGATGGCGACGTCGTGGCCCGCCTCACGAAGCACGCGGCAGAGTGGTGCTCCGACGAACCCGGTGCCTCCGCTCACCAGCACGCGCACACGGGGCTTCTAACGCCCGCGGGCGCGACGTCAAGAACGGGCGGTTCTCTTGACTTCCAACGGACGCGGCTCTCTCTTGGCGGGCCGTGACGCGCTCTCGCCTCGCCGTCGTGGCGGCGATCGTCGCCGGCGTCGGGCTGCTCGGGTGGTGGAGGGCCGGAGGTCGGTCCGGGACGCCGCCGTTCACGCCGGCGCCGGTGCCCGCGACCCGCCCGCGGTCCGTGGTCCTCATCACGGTCGACACGCTGCGCCCCGATCACCTCTCGCTCTACGGCTACGAGCGCGCGACGAGCCCGCACATCGACGCCTTCGCCCGCGCGGCAATGACCTACGACGACGCGTACGCGACCGCGACGTTCACGTCGCCGAGCATCGTCTCGTTGCTGACGGGCGTCTATCCGGCCGTGCATGGCGTCCGCTTCCTCTTCCAGCCGCTCGCCGACGGCGCGTGGACGCTGCCCCGCCACCTCCACGCGCATGGCTGGCGGACCGGGGCGGTCGTCAGCAACTTCGTGCTGACGGCGGCGGCGAGCGGCCTCGCGGCGCAGTTCGACGAGTACGACGACGCCGTCGTCGAGGAGGAGGTCCAGCGGAAGAAGGTCATGCAACGGCGCGCCGACGCGACGACGGACGCGGCGATCGACTGGCTCGACCGGCACGTCGGCGGCCCGTTCTTCCTCTGGGTCCACTACATCGACCCCCACGGCCCGTACGCCGCGCCCGCACCGTTCGACGCGCGCTTCCACGGCACACCCGGCCGGCACGTCAAGGAAGCGAAGATCCCCGCGTATCAGCGCATCCGTCACATCGCCGATCTCGGCTACTACGTCGACCAGTACGACGGCGAGATCGCCTACATGGACGAGCACGTCGGTCGGCTACTCGCGCACGCCGCCGATCTCGGTTGCCTCGCCGACACGATGGTCGTGTTCACGGCCGACCACGGCGAGAGCCTCACCGAACGACACGGCGGCAGGAGCGTCTACTTCGACCACGGGCACCACGTTTGGGAGGAGATGGCGCGCGTTCCGCTGGTCGTCTACCGCGCCGGCGGCGCGACGGGGCGGTCGAGCGAGATGGTATCGCTCGCCGACATCGTGCCGACCGTGCTCGTGACGCTCGGCGTTCCGCCGCCGGACACGCCGCTCGACGGCGTGCCGCTCGGCAGCGATCACCATCCGGGCGTCATCGTCGAGGCCGCGCAGAAACCACTGCGCGCCGTGCGCCAGGGACCGTGGAAGCTCGTCGCGACCGTCGACACGACCCCGGCCAAGCGGATCGAGAGCGCAACGCTCATCGACCTGTCACACGATCGGCGCGAGCGGACGCAACGTCCCGCCGACCACGATGGCGCTGCAGCGCCGCTCCTCGCCGAGCTCGCGCGGCACCTCGCCCGGGACACACAGGACCTCGACGCCCTCAAATGGGACGCGGAGGTCGCACGCCTGAAAGCCCGCGCGCCGCACGACCCCGCCCTTCGCGCGCGCCTCGACCGCCTGCGCGCTCTCGGCTACGTCCGATAATTCCGACGCGAGCCACGGCTCGCGTCGGGGACGGAGCGAGCGTGTCGCGCCGGTGACCGCTCCACGGCGTGCCGCCGCCGGCGGAGCCGGCGCGGCAAACGGACACGCATGTCGACCGTGGTCCTTCGGACTCTTTCTGGCGCTGGCCGCTCGATCGCGAGCAAGCGCCGGCGAAGCTTTGCCGAGGCGGCCGCGGGGTCCGGGGAGCGCGGCGGACGCCGCGCTTGCGTCGATACGCAGGGCGGCGAAGCGCCCGAGCACTGCACGGGCCCCCGGTTACAAACTATGTGTCGAGTGGAAGAGACGGTTGCGGGCGCCCTCGAAGAGCGCGACGTTGTTGCGGAGCATCGAGCCCCGGAAGGCCGGGAAGTCGTGGAAGAAGCGGCTCCGGCGCGCGGCGCGCGGGTCGTAGTAGAGCTTCACGTTCTCCCACAGCATGGCGCGCGCGAGCTGCCCGCTCGAGAGGTGACGGGTGCGGACGTTCACCATGTAGCCGTTGTAGCGGCTGAGATCGTCGGCATTCGTGACGAGGCCTTCGGCGATGAGCTCATCGCGCATCTCCGTGCGCGGGTACGGCGTCAGGCACTGCACGATCGGGAAATCGAGGCCGAGGCGGCGCGCGTAGGCGAACGTCCGCCGGATCGCGGCGCGATCGTCGTCGGGGTTTCCCACGATGAAGCCGCCGACGGCTTTGATGCCGTTGTCCTGGAGGAGCCGCACCGCGCGCGGCGTTTCGTTCTCCGCGCGACCGAGCTTCGGCGCGATGTCGAGGGCGGCGACGTTCGCGCCTTCCGCGTTCTCGATGCCCATGAACACGGTGTCGAAGCCGGCGCGCGCCATCGCCGGCGCGAGCGACGGGTCCTTCGCGATCCCGTGCACGGACGCCTGCACGATGTAGCGGAGGTGCGAGAGCCCCGCGGCGGTGATCTCCTCGCAGAGCTCCTTGAAGCGCGGCACGTCGATCGTGATGTTGTCGTCGACGAAGAAGACGCCGCGGACGCCGCGGGCGTCGAGCGCGCGGAGGTCCGCGAGGACGCGCGGGATCGGGAAACGGCGGAAGGTCCGGCCGTACATCCGGCGGATCGAGCAGAACGTGCACGGCAGCGGACAGCCGCGCGTCGTCTCCGCGACGTCGAAGGTCCGGTCGAAGTAGAAGGCGCCCCCCCACGCGCGCACCTCGCGCCGCGGCAGCGGCAGCGAGTCGAGCGTCTGGAGGTCGTCGTCGGGGTTGTGATGCCAGCCGTTCGCGCCGCGCCACGAGAGTCCCGGGATCGTCGCGAGATCACCGCTTCCGACGAGCACGTCGATCAGCCGACGGAACGGCCGCTCGCCCTCGCCGCGCACCACGAAGTCGAAGACGTCACCATCCCGGGCCCCTACCTCGTCGGCGAGTACCGTCGCGTGGTAGCCGCCGAGGACGTGGAGCGCGTGCGGCCGTGCCGCGCGCGCCGCCCGCGCGAGCGTCCGCGCCGTCGCGTACTGGAACGACATGGCCGAGTACCCGACGAGGTCCGGCGCGAACGTCGCGAGCTCGTCGAGGAGCCGTGCGCGCACGGCCTTCGGGCGCAGCACGAAGTCCAGGATCCGCACCTCGTGCTCGGGGACCTGCGCCGCGATCGAGCACAGCCCGAGGTTCGGAAACTTCATCACGCGGTCGAGCGACGACGCGGTGTCGGGCATGGCGAGGAGCAGGATGCGCATGGGATCGGCCTATGGACGCCGCCCTGCCGCGTGTCAATATACGGGCGCCGCGTGCCGCCGCTCGTCGCCGTCGAAGACCTCGTGAAGCGCTACGACGCGCGCGCCGCGCTCGCCGGCGTCACGCTCGCGGTCGAGCCGGGCGAGGTCGTCGCCCTCCTCGGGCCGAACGGCGCCGGCAAATCGACGATGCTCGGCGTGCTCGCGACCCTGCTCCCGTTCGACGCGGGCCGCGTGACGATCGCGGGCCATGCGCTCCCCGCCGAAGGCGGCGCCGCCCGTCGCGCACTCGGCCTCGTGCCACAGCAGATCGCGCTGTACCCGACGCTCAGCGCGCGCGAGAACCTGCGCTTCTTCGCGCGCGCGCTCGGCTGCACGGGCCGCGCTACGACGCGGGCCGTCGACGAGGCGCTCGAGACGGCGGGGCTCGGCGCGCGCGCCGACGAGCCGGTCGCCCGACTGTCCGGTGGGATGCGCCGCCGCCTCAATCTGGCCTGCGGCATCCTCCACCGTCCGCGCGTCGTACTGCTCGACGAGCCGGTCGTCGGCGTCGATCCGCAGTCGCGCGAGCGCATCTTCGACGCGGTCGCCGAGCTCGCGCGGGACGGCGCGGCCGTCCTCTACAGCACGCACCAGATGGAGGAGGCCGAGCGCGTCTGCCGGCGCGCCGTCCTCCTCGATCGCGGCCGCGTCGTCGGCGAGGGCACGCCCGCGACGCTCGTCGCACGGCTCGGCATCACCCCGACGCTCCACCTGCACACCGCGCGCCCGCTTCCGACCGGTTGGCTCGACGGGATCCCGGCGGCGGAGGTCACCCGGACGTCGGGCTGCGAGGCGGCCGTCGGCGTCCGCGAGCTCGCCGCCATCCCCGCCGTTCTTTCGGCCGTGCTTCGCGCCGGCGGCGACGTCGTCGACATGACGCTCGAGCGGCCGAGCCTCGCCGACGCCTTCTTCGCGCTCACGGGCCGCGCGCTTCGCGACGACGAGTCGACGTCCGCGTGAGCGCGTTCGGCGCGGCACTCACGAAGGACCTCCGCCTGCTCGCGCGCGATCGCGTCGGGCTCGTTTTCCTGACGCTCGCGCCGATCGTGGTCATCACCGTCGCCGGCCTGTCCCTCGCGGCGCTCTACGGCGGCGCGAGCGCGCCGGTCGTGCCGCTCGTCGACGAGGACGGCGGATGGGTCGGGCGCGGGGTGCGCGAGCGGCTCGCGAGCGAGGGAGCGATTCGCGTCCGTCAGGTCGCCACCCGCGACGCGGCGCGCGCGCTCGTCGTCGGCAAGTCCGCGGGCGCAGCGCTCGTCGTCCCGTCGGGAACGTCGGATGCGATCGCGGACGGACGCACGGCGCGCCTCGTCGTCCTCAGCGATCCCGTCCGGACGGTCGACGTCACGACGGTGCGCGCGGTCGTCCAGGAGGTGCGCCACGGCCTGGAGACGGCGGCGCGCGAGCGGGCAAATGACGAGCTCGCCGCGGCACGCGAGCGGACGGAGGCGGCGCGGAGCGCCCTCGAGCATTCCGGCGCGGATCTGCGTCAGCAGCTCGACGCGCTGACGGACCGGCTCGACGCCGCGCGCCGCGAGGCCGCGCGCAGGCGGACGTCCCTCCGCGCCGCGCTCGCCGCGAACGCGGCCCGGCGCGTCGCCGCGGCGCGCGCGCGCCTGGTCGACGCCCTGACCCCGCTCCGAGGGTTTCTCCAGGAGCTCACGACCAAACGGGCGGCGTTCGATGCCTGGATGGCCGACGTCCGGAAGCAGGCGGGTCGCTTCGCGGATCGTGTGCCGCCGCCGCCCGAGCCGCCGGTCGTGCCGCCGGCCGTGGCCGAGCTCACGCGGACCGATCCGGAGACGCTGGCGACCCGCATCATCGGCGGCGACGCCGGCCCACCGGACCTGCCGCCGTTGCCGGACGTCGACGCGGCGATTCCCCGACTGCCGGCGCTCGACGTCCCGAGCCTGCCGACGCTGCCATCGGCGCCGCTTCCCGGCACGCTCGACGTCGAGGAGACCAGCGTCACCGGAGCGCCGGCGCGCTTCAACACGTTCGACCAGAACGTGCCCGGCTTCAGCGTGACGTTCCTCCTGCTCGGCGTCCTCCTCGGTGTCTCGCTCGGGCTCCTCGACGAGCGCGACTGGGGGACGCTCGAGCGCGTCCGCGCGACGCCGCTCTCGCTCCCCGTGCTGCTCGGCGCGAAGCTCGCCGCGCGCTTCACCGTCGGGATCGTGCAGATGGTCCTCCTCTTCGTCGTAGGCTGGCTCGCCTTCGACGTATCCCTCGGACCGGCGCCGTGGGCTCTCCTCCTGCCGACGACGGGGATCGTCTTCGCCGGGACGGCGTTCGGCCTCGTCGTCGCGGGCCTCACGCCGAGCCGCGAAGCGGTTCTGCCGATCGGCTCGATCGCGATCCTGACGATGGCGGCGGTCGGCGGCTGCTGGTGGCCGATCGACCTCGAGCCGGACTGGATGCGCCGCCTCGCGCTCGCGTTCCCGACCACGTGGGCGATGGAGGCCTACAACGACCTGATGATCCGGCGCTGGGGCGCCGGCGCCGTCGTGGGCGCGACGGCTGTCCTCGTCGCGTACGGGCTCCTGTACCTGATGATCGGTCTCGCGCTCTTTCGCCGGCGCGTCTCGCGCTAGGGCGATGGCGCGAAGAAGCCGTCGCCCGGGTAGCGGCCGCGGGCGTTTGCCGCGATCCGCTCCGCGTCGAGCGCGCGTCCGCCGTTCCGATAGCTGTAGACGAGACCGCGATACGCCTGCTGCGACGGCGCGACCGCGACGAGCCGCTCGAACGCGCTCGCCGCGAGCGCGAAATCCTGCTTGTCGAGCGCGACCGCGGCGAGGTCGAGGAGCGCGTCGGGCTGCTTCGGATCGAGGTGGAGCGCCTCGTCGAAGGCGGCGATCGCCTCGTCGAAGCGCTGGAGGCCGCGGAGTGCGAGCCCGCGTTCGACGTAGCCGCCCGGCCGCGTCGGGCGCGCCGCGATCGCCCCGTCGGCCGCGTCGAGCGCGGCGGCGAACTGCTCGTGGTCCGTGAGGTCGGCGGCCGCGTTCATCGCGGACTCGTAGCGACAGCTCCGATCCGCGGGATCGATCCGGAGTGCCTCGCCGAACTCCCGTCGCGCGGCGGACCGGTCACCGAGGATCGCACGGGTCGTCGCGAGGGTGCAATGCGCGTGCGCGCTCCGCGGCGCCGTGCGGACCAGCGCCTGGCCGAAGGTGAGGTCGTCGTGCCAGACCCGGTTCCGGAGGACGGTCGTCGGAGCCCAGACGACGGCCGCCACCGCCGCGACCGCGACGGCGGTACGTCCGCCCCCCACCCGCTCCAGCGCCATCGCCAGCAACACGCAGAAACCGGCGCTCGGCAGATAGAGCAGGCGCTCCGCGAAGATCGTCCCGATCGGGAAGAACACGTTCGACACGACCGCGTACGTCAGCAGCGCGACCGACAGCCAGAAGAACGCGGTCCGGCTCCGTCGCCAGAGGACGATCGCGGTACCGACGAGCGCCGCGGCGACGAGCCCGCCGACGATCGCCCGCGGATCGGCGATCGACGTCACGAGCGGGATCTCCGCGTACGAGTAGTCGGCGGAAAGATGAAACGGCGCGACCAGCCGCCAGAGCGCGAGCGCCTGCACGCCGAGCGCCGTCGGGATGCGCGCGACCGCCGGCGCCGCGGCCGCCGGATTCATCCAGCGGACGACGATGTCGAGGTCGCCCACGATCCCGCCGAGCGCCGCGTGGCGGAGCACGGCGTACGCGACGGTGACGCCCGCGACCGCGCCGTACAGCACGAGCCGTCCGCCGCGCAGGCGCGTCGCGAACACGGCGACGTCACGGCCGTCCGTGAAGACGAGATCGGCGAGCGGCAGCAGCGCGGCGAGCGCGATGCTGTACTCCTTCGCGAGGAGCGCGGCACCATAGATTGCAGCCGTCGCGACCGCTCCCGCGACAGGCCACCCCGCCCGCGCGACGCGCCGCTGAACGAGCAGCGCGAGGAGCACGCATCCCGCGGCGAGGATCTCGCCCCGTCCGACGACGTTCGCGACGACCTCGGTGTGAACCGGATGGACCGCGAACAATACCCCGGCGATCGTCGCCGCGAGTGGCGAGAGGCCGAGCGCCGCGGCGAGCAGGACGAGCGCGGCCGCGACCCCCGCGTGCCCGAGCACGTTGACGGCGTGGTACGCGAAGGGACGCGGGCCGTGGAGCGCGAAGTCCGCGGCGAACGTCCAGACGGTGAGCGGCCGGTACGACAGATCGTTCCCCCACGACGGTCCGAGGAAGATCGCGCGCCAGTCGGCGGGGTCGTGCGCGGCGCGGTTCGCCACGACGACCGCGTTGTCGTCGTAGACGAAGTCGTTCGACAGGCTGTTCGCGTAGACGACGACGGCGAGGATCGCGGCCGCCACCGCGCCCGCGCGCACGCCTCCATCTCGCACGCACCACCCCATTTCTCGTCTATCGGCCGGGCGGGCCGGAAACTTGACGTGTCAGGTCGGCACGAACCGACATCGGATGATGCTCGGCGAGCGCCGCGCGCGACGGCCCGTGTCCCGGCGTGACCAGCTGAGAATTCCGTCCTCCCGGGCAGGCTTCCGAGCGGGCCAGCGAGCAAGCGCCCGTCGGGCGACTGTGTCAATGCAGGTTTGGCGTTGGCGGGTTTGACCGTCAGTGGCGCCGCCTTGCGCCCCGCGCGTGCGGCGTGCGAGACCCGCGAGCTGGAGGTCGCTTGCGATGGCGATGCCGCTCGAGGGAATCCGTGTCGTCGATTGGACGATCTGGCAGCAAGGTCCGGTCGCGTCGGTGATGCTCGGCGATCTCGGCGCCGAGGTGATCAAGATCGAGGAGCGCGTCGGCGGCGATCCGGGCCGCGGCGTCCTGCGCGCGCAGGGGATCGATCTCACGGACCGCCCGAACTTCTACTTCGAGGCGAACAACCGGAACAAAAGGAGCCTCGCGATCGACCTGAAGAAGCCCGAAGGCGTCGAGATCGTCCGCCGCCTCGCCGACCGCGCCGACGTCTTCGTGCAGAACTTCCGCCAGGGCGTCGCCGGCCGCCTCGGTCTCGACGCAACGACGCTGCGCGCGCGGAACCCGCGCCTCGTCTACGCGAGCGCCACCGGCTACGGGCCGGAGGGACCCGAGAGCGGCGCGCCGTCGTTCGACTACCTCGGGCTCGCGCGCTCGGGGATCATGCTGTCCGCGGGCGAGCCCGACGACGAGCCGCTCGCCATCGCGGGCGGCATCGCGGACCAGATGGGTGCCGTGATGCTCGCCTACGGGATCGTCGTCGCGCTCTTCGCGCGCGAGCGAACCGGCCGCGGCCAGGAGGTCGACGCCTCGCATCTCGGCTCGATGGCGTGGCTCCAGGGCCTCGGCCTCGGCGCGCGGCTGATGCTCGGCCGTGCCCTGCCCCGCCAGTCACGGCGCTTCGCGACGAACCCGCTCTGGAACCACTACCGCTGCGCCGACGGTCAGTGGCTCGCGCTCAGCATGTTGCAGCCCGATCGCTACTGGACGCAGCTCTGCACCGTCCTCGAGATTCCCGAGGCCGCCGCCGACGAGCGCTTCACGACGATGCTGAACCGCATGATGAACTGCGGCGACTGCATCGCGCTCCTCGACGAGGTGTTCGCGCGCCGGCCGCGCGAGGAATGGCTCCGGCGTCTCGCCGCCGGCGGGGACTTCATCTTCTCGGTCGTCAACTCCGTCGACGATCTGCCGGACGATCCGCAGATGCGAGCCAACCAGTACGTCGCGGACTTCGACCATCCCGCGTTCGGCCCGACGCGCGTCGTCGGCGTGCCCGTTCGCCTGAGCGAGACGCCGGGGGCGATCCGGCTCCCCGCTCCGGAGTTCGGGCAGCACACGGAAGAAATCCTCACCGAGCAGCTCGGGTACTCGTGGGACGACATCGCCCGGCTCCGCGAGGGCGAGGTGATCTGAGGCGGAGTCCGCGTCCGGTGGTCAGTCGCGGTCGGGCGCCCCGAGCGGGAAGAGCGGGCGGTATGGCCGCGCCTCGTCCACCGCGCGGGCGAACGCACGTCGGGCGAGCAGCCGTCGGCGATAGGCTTGGACGCCCGGAAACGCCGCGCCGATCTGGTGCGCCCAGTCGGCGTAGAACAACGCAGGCGCGGCCGCGCAGTCCGCGAGGCTGAAGGACTCTCCCGCCGCCCACTCGCGCCCGCGCATGGTGCCGTCGAGCCAGCGATAGGCGGTGTCCAGCAGCGCGCGGGCGTCGGCAACACCATGGCGATCGCGGTTCGCCGCGGGGCGAAGGGCGTCCCCGACGATCTTCTGCATCGGCGTCATCACGTAGTTGTCGAAGAAGCGGTCCATCATCCGCACGTCGAGCGCGACGCGGGGATCCTCGGGGATCAATCGAACGGGCCCCGGATGATACAGACCGAGGTGCTCGACGATGATCGTCGCTTCGACCACCGTGCGCTCGTCGTCGACGAGGACGGGCATGCGCTTGAGAGGCCACAGGGTCTCGTGCTCGGCCGCCGTCCGCTCGTCGCCCGGTGCGAGGAGGCGCAGCTCGAACGGGGTGTCGTTCTCGTACAGCGCGACCAGCACCTTCTGGCAGTACGAAGAGAACGGATGAGCAAAGAGCTTCATGTCGGGGAGCGCGCCCGGCGCTACCCGAGCATGATCATGCCGCCGTCGACCGGGATGACCTGCCCCGTCACCATCTTCGAATCGTCGGACGCGAGCCACACCGCGGTCCCGGTGAGATCGGCGGGATCGAGCGCCCGATGGATCGCCATCTGGAAGTTGATGATG
>Ga0070741_10004282_pt1 | contig 33510 bp, 30 predicted proteins | sample Coa_R1_4_FD_66440 | JGI IMG/M metagenome (GOLD analysis project Ga0070741, IMG submission 66440) | Surface soil microbial communities from Centralia Pennsylvania, which are recovering from an underground coalmine fire - Coalmine... | ecosystem: Environmental > Terrestrial > Soil > Unclassified ... | reverse complement strand
CGTATGCATGAGTCCCGCGCTCCGCAGCGGTTTTGGAAAAGGGAAGAACATCTTTGGTCACCGTCGTTCCCCCGCCGATGAATGCATGTGCTCCAATGCGCACAAAATGATGCACCGGGCACATTGCCCCGACGGTCGCCCAGTCTTCCACAATGACGTGACCGCCGAGAGTGGCCGCATTCGCCATGATCACGTGATCGCCGACTGTACAGTCATGCGCGATATGTGAATACGCCATGATCAGCGTGTGATTGCCCACCCGGGTCAATCCGCCGCCTTTCGCCGTGCCGCGATTGATGGTGACGAACTCCCGGATTTCGTTGTGGTCGCCAATCTCCAGCCGCGTCGGCTCACCCGCGTAGCTCAGGTCCTGTGGCGGCATTCCGATGGAACAGAACGGAAAGAAGCCGTTGTCAGCGCCAATCCTGGTTGGACCCTCCATGGTCACATGAGAAACCAGATGGCAGCCTTCTCCAATTTCCACCTCGGGACCAATTACGCAGTACGGCCCCACCTTGCACGAGGGATGAATCTGCGCCTTGGGATCGATGATGGCAGTAGGATGGACCATCTAGGGTGTGGGTTCTGCCGCCGCATCGGATGAGCGCCCGCGCGACCGGTCCACCAGTTGGCAGGTGACCACCGCCTCGGCGACTCGTTTATCGCCCACGTATGCGATTCCTTCCATCCGCACCGCGCGCACCCGCCACGCTTTCACTTCGACCTCGATTCGCAACTGGTCCCCCGGAACCACCGGCCGCCGAAAGCGCGCCCGCTCAATTCCCGTGAACACCATCAGCTTATCGCTGCGATCTTCTACCTCGGTCAGCAGCAGGGCCCCGCCCGCCTGCGCAATCGCTTCCACGATCAGTACGCCGGGCATAATCGGCAGGCCGGGAAAATGCCCGGTAAAAAACGGCTCGTTGGCAGTGACATTCTTGATGGCGACGATCCGCTGCTTGCGCGTGAGGTCAATGACTTTGTCGATCAACAGGAAGGGATAGCGGTGCGGCAGAATGCGCAGGATATCGCCGATATCCAGCGTCGTCTTTGCGGGAACTTCAGTGACGGAATCGCTCATCGGACTAAGCGCGACGATTATACTGTACCGGGCCGTGAGAACGGCCCGCCGAGAACTGGGAACCGGGAACTGAGATCTGAAGGTACGTGAAAATCCATGCCCAGAAAGACTGCCCGCACAAACACCCCAAAAAATCAAAGTCCCCGGCAATCTAAACCCCGAACGTCAATCGCTGCGTCGTCAGACCTGAAGCCTGGTCTTAGCTACTTTGAAGAACGCCAGCAGGCGATGGTTGAGACCGTCCGGCAGTTTGTAGAAGCGGAATCGCCGACCGACAACAAGCAATCCGCCGACCGTCTCGCCTCGTTGCTCGCTGGACGCTTTGAAGGCTTAGGCGGCCACTCGATGTTTCATCGCGTGCAGGATTTCGGCAACCACCTCCAGGTCGATTTCCCCGGACGCCGCGGCGGCAAGCCTATCCTGCTGCTCGGCCACTACGACACGGTTTACCCGCTGGGCACGCTCAAGGAGATGCCGTGCCGCATTGCCGATGGACGACTGTACGGTCCCGGCGCGCTCGACATGAAATCTGGCATTGCCATCATGCTGTATGCCCTCGAAGGCCTCCGTGCAGCGCACGGCGACAGCCTGCCGCGGCCTGTCACCGTCCTGCTGGTCTCGGACGAGGAAGTAGGCAGCGATTCCTCGCGACGCATCACCGAGAGCGTAGCCAAGCGCTCTGAGGCGGTGCTGGTGCTCGAACCTTCCTTTGGTCCGAAGGGAGCGGTCAAGACAGCCCGCAAAGGCGTTGGCGAATACACCGTCAAGGTGATCGGCAAAGCCGCGCACTCCGGACTCGACTTTGAAAAAGGTGAGAGTGCGATTCTCGAGTTGGCCCGTCAAATACCTGCGATCGCCAAGTTAACTGACCTGAAGCGCGGTATCACCCTGAACGTAGGCCTGGTACAGGGTGGCACACGCGTCAATGTCATCCCCGCCGAAGCCACCGCCACGCTCGATGTCCGCCTGGCTCGCATGAAAGACGCGGCCGAGATTGAACGCAAGCTACGCGCCTTCAAACCAGTCAATCGCAAATGCAAAATTGAACTCAAAGGCGGAGTGAATCGTCCGCCCATGGAGCGCACTAGCGGCGTCGTGGGTCTTTACAACAAGGCGGCTGGGATTGCGAAGCAACTGGGATGGAAGCTCGAAGAAGCTGCTGTGGGAGGAGGCTCCGACGGAAACTTTACGGCTGGACTGGGTATTCCCACTCTCGACGGTCTCGGCGGCGTCGGTGAAGGCGCCCATGCTCCCCACGAATCCATCCTGATCTCGGAACTCCCCCGCCGCGCCGCGCTGATTGCCTCGCTCATAGAGAACATTTGAGAACATCTTGAGGCCCAGAGCTGAACCCCACAGTTCAGACCTTAAACCGTGAAGCCCGGAGCCAAAAGCCCGAACGGTCATGTCCGCCCGCTATCTGTCCCTCGTACTGCCGGGTTTCTAAACTGAAATTTCCCCAGAACAGTCGAACTTAACCGCGCCATCGGTAGGCGTCAGGTTGCGGCAGACCGACATGGGCCAGCACGCGATTGGCAAACTCGCATGCGATCTGCTCGAGGCTGGTCGGACGGAAATAAAACGCCGGCATCACCGGATAAATCGTCGCTCCGGCATCCGCCGCGCGGTACATGTTGCGGATATGGATCTTGTTCAACGGAGTTTCGCGCACGCAGAGCACCAGCGGGCGTTTCTCCTTCAGACAAACGTCGGCGGCACGCTCGATCAGCCGCGACGCGATTCCGTTTGCGATCCGCGCCAGCGTACCCACGCTGCATGGCATGACGATCATCGCGTCGGCTGCATAGGAACCGCTGGCAACGTTGGCTCCGATGTCGTTATTCGCCTGTTGCCGAACCTTGGCCGGCGCTTTGCCGAGGATCTGCGCAACCACGTCGCTGCGGCCGCTGAGGCCCAACTCCTCGGCGATCACGCGCAAGCCGCTGTCGGAGGCGATGAAATTTGCGGTGGTGATTCGCTCGTCGCTCTCGACTGCGAGCAGAAGTTGCTTGAGAAATAGCGAGCCGCTTGCTCCCGTCGTGGCAATGGTCAGGTTCTGTGGTGCGTTGTTCGGCAAGTAACTCCTCGAACACTGAGGATAGGGAGCGTCGTTCCCCCGCGTCAAGCGCCGCTATGGTGAACGACGAACGACCAAAGACCAGTACCAACGACCGATGTCGACCGCCAGCACTCTGCGCGAACGGCGCCATGCAGTCCAGTTGCATGCCCTCGCGGACGTGCGCCATCACATCGGGGATCAGGATTCCACCAGTGGGCGCAAATACCTGGCGGACTTCACCCGCGCATTCCGCTCCTATTCATCCGTCATCAATTCCCATGATGTCCGGAAAGCCGTCAACACCGCCGACATTGTTCTAATCGGCGACTATCACGCTCTGCCCGCAAGCCAGCGTTTTGCCGCGACTCTGGTTGAACAACGTGCTGCTCTGGCAGACCGCCCAGTGGTGCTGGCTGTCGAAGCCATACTGGCGCGCGATCAGCATGTTCTCGATGAGTGGTGGAGACGCGAGATCATCGAGCTCGAATTGCGCCGCCGCATTCGATTCGACCACGACTGGGGGTACGATTGGGACGCATTTCACGAAGTCCTGGCCAACGCCCGCGAGTACGCTGATGCCGTTTACGCGATCGACTGCATGCCGCGCGACGACTTCCGCAAAATCGCCGCCCGTGACCGTCATGCCGCTCACAAAATTTGCGACATTCGCCGCCGTCATCCGCACGCGGTGATCATGGTTTTGTGTGGTGAATCCCACCTGGCACCCAACCATCTGCCCCGCCTGCTTCGCTCGCGCCTGAAGCAAGAAAATATACTCACCGTTCTTCAGAACGTCGACGCACTCTACTGGCGCGCCACCAGGGAACGTCGCCAGGTGCAAGCCGTCCGGGTAAATGACCGAAGTATCTGCGTCTTCAATTCCACCCCGCTGGAAAAATACGAGAGTTATCGCCTCTGCCTATCGCGCTGGGACTCCGACCCTGGCGCCGCGCCCGACATCACGCCCACCATCTATAACCTCATCACCAGCCTTGCCGCATTTCTCAAGATCAGCTGCCATTCTGCGCCCAATTTTCTGATCGACTCGCTGCCCGAGGTGTACAGCATCGAAAGCGGCGACGTCCTGGCTCGTCAGTTGGCCCGGGAGGGGTTGGGTATTATTGAAATCGATGCCGCGATCTCACGAATCGAAGACTACGGGTGCGTCTACATCCCGCAGGTAAACACTTTCTTTGTTCGCGAATTTCGCATGATGTACGCTGCCGAAGAAGCCGCCCGCGTCCTGCATCATCTCTGCCGTGCCGATCGAAACCATGTCACCAATTTCCACGGCCGTACCGTCGAAACTGCTCTCGGAGTGCTGGGCTCGATGCTGCTGCATCCTGTGCCGGATCCCGCCGACCCCCGCCTCGCCAACATCCCCGACAAAGAAATCAGGGCAAGCTCGGAACTGCTAGGAAGCATGCTGGGTGACGCTATGTACCGTGGCTACATCAGAGGCCGCGTCAGCCCTAGCTTTATCCGGCAGCTGTTTCTTACGCGGATCTCAAAGACCGCCGACGCGAAAAAGGTTTTCGATCGAACCTCGGCCAAGTTGGAAAGAAAGCATTCAGCCCTCAGCAATCGGCACTCAGCGCATTAGTCGAATGGCGGCTTTCCCGGCTTTCGAAAGTGCTAATCTGGACCATCAAATCCTCAGCTGAATGCTGGTTGCTGGGCTGAGAACCGAGAACCGCGAACTGATAACTAACAACCGGTGAACTCCGACTCAATCCGCAAACTTTTCCAGCAAGTCCGTCGCGGGGAACTGTCCCCCGACGAAGCCGTCCAGCAACTCCGCCATCTACCATTCGAAGACCTGGGATTCGCAAAAATTGACCATCACCGCGCGCTGCGCGTCGGCATGCCGGAAGTGATTTTCGGAGAGGGGAAGACTCCCGCGCACGTAGCCGGAATCTTTGCCCGACTGGCAAAGCACGGCGGAAACATCCTGGCCACGCGCGCCACTCCGGCGCAATTCGCGGCGGTGAAGAAGAAGATACGAAAAGCCGAGTACCACGAGCTCGGGCGCTGCATCGTGCTCCGACAAGATGGCACCACCTACGGCAAAGGCACAATCTCGGTTGTTTCCGCCGGCACCAGCGACATTCCAGTAGCCGAAGAAGCGGTCGTTACCGCCGAGACGATGGGCAATCACGTGGAGCATCTTTACGATGTCGGGGTCGCCGGCATTCACCGCCTGTTCGCCCACCGCGGCGCTTTGGCGAAGGCGCGGGTGGTGATTGTCTGCGCCGGAATGGAAGGCGCGCTGCCCAGTGTGGTTGGCGGCCTGATCGGCGTACCCGTAATTGCCGTGCCTACCAGCATCGGCTACGGCGCATCGTTCAAAGGCATCGCTGCCCTGTTGGGGATGATGAACTCCTGCGCGTCGAATGTCAGTGTGGTGAACATCGACAACGGATTCGGGGCAGGGTATGTGGCGTCGCTGATTAATCGGCTGTGAGTCGCCTTGACCGATGTTCAGTGTGAAAGGACGTGGCCTCGAGCGCCAGCTCCGGGGGACCGAATTCTTCCCTGGTTTCCACAACCTTCCTCCAGGCAAGACTTGTTTCGAACAACATATCCAACGCAGTTGCCGAGAAAGGTATTCTCCATACAGCGCGGATGTTCGAAGCTTTTGTTGTCGTTTTGATCGAACTCCGCCCATGTCCAACCCTGGCGATTTCGCGTACACCGTCAAGCAGCAGGCTGACATCGTTCGTGTGGTGGGCGATTACGTCAAGCTGAAGAAGGCTGGGGCGCAGAACTACTCCGGGCTCTGCCCGTTTCACAACGAAAAGACGCCGTCTTTTTCCGTTCATGCCACCCGGCAGTTCTATCACTGCTTCGGGTGCGGAGCATCGGGTGACGTCTTCTCTTTTGTTCAGAAGCTCGAAAACATCACCTTTCCCGAGGCAGTCCGCGCCGTCGCACAGAAGCTCGGCATCGCGCTGCCCAAGGTTTCCTACAGCAGCCCGGCTGAGGCGCGCGAAGCCAAGCTGCGCACGATCTTGCTCGATGTCCACGAGCGCGCCACCACATTTTTCCAGGACTACCTGCGTCGACCGGAGGCCGCCCATGCACGCGAATATCTGAAGGGACGCGGCCTCACCGATGAGACCATCGCCCGGTTCCGCATCGGCTATGCGCCCGATTCAGGCTTCCTCCTCCGCGACCGCCTCATGCGCGAGTTCGACGACGAAGTTTTGCGGGAGAGCGGCCTGTTTTCGTGGAAGGAAAGCTCTCAGCCTTCAGCTGCCAGTTCTCAGCAACTGCAGATTCCTCGCTCCGCTCGGAATGACAACGGGGAACAGCAGAATCCTCGCTCCGCTGGGAATGACAAAAATGGGGAGAAGGAAACCCGGACCCCAGCGCCCGGTTCCCAGAGCCCAGCGCCCAAAGCCCAGAGCCTGTATTCCAAGTTCCGCAATCGCGTCATGTTTCCGATCTCTAATGACTCGGGCAAGATCATCGCCTTCACCGGACGCACTCTCTCCACCGACGAAAAATCCGGCCCTAAATATCTCAACTCGCCCGAAACCTCCATCTACTCGAAGTCGCGCGTGCTTTTCAATCTTGACCGCGCCAAGGATGCCATCAAGACGCTCGATTACGTCATCATCGTCGAAGGCCAAATGGACTGCATCTCCGTGTTCGCCGCCGGCCTTGAAAACGTGATCGCCAGTTCCGGCACCGCGTTCACCGAAGCGCAGGCCAAGCTGCTTGGCCGCTGGACCAAGAAAGTCGTCGTCAACTTCGATCCCGATACCGCAGGCGCGAAAGCCACCGAACGCACGCTCGGCCTGCTGGTCGAAGAAGATTTCACCATCCGCGTGGTCACTCTGGAGCCAGGCTTCGATCCCGACCTCTTCATCCGCCGCAAGGGCATCGACGCCTACAAGGCTGCCCTCAAGAATTCGCAGCCCTATTTCGACTACCTCATCGACCGGGCCCGCGCCCAGTTCCCGGTGCGCAGCGCCGAAGGCAAGGTAAAGGCCGTCAACCACCTCCTCCCCCACATTCAACGCGTGCCCAGCCGAATCGTGCGTGATGAGCTGTCCCGCGAGATCGCCCAGAAACTCGGCATCGATTCCGCCGTGCTGCGTCAAGAGCTGAAGCACGCCGCTACCAACCGGGCCGCCACCGCGATCAAAGCTCCAGCCGAAGCCCAGGTCACCGATGCCGAGAAAATTCTCATTCGCGCGCTCGCCTCGGCCACCCAGATCCAGACTTCGGAGGAGCACTTCTCCGCCCGCGACGGCGCCGACGAGGATTTCGATCCTGCCCGCCAGGCGCGTTTCGCCCTCCAAGCCGAGCAGCTCTACCAGGGGCTCGCAACCGAATCGCTCATCGCCAGCCTGCTTGAAACCGACGCCCCGGATCCCATGTCCCTCCCCCTTTCGGACTCGGAGCGCAACCTCCTGGCTTCCATTCTCATGAAGGAAGACGAGGAGCTCACGGCGGAGCGTTTGGAAAGCGCTGTCCGCGCGCTGCGGCGCATCCAGCTTCGGCGCCAGCTCGACCACATCCAGCGGGAACTCCAGTCAACCCGCGATTCCGCCCAGCTCCAAGCCCTGCTGCACGAACGGGTGCGCCTGAAACGCGCGCTGATGGATCCCGGATTGTCCGAACTTACTGAATTGGGACGGGTTGCCGGTGGAAATTAGGCCCGGAACGCTGAAACTTCCCGGCACTCCGGGCCATCTAAGTTATTAGCCGGGTGGAACATAGGGCAGGCCGCCATCACAATCGGGCATGATCCCGATATTTGCATAGTGACTTTCGTGCTATACTCTGAAAGTTTGTACCGGCGCGCGCCTATCGCAAGTTCCCACCGCTAACAACGTTCCAGCGTCCTGCCCGTAGGACGAAAGAGGGAAAATCCGTCTTGGCTCTTGACGACAAGTACGATGACATCAAAAAGCTGATCGACGCAGGCAAAGAGAAGGGATACCTCACCTATGATCAGGTCAATGACCTCATCCCGCACGATGTGCACTCTCCCGAAGACCTCGACGATCTGCTGACCACCATCGGTACGCAAGGTATCGATGTGCTCGAAGGCCCCAAACTGCCTTCGTCGGCACTCGATAAAAAATTCGAAGATGAAGAAGTCGGCGAGGATGTCGAACTCGACCTCACTCCCGGCGCTCTGGAAAAAACCAATGACCCCGTCCGCATGTACCTCCGCGAGATGGGGACCGTGCCCTTGCTCACCCGCGAGGGCGAAGTTGAAATCGCAAAGCGCATCGAGCGCGGCCAGAACCGCGTGCTCAAGGCGCTCTCCCGCTCGCCAATCGTCATCCACGAACTGCTGGCGATGGGCGAGGACCTCAAGAAGGGCGTCCGCTCCATCAAGGAAGTGGTCACCTTCGACGAAGAGGAAATTACCGACGAAATTCTCCAGAACCGGCTGAAAGAGTTCACCGGCAAGATCGATGAACTGGCTAAGTGCTACAAAAAGGCCGGCGTCGCAGTGGAGAAGTTCGCCGCCGTTTCGCAGAAAAAGCGCCCCAAGGACTACCGCCGCTACCGCCTTGCTCTCGCACGTGCGGTGGTGAGGGTATCGCTCGCTGTCCGCAATCTCGGCTTCACCAACACCGAGCGCAAGCGCCTGATCGACCGTGTGAATAAGACGGTCGACACCATGCGTTCGCTCGACCGCCAGGCCAACAACCTAGAGAAGAAAGCCGAGCAGACGCGCAGCGAAGATGTCCGCAAGGAATACCGCCGCCAGTCGCGCGCCGTCCGCAATGAACTCGAGAAACTCGAGCAGGAAGCCGGCGTCTCGTTCCAGGAACTCAAGCGCACGCAGCGCGAGATTATCCAGGGCGACATGGACGCCGAGTACGCCAAGCGCGAGCTCATCGAGGCCAACCTGCGGCTGGTAGTTTCAATCGCCAAGAAATACACCAACCGCGGTCTGCAATTCCTGGACTTGATCCAGGAAGGCAACATCGGTTTGATGAAAGCTGTCGACAAATTCGAATACCGCCGCGGGTATAAGTTCTCGACTTATGCCACGTGGTGGATTCGGCAGGCAATTACTCGTGCAATTGCTGATCAGGCGCGTACGATTCGTATCCCGGTCCACATGATCGAAACGATCAACAAGCTGATCCGCACTTCGCGGCAGCTGGTGCAGGAATTGGGACGCGAACCGACGTCGGAAGAAATCGCCAAGCGCATGGACATTCCTGTTGCGAAAGTCAGAAAAGTTCTGAAGATCGCACAGGAGCCCATCTCCCTCGAAACGCCGATCGGCGAAGAGGAAGATTCGCACCTTGGCGACTTCATCGAGGACCGCGGCGTAGTTTCGCCGGCCGAAGCCGTGATCAATGTCAACTTGAAAGACCAGACTTCGCAGGTGCTGCGCACGCTCACGCCGCGCGAAGAGAAAGTCATCAAGATGCGCTTTGGTCTGGAAGACGGCAGCGAGCACACGCTCGAAGAAGTCGGCCAGTCGTTTGCGGTAACCCGCGAACGCATCCGGCAGATAGAAGCGAAGGCGCTGCGCAAGTTGCGGCATCCGTCCAGATCGCGCAAGCTGAGAGCTTTCCTGGATGGAGTAAGAGACTAACTGTGTGGCGCGGACACTCCTGTCCGCGCCTGTTTTCCTTAACCATCTCGCATTGCTTAGGCGTCACAGAAACCCAGAGAAGTGCTGCATGGAATTTTGGGCGAGCGGACAGGAGTGTCCGCTCCACACCTGCTGTCCGCGCCTGTGTTGCTCAGAACAAACTTTTCACTTCACACGGGTCACTCGTCACAGACAAGGAAACCTACTCAGCTGCATGCTGATGGAGCGGACAGGAGTGTCCGCTTCACACGTGGTAATACGCAGATACGAGTACCGGCGTCGCCTGCCGCACTACCAAAAAGACAATCGGGCTGTGTTCGTGACCTTCTGCAAGTTGCTCAAAGGCCCCTTTTGCGACGAAGCCCGCGACCTAGTGTTAGAGCACTGCCTCCACGATCACGCCGTGAAGTACGATCTGCACGCGGCCATCGTAATGCCCGACCACGTTCACATGCTCTTTACCCCGCTGCGCGATCCGGAAGGATGGCCATACAGCTTGCCGCAAATTCTCAAAATGCTGAAGGGCACCTCAGCCCGCAGTGTCAATCGGCTTCTCCATGAGGCGGGACCGGTCTGGCAGGATGAATTCTTCGATCATGTACTCAGGTCGGAGGAAAGTTTGCGGGAGAAGATCGAGTACATTCGCCAGAATGCGGTCCGAAGAGGTCTGGTCGAACAACCTGAGCAGTATCGCTGGCTGTGGGTGAACCCGTGTGGCGCGGACACTCCTGTCCGCGCTGTGCCTGGTTCATCGGCTATGCGCCAGCGTGGGAATTAGCGAAGCTTTGAGAGCGGACAAGAGTGTCCGCTCCACACTAATACTTGCTCACGGATCCCTCGTTCTCGCATGCGAACGTGATGCGGCCAGTTGCCGCTAACGTCACTTCTGCGGTTTCTTGTCCGAAGCTAAAATCCCGGCATGAAGGCGATCCCCTGGCGCGTGCAGCTGGGTTTCGTGGTCACCAGCTATGCTGCAACGATCGCGTTGGCCACATTCCTGATTGTGGTGCGATATCTCCAGTACGTCCGCCACCCCGAAGACGTGATGGCATCCAGCGGCATGTATGCCGGCGGCGACATGCTGCTCGCGCTGTTTATCGGCCTCATGCTGCTGCTGCCGACCTGCCTTCTCGCGCTGGTGCTGCGCAACTCGGAAAGCCTCTATACCGGATATGCCAAGGCTGTTATGGGCGTGAGTTTGACGGCGCCGGTTTGCCTCGGCCTGCTCGTCCTGCCGGCAGTAAACCAGTCGCCCATGCTGCTGGGCGAGTTCTGCATCTTCCGCCTGATTAACGCGCCGTTTGCTTTCGCTGGTCTGGTATTTAGCCGGCTGCTCGCACGCTTTAGGCAATCGAAGCGGCTGACTACCTACGCACTGCTGATTGAGGGCCTGACCTTCGCCAGCATGGTTGGGTTGCTGTTCATCGGAGTGTGGACGCATCGAAGGGGGTGATGAAAACGCCCCCGAAATGCCTATGAAGACGAGTTCGCGGAATCCTAGCGTTTGTTCGCGAGAAGATTCAAGCAAGGCGCATGAGTGTTTGGAGGTAGCCAGAGTCAGGTGATCAGCCTAGAGTAAATATCGCCTTTGGCTCTCCTGACTCTGAGTGGCGACTCCTTTTTCTTATGGACGCCGATTACTCCGTCGAACTCGGGCCCGATGACGCAGTCCTCGAAGTTCCATGGTCCTCGCCGGATGACTCAGTGCGATACCACGACCTCAAGCGGCACCCCGAGCTTGTCGACCAACTCCCCGAAGTCCACGCCGCTCCCGAGCTACGCGACTTTCTGCTGGCCATCAATTCATCCCAGGCACCATTCGAAACTGCCAAATGCGACACCTGGTTCAGCGATGACGTCGAAACCGGAGAAGAAATTTACGGCAGCTGCAAATTCAGCTCGTATGTCGACATACTTTTCTCTTCTGACGCTCAGCGCTTTTCCTTTCCCGCTCACGAGACCCTGGCCCGCCACCTCGCCGAACTGTTAGCCCAAGCTCCCGAAATCCCCGCCTCGGCCGAGTTCATCATCCGGCGTTGCTACTACGGCGTTGCAGCAGGTTTCTACATCAGCTTCTATCTCGCTGGCTTTGGGGAGGACGAGGCGTCGGCCCGACGCGCGTGGGCCACTGCGCTGCAGTATTCGAAGGAATCGCTTAGCTGCCTGAGCGCCTGACGCTGTTTGCTTCCCCGGCACGTCCGCCAGATTCACCACCATCTCAACCCAAGCTGCGCCACAATGCCATTATGGATACTGCTATTCGTACCGTGCAGCTCATCCGGATGGCGCTGCTCGCCAGCATCGTGCTCTACGTCGTTGTTGGCGAAATCCTGGGCAGCAAAAGCTTGTATCGCGGCAATCAAACCATTTTCTTTGCGCTCGCCGGGATGACGATCTCGATCGTAGTGGGCATCTTCGCCATGCGCCGCATACTGGTGCTGCCATCGCAGACAGTGCTCGCATCCAATTCGTCTGATCTCAACGCACTGAACCGTTGGCGTACCGGCTACATCGTGATCTATGCCATGAGCGAAGCCATCGCCATGTTCGGCCTGGTGTTGCGGGTCACCGGATTCACGCTCACGCAAGTTGTGCCCTTTTATATCGCCGGCGTGCTGTTGATACTGTATTTCAGCCCGCGTCAGCCATCTGATCAAATGGGTTAGTCTTCGCGGAGGCTGCGGTGTCGATCAACGGTCCGGAAGAACTGGAGCACATGCGCGAGGCGGGCAAAGTGGTGCGCCGCGTTCTCGAAGCCATGAAGCAGCACGTCCGCCCGGGCGTGACTACGGCCGAGCTCGATGAAGTCGGGGCAAAAGTCATGCGCGAGAACGACGCGCAATCCGCTCCCGCGCTCGTCTACAAATTTCCCGGCTCCAACTGCATCAGCCTCAATGAAGAGGCGGTGCACGGCATTCCGAGCGACCGCGTGGTCCGCGACGGCGACCTGCTCAAGCTCGACGTCACCATCGAGAAAAACGGCTTCATGGCTGATGCCGCCGAGACGGTCGCAGTCGGCGATATCTCCGAGGAACGCCGCCGTCTGTTGGACTGCGCCGAGCGTGCCTTCCATAAGGCCATGCTGGTGGCCCGCGCCGGATTTCGGGTGTCAGAGATTGGACGGGTAGTCGAGCGCGAAGTGCGGCGCAGCGGCTTCTCCGTTATCCGCGAGCTCGGCGGACACGGCATCGGGCGCACCATCCATGAAGAGCCACGCGTGCCGAACTTTCCCGATCCGCAGGCCAGCCAGATTTTGACCGAGGGACTGGTGATCACGGTCGAGCCCATCATTGCTGCAGGATCGGGCCGCACAGTGCTGGGTCGCGACGGATGGACTATCTGCACCGCCGATCGCCGTCCCGCCGCCCACTACGAACATACCTTGGTGATCACCAGGCGCGAGCCGATTCTGCTGACCGCGGCGTAAGCTCGTGGTTGCAACCCGGCATACATCGGCGGCATCTTGTCGCAGAGCCCAACTATGACTGAGAAGAAGAAAACCCGGCGTGTGTGCCGCAATTGCCGCAGCGTGAGCGAGGACACAGGAAAATGTCCGACCTGCGGTGGCGATCTCGACGCAGGCGAGCAGTTCGCCGATGACGATCCCCGGCTGCTTCATGTCGATCCCGAGAATCGCCACGAGCTCGAACGCTTCGTCCGCCTAGACGAGGCGGAACTTGCCTGCGGCATGCTGCGCGCCAACGGCATCGCGTGCGAATTGAGTCCGCCAGTGCTGCCCGGCGTCCCGGGAGAAATCATCCTTTGGGTCAATAACGAAGATGCGGAACTCGCCTGGGCGCTGCTCGCCGACGCCGATCGCGAAGCTTCCTCCAAGGATGACGCGGCGTAATTCGCCACGTTCAGATTGCTCCGGCAAACGCCTCAACCTGCCTGGCGATCCATCAACGATTCACTACCTTACCCTCGAGTGGGTATGTGGCAGGTTGCCAGCCCGCGTTTTTCCAGATACTGCTGGTGGTAGTCCTCAGCTTCGAAAAATGTGGTGGCGGGGACGATCTGCGTCACAACTGGTTTCCCGAACGCGCCTGAGTTCTCTAGCTTGGCTTTCGATTCTTTGGCTGCGGCTTCCTGCTCCGGAGAATGAAAAAAGATGGCCGAGCGGTACTGCGAGCCCCAGTCCGGGCCCTGGCGGTTGAGCTGCGTAGGATCGTGGTTCTCCCAGAACACTTCGAGCAGCTTGTCGTACGACAGTTTAGCCGGATCGTATTCGATCTCGACGGCTTCGGCGTGGCCGGTCTCATCGGAGCACACGTCTTTATAAGTTGGGTTGGAGAAATGTCCGCCGGTATAACCGACGCGGGTTGAGATCACTCCCGGCAGTTGGCGGAATGCGGCTTCCACTCCCCAGAAACATCCTGCGGCAAAGGTTGCTTTGGCCATGATTTGCTCCAGCAATAGAGTCTGGAGATTAGATGGCGGGGCACGAGGAAAGTAGCGAAAATCCTGCCACTCTACTCAATCACCCCGAACGTATACATTTTCCCTGACGACGAGATGCTCGCCGAATTCACTCCCGGCGGAAGTAGTCCGTACTCACCTTTCTTCAGATCGGAGAACTTGATGCGCCACGTCCGGCTGGCCAACTTCTCGGGATTGAACTCCACCGCATTGCGCTCCGCTCCGCCCGAGGCGTGCACGATTCCGCCCGTCATGGCGCGAAACTCCCGGCGGTCGCTCTTCTCGTCGAGCCGCAGCAACTGATACTCCGTCACCGATGTGCCCTCCGGCGTGCGCACAATGAACTCCAGTGGATTCGGCATCTGCAGCGGGCTCTTCGGCTTCATCACTTTGCCGTTCACATGCCCCTTGGTCAGACCGCCGGTCGCAATGCTCTTCAGCATGCCTCCGGTTTGCCAGCCGACGACCTCTGGCTCCACTTCGGTCAGCTTACCTTTGACCATGGCGTATACGCCTATCTCAGTCGGTAATCCGGCAGGATCTGCCGCCGGAGCTGGTGCCGCTGCATTTTCCGCGGGTGCCGGACGTGGATTGATCATCGCCCGGATCACTTCATCGGACACCTTGGCCGCCTTCAGCTTCTTCAGCGCGGGAACGCTGGTGTCGAAGTCTGTCGCGTCGGCGCTGTGGATCTTATCGATGACCACGCCGTCCGACATGCCGAGCCCCACCAGGTCAATGACATCCTGGTTCGTCATCTTCTTGCTGAGCTGTTGCGAAACCGAGACCCCTGCCAACAACACGAACGCCAACATGCATGCCCCAATGGTTTTGGCGCGCATCGCACCCTCCTGCTCAGATGTGTAGGAATGCTTGGGCCGGAACTGCGGGGCTGAGTCTAGTCCAGTTTGGAGGCTCTCACAAGCAGATTACGATCTGGAACTGGGAGCCAGTTCCGTTCGAGGAAGAAACTATCGCGAGGCGGCGCGGCCGCGGTACCAGCCCGCGTGCGCTCTACATCTGGCGCATGGTGCCGCGCGCCGGACGGTTCTCGATGGGATCGGACACCCATTCCCACGCCCGCCGTCCATTTTCCCGGACAATGGTTTTTGCCTCGCCGTAATCCACCAGGCGATTCAGGACGGTGGTGACTGAGGCCAGCGGGTCCTTATGCCGCGTCAGCACGGGCGGAACCCGCTTCTGGATCTGTTCGCAGACCTCGCGCGCGCCTAGCGGCCGCTCGGCTTCCATCAGCACCATGCGGCACGCCTTGGTGAAGCCGGGCTGGCGTCCACTGCTTTTGCGATCGACCAGTTCCAGCAATTCGTCGCTGAGCACTTGGTCGCCAAAAAGATTGGCCAGCCCGACGATGGTCTGCTTGACGGTGCCAATCCGCTTCATGATCTCGGCGCGCTGCCGCATCAACTGACGCAACTCGTCCTGCGCCGCCCGCACGACTTCCTGCACGTGAGGATCGCCCGGCATCTTCGCCTTGCCATTGCCACTGCTTTCCATTGCCATCTCCGGATTCATACGTTTTAGATCCGGCGGCCGTGTCCGCTGCGTCACTCCGCCTGCCCACACCCCGTTTGCGCTAGATACGCACCGCTGGAAGGATTAGTTCCCCAGCGCCCGAAATCAGCACAGAACCGGCTCGTGCTTTGTTAGACGGCGGGATGAGAAAAAAGTGAGTGTCGATTGTTGACCCGGTGAACAAGGGCCGTTTAACCGTTGCGGCACGGCTGAAGCCATGCCCTGATACGACCACATATCAGTGGCAGGGGTTGAAGCGACTGAAGGCTTCCGTGCCAAAGGCTAAGGCAGGTAGACGTGGCCACCGCCAAGCAGTTGTTTGAGTTGATCGGCCTGACGGGAACAAGGAACAAACGTGGGCCTGCTAGGATTCGAACCTAGAACCAACACATTATGAGTGTGCTGCTCTAACCGTTGAGCTACAGGCCCGTGCTCCCCATCTTACACCGGCATAGGGCGATCAGCAGTTGCCACACTGTACTTCTGAGCTGTTGGCGGGATCGCGCGAATCGGCTACTTTCGGCTCTGGGCCGGAGCGCTGGGGCACATGCAGAAACCACCAATCTGCAGCCCTCTCCCTGCGTTTCCGGCCCGCCGCATTTGCTTGTCTCAGTTCGGGCTGTCGCCGACGGCTTTCTGCAGGACAATGGTGTGTTCTGAGTTGCACTCCTTCGAGAGATCCACCACACCCATTCCTTGCAAGTCATCTTTGCTGGCATGAAATTCGAGGGGCTGTCTCGCTTTCGCGGACAAACCAGTAAACCGCAGCTTCCCATCGACGTTGGTTGCAGCTTCGAGATCCAGTTTATGGAGACCCATGAAGCCGTACAGGACTCGCACATGAATCTTGGCTGCATACACCGGTTTCTGGGCGGAGTCGCGAACCGTGAATTCGACCGAGCAGTTTCCCAACCCCGCATCAATGACGGGGATCTTCTTGGCTTCGGCAGCCTGGTCCTGGGCAGTGGAAGTGGCCGCGACGATCAGCAAGAGCACAAGTGCAGAAAAATGGCGCATGCGGAAATCATACTGCGCGCAGCGTATGGTGGAACAGAACGCGAGCGTCAGCGGGCGCCGGCAGTTTCGACCCAGCCTTCGGCGTGGGCGCGCTCAGTCAGCCACTGTTGCAGCTGCCGCTCGAAGGCCGGATGAATGTCCATGATGCTGAGGCCGGAGAGGCCGTCGGGTCCGGTCCACGCGAGTTTTGTCTTGGCCTCAATGGGAGCGTCATGGCCGGGCAGGGTAAAGGTAACCTCGATGGTTGAACCATGTGCGAGCGGAACTGGCGACTGGATGGCAAGGCCGCCGGAACTGATATTGACAGTCTTTGCCTCGACCGCATTTCCGTCGAGCGCGAAATGGATCGGCAATTCGATGGAGACGCGGAAGTAGCGCTGCTGATGAGCGCTCAGGCTTCCGAGTTCGCCGCCGCTTTCTTCTTCACGGCGGTACTTGACCAGCTTCCTGCGCAAAGTTCGTACCGAGATGCCGAGTTGCTGTGCGGCCTTCACCTGGTTCGATCCCGCCTGCGAAAGCGCCTGGAGGATCATCTGTTTTTCCATGTCCTCGAGATTGCCGACCTGGAAGGCTGGTGCAGTTTCGGAGATGCCACAAATGTCGGCGGGCAGGTCGGCGGCTCGAATTTCGCCGATGCCCGGTTTCGCCTGCAATGCGGCTTTGAAGACCACGTTCTTCAATTCGCGCACGTTCCCCGGCCAGTTATGACGCAGTAGAGCCTGGACGGCGTCGTGGGACAACTTGGCGCCGGGAGCGTGCTGGTGAAGGAACAACTCGGCGAGCGCAACGATATCGTCCTTGCGGTCCCTCAAGGGTGGAACTTGCAGCTGAAATTGGGTAAGCCGGTGGAACAGGTCGCGGCGAAACTTTCCGGCAGCAACTTCTTCGGCCAAATCGCGGTTAGTAGCGGCGATGACGCGGACGTTCACGGCAACTTTGCGGCTGCCTCCGAGACGATAGTAGGGAACTCCATCAAGCACGCGGAGCAGTTTGGCTTGCACTTTGGCATCGAGTTCGCCGATTTCGTCGAGCAGCAGCGTGCCGTCGTGGGCGAGCTCGAAGAGGCCGGGCTTGGTGCTTTCGGCGCCGCTGAAGGCGCCTTTTTCGTATCCGAAGAGTTCGCTTTCCACCAGGTGTTCGGGGAGCGCGGCGCAGTTCACGTCGACGAAAGCCTTGGTACAACGAAGTGACTGCTGGTGAATGGCCCGCGCGATAACTTCTTTCCCGGCTCCGGTTTCGCCCACGATCAGCACGGCGGCGTCATGGCGCGCGACCCGCTCCACCATCGTCATGAGCCGGCGCATGACCTCGCTGTGGACCACCGCAGTGGTCCCGTCCTGGAGCTGGATGTCGGCAGCAGACTTCATCGTGGCGCGTTGGTCCTGAAACAAGACGGACGAGTGCCTCGGCTCTGTTTACCACGCGAGGAATGCGGATGGTAGGTTACTTCGGTTTTGTGAAGCCAGAAATGAGACGAGGGGCGCTGCAGCGCCCCTCAATCGTAAGTCATTTGGTGGCGAATCAGTCTCCGGTGGCGGCCAGGTTCTCTGCGGCATCGGTACTGTCCGCGGTGGCGGAAGCGTCGCCCCATACAACGGAGTCGCCCCAGACCACCGAGGTGCCGGCAACCGTAATATCACCCCAGACCACCGAATCTCCCCAGACCACCGAGGTTCCGCTGGCCAGGCCGCTTCCCCAAACCACGGAGTTGCCCCAGACCACCGACTTGTCCCAGATCGCCGAGCTTGCGCCTTTGGTCCGTACCTGACCGGAAAGGAGGCGGACTGCGACGGGAGACAACGCGGATCCACGTACGGTGTCCTGGTTGGCGAGCGCATCCTGGACGTTCAGGTAACCCGCGCCCACGGTGAAGATGTCGTACTCGTACTGCACCGGCTTGTTGTTCACCATTAGCATGCTGTATGGCGGGAACGACTTGCTGGCCGACTTCATGACACGCGCTTTAACCGTATCGGGGCTGACGCCGGGATTCGCCTGCAACAACAATGCAGCCGCTCCGCTGACGAATGGCGTGGCCATGCTGGTTCCGCTGAGTACGAAGTAACCTCGAGGATCGCGCGAATTTCCACCGTAGACGGTGGGGTCCACTTCATTGCCGGGGAATTTCCTATCCAGTTTGCTGCCGGGCACGAGCAGTGACAGGATTTTGTTTCCGGGAGCAATCAGGTCCGGCTTCACGATGTGATCGATTGCGCTCGGACCTTTGGAGCTATACGTAGCAATGACGTCGTCGGCAGGCGAGGCCGTATTCATGGTGTTCATGGCGCCAACGGTGATGACGTAGGGATCGTTGCCGGGCGCGCTGATCCAGGCGTAGCCTTGCTCGCCGTAAGAGTTCTGACGCCCGTCGTTGCCGGCGGCAACCACGACCACCATCCCAGCTTTCCATGCCGCTTCCACGGCCTGGCAGAGCGGATCGCGCAAATAGCTGTCGTAAACAGGGCGTCCGAGCGACAGGTTGATGACTCGGATGTTGTAGACATCCTTCAACTGGATGGCGCGTTGCAGCGCGGCGATGATGTAGGAGTCGAGACCATTGCCGTTGTCGTTGAGCACCTTTAAGTTGAGTAGGCGGACGTTGGGAGCGACGCCATAAATGCTGCCGTCGTTGTCAGTTCCGCCGGACAACGCGGCATTACCCGCGATGATGCCGGCTACGTGGGTTCCGTGACCGTAATGGTCAGCCGTGTCGGTTCTTGGAACAAAACTCTCGTTGTAGACGACGCGCGACTGTCCGGTTGCCGAATCTTGAAGATCAGGATGATTGCTAATGCCGCTATCAATCACGGCGACACCAATGCCGGTACCGTCCCAGCCATAAGTGTGGGCCACGTCGGCGGCGATGGTGGTCTCAGCGAAGTCGTAGCCGCTGACCGCGCCAGGCGACCTCTTGCCGGCAGCGGAGACGGAGTGATCAGACGAGATGTAGGCCACAGCCGGATCGTTCGAGAGTTGTTGCAGTCCACTTAAGCTCACGGTGGAAGCTACAGCGTGAATTGAATTGAGTTGCTGCGTCCGCGTCCCGGCGATCCGAGAAATTTTTTGTATGGTGTTCGCGGATGCTGCAGGTTTGAATTGCACGATGACCTGCAGAGGTTTTGACGACCCGCGCTTCTGCTGAACCAAGCTGAACAGTTCAGGCGACAACACGCGTGCATTCGCACTCCTGCTGCCGTCGAGAAAGCTTCGGGAGGGTGCCTGTCCAATAGCAACAGTTGTCAGGCAGACCACAAACAGTGCTACCGCAGTCACCCTGCCCCACGCAGCTGACATGTTGGTGGTCGCTGGGCTGCTTCTCGGTGTCTCTTCGGACATGAATATTCTCCCTGCGACGGGGAATCGCTTCACGGCATACATTGCAGGCGCGGTTCCGATCCGTAGATTGCGCGGAAGTAGCTGATTTCAAGACAGATCCTCGAAAACTAGTGGATCGGCGTGCAGGCCAGTTTGTCCGCCGAATTGGGAGCGACGCGGACTGCGGTGGTGCATACGCGATTGATCCGGAAGCAATTGCGGCGAGGCCACCGACACGGACAGGTTGTCCGGTCGAACGACTTGATCCCAACTAGGCGCCTGCAAGTTACGAAAGTTTCCATCAATCCCTCCAAGTTGTTGTTCCGCTTCAACTTACTTGATATTTCTAGCTCCTGGTGTGCGTGCAGCGCGGAAGGGAGTCGTGTCCGACCAGGATGTCTGAGCGTTCCAGTTCGTGGAAACACCTGAGTTTCGCCGCCAAGTGCTTCATCACAGCCGTGGTGATCGCCGGTACCGGCGTGCTGCTTTATGCAGTAGCCAATCCGATCAGCAACAACATCGCCAAGTTCATCTGCTATCTGCTGGTGGCAATCCTGGCATCGCGCTTGAAAGTGCACCTGCCGGGAATCACCGGCACGATGTCGGTCAACTTCCTATTCATCATCCTTGGCATTTTGGAATTGAGTTTTACCGAGACGCTAGTGCTGGGTTGCGCCGCGATTATGGTGCAGTGCTTCTACCGCGACCGCCCAAGCGCATTGCAGGTCACGTTCAATATCTGTGCGACGGCATTCTCCATCGCAATTGCATATGGCGTGTACCACGCAGCATTAAGAAGCGCCTTGGTGGCCGACCACGCAATCCTGCTGTTAGCCGCCGCTTCCACCTATTTTGCGGCGAATACCGGCTCCATCGCGATCATCATTGCGCTGACGGAGAACAAGTCATTCCAGAAGATTTGGGTGGAATGTTATCTCTGGTCATTCCCGTACTACCTGGTAGGAGCGGGAATTGCCGGCGTACTTGCGTGGTTCAACCGAAGGTTCGACTGGGAAACTTCGCTTCTGGCGCTGCCCATCGTCTATCTGATCTACCGCTCTTATCGGCTTTATCTGGGAAAACTGGAGGACGAGAAACGCCACGTCGAGGAAATGGCGAACCTGCACCTGCGCACTATCGAGGCGCTGGCGCTGGCCATTGAAGCCAAAGACCATACCACCCACGACCACCTGCAGCGAGTTCGTACCTACGCTATCGAAGTGGCAAAGGACCTGGGCGTGAATGCAGAGGAAATGGAAGCCATTCACGCTGCCGCTCTGCTGCACGACATCGGCAAACTGGCAATTCCTGAACACATCATCTCGAAGCCCGGACGGCTCACGCCAGAGGAGTTCGAGAAGATGAAGATCCATCCGGTAGTCGGTGCGGAAATTCTGGAGCGAGTTCGCTTTCCCTACCCGGTGGTGCCGATCGTTCGCGCGCATCACGAGAGATACGACGGCACGGGATATCCGTTCGGCCTGAAGGGCGAGGAGATCCCAATCGGCGCACGAATCTTGTCTGCCGTGGATTTCCTGGATGCTCTGGCTTCGGACCGGCAATACCGGCGGGCATTGCCGCTGGACGAGGTGATGCGGCGGCTGGTCGCGGAATCGGGGAAGGCGTTCGATCCGAAGGTCGTGGCAGTGCTGCAAAAGCGTTACGTCGACTTAGAAAAAATTGTGCAAGCCGAGTTCAACGGTGAAGGACCGTTAAAGCTTTCGACCGAGGTGAAAGTCGAGCGCGGCGAAGCCCCGGGGGCAGGGTTTGAAAAAGGCACCAAGGCTGTAAGCAAAGACGCGAGCGGCACCAGCGGCTCGGAGGCAACATTCCTGTCGTCGATCGCAGCGGCGCGGCAGGAAGCACAAGCGCTGTTTGAGCTGAGCCAGGATTTGGGAGCTTCACTCAGCTTGGGAGAAACGCTGTCGGTCTTCTCCGTCAAGCTGAAGAGACTGGTCCCCTACGACGCCATTGCGATTTATGTGAAACGAAACGACCAGCTTATCCCTGAGCACGTAAGCGGGGACAACTTCCGGCTGTTCGCGTCGTTGCGAATCCCGCTGGGCCAAGGTCTCTCCGGCTGGGTAGCACAGAACAAGAAACCGATTATTAATGGCAATCCCTCGGTGGAACCGGGGTATCTGAACGATCCTACGAAGTTCAGCACTTTGCGCTCGGCATTGGCGATCCCTCTGGAAGGGCTTGCGGGTGTGGTCGGGGTGCTTGCGTTATACCAAGGCGAACGTGATGCATTTACCTCTGACCACCTGCGCATACTGCTGGCGATCAGTTCCAAGATGGCGCTGGCCATCGAGAATGCGCTCAAGTACGAGCAGGCCGAGAGTTCGGCAACTACCGACTACCTGACAGGTCTGCCCAATGCGCGTTCGCTGTTCCTGCAACTCGACCGCGAACTGGCGCGCTGCAAACGCGACGGTTCCGCGCTGAATGTCATGGTCTGCGATATGGATGGTTTCAAGCAGATCAACGACCGCTTCGGCCATTTGGAAGGCAATCGCGTCTTGCGATTGTTTGCGCAGGCGCTGAAGGACAGTTGCCGTGAATACGACTACGTAGCTCGCATGGGCGGCGACGAATTCGTGGTAGTTGCGCCCGGCTTAACCGCCGACGCGGCGGTTAAGAAGGCCGAGCAGTTGCGGCAACTGGCAGAGCAAGCCGGAAGTGAAGTTTGTCATGAGGACATCCTGTCACTCAGCGTGGGGCAGGCGCTGTACCCCGATGACGGCGGCGATGCCGAGGAACTGCTCGCTGAAGCCGATCGCCGGATGTACATCGAAAAGCAGCAGCAGCCCACGCACAACAACCGCCGCGCGCACCCGCGAACCAATTGCCGCCTCACCATCGAAGTACATCCGGAGGGTAGTAGTCCGATCCTCGGCAACCTGATCGACATCAGCGGTGGAGGCTGCTACGTGGAAACTAGCGCCCTGCTGCCGCGGGGAACGAAGTTGAAGCTGTTGCTGTGTCACGAGCCCGGAAAGCAAATCGAGGTTGAAGGCGCAGTCGTGCGAGTGGAGCCGGGGTCGGGCCTCGCCATACAGTTCGATCAAATCACCTGCGATCGCGAGAAGATGCAGCGCGTGCTCGGCTACGTCCAGGACACGACATCGTTCTACGACAAGCGATACTTCGAACGCCTAATGCAGCAGCGCTGATTCCGGAGGCTCCTACGTTGTCCGTCTTTGCCAAGCATGCGATCAGGGTGGTGCTGGTGGTCCTTCTCGGCGGAATCCTTGGCGCTACGTTGATCCGGTTTGCGCCGGGTTTCGGCGTGGACGAGGCCGAACTCGACACTCGGCTGAACCGCGAAAGCATCGAGGCAATGCGGCACGCACGAACAAACGACGGAGTCGTGAGCTTCTATGTCAGCTATTTTGGCCGGCTGTTCCGCGGCGACTTGGGGATGTCACAGACGCTGCAGCGGCCAGTTGCGGAACTGTTGAGAGAACGCTTGCCGGAGACGATGAAAGCTGTCGGCCTCGGTCTCGCATTCGGCTGGGTGCTGGGATTCTCGATGGCAGTCGCAGTGGTGACCTGGCGGGTTTGGTATTTCGATCTGGCAGCCGGCATCTTGGCAGGAGTTGTTCTTTGCTTGCCAGCGGCTGTGATGGCTTTGGCATTCCTGCTATTGCAAGCGCCTGCGAGATTGGTAATCGGGCTGGTGATCTTCCCCAAAGTGTTCCGCTACTCGCGCAATTTGCTGGCGCGTAGCGCGGCCGCACCGCACATCATCACGGCGAGAGCAAAAGGTGCAGGAGAGGCGCGCGTGCTGTTCTGGCACGTTTTGCCGGCAACAGCTCCACAACTGCTGGCGCTGGCGGCAGTCTCGGTGAGTGTCGCATTTACAGCTGCCATACCGATGGAGGCGCTGTGTGACCTCCCGGGCATTGGTCAACTGGCGTGGAAAGCGGCGTTGGGACGCGACATCGCTCTGCTGATCGATATCACGATGATTGTGGCGCTCATCACTGTCCTTGCAAATTCCGTTTCCGATTTCGCCGGCCATGCGTTTCAAAGGACCGACGCATGAGATACGTGCGCGGCGCCGCTATTGCATTCCTTCTGGTGACTACTGTGGCATGTCTGTTTGCAAATGTGATTGCGCCCGAGGGCTACGCGCATCAATTTCGGGAACTGCCGAATGCCGCGCCCTCGCGGCAGCATCTGCTAGGGACCGACGATCTGGGACGCGACCGGTTTTCGCGCGTGCTATATGGCACGCGCGTATCGCTGGTGCTTGCCCCGGCGGCCGCTCTGCTGGCCAGTTTGCTCGCAGCTCTGATTGGCGGCACCGCCGGATTTCTGGGCGGATGGTTCGAGCGTTGCGCGATGGCAGCGACAGATTTGTTCTTGTCCTTGCCCTGGTTATTTCTGTTGATCACGGTGCGGGCACTGCTGCCGCTAAATGTCTCGCCGTTTATTTCCGTGGTGATCACGTTTGCCCTGCTCGGCTGTCTGGGATGGGCGGCAGGGGCCCGCGTGCTGTGCGCCGATGCCCGTGCGATTGCTCAATCTGATTTCATCCTGCTGGCTCGCGCAACGGGAATTAGTCGCGTGCGACTGCTGTGGCGGCACCTCATCCCAAATCTCAAGCCGGTGCTCGAAGCGCAATTCTGGATCGCAATTCCGGTGTTTATTTTGACCGAAGCGAACTTGGGGCTTTTAGGGCTGGGAGTTGCAGAGCCAATGCCGTCCTGGGGAAGCCTTCTGCGAGAACTGGAAAACTTTTCGAACCTGCCGGCTCAGCCCTGGCTCTTCGTTCCGCTGATCATGCTGGTGCTGGTGGTCAGCAGCTTTGACTTGGTGTTGAGCAAGGAGGAGTTACTCATATGAAACATCGTCTCACTCGCATGCTGGTGCTGCTCGCGATGATGGGAGCGGCCGTTGTGCACGCGCAATCCGGCGGCGAGTTGCGCTTCTGCCTCTATTCGGAGCCGAAGACGTTCAACCCTCTGCTCACGGCGGACGATCCTTCGGAGACCATCCGCTATTTAACCGGCGGCGTGCTCATGCGGCTGAACCGAATGACCCAGCAACTCGAGCCGGAGCTGGCCACGTCATGGAAGGTCAGCAAAGATGGCCGGACGATTACGTTCAAGCTGCGCGACGGACTTCGCTTCTCGGACGGAACCCCGTTCTCAGCGAACGATGTGGCGTTCACCATTGAGCAACTGATGGATCCGGCATTGCATTCGCCGACGGGCGACATGTTTCGCTCCGGTGAGGGCAGGGTGCAGGTCCGGGTGCTGTCGCCAAATCGCGTGAGCGCCACCTTTCCCGCGCCCATAGCCGGAATGGATAAGTTGTTCGATGCGGTGGCGATCATGTCGTCCAAATCCCCGCAGAAAGAGATGGCGGTCCTCGGGCCGTTTTATGTTGCGGAGAACAAGGCGGGAGCGTACATCCGGCTGCAGCGCAATCCGAATTACTGGAAACGCGATTCGGGGGGACACCAGCTGCCCTACATCACTTCCATTCGTCTCGATATCCAGCAGAATCGCGACATCGAGATGCTTCGACTGACCCGCGGAGAAATCGATTTCGTAAATGCGATCAGCCCGGAATATTACGACAAGCTGGTTTCGCAGAACGCGTCCATGGTGCACGATGCAGGGGTTGGACTGGATTCGGAGTTCATGTGGTTCAACCAGGTATCGAACGCGCCGATCGAGGGATACAAGAAACAGTGGTTCACGTCCACCAATTTCCGGCGCGCGATTTCGGAAGCCATCAATCGTGCGGACATGGCACGCATCGCGTTTCGCGGACATGCGCAACCGGGGATCGGGCCACTCTCACCCGCCAATAAGTTCTGGTTCAATGCCAAGCTGCAGCCGCATCCCTTTGATCAGAAGTCGGCGTTGCAGCGGCTGTCGCAGGACGGATTTCAGCTTCGTGACGGCGTGCTTCGCGACAGGAGCGGACATCGGGTTGAGTTTTCGGTAATCACGAATTCGGGAAACAAGTATCGCGAGCGCATGGCCACGATGATCCAGCAGGATCTGGCCGGGATTGGCATCAAGCTGAACGTGGTGACGCTCGATTTTCCCTCGTTGATCGAACGCATGACCCGGACGTTCAACTACGAGGCGTGCCTGCTGGGATTCGTTAACGACGATCTCGATCCGAATGCGCAGATGAACGTGTGGCTGAGTTCCGCGAAAAACCATCAGTGGAATCCGAGCGAGAAAACGCCGGCAACGGCGTGGGAAGCCGAGATTGACCGGCTGATGCGGGCGCAGGCGTCTACGCTCGACGTCAAAAAGCGGAAACAGTACTACGACAAGGTTCAGGAAATTGTGTGGCAGCAGGAGCCGTTCATTTACCTGATCAACAAAGATTCGTTGTCGGCAGTTTCGCCGACGCTGCACAACGCGCACCCAGTGGTGCTCCGGCCGCAGGTGTATTGGAACATCGATCAACTGTCGCTTAACACCGAGGTAGCAAAGAACCGATGACGGAGAAGCCGTTATTGTCGGTCAGGCTGTCGGCGAATTATCCGAATAAGCCAGGAGTGCTGCGCGATGTGGAGCTCGATGTGGCTCGCGGTGAAATTCTGGGACTAGTTGGGCAAAGCGGCTGCGGGAAAAGCACGCTCACGCTGGCGCTGCTGCGGTTGCTGCATTTGAAAGGCGGAACTGCGGAGGGTTTGATTCATCTTGGTGGGCGTGACCTGATGCGGCTGAGTGAGCGCGAGATGCGCGCCGTGCGAGGCAAGGAAATTGGACTGGTGCTGCAGAGCGCGGTGTCGGCTCTGAATCCGGCTTTGCGCATTGGAACGCAGCTGGAAGAAGCGTGGAATGTGCATCAACGGGGCGCCCAACACGAGGGCACCATGGCCATCCTGGCGGCACTCAATGATGTCAGCCTGCCGGCGGAAATCGAGTTCCTGAGGCGTTACCCGAGACAACTCAGCGTCGGACAAGCCCAGCGGGTGCTGATCGCGATGGCGGTACTGCATCGGCCATCGCTGCTGATCGCGGACGAACCGACCAGCGCGCTGGATCTGATCACACAATCGGAAATTCTGAAGTTATTTGCTCAGCTCAGCCGGAAATTCGGCATGAGCATTCTGTATGTTTCTCATGATCTGCTTTCGGTCGCGACAATCAGCCATCGCACGGCCGTCCTACACGAAGGAAAGATCATCGAGTGCCGCCAGACGGCCGAGCTGTTTCGGAGTCCTTCTCATCCCTATACGCGCGAACTGGTGCGCGCGCTTCCGGTGGCACCCACGTTCAGTGCTCAGGCAGCAGCCGCAAGATAGAAGATGGGTTGGAATACTACACTCACCACTCAGGGCATACAGAACACTGAGCGAAAATTACCTTTTTAGAGAGCGTCTTATCTGCGGCCGGGATGGAACTCGCCGCGGCGGGAAAACTGCGAATAAGGCCATTCGCTGCTGTTAACTGCACGGGCGACGGGAACCGAAGCGGGAGCTGCGTCAGCCTGTGCCGTGGGCATGGTCTCGCCCCAATCCGCAGGTGCGGGATGGAGGCCCCAGATGTTTCCCACGCGATCGAGCGCGACGCCAACCAGCCAGTATTTTCCTTCGCTGCCAAGCGGCACGGCATTGGCAACGATGCCGGTGGCCTTCAGACCTGAGGGCAATTCGTCCAAAAGAACTTGCGTGCCCGCTGGCAACTCGGTACTGACGCGAAGTCCGCACCCCTGGGTGTTCACAATCAAGGTATGGCAACGCTCGGAAAACTTGAACGCGGGATCGAGGCTGGTGACACGCACGGGGATCTGCGCCCGAATGCGGGTGCTACGGCGCTCGGCCTCGTGCGATGTGTCGGCGGCACTCACCTTACGGGATTGTACTGCCGAAGCAAAGATAGACCGCTGCCCCGACTGCAGAGGAAAGACACCAAAGTAACCTGGGAGCCGAACTAGTAGAACGACAGCGTCCCTTCCAAGCGGGCGCGGCGCAAGGCGTAGGAGAAGGTCCATACACCTGCCGGCAGCAGAACTGCGGCAAAAACAGCCAGTACCGCCAGTTCGCGAGCGACGCTGCTGAAGTTGGTGTCGTGCAGCATGGCCAGACGCATGGCGGCGAGAGAATGCGTGATGGGAATCGCTTGGGAGATCGTGCGCAATTGACTCGGCAGAGCGGTAGTCGGGAATATGGTTCCGGTCATCAGCCAGGAAAGCGACCCGATCAGCCAAACTACTGACGAACCTTTTTGCAACGCGAGTTGCAGACCGGCGGCAATGAGGCCGACCGCGATCACGATCGCCACCGAACAGAAAACTACGAGAACCGCGGCAAGAACATTAACGTGCGGCGTAGATCTGGCGAGCAGCAGGCCGGCGACGATGTAAACCGCGAATTGCACAGCATTCTGCAGCAGCGATGACATGGCGCTGAGCACGACCAGCAGCGGCGCAGGCGTGGCGGTGGTCAGCAGGACTTCGAGCGTGCCGCTGTGTTGCGCGTCCTGAACCACGGCGACGAAGGAATTAATGCTCATGATCAGGAAGGTGTAGAACCCGGTACCCACCACGAGAAATGGAAAGTATGCGATGCCTTCGGGGCGGAAGGTCGGGCCGATGGCTCGCGCCAGATAGTAAAAAGCTGCCAGCTCGGCGAAAGCTCCTGCAATGGTGATCAGGAAGGCACGGCGGTAGCGGATTGCCGTCAGCAGATCGCGCCGGGCAATCACCGCAGCTTTGTCTATGATTCCCGCGGCGCTCACCTCGCGCTCCCCGCGGCGGCGGCCTCGACGCGTTCAGTAGATCGAAAATATAGAGAGCGGATGTCGCGGACTTCCCGCGTGGCGACGTGCTGAAAGGCGACTAGCGCGCCATGATCGAGAACAGCGATACTGTCGCCCAGCGCGACGGCTTCTTCCAGGCTGTGAGTGGCAAGCACGATGCTGCGGCCGTGGCGGCGCAAATCTGAGATCGTTTCGCAAAAGCTTGCCGCGGAGCGAGGATCGAGACTGCGCGTAGGTTCGTCAAGCAGAAGCACTGCGGGATCCTTCAACAGCGCGCGGGCGATTGCCAGGCGTTGGTACATTCCGGCTGAGAATTTCATGACCAGAGTATCGGCGGCATCAAGCAGGCCGGTGCGAGCCAGCATTTCGTCAATTCGATGCGGGCGAAATCGGCGCGGGACGTCGTCGAGCGCAGCGAAAAAATCCAGGTTCTCACGCGCGGTCAGACGAGCCACGAAAGACCGCTCGGCTGCGATGGCAAATCCTACTTGTGCGCGGACGGCTCGCGCCTGTGTGCGGGTGTCGGCACCGGCAACGATCACTCGGCCGGAATCTGGCAGCAACATGGTACTGATCAGCTTGAGAGTAGTGGTCTTGCCGCTGCCGTTCGGTCCGAGGAGGACGAGCACCTTGCCTGCGGGAACGGTCAGGCTGAAGTCCCGCAAAGCGTGCGTCTCGCCGCGCCGTTCGTGTCCAAACCAGTCGAACAGGGCGGGGCGGTGACGGAAAACTTTGTTGACGGATTCGAAGGTGACGCCGTCCATGGAGTAAAGGTGCGGCGGAGACGCAGCTACGTCTCGACGACGCGTACAGCAATGACATTGTAGGTTCGATTTCTTTGCTTGTTCGCGTGAGGAACCTAGCTCGCCATCTGAAAAATTGCGCGTCCGGCTGAGAATCGAGACGTTATGGCAGCGGTGGCGAATGCGATAGCGAGGCCGTCGGAATCGAGTCCGGCGCGCCAGTTCGAGCTGTTGCTGGCCTGCTGCTCGAATGCCTATGCGAACGCGAGTCCAGAAATGTTCGCTGGGTTTGAGGGAGAAAGTTTTGCTGAACTCGCAATTCGGCACGGTGTTTTGCCACGTGTGTATGAGCGCGTGGCGAGCATTGGGATTCCGGGCAAGCTGCGCGACACACTGCGCTGCCGGTTTGAAACCCACACTCGGCGTGCTTTGTGTCTCACTTCCGAACTGGTTCGCATCATCGATCACCTGTATGCGCGCGATATTTCAGTCCTGCCGTACAAGGGGCCGGTGCTGGCGCAGATGCTTTACGGCAATATCGCGGCGAGGCAGTTTGGAGACCTCGATCTGCTGGTTCGATCGAGCGACGTAGGCCGAGTGAAAACGGCGCTGCAGGAGCTCGGGTTTACGCCAACTCTACAGCTGAGCGCGCGTGGGGAGCGTGCGTATGTGCGGTCAGGATACGAATATGTATTCGATCGCGGACGCGAACGGAATCTAGTCGAGCTTCATTGGCGCGTAGCGCCCCGGTTCTACGCAGTGGATTTCGACATAGATGGTTTATTTGAGCGCAGCGTGTCAGTGGAACTGGCGGGACGCTCGATTGCGACCTTGTGTCCTGAAGACTTATTGCTGGTGTTGTGTGTGCATGCGGCGAAGCATGCGTGGACAAATCTATCGTGGCTGTGCGACGTGGGAGCGCTTGCGGATAAGGTCGATTGGGCAGTGGTAAGCGAGCGGGCAAGGCAGCTGGCGATTGAGCGGGTTGTCGCGATCACTTTTCTGCTGGCGAACACATTGTTGGGTGCGGAAATTTCGGTAATTTCATGTGATGATCACGCGGCCTCAATAACAAACGAATTGGCGGTCGTTATGAGAGAAGGGCGCGAGCTCGATGTCGAATCACGCGATTATTTCCGTCTGATGACGCAGGTTCGCGAGCGGTGGCGAGACCGGTTACGCTTTGTGTTGCGACTCGCGGTAACGCCAACTGTTACGGAATGGCGTTCAGTGCGGCTGCCGGAAAAATTATTCCCCTTATATACCCTGGTGCGAGTGGCGCGGGTAGCTGCCAGACTCCGTTCGGGCCCGAGTCGCCAGTGAGTTGTCGTTGTGAACCGTGGGTGCGATTTACACACGCTCGTTGCCGGCGGGGAGCCGGCCCTACGCGCGCTGTTACTTCCTGGCATTCATTTTCGCGCGGCGGAGGCCGGCATCGAGGCCGCGCTCGATACTGCGGCGATAGCCAGAGGCGTCCATCGCGGACATCACCGTAGCGGCGATTCCGCCCGGAGTTGCGGCTTCGTGAAGAAGACGGTCGAGGCTGGTGTCTCCGTCACGCCAGGCGCTCACGCCATCGGAAAGAGCATGTGCCGCGGCGGTCAACGCGGTTTTGCGATCAAGGCCGAGTTTCTGAGCCGCTTCGGCGAGCGCCTTGAGCGCATGATATCCGTGACTCGAAGAGTAGGCGACGGTGAACGCGTCGAATCTAGTCTCGGGAATTTCGATCACCGAGCCGACACGCGCGAAGAATTTCTTTATCTGCTCGCGAGTCGCGCGCGTCGTGCCGCGATCGAAGGTGACCGCCGTAAGACCGCGTCCGCTGCGGCATACCGGACTGGGCATAGCACGAGACCATTGAACCTTCGGCCCAAGTCTCTGACGCAAGTTGCGCAGGGGAACTCCTGCGGCGAGACTCACCGCAATCAGGGGTCGATCTAATTTCCCGATGTTCCGCAGCAATTCCCTGACTGAGTCCGGCCGGACCGCGACGATCAGCAGCTGTGCTTTTCCTACGGCGCGGGCGAGATCCGGCTCAGGAGTAATTCCGTACTGCCGCTGAAGAGCGCGCATTTTAATTGCGTGGCGGTCATGAACGATGATCGGATCACGATATTTCGCGAGCCGCAAGCCGGAGATCAGTGCGGCTGTGATGCGTCCGCCGCCGATAAAAACCGTCGTGCTCACGCCACGTCCTTGCAGGCCTGGTCGGCTGCAGCGATCAGAGCGTCAACGTCGCTCTCAGTGTGTGCGGTCGAGATGATCCAGTGCAGGCCGTTGGACGGGGTCATGTAAATGCCGCGATCGAGCAGCCGGCAGACAAAGCGGGAATAACGCTGAGTGTCTACATAGGCGCAGTAGTCGCGGTAGTCGTGGACGGCCTCCCGGTCTGTAAAGTAGATCTGAAACATCGGCCCGAACCCCTGGACGATAGCTTTGACGCCGTGACGGCGGAAGACATCGCGTAGTCCCGCGATCGCGTTGTTGCCGACGCCGTGCAGCTTCGCGTACGCGCTCGGTTCGGAAAGCAAATCGAGATTGGCGGTAACAACTTTCATGGTCAGGCGATGTCCGTTGAAGGTGCCGTAGTGCAGCACCATGTGCTCGGACCAGCGCATCTGGTCGAGAATGCCACGCGGTCCGGCAACAGCGCCGATCGGAAATCCGGCGCCGAGGGCTTTGCCGAAGGTGCTAATGTCCGGGCGAATGCCGTAGTACTGCTGGCATCCGCCGGGAGCGTAGCGAAAGCCGGTGACAACTTCGTCAAGGATAAAGAGCGCTCCGCAGTCCGTGGTGAGTTCGCGAATGCGTTGCAGGTAGCCGTCGCGCGGGAGAATGCAGCCCATGTTGGCCATGATCGGCTCGGTGATCACAGCAGCCAGTTCCTGGCCGTGCTGCCGGATGACGCGCTCGAGCGCGGAGACGTCGTTCCAGGGCGCAATGATGACATCGTCGAAAGTCGCTTGCGGAATGCCCTCAGAGTCGGGGATGCGCGCAGGATTGTCACCCGGCCCAAGCTGGTCTGGCGGATGGCTGTGGGCGTTGAGAAGAAACGGATCGTACCAGCCGTGATAGTGCCCTTCGAACTTCAGAAACTTCGTTCGCCGGGTGTAGGCGCGAGCGAGGCGCAAGGCGAGCATGGTGGCCTCGCTGCCGGTATTGGCGAAGCGAACGACTTCCGCGGAGGGCACCATGCGGCGGACACGCTCCCCGGCTTCGATCTCGGCGGAAGTTGCCGAGGCAAAGTGCGAGCCTTCGGCCGCCGCCTGCGAAACGGTCTCAACAATTGTGGGATGGGCGTGTCCCTGGATGAGCGCGCCGAACGACATCATGAAGTCGAGGTATTCGTTGCCGTCTGCATCCCACACGTGAGAGCCGCGGCCTTTCTCAAGGTAGATCGGACCGTCCGAGTAAACGGCAGCACCGCGCGACGGCGAGTTGACGCCTTCGACCAGCGATCGCTGGGCGCGGGAGTAAAGCTGTCGCGAGAGTGGCCGGGATTTCATAAGAGACTCACCGCCGAGTGCGCCGACATCGCCGAGAAAACCTCAATAACGAAGAACATTACGCCAGATTTTAACCGCAAAGTTCGCAAAGGACGGCCGCGAACATCGCGAAGAAACTTAGCGCCGAGTGCGCCGAGAGAAGCTTATCTTTTCGTTTATTTGGCGCTCTCGGCGTGCTTGGCGGTGAGTTCCCGCAATCAATCCGCAGTTCCGCCGCCGTCGACCACTAATGCGGCACCCGTCATGAACGACGAGTCGTCGGAAGCCAGGAACAGCACAGCTTTCGCGATTTCGTCTGCTGTGCCTACTCTGCCCATCGGGCGGTTCGCGGCTCCGGCAGCATAGTCCTCCCACTTCATCCCGCGAAAGCGTGCGTCTTCGGGAAGCATCGGTGTATCCACATCGCCGGGGCAGATGCAGTTCACGCGGATCCCCTGGCGTCCATGATCGACCGCCATGGCCTTGGTCAAGAGCACCACGCCGCCTTTCGAAGCGCAGTAGGCGACCGCGGCG
>Ga0070741_10004281_pt1 | contig 33512 bp, 30 predicted proteins | sample Coa_R1_4_FD_66440 | JGI IMG/M metagenome (GOLD analysis project Ga0070741, IMG submission 66440) | Surface soil microbial communities from Centralia Pennsylvania, which are recovering from an underground coalmine fire - Coalmine... | ecosystem: Environmental > Terrestrial > Soil > Unclassified ... | reverse complement strand
AGGAAATCGCCGGACGTAGTCGGAGACATTTGGCCGTCGTCGTTGAGGCGGAGCTTGGGCGCCAACCAGCCGACATTCCGGGCAGAAGTATTCTCCGCTTTGCGCGGTTTGCAGTTGGCCGCCACAGTTGGGGCAGTTGGGCAAAGTTACGAGTCCTTGAGGCAATAGCGTTACATGGAGCAATCAGCAGTCAGCGCTCAGCTAAAGCCACAATCGTAAAGGATGAGGCACCTAGCGATACCTCGCGAACTACAACCGCTGCGAGGTGCCGGCCAGAATTAAATGACTTCCCCACCAACTGCTGCTCCCGATGCTCGCTGCTGAGTGCTGACTGCTGAGTGCTGAGTGCCACTTCTCCCCCCGCATCATAGACGATGCACTCGCCAACTCTCGGCTGACCTCTTAGAATCGACTCATCTCAACCCCGAGGACATTCCGTGCCCCAGACTGAAGCTCTCGAAGTGCCTGCCACTGCGACGCAATCGGATGTGAAGCCTGTTCACCGCGCCATCTTAAGTGTGACTGATAAAAGTGGAATCACCGAGTTCGCGCGCGGGCTGGAGAAACTCGGAGTGGAACTGGTTTCTACCGGCGGCACGGCGAAGTTGCTGCGCGACTCCGGCATTCGGGTGAAGGACATCTCTGAGCTCACCGGCTTCCCAGAGATGCTCGATGGTCGCGTTAAAACGCTTCACCCAAAAGTTCACGGCGGCATTCTGCATATCCGCGAGAATGCGGCTCATCGGCAAGCCGTCACAGATCATGACATTCCGGCCATCGATATGGTCGTGGTGAACCTGTACGCGTTTGAGAAGACAGCGGCAAAGCCCGGAGTCACCTTTGAGGAGATCGTTGAGAACATCGACATCGGCGGTCCTTCCATGCTGCGCTCCGCGGCAAAGAACTTTCAGGATGTGGCAGTAGTGACGTCGCCTTCAGAATATTCAGAGATTCTCGAAGAGCTGAAGAATTCCGGTGGGCTGTCGCTGGAAACAAAATGGAAGCTCGCTAAGAAAGCTTTCTCGACCACCGCAGCCTACGATTCGGCAATCAGCTCCGCGCTGGAGACTATTTCTACTCCTGGGGAACTCCCTCAGCGTGGCGAGAAGTTCCCCTCCCGCCTGCGGCTCTCGTTCTCGAAACTGGCTGATCTTCGTTACGGCGAGAACCCGCACCAGAAAGCTGCAGTGTATTCCGACAGTTCTGGGCTTGGGATCGCCAATGCGCGTCAGTTCCAGGGGAAAGAGCTCTCATATAACAATCTCGTCGATCTCGATGCCGCATGGGAGCTTTGCCGAGAATTTGACAAACCGATGTGCGCCATCATCAAGCACACGAATCCCTGCGGAGCGGCCACCGGATCCGACATTGTTACTGCCTACAAGCGCGCCCTCGAAGCTGATCCGGTGTCGGCCTTCGGTGGGGTGATTGGGATCAATCGCGAAATCGACGAGGCCGCCGCCGAGGAAATTGCAAAACTCTTCGTCGAAGCCATTGCCGCTCCAGGGTACTCGGCCGGAGCGCTCTCCCGATTCACGGCGAAGAAGAATCTTCGTCTGCTTCAGGTTCGTCCCGCCGAGCAATCCACGGTTCTCAAGCAGGTCTCAGGCGGAGCCCTCCTGCAGGATGCTGATGTTCATCAGCTCTCGGACTCCGATCTGAAAGTCGTGAGCAAGCGTCAGCCTACAGAAGAAGAAAATTCCGCTCTCCTGTTCGCCTGGAAAATCTGCAAGCACGTCAAATCGAATGCCATCGTCTACGCCCGCAATGGGCAGACGATCAGCGTCGGCGCCGGACAGATGAGCCGCGTGGATTCCTGCAAATTCGGCGCTGCCAAAGCCGTTTTGCCGCTGAAGGGGACAGTCGCCGCCTCCGACGCCTTTTTCCCCTTCCCGGATGGCGTGGAGGAGATCGCCCGAGCCGGGGCAACCGCGGTGATCCAGCCAGGAGGCTCAGTTAGGGACGGTGAGGTGATCGAGGCCGCCGACCGGCTGGGACTGGCGATGGTATTCACCGGGGTACGGCACTTCCGTCACTAAAGCTTGCGTCTTAAAAGCCTGCTCAGGCGTACAATTTAGGAAGGGTAAGTCTGTCCATCATATGGGCGTCGCGAGGCTGCAGCTCTGCATCGAAATACTCAAGCTGCGGATTCGGCGGTCGCGCATCCAATACTTCGGGAGTTGAAGCTTCTCTTCTTAATCGATCCACATGACCAGTCTCGGTGTACGCCTGTCTTCTCTAGTTGTTATTAGCTCTTTGTTTGGCTTCGCTCAAGCTCCCACGAATCAGAATCCCGGAGTCACGCCGCCCGCCAAAGCGCCTGCGGCACAAACCCCGCAGAATGCGCCGACCAATCAGAAACAGGCGCCGGACACGGTTGCGCCTCCGGCGAAAAAAGGTCAGCAGCCTCAGCCTTCTGCCAGCAAGCCCGCGACCGACAGCACGCCGCCCGCAGAGCGCGATCGCGCCCAGGCCTACTATCACTACGCGCTCGCGCACATGTACGAAGAGATGGTTTCCGTTTACGGCCACTCAGAGTACGCGAGCAAAGCCATTGACGAATACAAGCTGGCGCTGCAGAACGATCCTGGCTCGGAAGAACTGAACGCCGGCCTCGCCGAACTGTATTTCAAAACGGGACACATCCGCGATGCCGTGACCGAATCGCAGGAGATTATTAAGCGCGATCCCAACAATCTCGACGCACGCAAGCTTCTGGGACGAATCTATCTGCGCTCGCTCGGCGATATTCAAGGCGGAGCGCAGTCGTCCGATATTCTGAAGCTGGCCATCGAGCAGTTCAGCGAGATCACGCGGATCGAACCCGACAACATCGACGATCATCTGCTGCTCGGCCGCCTTTACATCATCGACAAGGACTACCTCAAAGCTGAAGGCGAGTTCAAAGCGGCGCGCAAAATTCAGCCTGACTCGGAAGAAGCTGTTATTAATCTTGCTTATCTCTACAACGAAGAGGGAGATAACAAGAAGGCCGTCGATATCCTGCAGTCTCTTCCCGATGCCGCGCGCAGCGGGAAGCTCTACGCCGTGCTCGGCTACACCTACGAGCAGCAGAAGGACTACAAGCAGGCGATCAGCTCTTATAAACACGCGCTCGACATCGACAAAGACAATCTCGATGCGCAGCGCGGACTGGCCAGCAGCTTGTTCGGCGATAACCAGATCGACGCCGCGCTGGAGCAGTACAAGCAGGTCGCCGACGCTGATCCCCAGGACGCTCAGGCTTATCTGAAGATGAGCGAAATCTATCGTCGCGAGGGCAAGTACACCGACGCGATGGCGACGCTCAAGAAGGCCGACTCGCTGGTGCAGGACTCGCTCGAAGTTCCGTACAACGAAGCGCTGATCGACGAAGCTCAGGGCAAATACGACGAAGCCATCCAGATACTGCAGGATCTGATCGATAAGAATCAGAAGCCGGCTGCGACCTACAGCAGCAGCGAGCGCAACAATCGCTCGGTGTTCCTCGAGCGTTTGGGCTCCATTTACCGCGAGACCGGACGGGATCAGCAGGCGATTGAAACGTTCCGCAAGATGCTGGAATTAGGCGATGACAGCGCCAAGCGCGGCTATGGCCAGATCATCGACACCTATCGTGACGACAAGCAGTTCAATCAGGCCGTGGCCACTGCTCAGGAAGCCGTCAAGGCTATGCCGAAAGAGACTGACATGCGCCTGGTGCTCGCTGGTCAACTTGCCGATAACGGCAAGGTCGACGAAGGCATTGCGATGGCCAAGGAACAGCTCAAAGGCGGCGCGGATGACCGCGATATCTATCTCGCGATCTCGCAGATTTACGCTCGCCTGCGCCGCTGGCCAGACGCAGAACAAGCCCTTGATAAAGCCAGCGCCCTCTCGAACAAGCCCGAGGACAAGAAAGCCGACAACTTCCTCCGCGGCTCGTATCTGGAGCGGCAGAAGAAATACGAGCTGGCCGAAGAGATGTTCCGCAAAGTTTTGGCCAACGACCCACGCGACGCCGGAGCTCTGAACTACCTTGGCTACATGCTCGCCGATCGTGGCGTGCGCCTGGAAGAAGCGCTCCAACTCATCAAGCGGGCCGTGCAGGAAGAGCCCCAGAACTACGCCTATCTAGACTCGCTCGGTTGGGCATACTTCAAGCTCGGCAACTATGAGATGGCAGAAGAGAATCTGCGCAAGGCGATGGACCGCAACAGCAAGGATCCCACCGTGCACGACCACATGGGTGAGGTCTATGCCAAGACTGGACGCCTGAAGCTCGCGGCCGCTCAGTGGGAGCGCGCGCTCGAAGAGTGGAACCGTTCGCTTCCTGGGGACGTCGAAACCAACGATGTAGCCCGCGTTCAGAAACAGCTTGAAAGCACCAAGGTCAAGCTGGCCAAACAGCAGGGCGACGACAAAGAATAACGCCTTCCATCCTGTCATTCCGAACGGATGCTCGCTCGTGGTTTGCGTGAGCAGAAGTGAGGAATCCCTACAATCTTCTATCAGCGTCGATTGCAGGTAGGGTAGGGATTCCTCAGGCCAAAATCAGGCCTTCGGAATGACAACCAGAACCTCACGTCGCCGCTGCGAACTGCTCTTTCCAATTCTGAAATGGCTCGCGTGTGGATTTCCGGAAGCTCTCGATCAACTCGCGAACTCTGCTGCGACGCGAAATAAGCTGCTCTATCAGGCGCTCCATATCCGTCAGGCTTGAGCCGTACCATTCCGGCGGCACGGATTCCGCCAGCTCCCACAGCACCCGCGCATCGAAGTTTTCTATGCGCGAGAGCCAGGGCTCGAACGACTCCCATCCACTTACTCCGGCATAGACCTCATTTCGCGGATAGACGCCACGGAGCGGCGAGTCAGGAAAATCCCAGTCGCCGGCGTTGAAGCAGTAGCCCTGATCGATGAACGTCGCCGTGTATTTCTTGTCGCGAGTCTTCTTCCAGAACACTGCCTGTCGGCCATTGGTGTTGCAGGTCCATTTATCCAGGGCGAGCATGCCGGCGAAGTCGTTGAGGTTGCGCACGCGATCCAGCACGGCAGCCGGTAAATAGTCGAAGACGGTGCCTTCGAGCGGCTCGATAACAAAGCGGATCGCCAGCGCGAGGCCGTGTTGGCAAGGCACGCTCGACGAGCCTGTGCGAATGCGCAGTTCCGGAGTGTTCTCGACGAGCCACGAGCTCACTTCGATCAATTCCGTAACGGGAACGGGCAGCCCGAGGCGCTCGGCGATACGCGTCGCCAGCAGCTCATTTGCGAGCACGCGAACGTGTTGAGGATTGTTCTGAAACTTGACGATGTAGTAGCGCCCATCGTCGGCGTACATCAGATGGCTCTGCGCGCCTCCACGCATGGGGCGCAAATGCTGTTTGGCCCGGATCACAGTAAGGGAAGGATGATAACTGATAGCCGAAAATTCAAAAGAGCTTTATCGTTCCGCAGGTTCGGCGGCGTAGCCCTTCATGAACTCTTCGACGCTGCGAACGTAAATATCCGCAAAGTCCACCACCGGGCGACGTTTCTGGATTAGCTTTTTGGCATCGGAAAGTTCCCATCCCATCGCGCGCATAATGGCCAGCGTCATCATCGGCGCACGATGCACGCCGGCAGCGCAGTGGATGAAGACTTTGCCCCTGGGGTCTTCCAAGGCTTCGAGGGCGAACTCGACACCGCGCTGAAAAAGCTCAGGAGGCTTGAGTTGAAAATCGTCATCGGTCGGGTTCCAGAGGACGCGGATGCCGTAGGGCACGCCGAGGTGGCGATCGTCGAACTCAATCTGCATGTTGATGATGTGGGTTACGCCCTGGTCCACCACTTCGATCATTTTCACTTCGTTCCAGATGCCCCCACCAACCGCGATGCGGTCGGTGACCCACGTCATGTCCATACTCTTTCAGCTTACAACATGGGGTGAAGGGTTTAGCCGCGCACTGCTTTATCGGCAAGCATGACGGGGATGTCGTCCACAATCGGATAGACCAGGCTGCAGCTCTCACAGCGCAACCCGTTCTGATCGGGCGTAAGCTTCACCGGCTGTTTACATGCCGGACAAACGAGAATATCGAGGAGTTCCTGGGGAATAGCCATGGAGGAAGTCTAACTCCGGCTACTTTTTCGTCCAGCTCTTGCCGGCATCGAGGGTGGTCCAGCTTCCGCCAGGAGTGATTACAGTGAGCGCATTTGTGCCGGCGAGACTCAGCGCGTTAATAGGCGACTGCCATGGGCCCTCTATTTGGGCCCAGGATTCACCGGCATCGGAGCTGTGAAAGAGCACTGGACGCTGCTGCCACTGTTTCGCCGACAAGTCCGGCTGCGCGCCAGCCGCCCACACTTCAATGCCCTGGGCTGCGACTGCCCGAATCGACACTCCCGGCGCCGGCTCGATCGAAGTGAACCGACCATCGCCCGACTCGCGCTGCAGCTTGCCATTTGACGAGATCGTCCAGTGAGCGATAGGCGCAAAGCCGTGAATCGCGCCTTTGCGAACCGAGCCGCCGATTGCAGAGGGTGCGACAGCTTTCATCTCCGCCACTGAAGCAGGCCGCTGCTGCAAACTGGGGCCATTGTAGGTTGACCGCTCCACCTTCGCCGCCTGACCTGCTGTCTCGAGTTGCACGTTTGATCTTGCCTCAAGCAGTGGCTGCGGAGAGGCGGAAGGAGCGGCAGCGCCTCCAACCACAGCACCCTCTGCCGCGATGTCAGAGATTGTCTTCGTATCTACGCTTGCAGGCGGAGGAGGTGGGGGCGGCGCCACCGCATTAGAAGCCATGAACCCATCGACCACGCCTGGCCGCGCGAGCGTCGTTGGTCTGGAACCGGCAACCAAGCTGCCGAGAACGCCGCGCTGTGCCTTCTTTAATTGTGGTTCTGCCTTGGGCGCTGATGCAGCGGCCATGACGCGGGCCGGAGAATTGGCTGTACTGGGTTTTGCAGCTCTCGTGTCGGCTTTCGCGTCGGTCTGGGCACCGTCAGAATTTTGTTCGATTTCAGCCTGCGCGGCCGGAGGAACGGATTTTTCCTGTAATTGAGAAGAAAAAGTCGCAGCGGTGAAAGTCGGTCGGTTCTCGTGCTCGTAGGAGAGCACGCCCACGCCGATTGCGACCGCCAATGCGGCTGCTGCACCGGCCCACCTCAATGGAGTTGGGAATCTGAAGCCGCGGCTGCGCGACGGCAGCGCCACAGAACTCAGTTCTTCGGCGGGCTCGGCGAGCGAGACAGTCTGTCGACATGCCGGGCAAACCGCCAGGTGCGATAAAACCTTCTGCCTCTCTGAGGCGCGCAATCCCTGCTCAGCGAACGCAACCAGCGCATCCGCCGACGGGTGCTCGGTCTCGACGGCGACCTGCTGGGCCGCGAGCCGCTGCTTCATGATGTTGCTCACACGATCCAAACTGCCTCAATTCTGTCGTTGACGGTTGAACGCCGGAATCCCCGCTTCTTGCGCCGCGATCAGCAACTCACGAACTATTTTCTGCCGGAGGCTGCAGACGTGAGCGGACGTCCAGCGCGAAATCGCGAACGTCAGCCTCAAGCGCCTCTTCCGCTTGCCGACGGCTCATGCCACGCCGTTCCAGCTCTTTGCGAATACGTTTGCGGATATCCTTGAGCAGCTTCTCCAACTTGCGGCTAATCGTCGATTCGTGGACGCCAAGCATGCGTCCGATTTCGGCCAGCCGCCGACCGTCGAGAAAATATGAGGAAAGCAGAAAGCGCTCTTCAGGCTCGAGCTCGGCCAATATCTGATCTGTAGCTTGCGCCAGTCGAGCATCTACCGGCGAGGGCTGCTCCGCGACCGGCGCCGCATATTGGGTTCCATGTTCCTCTTCTTCTTCCTCGATGCTGACCAGCCTCTTCCCTGCCCGGATCTGATTTACATAGCTTTGCGACAGCACCATGCGGAGCCACCCGGCCAGCGAACCGCGCCCGGAATACAGCGCGAGCTTTGATCTGCGGTCTTCAGGAGCGCCAAGCCCATACAGTTCTGCATACAGCGAATCGGCTAGTTCGCGGCCAACTGACTCGCTGCGCGTGATGCCGCGCGCCGATTGATAGATCGATTCGCGATAGCGAGTGAGAAACACGTCCCATGCGTGCTGATTGCCGGCTGCGCATCCGTGCGCCAGCGCCAGCTCATCGAGCTTGAGTCCTGATAGGAAGCTGGAGATTTGTTGGGCATTAGCCCCGCCCATCTCGTCGGTCCGGCTGACGACGCGCTGAAGAATCTCGGTGAACTGTTGCTGCGACAGCGAATATGCCGAAGCGCCGCTGCGTTCATAAAGCTCAGTCGCCTGGTGAGTGTCGATTCTCACCCCGGCAACTGATGTCGAACGGCTGCTGCTTTGGGCCACGGGCATATAGGACGAGACTTGCCGCTGAGGCGGATGGTAGCAAATTTTCCTGCAAGGCGTAGGCGAAGGAGCGTTCTTCTCTCAAATCGCGAGGACCCTCCCCCAAATGGCCTCGCAATTGGGAAGCGAACATTCGAGGTGCGAAAGCACGAGAAATAGGCCCGCAAGTCTGCACCGTGACCTTTCTTCTCAACCTTCGTGACCTTCGTGTTCCGGAGGTGAAGCATGTCTCGGTCCCTGCTGTCCCGATTTGGAATTTTCGTCCTGTGTCTGGCGTGCGCGTCGTTGGTATGGGGAGGCAATCCTAGCCCCAGCTACAAAGTCCTGAACCCGATCACGCACGGCAATCTGGCCATCTTTCCCGTTGTTAGCTCCAACGAGCACGACACCAGTGAGTTCATCACGCTCGATGAAGGCATTCGCTCCGGCGAGGTCGTGATCACCGAAGCCGGACGCGTCGGCGGACTGATTCGCGGCCCGCATCATCACATTCCGGTTTCGGGCCCGCAGGTGAACAATCTAGTTCTGATCAACAACTCGAAGCATCCGCTCATTTTGCTTGCCGGTGAAATCGTCACCGGCGGCAAGCAGGATCGAGTTGTTGGCAAAGATCGCGTGATTCCCGCTGAGAGCGACCCTGTCGATCTTGGCGTCTTCTGCGTAGAACCAGGACGCTGGACGGAAAGCTCGGCCCAGTTCTCCAGCATGAAATCGCAGATGGCGCAGCCAAGTGTGCGTGGCAAAGCGATGGTCGCGCAGAACCAGCAGCAGGTGTGGGACTCAGTGGGAGCTGCGAACGGCGCAATTCAGGGAGCGCTCGCAGGCGTGGTTAGCGGCGGGCCCGTGCCATCCTCGTACGCGAAGACCTTCGAAAGCAAGAATGTTCAGAAAGTGATTGCCGAGCAAGCCGCTCCGGTCGAGCAGTCGTACAGCTCGCTGATGAAGCAACTCCGGGACCAGCATGCAGTAGGCGTGGTGGTCGCCGTCGGCGGACAACTCATCTGGGCAGACCTTTTTGCCAGCACCAGCCTGCTTGAAAAATACTGGCCTAAATTGGTCCGCTCGTACGCGGCTGAGGCAATCACCTCTGGGGCGACCGCCAAGCCGGTGAGCGTTGCCGAAGCGCAGCAGTTCCTCACTCGGACCGAAGGCACGCGCGAGATGATTGAAAGCGAGCCCGGAGTCTATCGGCAGTCCGAGACCATTGCCTCAAATTTCAAGCTGTTTACGCTCGCCTCTCTGCTGCCCGGCACCGGCTTCGATTTGCACATCAGCAAGATCGCCGATGCGAACGCAACCGTTCCCGAAATAGGAAAAATGAGGCCAGTGGGAGCCTGGAGCGAAGTGCGGTAGAGGGAACCGGGACAGGTTACAGGGGACAGGTTACAGGGGACAGGAAAAAACAATCCTTTTCGCTAAAGTGCATAGATCAGGAACAATATTCCGACGCTGTGAAATTTTGTCCCGCAACAGCCCTGTTCCCTGTCCCCTGTAACCTGTTCCCTGCTTTTCTGAAACCGAGCAGCCTCTGCTTACGTAGAGTAAATATGCGGGTCTAACGAAAGTGGGACCAAAGAGGTAACCGGGCGAGACAACCTTGGTGATACGACTCTCGATACTTACTTTCGTGACCGCGTAAAGAGGAATCTGCAACAAATGGCGACCCAGGTGAGTCTAATGTTGCAGGAAGCAAGTAGGGTCGGAGGTGACCTGAAAATGACAGTGGAAAAGTTCTCACTCGCCGAGTTGTCCGCACTGCGGAACGAGCTCATGCAGAACGGACTCGATCCGTGGCAGGCGGCAGAGCTGTTCCATGTATTTCTGTCAGGCCGTGGCTATGGAGTGTCGTCGGATGCGGCTATCACTGCGGCTACGCGCGTCGAGGAAGCAGGCTGCTCGATCGACGTGCTGCAGCACGAGCTCGAAAGTCTTGCGATGGTGATGTAGTCGGGGGGAAACAGGATTGTTCCGTCCGCCGGCGGTGAGGCTTACGGACAGGACATGCAAGGATGAGCCGGGCGAACCTGCCCGGCTCTTTGCTTTTTGCACAATTTCCCGTCGCTGGGAAACTATGTGACGCTGCTTCCGGTGGTCGCATCGGCCACAGTGCTCATGCCGCGGCTTACCACTTTGGGCTTCTCCCAGCCTGCCAGCAGTTGACGCAGCACGAATTGCAGAATTCCGCCGTGCTGGTAGTAGAGAATCTCCTGCGGCGTATCGATGCGTACCGTTGCCTCGAACTTCACGGCGGTGCCGTCGGCGCGCTTCGCCGTGACATTCACATGCCGCCCTGACGCGAACTTCGAATCGAGCATCTCGCGCAACCCGGCGATCTCATAAGTCTCTTCACTGGTCAGGCCGAGCGTTTCCGGATCTTCCTCGGGCAGAAACTGTAGCGGAAGAATTCCCATTCCAACCAAATTGGAACGGTGAATGCGCTCATAGCTCTGCGCGATGACCGCATAGACGCCGAGCAGCTTCGGGCCTTTCGCTGCCCAGTCGCGAGACGAGCCCGAACCGTACTCTTTGCCTGCGACGATGATCAGCGGCACGCGATCCGCCTGATACTTCATCGAGGCCTCGTAAATCGACATCACTTCGTTCGTCGGCAGATAACGCGTGACGCCACCCTCAGTTCCAGGCGCGAGTTTATTGCGCAGGCGGACGTTGGCGAACGTTCCGCGGACCATCACTTCGTGATTGCCACGCCGCGAGCCATAGGAGTTGAAGTCGTGCGGCTTGACTCCGCGCTCAATCAGATACCTCCCGGCCGGGCTGTTCTGCTTGATCGATCCCGCGGGAGAAATGTGGTCAGTCGTCACGCTATCACCAAGCCAGGCGAGCACGCGCGCGCCGCGAATGTCCTGTACCGGAGCGGGATTCACGGGCATGTCGTCGAAGTAGGGGGCTCGCTTGATGTAAGTGGAATCTTTTTCCCACGCGTACGTCTCCCCTTTTGGAACGCGCAGCTTCTTCCAGTGCTCGTCGCCGTCGGCGATGTGCTCGTAGTTGTCGCGAAACATGCTCGAGTCGATGGCTTTGCTCACAACTTCATCGACTTCCTTCTGCGTGGGCCAGATTTCGCGTAGGTAAACCGGCTTGCCTTGACGATCTTTGCCGAGCGGCTCGGTGAGCAGATCGTGATCGATGCGCCCAGCGAGAGCATAGGCAACAACCAGCGGCGGCGACATCAGATAGTTGGCGCGAACTTCAGAATTGATGCGGCCTTCGAAGTTCCGATTCCCGGAAAGGACCGACGCGACCACGAGCTGATGATCGTCGATGGCCTTCGAGACATCGGCTGGCAGTGGGCCGGAGTTGCCGATACAGGTGGTGCATCCGTAACCGGCGATGCTGAAGCGGAGCTTGTCGAGAAACTCCATCAGGCCGGCCTTCTTGTAGTACTCAGTCACGACTCGCGATCCAGGAGCGACGGAGGTCTTCACCCATGGTGGCGGACAAATTCCGCGCTCGACGGCTTTCTTGGCGAGCAGTCCGGCGGCAATCATGACCGAAGGATTTGAGGTGTTCGTGCAGCTCGTGATTGCCGCGATCACGACTGATCCGTGATCGAGATACTTGCTCACATCCACCTTGTACGTCGCCGAGACGGCCTCAGCAACGTCGGGCTTATTGCCTTCAGCTCCAGCGGCGGTCGGATTTCCGCCTTCACCCTCCCACCGCATCACCTGGCGCGCCGCAGCTTTGGCCGCAGCCGGACCGAGAAGCGTCGGCAGCGCGTGCTTGAAATTCTCGGCTGTTTGCGAGAGCGGAACGCGATCCTGCGGCCGACGCGGGCCGGCAACGCTCGGCTCGACACTCGCGAGATCCAATTCGACCACTTCGGAGTAGGTCGCGTGCGGAGACTCCTTCGTGTGAAAGAGTCCCTGCTCCTTGCAATAGGAATCGACCAGCGCGATCTGCTCATCGCTCCGGCCAGTCATGCGCAGATAGCGCAATGTTTCGGTATCCACGGGGAAGATGCCGCAGGTCGCACCGTACTCGGGGGCCATGTTGGCGATGGTCGCGCGGTCGGCAAGCGGAAGGTCGGAGAGTCCTTCGCCGAAGAACTCGACGAATTTGCCGACTACGCCGGTCTTGCGCAGCATCTCGGTCACGGTGAGCACGAGATCGGTAGCCGTCGATCCCTCTATGAGCTTGCCTGTTAGCTTGAATCCGACAACCTGCGGCAGCAGCATCGATACAGGCTGGCCGAGCATGGCAGCCTCGGCTTCGATGCCGCCTACACCCCAGCCGAGCACGCCAAGTCCATTGACCATCGTCGTATGCGAGTCCGTGCCGACCAGCGTGTCCGGATACGCCTGCCACTCGCCGTCAACCTTCTGTGGAAAGATAACGCGCGCGAGGTACTCGAGATTGATCTGGTGCACGATTCCCATATCGGGAGGAACGACCGAAAAATTGTTGAACGCAGATTGTCCCCAGCGCAGGAACGCGTAGCGCTCGCGATTGCGCTCAAACTCGAGGATCGCGTTCGCATGGAAGGCGTTGGGCGTGCCGAACTCATCGACTTGAACGGAATGGTCGATGACAAGCTCCGCCGGTTGCAGCGGATTGATCGCATTCGGATCGCCGCCGAGGCGCTTCATGGCATCACGCATCGCGGCAAGATCGACGATGGCAGGAACGCCGGTGAAGTCCTGCATCAACACACGCGCGGGAGTAAACGAAATTTCGCGCGATGGAGCGGCCGCGGCCTGCCATTGCGCGAGAAAGCTGATGTCGTCTTTGCTGACCGATTTTCCATTCTCCGTGCGCAGCAGATTTTCCAGCAGAATTCGCAGCGAATAGGGCAAGTGCTGGGTGGAGATTCCTTGCTTATCGAGAGCGTCAAGACGATAGATCTGATACTGCCGATTGCCTACGCGCAGCGTCGCGCGTGCTCCAAATGAGTTCATAACATCATTGTAGTGCGAGCGAATGAAATACGCTTCCGTGGGAGCACTCGAAACGTTTGTGTATCCTGATGTGCCGCACGCGAGAGGAGCAGTGAAACATGTCTCAAAAGTTTCAGCCCGGCGATGGTCCGTTCCATTTCAAGACAAGGCTCGTAGGCGTAGACAACATGGAGAGTGCAGCGATGCGTCCGCCGTTCGATGTTCCTACCGTTTTCGGCACGAAAGCACGCGTGCCGGTACGCGGAACCATCAACGGCGCGACCTTTCGCAGCTCGTTGTGCAACATGGGCGACGGATACTTCATGGTCGTGAACAAAGAACTGCGCGCCGCAGCGAAGTGCAAGGCCGGAGATACCGTCGAGGTCATGCTTGAACGTGATCGCGAAGAGCGCATCATCGAAACTCCGGAAGAAATTAAGAAGGCTCTGAGCGTGAATAAGGCTGCGCAGGCAACGTGGGAATCGCTCTCATTCACTCACAAAAAGGAATGGGTTCGCGCCATTACGGAAGCAAAGAAAGAAGAAACACGCCGCGCGCGGATCGAGAAACTGGTTGGGGCGATGAAGGCGGGCAAGAGAGTGGGATTTTAAGTATCTGGAGCTTGCGTGAAAGTTCGGGATATCATCAGGATGCTTGAGCAGGACGGCTGGGAATTGAAGAGAACCAAGGGAAGTCACAGGCAATATAAACATCCACTCAAGACCGGACGAGTGACTCTGCCCGGACATCCCAATGACGATTTGCCACCGGGAACATTGAACAGCGTGCTGAAGCAAGCAGGATTGAAACGATGAAATATGTAGTCGTGTTCGAGAAGTCAGCTACGGGTTGGGGAGCATATGTACCCGATCTACCAGGCGTGATTACTACCGGCAAAACTAAGCAGGAAACGCAGCAGCTCATCCGTGAAGCGATTGCGTTTCACCTCGAAGGCCTGCGCGAAGATAACCTTCCAATTCCGGAACCCAGTGCAAGTGCGGAAGTCGTGACTGTGTAAACGGAAACCGCTCGCAGGCGGGACCTTGCACCGATTCGCTTAATACCGAAACTCTCTATGGCATTTGAAAATATCCGCCTCGAAACTCGTGACCGGATTGCTTACATCACGATCGACCGTCCCAAGGTTCTCAACGCGCTGAACATGGCGACGATGGGCGAACTGCGCAGCGCTTTTACGCAGCTCAAAGAAGATCGTGACGTGCGCGTTGTGATTCTAACCGGCGCGGGCGAGAAGTCGTTTGTCGCCGGAGCCGACATCGGCGAGCTGCAGAAGAACAATCCAGTCGAAGCCAAGGAATACACGCATCGCGGACAGGCAGTGCTCGATCTCATCGAGAACCTGGGAAAGCCCGTGATCGCCTGCCTCAACGGCTTCGCGCTGGGTGGCGGCTGCGAGATTGCGATGGCCTGCACTATGCGTCTCGCGAGCGAGAATGCCAAATTGGGACAACCCGAGGTGAAGCTCGGCATTATTCCCGGATACGGCGGCACGCAACGCCTCCCGCGTCTCGTCGGCAAAGGGATCGCGATGCAACTTCTTCTTACCGGCGAGATGATCAGCGCGCAGGAGGCTCACCGCATTGGTTTGGTGAACGAGGTCGTTCCCGCCGCGCAGCTCATTTCTCGCGCTGAGGCAATCGCACAGGCGATCATCAAGAACGCTCCTCTGGCTATTCAGTACTGTCTTGAAGCAGTAAATCACGGGATGGAGATGACGCAGCAGGAAGGGCTGTATCTCGAAGCCACGCTGTTTGCAGTTTGCTGCGCGACCGAAGACAAGAAAGAAGGCACAACGGCGTTCCTGGAAAAGCGAGCTGCGAATTTTGCCGGGAAGTAGTCGCTCGTTTTTTTGTCATTCCGAGCGCCTGGCGCGAGGAATCCCTATCGACTTCCACTCGGTCGTACTTGAGCTCATCGCGTAAATAGCGATTCCTCTCTCCCGCTCACGCAAACTGCGCGTGAGCGTCCGCTCGGAATGACAAAGCAGAAGCCCTTGGCAGCCCTGGCCTCCGCCGTGGTACGATTTCCACTTCTGCTCTCAGGGCCTGAGCCCGTCTGCTGCTATCCCCCTTTGCGGCAACCGGTGATGTCCTATGGTTCACCTCGCCAGATCGCGTCTGGTCGTGCTTTCGCGATTGGTGTGTGAGCAACAAGATTCTCGCAGTTCCAGGAGAGAGCGCCCGGGCAGAGTAGCGGCGCGTCCGGTACAACGGACGCGATCCTCCGCAGCCAATCTTCTCTCCTCGCAGTCGCTCCTACGCTCGCCAAAAGTTCCAAATCAGAACACAATTCAGCCCCGCATCGAAAGGAGTTCCTCGTGAAGACCTACGAAAGCGCAAACTTGCGCAACGTGGCCGTGGTCGGCCACTCGCATTCCGGAAAAACCTCGCTTATTTCCGCTCTGCTCTATACCGCCGGATCCACGCCGCGGCTGGGGCGCGTCGACGACGGCAGCGCTACCACTTCATGGGACGAGGAAGAGATCGCGCGGCAGATGTCGATCAGTGCCACACCCGCATACTGCGAGTGGGAAAAGTGCAAGATCAACCTGATCGACACGCCGGGATTCAACATGTTCCTTCACGAGGCGAAAGCGGCGTTGGTTCCAGCAGAGGCTGCGCTTGTCGTGGTCGACGGCGTGAGCGGAGTCGAGGCGATGACGGCGCGAGTTTGGGACTATGCGGCGGAGATGGAGATGCCGCGCATCATCGTAGTCAATCGCATGGACCGCGATCGCGCAGACAAAGAGCGGGCGCTTGAATCGCTAAGAAATGCTTTTGGACGACAAGTCGTGCCTGTGTTTCTGCCGATCGGGAGCGAGCGCAATCTCACCGGGGTCGTCGATCTGGTCACGATGAAGTCGTACACGTATTCACTCGGCGGAAACGGAAAAGGCAAAGAAGGTCCGATCCCAGCCGAACTGGCAGAAGAAGCCAAGGCTGCGCATGAAGCCCTGGTGGAACTCGTCGCCGAAGGCAAAGACGAACTGATGGAGGAGTTTTTCGAAAAGGGAACGATTCCGGAAGATCACCTGATCGGCGCGCTGCATGAAGCTATCCGCGAAGATCGCATCTTCCCAGTGCTCTTTGCTTCGGGATTGGGAAACATCGGCAGCGATCACATTCTTGATTTCCTCGCAACCTACGCGCCCACGGCAGCAGAGCGTCCCGCGGTCAGGCTCGCGGCGACAGCGAGCGCAGCAGCGGCGTCCGGCAACGGACATGGGGGAAGCAGTAACGGCGCTTCTTCTGGCGAGACTCTCACCGTCAGCGACTCAGGCCCGCTCGCGCTTTACGTCTTTAAGACGATCTCCGATCCATTTGCCGGGCACATTTCGTTCTTCAAAGTTTTTTCGGGCGTAGTGAAGAACGACGCGACGGTGCAGAACTTCACCAGGAACGTCTCGGAAAAGTTCTCACATCTCTCGATCATGCAGGGAAAAACCGCAGTCGGAGTAACCGAACTCCATGCCGGCGATATCGGTGCAGTCGCGAAGCTGAAAGGCACCCTCACAGGCGACAGTCTGGGCGACAAAGCGCATCCGGTCCAATTTTCTTCGATTATTTTTCCCGAACCGGCGATCACGTTTGCGATTGAGCCTAAGACTCGAGCCGACGAAGACAAACTCTCCAACGGCCTGCACAAGCTGATGGAAGAGGACCAGATGGTGCGCTTCTTCCGCGATGAGCAAACCAAAGAGTTCCTCATCGCCGGCACCGGACAGCAGCACATCGAGGTAATCGTCTCCAAGCTCAAGAAGCGCTATCACACGGAAGTCGTGCTGAAGGCGCCGAAGGTTCCATATCGGGAAACGATTCGCGGCCGAGCCGACGCCCATGGGCGCCACAAAAAGCAAAGCGGCGGCCACGGCCAGTTCGGCGACTGCAAGATCAAAATGGAGCCACTGCCGCGCGGTGCGGGCTTCGAATTCGTGAACGACATCTTCGGAGGCGCGATTCCCAAGAACTTCATTCCCGCGGTGGAGAAAGGGATCATCGAAACCGCCGCGCGGGGATTCCTCGCCGGATACCCGGTCGTTGATTTCAGAGTCACCCTCTACGATGGCTCGTACCACGACGTCGATTCCAACGAACTTTCGTTCAAAATGGCCGGCCGCCTGGCCTTCCGTCAGGGCATGGAACAGGCCAAGCCCACGCTGCTGGAACCCATCATGCATGTCGAAATCTCCATCCCCGACGAGTTCGCAGGCAGCATCATGGGCGACCTCAACTCCCGCCGCGGTCGCATTCAGGGCATGGACAACAAAGGCGGTACAACGGTTGTGAAGGCCGAAGTGCCCATGGCCGAGATGCTGACGTACGGCGTCGATCTCACCTCGATGACGCAAGGCCGCGGCAGCTTCTCGATGGAGATGGCGCATTACGACGTCGTGCCGGCGGCGCTGCAGGAAAAGATCGTCGCGGCTGCAAAGGCCGAGCGTGGCGAACTTGTGGAAGTAGAAGAGTAGGTTACAGGGGACAGGTTACAGGGAACAGGGAAACACAATGATCGAAGGAGACGGACGACACTCTGGAGCAACAGAAGTCAGTAGGAACTCCAGGTGGAAGATCCAATCGCATCGCGATTTATTGGTGTGGCAAAAAGCGATGGACCTGACGGTTCTTGTCTACCGTATGACGCAGCGGTTTCCGAACACAGAGACCTACAGATTGGTTTCGCAGATGACGAGGAGCGCCGCATCTGTTCCTGCGAACATTGCTGAGGGGCACGCACGCGGAACCAAGCGAGACTATTCGCACTTGCTCTCAATTGCTAAGGGCTCGTTGATGGAAACGGAAACCTACGTGATGCTTTCCGAACGACTGAACTATGTTGAGCAACCGGATGTCCGGGCCGTCCTCGCGCTGATCACAGAAATCAGCAAGATGATTACGGCGATCAGAGGCAAATTAACGGAAAAACTTTGACGTACGGTGTTTTGCCCTGTCCCCTGTTCCCTGTCCCCTGTAACCTATCTTTTCGGCGGCTTTGGAATCGACTTCGGTCTTGCCGCTCGTCCTGAAGTCTTTGGAACAGCTGATTTCGGTGGCCTTGGATGCGCCGCTTTCGCGACAACTCGCTTGGCCATCTTCGGCGTTTCGGCACGCTTCCGTGGTTTAGGCAACTGCAGCGTCGGCAAGATGAGCGGGGGCGCAATTAGCGGCATTGGCGCGGGGATTTCGTCACGTAGCGAACTCGACGGACCTGCCGGACGAACCGGCATGACCGGAGCCGGTGGACTCGCGATCGTCTGCAAAGGCGGAGGCTCGACCAACGACTGCGGGACTTCCGGCTTTCGCTCTTTGCTAACGAGTGGCTCAGGGGAACTTGTGTTAGAGCCAGTGGGTTTCAGCACCAGGTCGGCAAGATGCAGGTAGTAGCTGTAAGGAGGGTCGGTAAGCCCTCGACGGCCGCCTTCGCCCTTGATCTTGCGTTCCAAATCGGGAGCGATCCACAAGCCTCGTGATCGTACCTTGTGAGCTCGGGCAGGAGCTTTCTTTTTCGCAGTCATGATGCTGGAGCAGGTGCTCCAACCACAATACTAGATTTCAGTCCTACCGGACGGCTTGGCGGAAGTTGCCTTCGATCGCATCTACAAAAGCAGAACAGCCGGAGCTTTGTCTCCGGCTGCTTTCCGTTCAGGATCGATCTGCTCACATCTTCTGCTGGACTGTGGGCGTTCCGCGTCCGCGGCCACTTGCGAGTTGGGCGATCAGAGAGATGATCCAGATTGCGAAGAACAGCCAAATCCAAGCGCCGATTGCATATACACCTACGAGCCCCAGAATCCACAACACAAAGAAAATTACCGCCAATGTCCACAGCATTTTGTTCTTACCTCCTTGCCCTAATAAGTAAGAAACGGTGCAAGACCTTGTCGTTGTCCCTCAGTGCACACGAGCGGTTGCAGGTGCAATAACGAAACAGCGCGGTTTATGCATCCCCGACTGGAGGCAGGTTCTTTACCCTGGCAGTAAGGGATCTTTCTGCCGCAATCGCCAGCCGATCGAGGCAGGCTTGTGTTTCTTTCCAGCCCTGTTCTCCCAGCTGCTCGCGCAGCCTCTCCTGAGCACGGTACCAATACGGGAGAGCAGCCTCGAGCTGCTGCTGACCGAGCGGTGTTGCCGAGTACAGGTGTTCGCGACGATCTGTTCCGGAATGAAGCTCGATCCAGCCGGCCCGGCGCATGGTCGCCAATCGCCTGGTGAGTGTCTCGACGGCGATGGAAAGGTCTTTCGAGAGTTGCCACTGAGCGATCTGTCCTGCCTCAGAGATCGCGCGTAGCAGCACGAACTGGGTTGCCTTCATGCCCAGCGGGGCGAGAACTACGTCATAAAGCTGAGTAACGCTGCGGGCTGCGCGCCTGGTGAGCGAACAGGCGCAATCTGCATCGAGCGCGCCACATCGCGCCGCAGCAGTTTCCACATGCGCTGATTTAGTCCCGCCATTGCTGGGGCGGGGCTCTAAATTATTTTGTCCATTGAAGAAGGAACCTGACATAAATATTGAATTCCCCCAGTACTTCTATCTTACTGCGAATGTATCGCACGAGAGCCGCACAATTCGCGTCCACAACATCAACGCAGGCGACAAAAGTTCGGCGTGAATCTGGGAGGATGATTCACGCCGGACCGGAGGCGAACAGCCCCGGAGAGTTGAGGAACAGCCTTCATTTGCTGTGATGCAATGGCTCTGTTAATCGAAACCCGCGCCATTGTTGCCATACAAAGATGCGGTTCCGATTAATTCAACCGCAGACGATCTCGGCGACGTCGATCATGTCGCGCGCAAAAAATGATCTCTTCCACCATCTCCGTGTATGACCTGCCGGATTTTTTCGCAGCCATAAAGAATTCAGAGTTGCTGGAAAGCCACGGGTTCGGATTCGCTTCGATTACGAATATCTCGCCTTTATCCGTCAGGCGCATGTCAATGCGGCCGTAATCTCGAAGCTGCAGCGTGTGATATGCATCGAGCGCGATCTTCTGCAGGCGCTCGGTGGTCTCGTCGTCGAGATCTTCGGCGGGCGCCGACTTGGTGACTTTGTATGCTTCCGTTTCCTTCTCCCATTTCACTTCCGTGCCCGCGACTTTGGCCATGCCTTCAGGCAGTTTGGACAAATCTAATTCGATCAATGGCAGAGCTTCGGGTCGCTCATTTCCCAAAACGGCAGCGTAGATTTCGCGGCCTTCGATGTACTCCTCGATCAGCGCGGGAGAGTCGAACTCGTCCTGGATGTAATGAATGCGCTCCATCAAGTGTTTCACCGAAGACACAACCGAATGCTGGTCGATGCCGATCGAGCCGTCTTCGGACGTGGGCTTCACAATGAGCGGAAAGTTGATGTCCTCTGCGTGATCGAGGCGCCCGCGATAACACGTGGCGAAATACGGTGAGTTGACCGCGTGGAACTTAAAAAGTTTTTTGGCGAGCGACTTGTCCTGCGCAAGGTAGAGACCTTGTGGACCCGCTCCGGTGTAGATGCGTCCAAGCAAATCAAGATGGGCGGCAACATGCATTTCCTTGGTGTCATCGCCGGCATAGGACTCAGTCAGGTTAAAGAAGAGATCGGCATCGCTCTTCGACAGCACCGAGAGCGTCTTGTCAGTCCCATCAAGAGGCTGATAGCTCGGCTCGTGCCCGAGTTTCTCTAAGGCTTCGAATATCTCCTCGCGGTCATGCTTCTCGCGGCGACGCTTGCGCTTTTTGGACTTTCGCTTCGGCTCAGGAGGTGTTTCGGTTTCCTCGTCCCCCCAGGAATCATAGAGAATCGTGATTTTCAGTTTTTCTGCCATTGTCTACGAGGTTACAGGTGACAGGGAACAGGTTACAGGGGACAGGGATCGTCCTCGAAGCCTCATCCTCCCTCAGCGAGTTCGTCCTGATTGCCACGCAGAACGAGATCGCAATGCAACCCTATTTTCGCCATGAAGTGCTGTAGGTCTCCAACATTCGGTCTAGGTCGAAGTTCCAGCTTCCATGTTCCCCACAGCGTTTTCCTTTTGTTTTTCTTTCTTCTTTTCCCCTGTTCCCTCTAACCTGTCCTCTGTAACCTTCTTTCTACCGGTTCCCTGTACCCTGTCCCCCGTAACCTTCTTGTTTTCCCCTGTTCCCTGTAACCTGTTCCCTGTAACCTTCTTTCCACCTTCAGGCACAAATTTACCCCTGGTTACATAATTCATGGCCAGTGCCGTCGCGTACACCGTGATCTCGGTGAGATATTCTTTTTCGCGCGACGCCTCAGCCTTAAGTTGCAACTCGGCTACGCGATTCTCGATTGACTCAACTAACTTTCGCACGAGAGGACGCTGCATTCCGGTCCAGTACGTTAGCTTCTCCACCAGAGACTGACGATTCTCTTTCAATAAATCCGCAGCCAAGCGAACCCCTTTTCGCTTGCGTGGAGAGACATTAAATATGTCCTCCAAGTCGGTATCCAGCGCAAGATCGCCCGGCGACGGCTGCTCGATCAGAGCGCGCTCGTAGAATTCGGCAACCGTCGAATCCATTTCCTCGACAGTAATGTCGGTGGCTCCCGTCGGACGCACTGGATCGACATCTCCCAACTGCCGCGCCATGCGATCGACGTAGCGCAGCTTCTGCATCGCCGGCCATTGCTTGTAACGCTCGCGCCATCGCGAACGCGGCGTAAGCCAGACTGCAAATGTTTCTGCGAAATCCTCATCGGGATGCTTTTGCGCGTACCAGCCTTCCATATGGCGGACGAAATCGCGAGAAAACGGCACCGGCCGATATAGATCGCGATACGGCCGTCGAAATGGGCCGAACAATTCCTTCCACTCAGGATTCTTATACAGCGCGTAGGCGTAATTGATGGCATGACCGGCCTCGTGACGCAGATACATCATGATCTGGCGCGAATCTTCGAGATCGTTCATCTCTTTTTCCAGCCGCGCCAATTTCGGATCGGCGAGATAAAAGGGTATTCCGATCACGGGCTCGCCCGAAGGACATCCCCATTCATCGGTGAGATAGCAAAGCGGGCGGAACTTCTTCAGGCCTTTAGCTTCCAGCTCACGATAAAGCTGCTGCACAAAGCGCTCGAGTGGAGAGCCTTCGAGCTTGAGTCCCAGCTCCCGGATGGGCTTGCCCAGTATCTCCTGAATTTCCGGCGGCGCTTTTTCAAAAGCAGGCACAGTGGTCTGGTGTGGAGGGTAGCACGGCACTCCCAGGCCGCGCCTTTCGGTGGACCTTCAGGCCTGTAAACACTCTATTCTGGCCGTGTGCAGGCGAATTCCCCTATGGGAACCCTGTCCTTAGCTACATGTCCCTGGTGCACGGCAGGGTGTCCATCTCTAGAGACTCGAATCTGCGACGGAGTTCGGTTATAAGTCATTGGAAGGAATTGTTCATGAACAAGCCTGGGTTCACCGGAATCGTACTGTTGATCTCTTCTTTCACCCTCGTGTCCTGCGGCGGAGGATCGAGCGGCTCAGGCGGAGGCTTTGGTTCAGGCGGGGGCGGAGGCTCGTCCACCGGAACGCCTGTGTACGTGAGCAACAGCAGCGGCTCATCAGTCTCCTTTTATCTGCTCAATGGAACATCAGGAGCCTTGCAGCCCAGTACCGGATCTCCTGCTGTCACCGGCGGTTCCTCTCCCGATTCACTTGCGCTGGATCCCGCGAAAAAGTTTCTGCTGGTTTCGAACATCTCGTCAGCGAATATTTCCGTGTTCAGCGTGAACAGCACCACGGCAGCGTTAACCCCGGTTAGCGGCTCTCCATTCGCGGCAGGAGGCAGCGCCGCAAAACTGTTTGTGCATCCTCAGGGAAAATTCGTATATGGGCTGAGCTCAACTCCGGCGGAGATTCTCGCCTACTCGTTCGATTCCACGACGGGAGCTCTTGCTCCGCTCACTGGCTTCCCACTGTCATTGAGCACATCGGGGCAAAGCGGGCTCGCGATCTCGCCGAACGGCCAGTTCTTGTACACCTCGAATCCCAACACCAACCTCATCACTGGTTTTTCGATTGGTACGACCGGGGCTCTCACGCAGCTTGCGCCGACCACATCGCCGAGCAAAGGATCGCCTGTATTCCTGACTTTTGACAGCAGCGGCTCGTTTCTTTTTGCGGTGAATGCCGGAGGAACCCTGGGAGGCCTAAGCGTCTCCAAGTTCAGCATCTCGGCAAGCGGCGCGCTGACCGAGGTTACAGGCTCGCCGACCGCAGTAGGCACGGCGCCAGTAGCGGCGGTTTTCTTACAAGGATTCCTCTATGTTTTGAATCAGACCTCGGGCACGATTTCCGCCTTTGCGTTTACGACTTCCACCGGGCAGCTCACTGAGCTTAAAGGTTCGCCGTTTACGGTCGGCACACGGCCGGTATCGCTCACGACAGCTGCCTTGGGAAAATTCCTCATCGCCACTACTACCGGCAGCAGCGGAAGCGGCACCATTGCGGTGTTCTCAATTGCGGCAGACGGGACGCTTACTCCCGTCACGGGATCGCCATTTACTCCGGACACAGCGGCGCCTAATCAGGTACTGGCGTTCTAAGGCAGCCAAGCCCCAAACCCGTTAGGAGCATGGGACCGCCACAACAATGCGCTCCTGTGAGCTCCGTTCTGTGCTACCTTGTCGCGACATGCAGAGCGGCGAAGGTACCAAGCCCACTCCCCAATTCGAGACTGCGGAATTCCAGACTGAGCCCGGAGCCGACAGTTGCTCGGTTTGCCATCAGCAGATTGCCGGAACTTATTACCGGATCAACAGCCGGATGAGTTGCGCGGCTTGCGCAGAGCGGCTGAAAGCCTCGGTTCCGAAAGACAGCCATGCAGCATTCGTCAGGGCAGTTACATACGGCGCCGGAGCAGCGGTCGCCGGGCTCGCGCTGTACGCTCTCGTGGGGATCGCTACCGGGCTGGTGATTGGCTACGTTTCCCTCGCCGTCGGCTGGATGGTTGGCAAAGCCATGATGAAAGGCTCCGGCGGACTGGGGGGACGCCGTTACCAGCTCACCGCGATTCTCTTTACGTATGCCGCTGTCTCGATTGCAGCCGTTCCCATCGGCATCGGCGAATACGTCAAATCAAAGAAGGCTCAGACTCCACAGAGTTCCCGACGCGCACAGACAACGGATGACGGTCAGGCTGGGAACGCGGCCGCCAATGCGGAGGTTCCAGGAGAAGAAACTCAGCCTGCCCCTCCCCATCGAAGCATCGGTTCCATGCTCGGCTATCTTGCCCTGCTCGGACTCGCATCACCATTCATGGATTTCTGGTCAGATCCATTCCATGGATTCATCGGTTTCGTCATTCTGCTTGTTGGCCTGCGGATCGCGTGGCAACTTACGCGCGGTCATCCTCCTCTGGTCATCGATGGTCCGTTCTAAATTGGAATTAAGACCTGTATCCTCTAACCGTGGCCAGCGTTACTCCTGAACTGATTCGTAAGTGTCCGCGGTGCCGCCATGAAGTGGCTCCAGGAGCGCTGGTGTGCGAAAGCTGCAGTGCGCTGGTTCACAGCGAACAACTTTCGCAGATTTCACGTGCCGCCACCGTGCTGGAAGAGCAGCATGAGCTTTTGCAGGCTCGTGACCTCTGGCTGTCGGCGCTTCCTCTGCTGCCTGCGACTGCGAACCAGTCGGAGTGGATTCGCGATCACGCGCAAAAGCTGGAGCAGGATGCCGCCCGCGTTCCGGGGCCAAAACGGGAAAATCAATGGGTACGAAGGCTTGGGCCTGCAGGTCCGATCGCGGTCGTTCTAGCGAAGGGTAAAACCCTCCTGGCTCTATTCAAATTGAACTTTCTTCTCAGCCTCGCCGGCTTCATCGCCGTCTATTGGGGTATATGGGGCGCGAAGTTCGGAATCGGGTTCGCTGTTCTCATCCTGATTCACGAAATGGGTCATTTCATCGACATCAAACGTCGCGGTCTGCCGGCGGAAATGCCTGTATTTCTACCAGGTCTGGGAGCATACGTGCGCTGGCGCGCGCTGGGCGTTTCGGAAGAGACGCGTGCGGCCATTTCCCTGGCCGGACCTTTGGCTGGCTTTCTCTCCGCAGCCGCTTGCCTCGTGGTCTTTTCGAGAACGTCCGACCCATTTTGGGCCGCACTGGCGCGTGCTGGAGCGTGGCTGAATGTGATGAACCTGATTCCAGTATGGTCGCTCGACGGCGGACAAGCCGCGTCTGCGCTGAGCAAGATCGAACGTTTGATCCTGCTCACTTCGTGCCTGGCGCTGTGGCTCGTCTTTCGCGAGAACGTCTTTTTCCTTGTAGCCCTCGGAGCAGCTTGGAGATTATTCACTAAAGACTTGCCGGATCATTCAAGTCCGCGGATTACGACGTACTTCATCGTCGTCCTTATGTTTCTCGGCTTCGTCATGTACATGTGTCCCGGCAATGGCTTCGGAAGATAGCCAGCGACCCAACGCATTCGATACAGGCAAGACATCAATTTTCGCCCGATCAGCCGAGCAGAAGAGAGCGCGAATTCGCTTGACTTTCGCTTCAATTTGTTGTAGCAAAGAAGTGAGGGCTGAATGAGCGTCAGCAGAACGGTTGCGAAAGATGGTTTCACCTGGGTGCTGTTTTGTCGCTCGGCTGCAAGGTTTGCGTTCCTTCGGAGAGCAAGGGATTTCATGGGATTTGATGAGATTCCATGAGATCGAAAGACGGGATATCTCATCTGCGTGGCATGAGATATCTGATGAGATCGGATGGGATTTGATGAGATTCGATGAGATCAAAGCCCTGAGGCCGTAACCGAGTCTCACGCTGCTGGCTGCTTCGATTCACTTCGTTTGCTACGACTGAAAAACTCGATGGACCCGCTTTCCGATTGCGCACAGAACCTCGTACGGAATCGTGTCCAGCCTTCGAGCCATGTTCCACACGGTGAGCTGTTGCTCGCCCTGTTTGCCGATTAGGAAGACTTCATCGCCGATCTCGCATCCGGGGATCTCTGTTACGTCGATCGTGGTTACGTCCATCGAAACCTTTCCCAGAATGGGCGATAACTGGCCGCGAACGAGCACTTGGCCGCGATTCGAGAGTCCGCGATTGAGCCCGTCACCGTAACCCACGGCAAGGGTCGCAATCTTGGCCGGCGCGGAAGTTATATGAGCGCAGTTGTAACCGATGCCTTGCCCCGCCCCTACCTCGCGGATATCAATGATGCGTGTCTTCCACGAGAGCACAGGCCGCAGCGGAAGTTCAGCAATTGGGGAACTCGCGCCTGCGGCGGTGACAAAGGGCAAAGAGTAGCCATACAAGGCAATGCCCGGACGAACCAATGCAGTTTGCGTGTTCCCATTTTGAACCAAGCTGCGCCAGCTCTTTCCATGAGCAACGATGGCCGCACTGTTGGCAAGATGCAGGCAGGCAGGTCGCAATCCTGCAGTCGCGAGCTGCTCGAGCGCATGTTGATAACACGCGATCTGATCTTCCACGTCGGCGGCATCGACTACTTCTGCCGAAGCCAGATGCGAGTGCAGACCTTCAATACAAACTGCTTTGGCTGGTCTGGCAGCTTCGAGCAACAGGGCCAGCCGGTGCGGTTGCACGCCCTGGCGGGACATTCCGGTGTCCACCTCAATGTGTACCGGAATGGAACTCTTGCCGTGCTTCTCCGCTGCGGAATTCAGCTCCGCAATCTGCTCTGGGCTCCAGACAGCAGGAGTGAGATTGTGCTCGACCGCAACTTCAGCTTCGCCTCGCCAAATGCCGCTCATCAGTAGAATGCGTGCGGCAATTCCGGCTCGGCGCAGCTCGATGCCTTCCTCAGCGCACGTGACTCCGAACCATTTGGCGCCCGCCGCTTCCAGGGCTCGCGCGCACTGCGGAGCACCATGGCCATAGGCATCGCACTTCACGACCGCACAAACCCTTGCGTGTTCAGCTACGTAGTCACGAATGAGGGAAAAATTATGAACGAGATTGGGTAACGAGACTTCCACCCACGTGGGGCGCGTCGGCATGGGTTCAGTCTAGCAAGAGGGCCGCTGGCACTCGGCACTCGGCACTCGGCACTCGGCATTCGGCATTCGGCACTCGGCACTCGCCATTCGGCACTCGGCTCGTCAGAAAAAAGGTCGCACCCATTCCGGATACTCTGCTCACGGCTCGGGAGACTGCACCCGTTTTGTCGCGTGTCCACTTGATCCGTGACATCCGTCTGACACCGCTCATGTTTTGGTGTGTTGGTTTTTGCTTTGGCCGAATGCCGAATGCCGAGTGCCGAATGCGTTAGTCGCCCTCCAGCTTCTTCAAACGCCGACTCTCGGCCAGAAGCGCCATATTGTGGCTGAGGTTTTGGAGGGTGACGATGCCGATGAGTCGCTGTTGGTCCACAACGGGAATCATGGTGAGACCACGAGTGGTAATTTTGCGAAACGCGGTAGCGAGCGACTCGCCTTTGTGGCAGACCTCGACGACACGATTCATGACCGATTGCACGTATCCGTTTCCTTCCGAGCGAATGGCGTCGACGATTCGCTGGCGCGAAACCGTGCCTACGAGATCGCCGCTGCGCACAACCGGGAAGTCATCTTGCAAAGTGTGCAGCGCTTTTTCCAGCGCGTCCTGCAGCGTGTCGGCGGGCGAGAGTACAGAGAAGTCGGTGAGCATGATTTCTTCCATGCGCACGCTGGATACGACCGATTGAAACAGCAAACTGCGATCTTCAAGATGAGCAGCCACAAACACGCAGAATCCAACCAGCATGGCCCATACATTGCCGGCGATCAGTCCCATAATGGTCAGAATCATGGAGAAGCCCTGACCGTAGCTGACCGATTTACGCGTCGCTTCTTGCCATGCATCGGGAATCTCGGGGCCCGCATTCTGTGCGAGCCACACGCGCAATATGCGTCCTGCGGCGAGAGGATATGCAGGAATGAGATTCAGCAGCCCGAGGCCGGCGATGATCCACACTGCGCTGCGCGGCAGGTTCGAGGAATGGATGTATGGAGACGTAAAGATATTGATATGCGCGACTGTGGCCACGACCGTGCCCACGATGGTTGCGAGCACGAGCGTGGCGATCGGTCCAGCCAGCGAAGTACGTGCCTCCTGCGCCACGGTCGTGTTCTTTTCCGCCGACCGGTCAGAGGTCTCGCCGAGGATCACACCACCAATCGGCAGCAATACAAGTCTCTGCAGCTTGTCGCGCTTACCCTGCCGAAACAGCGCTCTCGCGGCCTCATGCACCAAGACCGCTCCCAGGACGACGAAGAACAGAGCCACTCCTCGAGAGACAGAAATATGCGCCTGATAGGTTTGCGTTACGACCAAGGCGAACAGCAGAAAGAATGTGAGATGAAGGCGGACCTCGGTCCCGAAGAGCTTCCCAACCGGAATGGACCAGGCACGCACAAATCGAGTATGAGCCACTCCCAATTGTAGAAAATGATTTCAGGTTCTGTACATTAAGTGCGGGCTATCGGCTTTGAGCTGTCCGCGCTCCGCCAGGAACGAACTTTCAGAGATTCACTGTTCCTAGACTCGCAAGCGAAGACGAAGAAGCCTTCAGCAATCAGAAGGCGCTGTGGCCGAACGCTGAGAGCCGAGTGCCGAAAGCCGCTTTTTCCATGCGCATCATTGCCGGTCAATATCGCAGCCGTAAGCTGATCGCACCGTCAGGCACAGCGACGCGTCCGACATCTGACCGGCTGCGCGAAACTTTGTTCAACGTAATCGGTGAGACGGTTCTGGATACCGTGTGGCTGGATTTGTTTGCTGGTTCGGGAGCTGTCGGCATCGAGGCTCTGAGCCGTGGGGCACGGATGGTGTACTTCGTCGACAGCAGTACTCGCGCCGTACGTGCTATTCGGGAGAATCTGAAGAGCCTCTCGATCGACGACGGATACGAAGTCCAGGAACGGGAAGTCTTACACTCGCTGCGCGCGCTCGATACCGCGGCCGTCGAGGCGGATTTCTGCTTCCTCGATCCCCCTTATGCGCACTTCGGAGCTTATGAGCAGACGCTCGGTTTTTTATCGCAGTCGCGGTTGATTGCGCCGAAAAGTGTCGTCATCGCTGAGCATGACAAGCATTCTGATTTGCTGGAGCGATATGGGGCGCTGGAGCGGTATCGGCGATTGCAGCAGGGAGATGCAGTGTTGAGTTTCTATCGATTGAAGTGAACAAATCTGTCATTCCGAAGCGGAGCGTCAGGAATCCCTGCCGGCTTCGAGACTCTGGGCAAGCAGCATTCAGGCGGTATAGAAGTCCGTAGGGATTCCTCGCCCTAAAGCCGGGTTTCGGAATGACACGAACAAGCCGACTACATCAACAATTCGCGGGTCCGGCTCGCGATTGGGTGCTGCATCACGTCGAGCTCGGTCTTCACCATGTTGAGGCCGCAGACGCAGTCCTCGAATTTATCGGACAGCTTCGCGAACAATGGTGCTGCTGAAGCGTACTCGAAGACGTCGAATTGGGAAACGATGTAATAGCTCTCTTTGCCGGCTTTGATGAAATCGACGAGGCTCTCGAGCCGCTGCCGGCGCAAGCGATAGTGGTTGATGCTCTCAGGAAACATGCCGGCGAAGAAGAGCGTGTAATCGCCGATGTGCTTGCGCACCTCGCGCTCGCGATCGAACGAGGCAGCAGGGCCGAACACAGGATCGGACTCGAGCAGCATCTCGCCCACGTCCGAAATGGGCCCTCCAGCAGCATTGCGGATCTTGTACAGCTCTTCGGCCTGGCAGAATCCGGTGAGCATGGCCGAGATGTAGTTGGTCAAGTCGCCGTCGCGCATGCCGATGGTCGACGCGAAAGTCTGGCTCACTAAGCCGTCGAAGAACTCCTGCAACACCTTTGATCCTGTGTTCACCTGTACTCCTCCCCGTCTGCAGAGCTGCCTTGAGCAGTCTCCGCGCGACTACGGAACCTTCGCCTGAAAGAAGTATCTACAACTGAGAACACTACTTACATCGGCAGGTTTCCTGAGCGCAATAACAATTCGTACTAGTCCTAAAGTTTGTTAGCACTGTGACCAGGCGAGTGCGAATTCGGGAAGAGCCGTCGAACTGCTAGACGCGATGCGAGTTGCGCGAGGGTCTTTTGCATAGGCGTGTAAAATGGCGGGCCACCAGCCATGAAGCGGACTAATTACTCAAGTGGTACACGTTGGGAGCCGGTCATTGGTTACTCGAGAGCCGTGCGGATCGGGCCGCAGATTTGGATCTCCGGCACCACCTCGACGAATGAATCCGGCGAGCTGATTGGACTCGGGGACGCTGTAGCGCAGGCACGCCAAACCATCCTCAACATCGAACGCGCGCTGCACAAAGCCGGCGCATCGCTCAAAGACGTAGTGCGCACCCGCATGTTCGTCGTGCGCTACCAGGATGCAGAGCCTGTGACGCTCGTTCATGGCGAATTCTTCGGCGAGATTCGTCCAGCGACTTCACTGCTGGTAATTCAGTCGCTGCTCGATACGCGAATGCTGGTGGAGATTGAAGCGGAAGCCTATGTTGTAGCTAATTCGGAGGCGACTCGATGAAGACATTTCAATTCCTTGCACCGATGCTGCTGTCAGCCGCTGTTTTTGCCCAGTCGTCGGGCACGATGGGAACCCACGCAACCAACGAAACAAAGACCGTCGTCATTCGCGCCGGCACTCTGATCGATGGCACCGGCGCGCAGCCCAAGCGAAATCAGACCATCATGATTCGTGGCAATCACATCGTCAGTGTTGGTGAGAACGCAGCGACTCCTCCCGACGCGCAGGTCATCGATCTTAGTTCAGCGACGGTGCTGCCTGGTTTGCTCGACACGCACACTCACATCTTCCTCCAGGGCGAAGATCCTGCCGAGGGCGGATACGACGTGCAGTTGCTGAAGTATCCAGCCTCGTTCCGTGCAGCGCGGGCCACAGTCTCTGCTCGTCGCGCACTCGAACAAGGCTTCACCACGCTGCGCGACTTGGAAACCGAAGGCGCTGGCTATGGCGACGTTGGAATCAAAGAAGCGATCAATGCCGGCTACATTCCCGGTCCACGAATGTTCGTCGCCACGCGTGCGATTTCTACGACCGGCGGGTATCCACTCGAAGGCTATGCACCGGAAATCACCGTTCCCAAAGGCGCACAGTTAATCGATGGTCCGATCGAAGCCCGTAAAGCCGCCCGCGAGCAGCTCGACAACGGTGCCGACTGGATCAAGGTGTACATGACGCATCGTTCCTGGGTAGACGAAAAAGGCAATCTGGTCTCTCAGCCTACGCTCACGGTCGAAGAGCTGAAGGCGATCGTCGATGAGGCTCACGGCTGGCGCAAGCGCGTCGCGTGCCATTCCTATAATGGAATCGGACTCCAGCGCGCGCTCGACGGCGGCTGCGATTCCATCGAGCACGGTCTCGAAATCACCGATGCGCAGATCGCGCAGATGGTGAAGCAGGGCACATGGTACGTGCCGACGCTCGCAGTCTATTACCACGATTGGGCTCCGGAGAACACTGAGGATGGCCGGCGCGATCGCAAGCGCGCCGCCGTGCACGGCACATCATTCAATAAGGCCCTGAAAGCCGGAGTGAAGATCGCCTTCGGTACCGACATGGGAGGCATTCCCTGGACCGAGCCCATCGCGCAGGAGTTCGCGCGCGAAGTCGAGTTTGGCATGACTCCGATGCAGGCGATCCAAACCGCCACCGGACGCGCTGCGGAACTTCTCGAAATGCAAGGCAAATTGGGCGTGATTGCGCCCGGCGCCTACGCCGATGTGATTGCCGTCAATGACGACCCTCTGCACGACGTCAACGCACTGAAGAATGTCACTTTCGTGATGAAGGATGGCGAGGTCTTCAAATCCGCAGCCGCAGCGCGATGATAGAGTGAAATCGGTATCTTCACTTCAATGCCCCCATCGAGAAAACTGCGCGTAGGTGTGCTCTTCGGCGGACGCAGCGGAGAGCACGAGGTCTCATTGTTGTCGGCAGCATCGGTCCTGAATGCCATCGACAAAACCAAGTACGAAGTAGTTCCCATCGGCATCAGCAAAGAAGGCGACTGGTTGGCGAATGCCGAATCGGAAAAGCTGTTAAAGGGCGAACAGCACGCGGAAAATCCTCGTCATCTTCGTGCAGGAGATCCGCAAGCCACGCCAGGCGCGGCAGTGCTCGCACGCGGCGATTCTGTCCTGGTGCCACCGGAGCCGACGGGCGAGCGACATTCGCTGATTCCTTTCGAGAGCAATCCCGCTCCGCAGCAGCGTGCGGCGCATCAGGCGATTGATGTCGACGTCATCTTCCCCGTTCTGCACGGTACCTTCGGCGAGGACGGAACCATTCAGGGTTTGCTCGAACTCGCGGGTATTCCGTATGTCGGCGCCGGAGTACTTGGCTCGGCTGCGGGCATGGACAAAGATGTGATGAAGCGTCTATTCGCGGCGGCAGGCCTCCCCATTGTGAAACATGTGACCGCGCTGCGCAGCCAGTGGGAGCGCGAACCGAAGAAGGTGAAGAAGCAGATCGAATCCAGGCTCAAATATCCGGTGTTCGTGAAGCCGGCGAATCTGGGCTCGTCAGTTGGGATCTCCAAGGCACACGACAGCAAAGAGCTAGCGCCCGCGATGGATATGGCAGCCGGCTACGATCGCAAGATCGTGATCGAGCAGGGTGTTGGCGGAAAAAAGAAGAAGGCGCGGGAGATCGAGTGTTCTGTTTTGGGAAATGACGATCCCAAAGCCAGCATTCCCGGCGAGATCGTGCCAGTAAAAGAGTTTTACGACTATGCGGCGAAATATCTCGACGAAGGCTCGCAGTTGGTAATTCCGGCGAAGCTATCAAAATCATTGACCAAAGAAGTTCAGCAGATGGCGATCGCAGCATTCAAAGCGGTCGATTGCTCTGGCCTGGCCCGCGTCGATTTCCTACTCGATCCCATGAATGACAAGCTCTATTTGAACGAGATCAACACCATGCCTGGATTCACATCCATCAGCATGTATCCCAAGCTGTGGGCAGCCTCAGGACTGGAATATCCCAAGCTTATCGACCGGCTGATTGAGCTCGCGCTGGAACGCGCTGAGGACAAATCAAGGAACAATTACAGCCGATGAAATCCTTTGCATTCAGAGAAAGACCTGATTACTTTCGGCATGACTCCTCCGTCCATCTTCTTCTCTGCGTCCGTTTACTCCTGCAAGATGAAAGGTATGCCTCGCAAACTCCTCCAGCAGCTATTTCCGGGAATCTGCCGACACGAATTTGGATGGCCTCGCAAGAGCCCTGAAGGCGATTACTACCAGGTGTGCCTCATCTGCGGCGACGAGTATCAGTACGA
>Ga0070741_10004280_pt1 | contig 33541 bp, 31 predicted proteins | sample Coa_R1_4_FD_66440 | JGI IMG/M metagenome (GOLD analysis project Ga0070741, IMG submission 66440) | Surface soil microbial communities from Centralia Pennsylvania, which are recovering from an underground coalmine fire - Coalmine... | ecosystem: Environmental > Terrestrial > Soil > Unclassified ... | reverse complement strand
GGGGTGGGGGTCGTATGCGCCAGCGCATCGCCAACCCGCAATCACCCCCACCCGGCGCGCGTTCCGCGCGCCACCCTCCCCACAAGGGGGAGGGTGAAGAAAGTCACTGCCGCGCCAGATCCCCGAGCAGGCTCGCCGCCACACTGAGCTTCGACAGCGTCAGCCCGGAGCCGGCGATTTCGTGGATGGCCGAGCGGATGCGCTCGACTTCCGCCTGGCGCGGCTTGACCCATTCCTCGACCGCGCCGGCGCCGGCAAGTCCGTTACCTTGGCCGTTGCCGACCATGGCGGCGGTGAGCCGCCGTTCGGCGTCGCCGATCGAATCGAGCGCGCGGTCGAGCGCCAGCCGGTCGAAATAATCCGCCACCACGATGGTGCCGGCGGCGCCGGCGACGCGGTCGAGCTGGAAGAAGGCCTCGGTGGCGAAATAGGTCGCCGCCACCTCGGCGACCGGCTTGGCGGCGCGGTCGGCCACCAGCACGATGTCGGGCGCGGCCTTGAGCGCCGTCAGGCTGGACAGGCGCCGCGCCAGCGCCTCGGGCACGCCGGCCTTGGCGAGCTCGGCGGCGCGCGCCGCGCGCGCGGCGGCCGCCGGCCTGGACAGCGCGCCGTCGAGCGAGGCCTCGACCTGCGCGATGCCGTCCTTGTAGTGCGCCACGATCTTCTCCAGCCCCTGCGTCAGGTCGACATGGCGCAGGAACCAGACGATGCGGTCGAGCAGCAGATCCTGCACGCCCGCATAAAGCGCCAGCTGCGCGCCGCCGCCGAGCTTGTTGTCGAGCGCGTCGATCTCGCCGTTGAGCGCGACCATATCGTAGCTCTGGCGCACGGCGGCGAAAGCGGCGGCGATCGAGGACGCCGCCGCGCCGGTCTGGTCGGCGATGCGCACGATCAGCGTCGCGCCGCCGCGGTTGATCATCGAATTGGTGAGCTGGGTGGCGATGATCTCGCGCCGCAGGCGATGCCCATGCAGCGCCTCGGCGAAGCGCTCGGTCATCTCTTTCGGGAAATATCGGGCGAGCTCGCGGCCGAGGTAGGGGTCGTCCGGCACCGAGCTGTCGAGCAATTCGTTGTAGAGCGACAGCTTGGCATAGGCCAGCAGCACCGCGAGCTCCGGCCGCGTCAGGGCCTCGCCGCGCTTGCGCCGCTCGGCGAGCGTCATCTCGTCGGGCAGGAATTCGACGGCGCGGTCGAGCTCGCCCTTGGTCTCGAGCGTCTGCATCAGCCGCGACTGGAAGCCCAGGTCCTCCAGACCGCGCCGCTGCGCCAACGACAGCGCCAGCGTCTGCTGGTAGTTGTTGCGCAATACCAGGCGGGCCACCTCGTCGGTCATCTCGACGAGCAGCGCGTTGCGCGCCTCGAGCTTGAGCGCGCCGGTGTGCAAGAGCGGGCTCAGCGCGACCTTGATGTTGACCTCGACGTCGGAGGTGTTGACGCCGGCGGAATTGTCGATGGCGTCGGTGTTGAGGCGGATGCCGGCCATCGCCGCCTCGATGCGGCCGCGCTGCGTCATGCCGAGATTGGCGCCCTCGCCCACCACCTTGCAGCGCAGCTCGGCGCCGGTGACACGAATGGCATCGTTGGCCCTGTCACCGACCGCTTCGTCCGTCTCGCTCGACGCCCGCACATAGGTGCCGATGCCGCCGAAGAACAAAAGATCGACCTGCGCTCTCAGGATCGCCTTCATCAGCTCCTGCGGCGTGACGCTGTCGGCAACGCCGAACAGCGCCCGCGCCTCGGGCGACAACTGGATGGCCTTTGACGAGCGCGAATAAACGCCGCCGCCCTTGGAGATCAGCGCCTTGTCGTAGTCCTGCCAGCTCGAGCGCGGCAGCGCAAACAGCCGGCGGCGCTCGGCGAAGGCCCGCTGCGGATCGGGGTCGGGGTCGATGAAGATGTCGCGATGATCGAACGCCGCCAGCAGCTTGACGGTGCTCTCGCGCAGCATGCCGTTGCCGAATACGTCGCCCGACATGTCGCCGACGCCGACCGCGGTGAACGGCGTGTCGTGAATGTTGACGTCCATCTCGCGGAAGTGGCGCTTGACCGATTCCCAGGCGCCGCGGGCGGTGATGCCCATGGCCTTGTGGTCGTAGCCGGCCGAGCCGCCGGAGGCGAAGGCATCGCCGAGCCAATAGTCATGCTCGAGCGAAATGCCGTTGGCGATGTCGGAGAAAGTCGCGGTGCCCTTGTCGGCGGCGACCACGAGATAGGGATCGTCGCCATCGTGCCGCACCACATCCGGCGGCGGCACGATCTTGCCGTCGGCGCCGATATTGTCGGTGATGTCGAGCAGGCTGGAGATGAAAAGCTTGTAGGTGGCGACCCCCTCGGCCTGCACCACGTCGCGGGCCGCGCCCTTCGGCATCAGCTTCGGCACGAAGCCGCCTTTGGCGCCGACCGGCACGATGACCGCGTTCTTGACCTGCTGCGCCTTCACCAGGCCGAGCACCTCGGTGCGGAAATCCTGCGGCCGGTCCGACCAGCGGATGCCGCCGCGCGCCACCTTGCCGAAGCGCAGATGCACGCCTTCGACACGCGGCGAGTAGACGAAGATCTCGTAGAGCGGGCGCGGCAGCGGCAGATCGGTGAGCTTGCGGCTTGCGAACTTGACCGCGATGATGGCCTTGGCCTGCCCATCCTTGCCGGTCTGGAAGAAATTGGTGCGGACCGCCGCCTGCACGGCGTTGACGAACTGGCGCAGGATGCGGTCCTCGTCGAGGCTCTCGACCGCCTGCAAGGCGTCCTCGATCTTGGCGGCAAGCGCCGCCTGTTTGCCGGCGCGGTCTCCCGATTCCGTCGTTCCGGGACGGCGCGAAGCGCCGGACCCGGAATCCGGCTCTTGGCTCTGGATTCCGGCTTCGCTCGCTGCGCCGGTACCCCGGAATGACAAGAAAGGGTCGAACCGCGCGTAGAACAATTCGACGATGGTGCCGGCGATGGCGGCGTGCTTCACCAGCGTCGCCGACATGTAGTCCTGCGAATAGGGCACGCGGATCTGGCGCAGGAAGCGCGACAGCGCGCGGATCAGCGCGACGTCGCGCCAGCCGAGGCCGCCCGCCAGGGTCAGCGCGTTATAGCCGTCGTTCTCGGCCTGCCCGCGCATCACCATCAGGAAGGCGGCTTCGAGGCGCGCCTTGTCGCCGTCGAGGTCGATGGCCGCGCCGTCGGCGCGCTCGAGCAGCATGTCGTGCAGCCACAGCCGCTCGCGCTCCTTCGGCGCGATGCGATAGGTGCGCTCGTCCACCACGCGGAAGCCCATGTTCTCCAGCACCGGCACGCGCTCCGACAGCGGCAGCGGCCGCTTGAGGCTCCACACCTTGAGGCTGACCTGGCCGCGCTGCTCGATATTGCGGTGGCGGAAATCGACGCCGAGCGGGCGCTGCTCCGACAGCGTCTCGATCACCCGGATGTCGGCGGCGGCCGCCGCCGGCGGATAGAAGTCGTGGAAGCTCAGCGAAAACGCATCGCGGTAGCGCGCCAGCAGCTCATGGGCCGTCTGCGCGTCGTGGCCGAGCGCGAGCGCCTCGGCGAGCCCGTCGGTCCAGGTGCGCACGATGGCGCGCACCTCGTGCTCGAGGGTGGCGCGCGGAATTTGCGGCGCCGGCCCGCCGGAGCGTCCGATGATGAAGTGCACGCGCACCAGCGGCCCTTCCGGGAAGAACGGATAGAACGCCGAGACGCGGCCGATGAAGGCGCGCGCCAGATAGTCGCCGATACGGGCGCGGATGGCGCTGTCGTAACGCTCGCGCGGCACGAACACCAGCACCGACACGAAGCGGTCGAAACGGTCGTGGCGCGCCAGCACCCGCACGCGCGGCCGCTCGTCGAGCCGCATGATGGCGAGCACGAAGCGGTAGAGCGTGTCCTCCTCGATCTGGAACAGCTCGTCGCGCGGATAATGCTCCAGCACGTTGGCCAGCGCCTTGCCGGAGTGACTGTTGGGATCGAAGCCGGCGCGCTTCTCGACCGCCGCGATCTTGCGGCGCAGATAGGGAATGCCGTGCGCCGCGCGCGTATAGGCGGTCGAGGTGAACAGCCCGACGATGCGGAACTCGCCGGTGAGATTGCCGGCGGCGTCGAAGCGCTTGACGCCGATATAGTCGAGATAGACGCGCCGGTGGACGTGGGCGTGGATGTTGGCCTTGGCGATGATCAGCGGCCGCGGCTCCTTGAGGAAGGCCATGATCTGCGGCGTGAATTCCAGAAGCTCGTCGCCGCGCTTGAGCACCTTGAGCTCGCGGTCGCGCATGATGCCGAGCGCGCTGTCGAAATCGGGCTTGAGCGCGTGGCCGTCGAAGACGTAGTCGCGCATGCCGAGGAAGGTGAAGTGATCGGCCGTCAGCCATTGCAGGAACTGGATGGCTTCGGCGATCTCGTCGACCGGCAGCGGCGGCGGATTGGTCTTGAGATCGGCAACGATGGCGTTGACGCGCTCGAGCATCGGCCGCCAGTCCTGCACGGCAAGACGCACCTCGCCGAGCACGGCCTTGAGCGCGCCCACCAGATCGTCGCGCGCGCTTTGCTGCTCGATGGCATCGACGTGGATGTGAATGAAGCTCTCGCGCGCGCCGGCGCCGGCAGCGCCGAGGCCGACGAGCTTGCCGTCCTGCCGTTTCACCCCCAGCACCGGATGCGCCACCAGCCGCACCGCGAGCTTGCGGTCGGAAAGCTCCCCCATCACCGAGTCGACCAGGAACGGCATGTCGTCGTTGACGATCTCGATCGCCGTGATCGAGGTGTGCGAAGCCTCGAGCGTCAGCGTGTCGCAGGAAATTTTCGGCGCGCCGGGAGCCCGCTCGGCGAGGACGTCGTAGGCGCGCTCGGCGAGCGTCGCGAGATCGGCCGCGGCGTAGCGCACGACGTCCTCCGGCACCGCCTGGCCGAAGATCTGGTCGACGAAGCCCGCCGGCACGTCGCTGCGGCGTTCGGCAAGCGCGGCGGCGGCCGCCGCGATCACATCGCGGGCGGCGGCCTCGTCATCGCTGCCGGAAAGCTCAACGGCCATGGCCTCTCGCCTTTTTGGAGAATCAACCGCGGCTCAGGTTTCACTTTTCACCTTCCCGGCCGCTTGAGTCGAGAGCAACCCATGTTTGGGTGACGGGTGCGCGACAGGTCTGCATTGGGGCCACGGCGGCGCGCCTTAAGAGGCTGAAACAAAAGGCGAAAGCTCGCCGTCGCGTGGTATCGCCGCCGCTCAGAACAATGTAATCTTGGGGCTGCCGGCGGGAATGAAAAAGGGGCGCGGGACGATGTCGAAGGCGAGCAAGTTGAAGCCTGTTGCGCGGGCGGCAAACCAGGCCAAACCGGCATTGCGCGCCATCAAGGGCGGCAAGGCGCCGCCGCCAAAGCCGGCCACCGGCAAGGCCGCCGCCAAGCCGGTGCCGCTGAAGCCGGCGGCCGCGGCCGCCGACGATGCACCGGTCATCGCGCTCAACCTGCCGCAGGCCAAGCTCAGCCCGGCGATGGCGGCCTACTTCAAGAAATGCCAGGACCGGCTCGGCTTCGTGCCCAACGTGCTTTTGGCCTACGCCTTCGACATGGCCAAGCTCGAGACCTTCGTCGCCATGTACAACGACCTGATGCTCGGCGAGTCAGGTCTTTCCAAGCTCGAGCGCGAGATGATCGCGGTCGCGGTGTCGTCGCAGAACCGCTGCTACTACTGCCTGACCGCGCATGGCGCGGCGGTTCGGCAATATTCCGGCAATCCGCTGCTCGGCGAGCATCTGGTGATGAATTACCGCGTGGCGCGGCTCAACAAGCGCCAGCGCGCCATGCTCGATTTCGCGGTGAAGCTCACGGCCTCGCCGTGGAGCGTGGAAGAAGGCGATCGCGAGCGGCTGCGCCGCGCCGGCTTTTCCGACCGCGACATCTGGGACATCTCGGCGGTGGCCGGCTTCTTCAATATGTCGAACCGCGTGGCGAGCGCGACCGATATGCGGCCGAACACGGCCTATCACGGCCAGGCGCGCTGATTTAGCTGTCGTCCCAGGCGGCGACCCGGTACTCCGCAGCATCGCGAAATAGTGACAATAAGTGCTGGATCCCGAGCCTCGCTTCGCTCGCCCGGGATGACCATATATGTTTGCGGCGTGACCCGGTACAGCATCACCGCATTCGTATTTGCGCTCGTCCTCGCCGCCTTTGCGCGCGGGCAAGCGCCCGCCATTCCGCCCGCGCAAAGCGTGCGCGCCCACAACGGCATGGTGGTGGCGCAGGAAGCCCGCGCCGCGCGCATCGGCGTCGAAATCCTCGACCGCGGCGGCAACGCGGTCGACGCGGCGGTCGCCACCGGCTTTGCGCTGGCGGTGACCTATCCGCGCGCCGGCAATCTCGGCGGCGGCGGTTTCATGCTGATCCATCGCGCCAGGGACAATCGCGACACCGCGATCGACTACCGCGAGACCGCGCCGGCGGCCGCCACCCCGGCGATGTTCCTCGACGCGCAGGGCGCGCCCGATCCGGCGAAGTCGCGCGACTCGGCGCTTGCCGTCGGCGTGCCCGGCACGGTCGCGGGTCTGGCGCTGGCGCTCGCGACATACGGCTCCGGCAAGTTCACCCTCGCCGATCTGATCGCGCCGGCGATCGGGCTGGCGCGCAACGGCTTCCCGGTCGAGGACGACGTCGCCGATTCGCTGCCCGCCGTGCGCGCGCGGCTGGCGCGCTGGCCGTCGGCGGCGGCGATCTTTCTCGACGGCGGCGACGTGCTGCACGAAGGCGACCGGCTGATCCAATCCGACCTTGCCGAGACGCTGCAGGCGATCGCCAAAGACGGCCCGCGCGCTTTCTATACCGGACGCATCGCCGAACAGATCGCCGCCGCGGTGCGATCGGCCGGCGGCATCATGACCGCGGACGATCTGGCGCGTTACCAGGCGATCGAGCGCGCGCCGGTGCGCGGCAGCTATCGCGGCTACGACGTCGTTTCGATGCCGCCGCCGTCGTCCGGCGGCGTGGCGCTGATCGAGATGCTCAACATCCTGGAAGGCTTCGATCTCGCCGGGCTGCCGCGGGCCGAAGCCCTGCACGACGAGATCGAGGCCATGACGCGCGCCTACGCCGACCGCGCCGTCTACATGGGCGATCCGGACAGCGTGCAGATGCCGATCGGCAGGCTCACCTCCAAGGCCTACGCGGCGCGCCTGCGCGCCCGCATCGGCCCGCGCGCCACGCCTGCGGCCGACATCGCCGCCGGCGCGCCAGCCGGCAACGAAGGCCGGAACACCACGCACTTTTCCGTCATCGACCGCGACGGCAACGCGGTGTCGAATACCTACACCCTCAACTTCTCCTACGGCCTCGGCCTGGTCGCCAGCGGCACCGGCGTGCTGCTCAACAACGAACTCGACGACTTCACCGCCAAGCCCGGCACCGCCAACGCCTACGGTCTCCTCGGTTTCAACGCCAATCTGCCGGGGCCGAACAAGCGGCCGCTGTCGTCGATGACGCCCACCATCGTGCTCAAGGACGGCAAGCCGTTCCTGGTCACCGGCTCGCCCGGCGGCAGCCGCATCATCACCGCGGTGCTGCAGGTCATCGTCAACGCCATCGACTTTCGCATGCCGATTGCCGAGGCGGTCGGCGCGCCGCGGCTGCATCAGCAATGGATGCCGGAGCAGGTCTTCGCCGAGCCCGGCTTCGATGCCGCGGCGCTCGACGCGCTCAAGGCGCGCGGCCACACGATCGCGCCGACCGCGCCGCACACCGCGGCCAATTCGATCGAGGTGACGACGGAGGGCTATGTCGGCGCCGCCGATCGGCGCACGCGCGGCTCGCTGGCCGCGGGGTATTGACGCACTGTCTCCGCGCATTTGCCGCTGGGATGCGCGCAGCGAGTTCAGACAAAGCAGGCGATCTCGGCAAACCGGCCGTCGACCGGATAGCCGGTGACTTCGACGCCGGCGGCATCGAGCCAGGCATGGGCGTCGAGCGGTTTCTCCGCGCCGCGCGCCGCGCCGAAATGCATCACGCTGGCGACGCCGCGCCGCTTGAGCATGACCCGCGCCGCCATCGCCTGCGGCAGGCAGACCGCCTTGAACGGCACGTAGCGCGCCGAACGCGTCACCGCCCAGCCGACCTCGGCGGCAAGCTCGGCCGCCTCGCGCGGGCCCGGCGCGCGCGAGGCCCGCGAGCGCGGATCGCTCGGCGGCACGAAATGGCCGAGCCGGCGCGCGAGCTTCGGGAACGGCACGACGATCAGACCGAGCCGCGCCAGCAGCAGGCAGACCACCGCCTCGGCCACCAAGGCGCGGCGGGCGCGGCCGACCTGCGCAAATCTACGCAGCGGGCGGATCGAGCGTGACAGCGCCATGCTTGGCCAGTTCGTTGAGGAAGCTTTCGACTTCGCGGCGGCAGGTCTCGGGCGAGACCTCGTATTCGTCCTGCAGGCGCGCGCAGACGGCGTCGAGCTGCTGCGGCGTCTCGAGCAGCTCCCAGATGCGGGCGCCGACCTCGGACAGGCCGATATAGTTGCCCTGTTCCGCGCTCATCATCACCAGTTCGTCGCCGACTTTGGCGGCCAGCCAATCGCCCTGCTTGCGTACCAGCATGCCCCGCACTCCTAGCCCGTCATCGCCAGGGCCGGCGCCGGCGTCAATTGATAGCCGAGGCGGCGCATCATAGCCGCATGCGCGGCTTCGATGCGCGCGGCCTGCCCGGCGTCAAGTTCCTCGCGCCAGGCGCCGCTCTCGCCGCGGCGGAAGAACCTGCCGGGCGCCGCCGGCCGCGGCGCCTCGCGGAAGCCCTTGGCCTGCTCCTGATCGCGCAACTGCGCGAAACCGGAAAATGCCACCGCGCGCTGCATCGCCTCATCGCTCGCCGGCAGCCCGGCGAACGCCAGCGCACCGCGCAAGGTGCCGAGCGTGTCGGCCTGCAAATCTTCGTAGCGGACGACATGCACCGGAAGATCGGTCTGATCGAGCCAGCTGGCGACGTGGCCGCTCCAGCCCGGCAGCTTCTGGCGCAGCTGGCTTGGCTGGCGGTCGGTGCGCATGGAAAAGGCCGCTTGGCTGTCGGACAGAAAGGCGATCGCCTCGTCGAGGCTCATGGCGGCGTGGTTGGCGAGCGAGGCCACGATGTCGCGCGGGTCGCGCACGATGACGATGGCGGCGTCGGCGCCGCGGCGGCCGGCGAGCAGCGGCTCGCCGGCGGGCGTCAGCGTATAGGCGTCGTGCACCTTGACGAAGCGCACCGGCGGGGCAGCCGCCGGCTCGTCGTATTCGTCGTCCTGCGCGCCGCGCGCCAGTTCTTCGTAGACGCGCGGCCGCAGCACATCGACCTCGTCGTGCGTCAGCAGGCCGGAATCGATCAGCGTCAGGTAGTCGAACGGCGCCCGCGCGCTGGCGATGCCGCCGCGCTGCGGCAGGTCGTTGATGTTCATCGGCGCCTCGTTCGCCGACAGGTTGGCGATCAGCATGCGCAGCCAGGTATTGCCCGATTTCGGATAGGAGGCGAGCCAGACCGTGCGCGTCATGCCGCCTTCTCCATCAGGCCGATGTCGCGCCAATGCCGCTCGAGCCGGGCGATGACGTCGGGCATGGCGGCGAAATCGAGCGCGCGCGTGAGATGGAAGATGCCCGCGGCGTTGGCGATCGCGGTCGCGGCGCGGAAATAGTCGGCCTTCTGTCCCAGGCGATTGACCATCAGCGGCCGGTAGGCGCCGCGGCGCAGGATGAGCGCCGCGTCGACGACGTTGGGACGCTCGATGCCGGCCTGGTGCGGCGGACGCGCCTCGCGCAGCGCGTAAACCGCGCCGAGCGGCAAAGGCTCGGCAAGCACGGCGGCCGGCTCGACGAAGAACTTTTGCAGCCGCTGGCGCACCGGCGCGCCGCGCCGCGCCGCGAGATCGAGTTGCGCGATCGCCTGCGCCCAGAGCTTGAGATGGCGGCCGTCCGGCTGCACCAATGGCGCCGCCCCGGTCAGCGTGATGGCGCACAGGTCGTCGACGACCACGGGAAAGCCGCGCTGCGCCAGCGCCGCTGCGATCGTCGATTTGCCCGCGCCCGAAGAGCCGCAGAACAGCACCGCCTTGCCGTCGACGCGCACCGCGCTCGCGTGCAGCACGATCTCGCCGCGCTGGTGCAGCAGGATGCCGAACACCGTGCCGAGCAGGAAGATCGCGACGTCGCCGCGCTCGGCGCCGGCCGCCGCTTCGAACACGATGTCGCGTCCGTCGCTGAGCAGGAAGCGCGCCACACCCGGCACCTAGAACAGGAAGCGGCGGCCGGCGATCTGCCAGGTCGCGCCCTTTTTCGCCGCATCGTCGAGCGACGCAGGCACCGCCCCCGCCCGCACGGTGACGGCGGGCGAGGCTGTCGCGCTGGCCGCAATGGCGCCGGGCAGTTCGATCTCGCTGGCGACCGCAAGCCCGGCGACGCGATAGGAGTGCAAGGACCGCTCCGTTGACGGTTCGATGTATTTTCGCACCGTCACACCCGCAAGCGAAGCGGTTTGAATTCGGCGATGTCCGCAACGCGCCGATATCCGGCGAAACAGCACGTTTAACGGGCTTTTTCGCGCGGTCCGAGGCTGGGTTTCCTTGACGCGCGTCAAGGGCGGCGGCATGCCGATGGGCTAATTGATCCGGCGCGACCGCCTTCGAATCGGCAGCATCACATTGACCAGCCCCGCCCAGCGCATCGAGACCGCGGCTGCGACGCCGATCTCACTCGCCGACAAGGTCGCCTTCCTCGGCCGGCCGGAGGTTTATCCGCATCGTCCGCGCGACGTGACGCCGAAGGAGACCCACATGTCCTGGGTTTTTCTGGCCGGCGACAAGGTCTACAAGCTGAAAAAGCCGGTGCGCTTTCCCTATCTCGATTACTCGACGCTCGCCGCGCGCGAGGCGAACTGCCGCGCCGAGCTGACGCTCAACCGCAGACTGGCGCCGCACGTCTACGAGCAGGTCGTGGCGCTGACGCAATCGCCGGGCGGCCTTGCGCTCGGCGGCGAGGGTGAAGTCGCGGACTGGCTCGTCGTCATGCGCCGGCTCGATGAGCGCCTGACGCTTGAACACGCGGTTGAAACCGGCGCGCTGGCGGAAGAGCAGCTCGATCGCGTGGTCACGGTGCTGGTCAGCTTCTACCGGCGCGCGCGCAGCGTCTTTGTTTCGCCGGCGATCTACCTCGCCAACTGGCGGCGCAGCCTGGTCTACAATAAGCGCATCCTGCTCGACCCGCGCTTCGCCCTCCCGGCAGGACTGATCATGCGCGTCGACAAGGCGCTGCGGCGCTTTCTCCAAACACACGGACGATTGATCGAGGCCCGTGTGCGCGGCCGCCAGATCGTCGACGGCCACGGCGACCTGAGGCCGGAGCACATCTTTATCGGCGAGCGAATTACCATCATCGATTGCCTGGAATTCAACGCCGGCTTGCGCGCCGTCGATCCTTTCGACGAGATCGCCTTTTTGTGCGTCGAGTGCGACCGGATCGGCGCCGGCTGGGCCGGCCGCTACATTCGGCGCCGCGCCGTGCGGGAACTGCGCGATCACCTGTCCGACGAGCTGTTCACCTTTTACCGCTGCCATCGCGCGATGTTGCGCGCCCGGCTTTCCATTGCCCATCTGCTCGAGGCCAACCCGCGCACGCCGGAGAAATGGCCGCGGCTCGCCCGCGCCTATCTCGGCATCGCCGCCGCCGACGCGCGCCGTCTCGAGCGGCTGCTCAAAACACCAGCAGGTCGGTAAGCGCCCGGCCGTCGTGCAGGCGGCGAATCGTTTCCGCCAACAACGGCGCAACCGCGATCGTGTCCACCTTGCCGCCCGCGGCCGCCTCCAGGCGGAACGGCGGCACGCTGTCGGTGACGACGAAACGATCGATGGCCGGATCGGCAATGACCGTGCCGGCGCCCGGCATGAACAGTCCATGCGTCACCATTGCGACCACGCGTTTGGCGCCGGCCTTGCGTGCGGCGCGGGCCGCGCGCAACAGGGTGCCGCCGGTGCTGATCAAGTCGTCGATCAGCAGCACGGTTGCGCCTTCGACGTCGCCGACGAACATGTCGCCGCTGACGACGCCGCCGCTGCGGTGTTTTTCGGCAAAGCCCTTGCCGACGGGCTTGCCGATCTCGGCTTCCAGCGTCTCGCGGAACAGTTCGGCGCGCTTGACGCCGCCGGTATCGGGCGACACCACGCAAAGATCGTCCGCGGCGAATTTCTTGGCGTAGGCGACGAACAACGGCGTCGCGGTCAGCGCCACCGTCGGGCAACGGAAGGCGTTCTCGAAGGCGGTCGGATTGTGCACCTCCAGCGTCACCATCATGTCGGTGCCGACCGCCTCGAACAGGCTCGCGATATAGCGCGTAGCCACCGGATCGTTCGGCTTGGTGCGGCGGTCCTTGCGGGCGTAGCAAAGATACGGCGCCACCACGGTGACGCGGGCGACACCGGCATCCTTGAGCGCGCCGATGAAGAACAGCAGACGCACCAGCTTGTCGTTGGCGCTCTCGGCGGGACCGCCGTGCAGGCTCTGGATCACGTAGACGTCGCGGCCGCGCACCGAATCGAGAGGGCGCGTCTTGTGCTCGCCGTCCTCGAAGTCGCGCTCTTCATGCGCCGCGAGCGGCTGACCGAGTTCCTCGGCGATCGACTTGCCGATCCCGACGCTGGCCTTGAGCGCGAACAGGCGGAGCTCACTGCGGTCCTCGCTCATGGCTTCGTCACCTGGCCGGCGCCGGTGCAAAGCGCGCCAGCGCGTCGACGACCTCGCGATCCGAGGTCTGGCGGAAATCGGCGTAATAACAGCCGATGGCGCCGAAGGATTCGTGGTCTTCCAGGCAGATCACATCGTCCGCTTCCGCTTTCAGCAGGGCCAGGGTCTGCGTCGGCGCCACCGGCACCGCAAGCACGAGCGTCTTCGGCTTGCGTGCGCGTATCGCCCGCAGCGCGGCGCGTGTGGTGGCGCCGGTGGCGACGCCCTCGTCGATGACAATTGCGGTACGGCCGGCAACGTCGATGCGCTCGCGGCCGCCCAGATAGCGGCGGCGCCGGCGCTCGATTTCGGCGAGTTCGTCGTCGCAGACGCGCTTGAATTCAGCTTCGTCGACGCCGGCGATGTCGATGATCGCCTCGTTGCGCACGACGAGCGGCGGGACGCCGTCGACCACCGCGCCCATGGCCAGCTCCGGCTGCATCGGCACGCCGATCTTGCGCACCAGGATGAGATCGAGCGGCGCCTTCAAAGCTGCGGCGACCTGCGCCGCCACCGGCACGCCGCCGCGCGGCAGCGCCAGCACGACCGCGTCCTGGCCTTGGTAACCGGCCAGCGCCTGCGCCAATCTGCGGCCGGCATCGATACGATCGGCAAACGGCATGACGCCCTTCGTGGTTGTTAGGGCCTATAAGATCGCACGCCGGCGCCGGGCTTCATTGATTTGGCGCAAGCGCCGCAGCCCGGATTGTCAAAATGATATTGCGTCTTTCCCGCTCATGCTTAGCTTGCGGCTTGTGAGGACCTGGTAATGCCCGACAAACTCGTTCCCGGCCCGCACGACGTGCTGCTGGCCGTCGATATCCAGAACGACTTCTGCCCCGGCGGCAGCCTGGCGGTGCCGCGCGGCGACGAGGTGGTGCCGCTGATCAACGCCCTGGCGGCCAAGTTCGCGCATGTGGTGCTGACGCAGGACTGGCACCCGCCGGGCCACCTGTCATTTGCGTCGTCGCATCCGGGCAAGCGCCCCTACCAGACCGTCACCGTCGCCTACGGGCCGCAGGTGCTGTGGCCGGACCACTGCGTGCAGGGCACCAGGGGCGCCGCCTTCCGCGACGACCTCGCCGTCCCGCACGCCGAGCTGGTGCTGCGCAAGGGCTATCACCGCGACATCGATTCCTATTCGGCGTTCTACGAGAACGACCGCAAGACCATGACCGGGCTCGGCGGCTACCTGCGCGAGCGCGGCCTGACGCGCGTGTTCCTCGCCGGCCTCGCCTATGATTTCTGCGTGCGCTATTCGGCCGAGGACGCCAGGCGCGAGGGCTTTACGGCGATCGTGATCGAGGACGCCTGCCGCGGCATCGACGTCGACGGCTCGGTCGGCGCGACGCGGGCGCAATTCGCCGCGCTCGGCATCGCGAGCGTCACGGCGGCGGCGATCGGCAATGGCTGAGAAACTGGAGCGGGCGAAGGGATTCGAACCCTCGACCCCGACCTTGGCAAGGTCGTGCTCTACCCCTGAGCTACACCCGCATCCGGTAGATAGTTAATGTTCGGCCGGCGCTTTTGCGATGCCGGCTGCCAAGGGCGTTCCTATAGCCAAAAGCCCTTGGCCTTTGCAACCGCGCCCGGGCGATTGCCTTAATCGTGGCGGACGCGGCGCCGGGCGGCGCGCCGCGAGGCGCGCACCGGGGCCACATAGGCCGGATTCTCGTTGCAGAAGCCGCGATTGCCGGCAAGCACCGTCGGCTGGCATTGCGCAAAAGACTGGTATTGGCAGTCCCAATAGGCGTCGCGGCCCTGGTTGATGACCGCGCACCAGGGGGCGTTGGCGGCCTGGGCGGGCGCCGCCAGGGTCATTGTCGCAGTGGCGAGAACGGCAGCCGCCAATAGAATGTGGTTCATCGTCGCCTCCTTCACCCCCCGTCTATACTAACACCGCCGCCGAACAATTCCTGCGCCGATGGCCAAGACCCCGGATGAGCTGTTCGCCGCCCTCGATGCGCTCGGCATCGCGCACCGCTCCGTCAGCCATCCGCCGCTGTTCACGGTCGAGCAATCCCGCGCGCTGCGCGGCCAGATCCCTGGCGGCCATACCAAGAACCTGTTCCTGCGCGACAAGAAAAGCGCGCTTTACCTGGTGGTGGCCGAGGAAGACGCCGAAATCGAGCTCAAAAGCCTGCACCGGCGGCTCGGCGCCACTGGCCGCTTCTCCTTCGGCTCGGCCGACCTGTTGCGCGAGGTGCTGGGGGTGGCGCCCGGCGCGGTGACGCCGTTCGGCGCCATCAACGACACCGAGGCCCGCGTCACCGTCGTGCTCGACGCCGCCTTGATGGAGCACGACGTCATCAACTGCCATCCGCTGGTCAATACCATGACCACCTCGCTCAAGCGCGAGGATTTGCTTGAATTTCTGCGCTCGACCGGCCACGAGCCGCGCATCGAGCGCGTTTCCGGCGGCGGCAGCGAGGCCGGCTGACCCGGTTGCATCCGGCTTGCGGATGACCCATTTAATCGGCCAAGGAACCCCAACGGGGTCCGGCGCGTGGTCCCGGAAAGTGGGTACCGGTTTTCGGATAAGATCACGCACCACCAATAACTTCGAGGAACCATGCTGCAGAACGGCGGGGCGGTGACGGCGGCGGCCGACGTGGTCAAGGACGTGACCACGCAGAGCTTCATGAAGGACGTGATCGAGGAATCCAAGCGCCAGCCGGTGCTGGTGGATTTCTGGGCGCCGTGGTGCGGGCCCTGCAAGCAGCTCACGCCGGTCCTGGAAAAGGCGGTCAAGGCCGCCAAGGGCAAGGTCAAGCTCACCAAGATGAACATCGACGAGCATCCGGCCATCCCCGGCCAGATGGGCATCCAGTCGATCCCCGCGGTAATCGCCTTCTCCAACGGCCAGCCGATCGACGGCTTCATGGGCGCGCTGCCGGAATCCCAGGTCGTCGCCTTCCTCGAGCGTCTCACCAAGGGCAAGATCGCGCCTGACGACGCCGATCAGTTGAAGGCGGCCGATGCCGCCCTGGCCGCGGGCAATGCCGCGGTCGCGGCCGAGATGTACGCCGCCCTGCTGCAGCAGGATTCGTCCAATGTGTCGGCGCTCGCCGGGCTTGCGCGCTGCTACGTCGAGACCGGCAATATCGAGCAGGCCAAGAAGACGCTCGCGCTGGTGCCGGAGGCCAAGAGCAGCGACGCCGCGGTTGCGGCCGCGCGCGCCGCGGTCGATCTCGCCGAGAAGGCCAAGGCGGTCGGACCGATCGGCGAGCTGGAGGCCAAGGTCGCCGCCAATCCGCTCGACCATCAGGCGCGGTTCGATCTTGCCACCGCCTTGAACGCGGCCGGCAAGCGCGCCGACGCCGCCAATCATCTGCTCGAAATCGTGCGCCGCGACCGCAAATGGAACGACGACGGCGCCCGCAAGCAGCTGGTGCAGTTTTTCGAGGCCTGGGGTTTTGCCGATCCAGCCGCGGTGGAAGGCCGCAAGCGGCTGTCGTCGATTTTGTTTTCGTAGCCCGTCATTCCGGGGCGCGCCAGCGGCGCGAACCCGGAATCCAGCTACGAATGTCGCGCTTGGTTCTGGATTCCGGGTTCGCTCGCCATAGCGCGTCGAAGGCGCGCGTAACCGCGCTTCAGGCGAGCGCCCCGGAATGACAAAGAGGCCAGAACAATGCCGATGAACGCCCAGTATCGCGGGCCGATCGATCTGCCCGAGGTGATCCCGGTGTTTCCGCTGCCGGGCGCGCTGCTGTTGCCGCGCGGACAGATGCCGCTCAACATCTTCGAGCCGCGCTATCTCGCCATGGTCGACGACGCGCTGCGCGACGGCCACCGCCTGATCGGCATGATCCAGCCCGACGTCGCGCACGCCGCCGATGCCGACAAGCCGGTGCTGTACAAGGTCGGCTGCGTCGGCCGCATCACCCAGCTCGCGGAGAGCGGCGACGGCCGCTATCTGATCGAGCTCACCGGCATTGCGCGCTTTCAGGTCGAGCAGGAGCTGCCGGTCAAGACGCTGTACCGGCAATGCCGCGTCACCTATGCGCCGTTCGCCGACGACTTCGTCGCCCGCAAGGGCGAGCACGCGGTCGACCGCGAGGCGCTGCTCGCCGCGCTGCGCGGCTTCCTCGAGGCCAACGACCTCAAGGCCGACTGGGACGGCATCGACAAGGCGCCGAACGAGGCGCTGGTCAATGCGCTGTCGATGATGTCGCCCTACGGCCCGGCCGAGAAGCAGGCGCTGCTCGAGGCGCCGGATCTGAAGACCCGCGCCGAGGTGCTGGTCGCCATCACCCAGATCGAGCTCGCCAAGAAGAACACCGAGGGCGAGCCGCAGTTGCAGTAGTAGTTGTTTGCATTGCATAGCCGCGATCTCTCTTGCCCTCTCCCCCCAGGGGAGAGGGGAAGCGAGACCGCCGCACCGCTGTGCTATAAGCGACCTGAAACTTTCCGGGAGCTACCCATGACCGAACCCGCCACCGAACGCCCCTCAGGCAGCGTCGATCCGAAGCTCCTGGAAATCCTGGTCTGCCCGCTGACCAAGGGACCGCTCGAATACGACGCCGCCAAGCAGGAGCTCGTTTCGCGCAAGGCCAAGCTCGCCTATCCGATCCGCGACGGCATCCCCATCATGCTGCCGGAGGAAGCGCGCAAGCTGGAGTGAACTTGACCACAAACTTTATTTGTCATCGCCGGGCTTGGCCCGGCGATCTCGCTGAGGTGGGCAAAGCCGTGCCTTACTAATCGGGATGGCCGGGACAAGCCCGGCCATGACAGAATAGAAGAGACGCGAAGCGAGGGAGTGAACGAATGATCAAAATCTGGGGCCGCAACACGTCGTCCAACGTGCAGAAGGCGATGTGGGCGGTCGGCGAGCTCAAGCTCGAGCACACGCGCATCGACATCGGCGGCGCGTTCGGCGGCAACAAGGAGCCGAAATATCTGGCGATGAACCCGAACGGCCTGGTGCCGACCCTGGAGGAAGAAGACGGCTTCCTGCTGTGGGAGAGCAATTCGATCGTGCGCTATCTCGCCGGCAAGCACGACAAGACCGGCGTGCTCGAGCCGAAGGACGCGCATCAGCGCGCGCTGGCGAGCCAATGGATGGACTGGCAGCTGTCGGTCTGCGGCCCGGCGATCGGCCCGGCGTTCTGGGGCCTGATCCGCACGCCGCCGGAAAAGCGCGACATGGCGGCGATCAAGGCGTCGCAGGACAAGACCGTCGCGGCAATGAAGATGCTGGACGAGCGGCTCGGCAAGGCGCCTTACGTCGCCGGCCCGAACTTTTCCTACGGCGACATTCCGGTCGGCATCATGTGCTACCGCTACCGCCAGCTGGTGCCGGAACGGCCGAAGACGCCCAACCTCGACCGCTGGTACGACACCATCTCCAAGCGCAAGCCGTTCCAGGATCACGTCGGCAGCATTCCGCTGAGCTGATTGTTTTACGCGGCGCGCGTCACATTCTCTCTTCCCCTCTCCCCTTGTGGGAGAGGGTGGCGAGCCGGAGCGATAGCGAAGGCGAGCCGGGTGAGGGGTCAGTGCCCCGATTTGACTCCGACCCCTCACCCGCCTTCTCCCACAAGGGGAGAGGGAAAACGTGGACACCGCGCCGCTGATGTCTACAGCGCCTCACCTTTCATCAGCTTCGGCACGTCGCCGGTGAAGCCCGCCGCCTCGCGGATGAACAGGCGTTTGAGCGGCGGCATGCGCTCGACCAAGCCGAGGCCGACGTCGCGGACCAGTCGCAGCACGTCGGAGCGGTTGGAGAACAGCCGATTGAGCCCGTCGGTGGCGACGCCCATCATCGCGGTGTCGAAGCGCCGCCAGCGCTGATAGCGCTCCAGAACGTCAGGGCCGCCGATGTCGAGCCCGAGCCGCGCGGCATCGGCCGCCGCTTCGGCCAGCGCCGCAACATCGCGCAGGCCCATGTTGAGGCCCTGCCCGGCGATGGGATGAATGACGTGCGCGGCGTCGCCGACCAGCGCCAGGCGCTCGGCGATGAACTCACGCGCGGTGAACAGGCCGAGCGGGAAGGCGCGCCGGGCGCCGATCACCTTGAGGTCGCCGAGGTGCAGGCCAAAGCGTTTCTCCAGCTCGTCGTGAAATTCGGCGTCGCTCAACGCAATGATGCGCTCGGCCTCCTCGGCGCGCTCGGTCCACACGATCGACACGCGGTTTCCCGTCAGCGGCAGAATGGCGAACGGTCCGGCGGGCAGGAAATGCTCCTCGGCACGGCCCTGGTGATCGCGCTCGTGCGCCACGGTGCAGACGATGGCCGACTGGCCGTAGTTCCAGCCGTGCGTGGCAATGCCGGCCTGCTCGCGGATCCGCGAACGCGCGCCGTCGGCGCCGACCAAAAGCCGCGCCGCAATTTCCGTGCCGTCCGCCAAAGTGACATCGATGCTGTTCGGCGCATGCGCGAAGCCGGTCACCGCCGTGCCGCGCAAGTCGATGCCGAGCTCTTTGGCCTTCGCCACCAGCGCGTCGACCAGCAACTTGTTCTCGATCATATGCGCGAAGGGCTCGCCCTCCTCGACCTCGCCGCCAAAGGTGAGGAAGGTCGGCCGCACGGCGTCGTCGAGCTTGGAATCGGTCACCACCATGTCGAGGATCGGCTGTGCTGCGTCGGCAACCGCGTCCCAGACCTCGATCGCCTCGAACAGCCGCCGCGCCGCGGCGGCAATGGCGGAGGCGCGCGGGTCGCGCGACTGGTCATGGCCGAGCGCGGGATCGGCGACCGTCACCGAAAACGAGGCGCCCAGCGCCTGGCGCAGCGCAATCGCCAGCGCCAGCCCGGCAAAGCCCGCCCCGCCGATCACCACGTCGCGCTTGACCGCGGCCATGTACGTCCTTCCTTGTAAATTCCGCGCCAGCATAGCAGGTTGAGGCCGAACTTTGACCCTTTCAGGCCCGGCCCCGAATGCCCACCGCTGTCGAAGACCTGCTGTCGATCCTCGATCTCGAAGAACTCGATCTCAACCTGTTCCGCGGCCGCTCGCCGCAGGCGGGCTGGCAGCGCGTGTTCGGCGGCCAGGTCATCGGCCAGGCGCTGGTCGCCGCCGTGCGCACCGTCGATGCCGGCCGGCCGCCGCATTCCATGCACGCCTATTTCCTGCTGCCGGGCGATCCGAAAGTTCCGATCATCTACGACGTCGACCGCATCCGCGACGGCAAGAGCTTCACCACCCGCAACGTCACCGCGCGCCAGCACGGTCACCCGATCTTTTCCATGCTGGTGTCGTTCCACAGCGACGAAGAAGGGCTCGACCACCAGGCCAGGATGCCGAAGGTGCCGCCGCCGGAAGAGCTGCCGAACGAATCCGAGATGCGCGAGAAGATGCTGCCGACCATGCCCGATCCGGTGCGGCGCTATTACGAGCGCGAGCGGCCGATCGAACTGCGCCCGGTCGAGTTCGACCGCTACGGCGGCAAGAAATATCCCGACGGCCGTTTTCACGTCTGGATCCGCACCACCGGCCGCCTGCCCGACGACCGCGCCATCCATCAATGCGTGCTGGCCTACGCCTCCGACATGACGCTGCTCGATGCGGCGCTGGCGCCGCACGGCCGCACCTTGTTCGAGCGCGAGTTCATGGCGGCGAGCCTCGACCATGCGCTGTGGCTGCACCGGCCGTTCCGCGCCGACGACTGGCTGCTCTATGCGCAGGATTCGCCCAACCTGCACGGCTCGCGCGGCTTCTCGCGCGGACTTATATTCACCCGCGACGGCACGCTGGTTGCGTCGGTCGCCCAGGAAGGCCTGGTGCGGCAGCGGCGCGAATAACTCGGCATATCATGACGGAGCGCGCCCCTCTTCTTCTTACCCTCCCCCTTGTGGGGAGGGTCGGCGCGAAGCGCCGGGGTGGGGGTGGCCGCTATTCGTATTGGCGACTTCCACGGACGACTTCGACCCCCACCCCCGACCCCTCCCCACAAGGGGGAGGGGAGCTGCGGATGCAGCGAAGATATCTGCCATTTTTTACTCTGATGTTTTTTTTGCTCTTGCTGGCATCGGCGATCGCCGCTTCCGGCAGACAACCGCCGCCGCCCGGTTCGTTCGCCGGCGCGCCCGCCGAATACACCCGCTTCACGCCCGCCGAATTGACGCGCGGCTTTCTGGCGCTGGCCTTCGGCTCCGATCTGCGCATCGGCGCCAAGCCGCGCGGTGTTCGCAGATTCGATCATCCCATCAAAGCGCGCGTGATCGCCGGCGGCAGCGTCGACCGCGTCGTGACCATGCAGCGCATCATCGAGGAATACGCCAACACGGTGCCGCGGCTGCGGCTCGGGCTCGCCGACGGCCCGCCGGCCGACATCGAAGTGCGCCTGATCGACGAGAAGGACTTCCGCTCGGCATTGCGCGACGCCTTCGGCGCCGAAGTGGCGCAGGCCTTCATCAAGCGCACCGACCCGCAATGCATGACCAGCGTGAAATCGAGCACCGACGGCGACATCCTGCGCTCGGTGTCGTTCGTCATCGTCGACAAGGGCGACGACGTGTTCCTCGACTGCGCCTACCACGAATTGCTGCACGCCTTCGGCCTGTCGAACCACGACCAGCGCAATCCCTGGACCACCCTCAACCAGCGGCGCATGGTCGGCTACCTCACGGTCTATGACCGCGACCTCTTGACCCTGCTCTACGATCCGCGTGTCACCCCTGGCATGACCGTCACCCAGGCCCGCGCCGCGCTGCCGGCGCTGATTGCCGACAACGGCTTGGCAAGCCCGCGCCGGCGCCGATAAGACAGCATCGCTGTCCTAAGATGCCCTTTTCTTGCGCCGCTTGCCTGTGGGCCAAGCAAGAAAGCCGCTTAATCTTTAGGCGAACAGTCGATAGCTTGGCTGCGATGGGGCCCGTCCGCATTGCCGGCCCGGGCTCCAATTCATTTGCGGTCCCGTGCCGGGGGCCTCATCGCCGGGAAGGAAGCCAATGAAGCTGGTCATTGCGGTCATCAAACCATTCAAGCTCGACGAGGTCCGCGACGCGCTGACGCGGGTCGGGGTGCACGGCATGACCGTCACCGAGGTCAAGGGCTACGGGCGGCAGAAAGGTCACATGGAGATCTATCGCGGCGCCGAATACGCCGTGAATTTCCTGCCCAAGCTGCGCATCGAGGTGGCGGTCGCCAGCGAGCAGCTCGACCAGGTGATGGAAGCCGTCACCGCCGCCGCGCGCACGGGACAGATCGGCGACGGCAAGATCTTCGTCATGCCGCTCGAGCAGGCGACCCGCATCCGCACCGGCGAAACCGACGTCGACGCGCTTTAGATCCATTGGGGGGGGGACGACAATGACACGGGCGCTCTCACGCCTTGCGCTGGCTGCTATCGCAATGCTCGCCGCTTCGCCTGCCTTCGCGCAAGCCGCCAAGATCGACGGCGCCGATACCGCCTGGATGATCGGCGCCACCGGGCTGGTGCTGATGATGACGATCCCGGGTCTGGCGCTGTTCTACGCCGGCATGGTGCGCAAGAAGAACGTGCTTGCCACCATGGCGCAGTCGCTCGCCGCCACCTTTCTCGTCTCCATCCTGTGGGCCTTCATCGGTTATTCGCTGACCTTTTCGGGCGACGGCGCCTGGCTCGGCAATCTCGAGCGCGCCTTCCTGCACGGTATGACCGCGGATTCGATCTCGCCTTTGGCCAAGACCATTCCGGAAGCGCTGTTCATGATCTATCAGATGACCTTCGCCATCATCACGGTGGCGCTGGTGGCGGGCTCGGTCGCCGACCGCCTGCGCTTCTCGGCCTATCTCATCTTCTGCGCGCTGTGGCTGCTGCTGGTCTATGTGCCGATCGCGCACTGGGTATGGGGCGGCGGCTTCCTCGGCAGCTACGGCCTGATCGATTTTGCCGGCGGCACCGTGGTGCATCTCAACGCCGGCGTCGCCGGTTTGACGGCGGCCCTCATCATCGGTGCGCGGCGCGGCTACGGCCATGAGAACCTGGCGCCGCACGATCTGACCCTGGCGGTGATCGGCACCGGCCTGCTGTGGGTCGGCTGGTTCGGCTTCAACGGCGGCTCCGCGCTCGGCGCCACTTCGCGCGCGGTGATGGCAATCGTCGCCACCCATCTCGCCGCCTCGACCGGCGCCGTCACCTGGATGGCGCTGGAATGGTGGACGCGCGGCAAGCCGTCCGTGCTCGGCATGATTTCGGGCGCGGTGGCGGGCCTCGGCACCATCACGCCGGCCTCCGGCTACGTCATGCCGATGCAGGCGGTGCTGATCGGGCTGATCGCCGGTGCCATCTGCTTCTGGGCCTGCACCTCGCTCAAGATCAAGTTCGGCTACGACGATTCACTCGACGTCTTCGGCGTGCACGGCATCGGCGGCCTGACCGGCACGCTGCTCGCCGGCATATTCGCCGCGGCGGCGCTGTCGGTGAGCACCGAAACGCCGAACGGCATCGCCGGGCTGCTTGAAGGCAACCCGCATCAGCTTGTGGCGCAGCTCTACGGCGTCGCCGTCACCGCGATCTGGTCGGGCGTGCTCACCGTCATCATCCTCAAAGTGATCGAGTTGATGGTGCCGTTGCGCGTGCGCCAGGAAGACGAGGTCATGGGTCTCGACGTCAGCCAGCACGGCGAGGCCCTGCAATAGCCCTGTCTATTTTTTAGGCAGAGCGGGTACCCCCTGACTGTCATTTGGGCGGAGGCCCCAGGCCGGATTCGCGCGCGCGTCCGGATTTGGCGATTTACGCAACTGAATCAACCTTCTAGCTCGCCGGGCAGAATCTGGCACGGCGTTTGATTCCCTCTCTGTGGCTGTGCCTGCGAAGTGCGCTTCGCCAGGCGCGGCTCAGTGACCGGCCCTTACTGCGTCAACGTAACGGGGCTTTAGCGGGGATCGAATCCATGAAAATCGTCATGGCCATTATCAAGCCTTTCAAACTCGACGAGGTCCGTGACGCCCTGACCTCCATCGGGGTGCAAGGGCTGACAGTTACCGAAGTGAAGGGCTACGGGCGCCAAAAGGGACACACGGAAATCTACCGTGGGGCCGAGTACGCGGTCAGCTTCCTGCCGAAGATCAAGGTGGAAGTGGCGGTCGCATCCGATCAGGTCGACAAGGTCATCAGCGCCATCACCGGCGCCGCCAAGACCGGGCAGATCGGCGACGGAAAAATCTTCGTCTTCGGACTCGATCACGCGGTGCGCATCCGCACCGGCGAGACCGATTCGGCTGCGCTGTAAGCCAACCGCAAACCATTGGGACAGGAGTTAAGACCATGACGTTGAGGAAATCTTCCCGAGCGGGGCTGTTGGCTCTCGCCTTCGGAGTGATGCTCGGAATTGTTATGTGTTTGGCGCTCAATACCGCCTCGTACGCCCAGGCGCCTGCCGGCGCTCCGGCTGCCGCCGCTGCACCGGCCGCTCCGCCGGCGCCGCCGCCGGCCTGCGCCAACGACCCCGACCCGAAAAAGGCCGTGCTCGCCAAGTGCACGCCGAATTCGGGCGACACCGCCTGGATGCTGACCTCGGTCGCGCTCGTGCTGATGATGACCATTCCGGGCCTCGGCCTGTTCTATGGCGGCATGGTGCGCAAGAAGAACGTCGGCGACACGGTGATGACGAGCTTTGCCGTCACCTGTCTGGTGACGATCCTCTACTCGATCGTCACCTATAGCCTGTCGTTCACCACCGGCGGGCCGTTCCTCGGCGGCTTAAGCCGCGTGTTCCTGCAAGGCATCTTGAGCGACATCTCGACCGGCATCGGCAATCCCAACGGCCTGGCGGTGACCATCCCCGAGACCGTCTACCTGTGCTTCCAGATGACCTTCGCCATCATCACGCCGGCGCTGATCGCCGGCGCCTTTGCCGAGCGCATGAAGTTCTCGGCGATGCTGTGGTTCATCGGACTGTGGGCGATCTGCGTCTACGCGCCGATCGCGCACTGGGTCTGGGGCGCCGACGGCTTTATGTCCAACGGCAACAGCGACGCCTGGTTCAAGGTGCTCGACTTCGCCGGCGGCACCGTCGTGCACATCAACGCGGGCGTCGCCGGCCTGATGTGCGCGATCTGCCTCGGCAAGCGCAAGGACATGGGCCCGCCGCACAACATGGTGCTCACCTTCATCGGCGCCTCGCTGCTGTGGGTCGGCTGGTTCGGCTTCAACGCCGGCTCCGCCGTCACCGCCGGCATGCAGGCGGGCATGGCGATGACCGTGACGCAGATCGCCACCGCGGTCGCCGCCTTCACCTGGATGATCGTCGAGTGGATCTGCCGCGGCAAGCCGACGGTGATCGGCATCTGCTCCGGCGCGGTCGCCGGCCTCGTCGCCATCACGCCGGCCTCGGGCTTCGTCGGCCCGGTCGGCTCGATGGTCATCGGCGTCGCCGCCGGCGTGTTCTGCTACTGGGGCGTCACCGGGCTGAAGCGCATGCTCAACCAGGACGACGCGCTCGACTGCTTCGGCGTGCACGGCGTCGGCGGCATCGTCGGCGCGCTGCTCACCGGCGTGTTCGCGATCTCCGAGTACGGCGGCACGTCCGGCCTCATCGAGGGCAATGCCGCGCAGATGATCAGCCAGGTCAAGGGCATCGTCGTCGTCATCGTCTACGACGCCATCGTGTCCCTGGTCCTGCTCAAGATCATCGACGCGATCATCGGCCTGCGCGTCACGCCCGAAGTGGAGCGCGAGGGTCTCGATCTCGCGCTGCACGGCGAGGTGGTGCAGTAGCGCCTTCGACCTAGCGGTAGGGGCGGAAACCCGGCACTGTCCCTTCCGTCGGGGCCCCGGTCCAGCAATGGACCGGGGCCTCTCTCGTTTCTGCGGGACTGTCAGGCGAGCATGCGCCGCCGTGCGGTCCTGAGAAAGCGCATGCCGGATGCGGTGACCTTGACGTTGACGCGGCCATCGCGATCGACGCCGCGCGCGACGAGACCGCGGTCGACCGCCTCCTCCCACACCGCCAGGCGCGGGCATGATGTGCGCCAGGCATCCATGGTCTGCCGGTAAGTGCGCGGCTCCTTGGCAATCCACTCGAGCAGATCGAGCACCAAGCTGTCGAGATTGCGTTCCGTAGCGCGTGTCGTCATGGCGAGAACAGGCCCGGCACGACCATGAGGTAAGCGCCCTGCAAGACGTAGAAACCCGAAATCGACGTGATGATGCGCGCCGCCCAGACACGATACTGGGTATCGCTCATCGCTTCCAGGAAGCGCCGCGCGGCGCTGGTGCCGATCATCGACGCCGCGATCGCCACCGCCATCATGGCGGGATCAAGCGAGGCGGCCTGATCGACGATGCCGCTGAAGTAGGCGAGCTTCACGCCGTGACCGAACAGCTGACACAGCGCCTTGGTGGCGACGATTTCGCGGCGGTCGAGCGTGCCGCCGAGGAAGTAGGCGTCAATGAGGGGCCCGGCGACGCCGGTGAGCAGCAGCAGACTCATGCAGATGGCGCCATAGATGACGCCATGGCCCGGGCGGCTGGCATCGGGTTGCAGGGCCGGCGGCAAGAGGCGGACGGCAAAGGGCGTCAGGCCTAGGAAAAGCGTGGCTACCGGCAGGCTCGGCACATAGCGCCAGAACGACCACGCCGCCATGGCGGCGCTGGCGCCGATCAGATAGCCGGCCGCGGCCTTGACGCGGACGTGCCGCCACCACAAAAGGCCGCGCCAGCCATTCGACGCCATCTGGGTCACCGCATGCAGCGCCATCGCCTGCGGAAGCGGCAGTAAAACCAGCAGAATCCCGATCAGGATCATGCCGCCGGCCATGCCGAAAATGCCCGACAGAAACGCCGTGCCGACCATGGCAAGGCCCAGCACCGGCATCAGCACCGCTGTCATCGCGCAACTCTCCGCGCCGTCTCATGCGCCTGTTGCGGCCGCGCGGCAAACGGAGTTATCTGAGGATCAGCCCTAGTTTTCCTAATGCTTTGTTCTTGCAATGAATGCGCCGCCCATGCGCAAGTTGCCTTTCCTGAACGGTGTCAGAGCGTTCGAGGCCTCGGCCCGCGCCGGCAGTTTTGCCCGCGCCGCGACCGAACTGAACGTGACGCCCGCTGCCATCAGCCGCATGGTGCGGCTGCTGGAGCAGCGGCTCGGGCTGACGCTGTTCCAGCGCAAGGCCAACGGGCTGTCGCTCACGCCGGCGGGCCGCGCCTACCAGACCGGCCTGACGCCGATTTTCGATGCCTTGGCGAATCTGACCGCCCAGGTCACCGCGCTCGCCAATCCTTATGTGCTGACCGTCGGCGTCGGGCCGACTTTCGCCATCCGCTGGCTGATCCCGCGACTCGCCTCCTTCTATAAATTGCAGCCCGATATCGACGTCCGCATCACCACCGGCGGCGCCGCCGCGCCTTTCGGCGAGGACTGGACCTGCGGCATCAAGCTCGGCCACGGCAACTGGCCGAACCTTGCCGCCGAGCCGCTATTCGCCGCCGATTTGATTCCCGTCTGCACGCCGGCGCTCGCCCGCCATCTCAAAACGCCGGCCGATCTGAAGACGGCGACGCTATTGCGGGTGGCCCACGCGCCGGACGACTGGCCGCGCTGGCTGAAGGCCGCCGGCGTGCCAAAACTGATGTCAAAAGGGCCGCAGTTCGAGTTCTACGGCCAGGCGCTGCAGGCGGCGGCCGACGGCGTCGGCGTCGCCATGGGCATCACGCCCTATATCGACGACGATCTCGCGGCCAGGCGGCTGGTTGCGCCCTTCGCGCGGACGGTGCCGAAAGGCCAGCGCTGGTACCTGGTCTACGACCGGGCGCGGCTGGAAGAGCCAGGTTTTGCGGCCTTCCGGGCCTGGCTGACGCAGGCGGCTGAAGCCAAGCCTGCCCCGCGGGCCGATGGTTAATCGGGTCTTAACCTCGCACTATCTAATGTCACCAACCGCAATCCGCGCGGGCGCCGGCCTGCGCCGGTGAACGTGCATGTCCATGATGACCGCCAAGCGCGAGCCTTCCCCCATGCCTGCTGCGGCGGTCGACAGCCGCTCGCCGTTCGTGCGGCTGACCGAGCTCATCGCCGGTCTCGAGCCGGGTAAGCCCGTCATCAACCTCTCGGTCGGCGAACCGCAGCATCCGATCCCGAGCTTCGTCGGACCGACTCTCGCCGCCCACTTGAATGAATTCGGCCGCTATCCGGCCAACAAGGGCATCGAGCCGTTCCGCAAGGCCGTCGCCGGATGGCTCGGCCGCCGCTACAAGTTGCCGCGCGCCGTCGATCCCGAAAGCGAAGTGCTGGTGCTCAACGGCACGCGCGAGGGCCTGTTCCTCGCGGCCATCGCGGCGCAGCGCTGGGTCAAGCCGCGCCAGGGCAAGCCGGCGGTGCTGATCCCCAATCCCTTCTATGCGGCCTACGCGGCGGGCGCGCTCGCCGCCGGCTGCCAGCCGGTCTATCTGCCGGCGACGCGCACGAGCTCCTTCCTGCCCGATCTCGACGCGCTCGACGATGCGCTGCTGGCGCGGACGGTCGCCTTCTACATCGCCTCGCCGTCGAACCCGCAAGGCGCGGTGGCAAGCCGCGACTATCTCGCCAGGCTCGCCGCGCTCGCCCGCCGCTTCGGCTTCCTGGTGTTCGCCGACGAATGCTACTGCGAGATCTACAGCAAGAATGCCCCGGTCGGCATGCTCGAAGCGTCCGGCCCCGACTTCGCCAATGTCGTGGTGTTCCATTCGCTGTCCAAGCGCTCGAACCTGCCCGGCCTGCGCGTCGGCTTCGCCGCCGGCGACCGCCGCTTCCTCGGCGCCTATCTCGAATTGCGCAACGTCGCCGCGCCGCAGGTGCCGGTGCCGGCGCAGCATGTCGGCGTCGCCGCCTATGGCGACGAGGCGCATGTCGAGGACAACCGCAGGCTCTACGCCGCCAAGTTCGATCTCGCCGACAAGATCATCGGCACGCGTTACGGCTATGCGCGGCCCGACGGCGGCTTCTTCCTCTGGCTCGACGTCGCCGCCTATGGCGGCAGCGAGGCCGTGACCAAGAAGCTATGGCAGGAGGCCGGCGTGCGCGTGGTGCCGGGGCGCTATCTGGCGCGCGAGCAGGACGACGGCGCCAACCCCGGCGCCGACTATATCCGCGTCGCCATGGTGCAGGACAAGGCCGCGACCGAAGAGGCGCTGCACCGCATCGTTGCGGTGCTGCGATGAAGCGCATGGTGCAAGCAGGAGAACGACCCCTCGTTCGTCCCCGCGAAAGCGGGGACCCACGAGTGCGAAGCTCGAAGCTGTCGTTCGTCGCTCTGGATTGCCGCTTCGGCGGGAACGAGCGGAGATAGGGCATGGCATCGGCCGATCGCAGCCTCGACATCGTCGCCTTCCTCTCCGAGCATCTGCGCGACATCGTGCGGCGGCGGCTGCGCGAGCTCGCCGGCCTTGCCTTCCTGACGCTGGCGCTGCTCGGCGCCATCGCGCTCGCCACCTGGTCGGTGCAGGATCCTTCGCTCAGCCACGCCACGCAGAAGCCGATCCACAATCTGCTCGGCTTCCCCGGCGCGATCTTCTCCGATCTCGCCATGCAGCTGCTCGGGCTCGCCTCCATTCTGCTGCTGGCGCCGGAAGCGCTGCTCGGCTGGCGGCTGCTGTCGCACCGTCCGGTCGGCGAAAAGTGGCGCAGCCTGTTGTGGATCCTCGCCACCTTCCTCGGCGCGGCCTTCGTCTCGACGCTGCCGCGCAGCCATGCCTGGCCGCTGCCGACCGGGCTCGGCGGCGTGTTCGGCGACGCGCTGCTGCACGCCCCGGCCTTCGTCATCGGCGAGCCGCTGAGCGGCCTGACGCTGGCGGCGGCCTCGCTGCTGCTCGGCATGGCGACGCTCGCCACGCTCGCGCTCGCGGCCGGCCTGCGCTGGCGGCGCGACGACGGCGAAGCGCCGCCGCTGCGCCACATTGAAGACGACGAAACGGCGGACAGCGAGGACGAGGACGGCGACCGCGTCTCCGCCTGGCGCGGCATGATCGCGCACGAATTGCTCAGCCTGAAGGCGCGGCTGCTGCGGCTCATCAGGCGCACGCCGCGCGCGCCGCTGCCGGCGATGCGCGGCGCCGGACCCCGCGTCGAGCCGCGCTTCGATGCGCTCGGCCGGGTCGCCGCACCGAGCATGGCGCCGGCGGCGGACTACGAGGAACAGGAGCCGGCGCAGCCCGCGCCGCGCCGCAGGCCGGCGGCGCCGCGCCCGTCACCCCGCCGCGGCGGCGGCTTCGATCTGCCCTCGCTCAACCTGCTGGCGGCGCCGCGCGCCTCCGAGCGCACCACGCTGTCCAAGGACATCATCGACGGCAACGCCGCCGCGCTCGAAAGCGTGCTGTCCGATTTCGGCGTGCGCGGCGAGATCATCAATGCGCGCCCCGGCCCCGTCGTCACGCTGTACGAGCTCGAGCCCGCGCCCGGCATCAAGTCGTCGCGCGTCATCGGGCTGGCCGACGACATCGCCCGCTCCATGAGCGCGGTGTCGGCGCGCGTCGCCGTGGTCTCCGGCCGCAACGCCATCGGCATCGAATTGCCCAATCCGACGCGCGAGAAGGTCTATCTGCGCGAGCTGTTGTCGGCGCGCGACTACAACGAGACCGCCGCCAAGCTGCCGCTCTGCCTCGGCAAGACCATCGGCGGCGAAAGCGTCATCGTCGACCTGTCGCGCATGCCGCATCTCCTGATCGCCGGCACCACCGGCTCCGGCAAGTCGGTCGCCATCAACACCATGATCCTGTCGCTGGTCTATCGCCTGCGCCCCGACCAGTGCCGTCTCATCATGGTCGATCCGAAGATGCTCGAGCTGTCCGTCTATGACGGCATCCCGCATCTGCTCACCCCCGTCGTCACCGATCCGAAAAAGGCGGTGGTGGCGCTGAAATGGGCGGTGCGCGAGATGGAAGAGCGCTACAAGAAAATGTCGAAGCTCGGCGTGCGCAACATCGAGGGCTACAACGCGCGCCTCGCCGAAGCCAAGGCCAGCGGCGAGAAGCTCACCCGCACGGTGCACACCGGCTACGACAAGGAAACCGGCGAGGCGATCTACGAGAAGGAGGAGCTCGAGCTCGAGCCCTTGCCTTTCGTCGTCGTCATCGTCGACGAGATGGCCGACCTGATGATGGTCGCCGGCAAGGACATCGAGGGCGCCATCCAGCGCCTGGCGCAGATGGCGCGCGCCGCCGGCATCCACGTCATCCTGGCAACGCAGCGGCCCTCGGTCGACGTCATCACCGGCACCATCAAGGCGAACTTCCCGACCCGCATCTCTTTCCAGGTCACTTCCAAGATCGACAGCCGCACCATCCTGGGCGAGCAGGGCGCCGAGCAGCTGCTCGGCCAGGGCGACATGCTCTATATGGCCGGCGGCGGCCGCATCAGCCGCGTCCACGGGCCCTTCGTCTCCGACGACGAGGTCGAGAAGGTCGTGCGCCACCTGAAGTCGCAAGGCCAGCCGGAATACCTCGAAGAGGTGACGGCAAGCGACGAACTCGAGGAGGGCGAGGACGGCGCCGTGTTCGACGCGACCGGCATGGGGCTCGCCGAAGGCGGCGACCTCTACCAGCAGGCTGTCGCCGTGGTGAAGCGCGACCGCAAGGCTTCGACCTCCTACATCCAGCGCCGGCTGCAGATCGGCTATAACCGCGCCGCCACCATCATGGAGCGCATGGAGCAGGAAGGCATTGTCGGCCAGCCCAACCATGCCGGAAAGCGCGAAATCCTCATCCCCGAGGACGGCCCCGATCGGTTTTGACGCCGCCTGCATCGTTCGCAGTTGAGAATCGCGTGATTGACGATTAAGCCGGACGGCGGGGCCGGCGTCGCGAAATAGCCACAGCTTCCTTTATGATCACGGGCGCTGCGGCTTTAGGGCGGAGAACCGGATGGAACTCAAAGTGGTGCGGCTGATCGGGCGCACGGCGGCGGCCGCCCTGTTTGTCGCCGCCCCGGCGCTGGCGCAGAACGTGCCGCTGCCCAAGCCGAAGCCGTCGCCGCAGGCGGCGCCGCCGGCGGTCACCGGCACCGTCGCCGCCAAGCCCGTGCTGCCGCCCTCCTCGACGATCGAACGCACGCAGCAGCAGGCGCCGAACCCGCTCACCAACCCCTTCGCCGCTTTACTCGGCAAGCCCGAGCCCTCCGCCGCGCTCAAGCCGGAACAGCGCGCCGTCATCGAGCGCATCGAGAATTACCTCTCCAATACGCAGATCCTGTCCGGCCAGTTCGTGCAGGTCGGCCCCGACGGCCGGCGCACCCAGGGCGAGTTCTACATCCAGAAGCCCGGCAAGGTGCGCTTCGACTACGATCCGCCGAGCCCGATCGACATCATCGCCGACGGCGAGACCGTGGTGGTGCGCGACCGCAATCTGGCGACGCAGGACGTCTACCCGCTGTCGCAGACGCCGCTGCGCTTCCTGCTGTCGACCCACGTCAATCTGCTCAAGGACACCAATCTGGTCGCGGTCTATGCCGACGATCTCTACATCACCGTGGTGGTGGAGGAAAAAACCGGCGTCGTCGGCACCAGCAAATTGATGATCATGTTCAGCGCCAAGGACATGCAGCTCAAGCAGTGGACCGTCACCGATCCGCAGGGCTTCGACACCACGGTCGCGGTGTACAATCTCGACACCAGCAAGCGGCCGGATCCCAACATGTTCAAGATCGACTACACGAATTACCGGAATTAAATGTCCGTCATTCTGCAACGCGAGCATTGGCACGCGGGCGCGGAATCCAGAAAAATCGCAGAACTGTGAATTGGCTCTGGATTCCGGGTTTGCCGCTTCGCGGCAACCCGGAATGACATGTTAAGCTGCAAGCATGCCGCTCAAGATCACCACCTGGAACATCAACTCGGTCCGTCTGCGCATCAATCTGGTGGCGCGGTTCCTGCGCGGCGCGCAGCCGGACGTGCTGTGCCTGCAGGAAACCAAGTGCCCGGACGACGCCTTCCCGCTCAAGCGCTTCCGGCAGCTCGGCTACGAACACGTCGCGCTCAACGGCCAGAAGGGCTATCACGGCGTCGCCGTCGTCTCGCGCGTGCCGTTCGAGAGCGTGGCGACGCGGAATTTCTGCGGCAAGGCCGATTGCCGCCACATCTCGGTGGTGCTGGGCGAACGCGCGGGCCTCAGCGAGCCGATCCTGCTGCATAATTTCTACGTGCCGGCCGGCGGCGACGAGCCCGATCCCGAGCTCAACCCGAAATTCGAGCACAAGCTGTCGTTCCTCGACGAGATGCGCGAGCGTGTCGAGCTGCGGCCTGCACCCGGCCAGCGCGCCATCCTGGTCGGCGATCTCAACGTCGCGCCGCTCGAGCACGACGTCTGGAGCCACAAGCAGATGCTCAAAGTGGTCTCGCACACGCCGGTCGAATGCGACAAGCTCAACCTCGCCCGCGCCGCCGGCAACTGGATCGACACCATGCGCGTGCTCACGCCGGAGCCGGAGAAGCTCTATACCTGGTGGAGCTACCGCGCCATGGACAACTGGAAGGCCGCCGACCGCGGCCGCCGGCTCGACCACGTCTGGAGCTCGGACGCGATCGCCGACCGCATTTCCGCGATCGACATCGCCAAGAATTTCCGCGGCGCCGCCCGCCCCTCCGACCACGTCCCGGTGACGGCGACGATCGAAATCTGATTGTCATGGCCGGGCTTGTCCCGGCCATCCCGATAAGGGACGCATTGCTTTCCTAAGCGGGATCACCGGGACTCGGCGCTTCGCGCCGGCCCGGCGATGACAGTTATTTCCGGCCCTGCTCCAGCGCGCTTTTCACCGCCGAAAGCTCGCGCGTCCAGCTGTCGACGCGCTCGGCCATGATGTCGCGCATGCGCTGCGCCGCCCCCGGATAGCCTTCCAGCATCTTGCGGAACAGGCCGCGCGAGATGCGGATCAGCACCGTCGGCTCGCGGGCGATCGCCGTCACCGGGCTCACCGAGTCGGTGAGCAGCGCCAGCTCGCCGAGCAGCGTGCC
>Ga0070741_10004279_pt1 | contig 33553 bp, 25 predicted proteins | sample Coa_R1_4_FD_66440 | JGI IMG/M metagenome (GOLD analysis project Ga0070741, IMG submission 66440) | Surface soil microbial communities from Centralia Pennsylvania, which are recovering from an underground coalmine fire - Coalmine... | ecosystem: Environmental > Terrestrial > Soil > Unclassified ... | reverse complement strand
CGACCCCACCGAATCAGGCCATTCTCCTGGCTAATGAAAAACAGATGCTTACCAAGTACATTGCGCAAATGTACTTTCATGTGCCCATAAGCCACGATCCAACCAGCGTTATGTATCAGCCTCTTACGCCCAGCGGAGGGCCGGATGATCTGTATGAATCAGACCTGCATTCTGAGGAATCTGCAAACGGGTTGCGCGGCTCAGGCTGGCCATGCATTTCTTATACCTACTCGTATAAAACGGGGGAACTGAAAACTCTGAGTCCGGTGATCACAGACTGTGACCAGATTTCTGCACCGAGATCAATGGACGAGGAGACCTTTCAGGCCGAACTAAGTCGAGGGCAATTTATTCAACGGAGCATGGATCTGCAGTTAGAGTCTCTTCCTCCCATTGAATTTCGCCGGGGATATCTCTCGACCTACAATGTACCCATGGCGTTCGGCTATGGCGCTAATCATCACTACAATGCCTGGCTCACTTCTGATGGCCTTCTGAACCTGTCGTTTATAGACATCATCCATGAAGATGGCAACCTGGATCATCTGCGCCGTATTACGCCTGGCCGCGGATTTTCCAATCGCGTGGCTTTTGAAAGTGAGAACGACGGCGATGAAATGTACGGTTCACGGATGACGTGGGCAGCCGGACACTTCAAATTGACTAACCGTGATGGCTCATGGTCAACTTATCTGCCATGTGGTGACGGAAAGTGTTACTGGAATGGATATCAGGACAGCAAAGGAAACGCTCTGCGCTTTGATCGGGGAGACAGGCTGGAACTGCAGCGTTTAACAGCACAGGACCAGAAAGGAATTGAATTTCAATCGGACGATCAAGTGCGTATCACCGACGCAATGGCCACAGGCGGGCGCCATGTCTCCTATGTTTATAGCGACGCAGGCGACCTGACCAAAGTAAAGCGTGCTGATGGGCAAACAACCCTTTACGGTTATGACGACGCACATCACATGACCAGCGTGGCCGTGCAGCGTCCAGGACACGCGCCGCGCGTACTTATCACCAATGAGTATGACGATCAAGGATGGCTTTTTCGTCAAACGCTGGCCGATGGCAGCGTTTATACAATGGAGTATGGAGCAATTGTGAATAAAGTCGCAAGGCACATAACGCTTCATGAACCGTCAGCACGCACGCTTGACATCAGGCTTAGCGATTCCAATTTTGAAGCGCGCAGTACGCCTGTCCGTTTTGCGGCAAAGCCAACCGATTCACAGAACGCTCAAAAATAGTTTCGTAGGCGCTCAACTCGTCGGTTTGACACGCGAATTAGACCAACTTTACAATCAGTATTGCTGCCGACGCCTGATCGCGCAGCTTCTTTTTTGTCTTCTCCTGGATGGGATGGCGGTGTAGCTCAGGTGGCTAGAGCGACGGTCTCATAATCCGTAGGTCGCTGGTTCGAGTCCAGCCGCCGCCACCAAATTTCCGGAGACCAAGACAAGCAAGGACCTCTGAAACTAAGGGCCTTCAGCTACAATCAAGTGTTTTCTCACTTTCTGCGCCCTGCGGCGTAAAAGTTGAACCCCTGACTATGTTGCGCTTTTTTACTGCCGGAGAATCACACGGAGAGGCCCTGGTGGCCAATCTCTCTGGGATACCTGCTGGCCTTGAAGTTGACCAGGCATTCATTGACCGCGAACTCTGGCGGCGACAGCAGGGCTTTGGCCGCGGCGGGCGGATGAAGATCGAGACGGATAAAGCCCACATTGTTTCCGGTGTGCGCCACGGCAAAACGATTGGCTCCCCCATTGCTGTGCTGTTGGAGAACAAGGACTGGAAGAACTGGCAGGAATCGCTGCCTGTTGAACCCGGCAACCAGGAAAAGCATAAGCGTGTGGCTTCACCGCGGCCGGGGCACGCCGACCTGGCTGGTGCGCTCAAATACAATTTTTCTGAAGCACGCTATGTGCTGGAGCGGGCGTCAGCGCGTGAATCTGCGGCGCGTGTATCCGTTGGAGCGATTGCCAAGCTGTTTCTCCGGGAATTAGGCATTGAAGTTCTCAGCCACGTGATTGCTGTGGGCAAGGCCACGCTCGGCAATGCGGAGGTCGCCTGGGACAAGCTCCAGCAACTTCATGCACGCAATGAAGTGCTGCTCAACTGTGCCGATCCTGAAGCTGAGCAGCGCATGAAGGCCGAAGTGGATCAGGCGCTGCGTACCGGCGATTCCGTTGGCGGCGTTTTTGAGGTGGTGGCGCACGGCGTGTCACCGGGTCTGGGCACCTACGCGCAGTGGGATGAGCGCCTGGATGGAATGCTGGCGATGGCCGTGATGTCATTGCAAGCGGTAAAGGCCGTGGAGATTGGCAGCGGCGTAGAGTCTGCTCTCTCCTTCGGATCAACCGTGCATGATGAGATCCGGTACAACAAGGAGAGCGCACGGCAGCCATTCACCGGCTTTACTCGCGCATCAAACCACGCAGGCGGCATTGAAGGCGGAATCTCCAACGGACAGGACATCCTGGTACGCGGTTACTTAAAACCTATTTCCACGCTGCGGCGTCCGCTGGGATCGGTGGATTTCACAACGCGCGAGCCGGTCAAGGCGGCTTATGAACGCTCTGACGTTTGCGTAGTTCCGGCTGCCGGCGTTGCGGCAGAAGCAATGGTGGCGCTAACGCTGGCGCGTTGTGCGCTGGAAAAATTTGGCGGCGATTCCATGGATGAGACCCGGCGAAATTTTGCAGGCTACAAACAACAATTGCGGGAGTTCTAGCAGAGAGAATGATCTATCCAATCGTGTTGTACGGCAACCCGGTGCTGGAGACGCCGGCTGAACCGGTGACTGAATTTAATGAAGAGCTGAAAAAGCTGGTCGAAGATATGTTTGAGTCGATGTACGCGGCACATGGGGTCGGGCTGGCAGCGCCGCAGATCGGCATTGGCAAGCGGCTCACCGTGATCGATGTCACCTTTAAAGAAGATCCCGCCGCCAAATTGGTGCTGGTGAATCCGGAGATCATCCATCGCGAAGGCAAACAGACCGGGCAAGAGGGCTGCCTGAGCCTACCTGAGTTCCGCGAGAATGTGACCCGCACGAATATCGTCACGGTGCGCGCGCAGGACGTGGATGGAAACTGGTTTGAGAAAACCGGCGATGAGCTGCTGGCCCGGGCAATGCAGCATGAGATTGATCATTTGAATGGGCGGCTTTTCATAAGTCACGTCAGCGGGCTCAAACGCGACCTGATCAAGCGCAAAATAAAAAAACTGGTGCGCGCCGGCGAGTGGGTATGAAGCTGGTTTTTTGCGGCACGCCGCAGTTTGCTGTGCCCACCCTGGAGCGCCTGGCCGCAACCGGATTCAATGTACAACTTGTGGTGACCCAGCCTGACCGCCCTCAGGGCCGTGGCATGGAGTTGGCTGCGCCGCCAGTCAAGCAATCTGCGCTCAAGCTGGGGCTCCCGGTCATTCAACCAGAAAAGATCAAAAAGAACGAAGAGTTTCAGGCGCAGCTGCGAGTGCTGTCACCGGATGCAATCATCGTCGTTGGCTATGGGCGCATCATACCGCCCTGGATGCTGGAGCTTCCTCGCTATGGCAACATCAACGTACATGCATCACTGCTGCCGAAGTATCGCGGCGCTGCGCCGATCCAGTGGGCGATCGCCAACGGAGAAAAAGTCACAGGCGTGACCACCATGCAACTGAATGAAGGGCTTGATACCGGCGATATTCTGCTGCAAACGAAAATGGAAATTGCCGACGATGATACTTCAGTCACGCTGGCGCCTAAGCTTGCAGAGCTAGGCGCTGATCTGCTGATCGAAACCCTGCATAGCTTGGAACAGAAAACATTGGTCGCCAAACCCCAGGACGACTCTCAGGCTACGCTTGCACCAATCCTCAAGAAGGAAGACGGCCTCGTCGACTTTAATCGCAACGCGCAGGAGATCCATAATCGTCTCCGTGGATTTCAGCCTTGGCCGGGAGCGTACACAAAGTTTCGCGGAAAGGGGCTTAAGCTGGCCAAGATCAGATCGGCAGGAGCGACTGGCAAAATCGAGCCGGGACGAATTCATATTCTCGAAGGCCATCTTTACGTGCTCTGCGGCAAGGAAACAGGAACAATGCTTGAACTGCTCGAAGTCAAGCCAGAAGGCAAAAAGGCCATGAGCGCGCGGGAGTTCATGAATGGGTACCATCCTACTGAAGGCGAACGGCTGGGCTGAGCCGTGGCCGTCTCACCTGCACGCACCGCCGCATTCAAGATCCTTGTGCGTGTTGAGAGCGAATCGGCCTATGCGGATGAGTTGCTGCACTCCGGGCTTTTGGATACGCTCTCTCCTCTTGACCGCAATCTCGCTACAGAGATTGTAATGGGCGTGCTGCGCTGGCGCTCCGTACTTGACCAGTCTATTGCGCATTTCAGTTTTACGCCCTTTCGCAAATTGGACTTGGAAGTTTTGACCGCGCTCCGAATGGGCGCTTATCAAAAACTTTTCCTCAGCAAAATTCCTTCTCATGCCGTGGTCAATGAGACTGTTGAACTGGTGAAGCAGTCCAGGAAGACATCCGCGGCCGGCCTTGCCAATGCCGTGATGAGAAAAATAAAGCAGGGTGCAGCCCCGAATCCTGCCGATGCAAAAGATGTGAACGATCTGGCTGGCTCTCTTGCTCATCCAAAATGGCTGGTGGAAAGATGGATCAAAAATTTTGGAGCCGATAAAGCCAAGTTGATCTGTGAATATGATCAACGCATTCCACAAACTGCTCTCAGGCTTTCAACAAAGGAAACCGAAGAAACACTCACACAAGAAGGAATCCAGCTTGAACCTGGCGCATTGATGCGCAACGCCAGAACTGTGTCCAGCGGAGATATTACTGCCACTGAGCTCTTCCGTAGTGGGCAAGTAGCGATTCAGGACGAAGGCTCGCAGCTTGTGGCTGCGCTGGTTGGCGAAGGCAAGCGCATTCTGGATTGCTGTGCCGCTCCCGGCGGCAAGACCGGCGCGCTGGCCAACCGGCTGCCGGAAGCAGAGATCTACGCCGCTGAGCTGCATCCGCATCGCGCGCGGCTGCTGCGCAGGCTGGCGCCACAACCAAACATTCATGTGATCACTGCAGACGCCCTTACGTTACCTTTTATCACCGAGTTCGACCGAGTGCTGACGGATGTTCCCTGCTCCGGCACTGGGACACTGGCGCGCAATCCGGAAATCAAATGGAAGCTTAAGCCTGAGGACTTGCACGATTTGCAATCGCGGCAAGTGGCAATCCTGAGGGCATCGATGGGGCACGTGTCGCCGGGCGGCAGGTTAGTGTATTCCACTTGTTCTCTTGAACCGGAAGAAAACGAGCAGGTCGTAGCTGCCTGTCTCAAGGGAAATTCTGAGTTCAGACTTGTTCCTGTTGGAGAAGAACTGGAGCGATTGCGGCAGTCAGGAGACCTGGTCTGGAAGCACATCGACAATCTGGTCAGCGGAGATTTTCTGCGAACTATTCCTGGAGTGCACCCGTGTGATGGATTCTTTGGTGCGATCTTGCAGAAGAGTTAACCGCAGAATGACTTTTTCTGAAATCTCGAGCGTAGCGAGAGATCGCTATCGCCACGAAAACCCTCATGATCACCTGAAGAGCAACCCTGGCCATAGCGATCCTTCACCTGCAACAAGCGCAAGTTCGGGATGTTAGAAAAAGTCGTTAGAAAAAGATCGCAGTGTTCACGTTGAGCTTAGTTTTACTTTCGCACATCAAAGTTAATCGTCGTCCCGGCGGCGATTCTCTGCCCGGCAGCCGGAGATTGATGCGCAATGGTTCCTGAAGCTCCGGGCAAATTGCTGCTGTCATCGCTGGCCTCGCGTACTTTGCCCAGCGTAAACCCTGCCTTCTGCACTGCTGCGGTGGCCTCGGCCAAAGAGTGGCCTACAAAATTCGGCATCACATACAGCTGAGCGCTATCTGGGGCGGAAAATATCAGGTCCACGCGCGGAGAAGCGGCTTCAGTTGTATCCGGTGGCGGGTTTTGGCTGACCACGGTATCCTGTTGCGCTCCGGGCAGGTGCAGCGTGCTGATGGTCCCAATTTCCAGGCCGCGTCGGCTGATGTTGATGCCGGCAGCATGTTCGCTTTCGCCCAGCAGGTTGGGCACGGCTGCGCGTTGAGGGCCAAGACTTTCTGCCGCGCGAACCTTCCAACCCCGCCGCACCGGCGCATTGGGAGCAGGAGCTTGCGAAACGATGCGGCCCCGCGGAATCGTGGGGCTGTAAAAACGACTCTCAATGGAAAGCACCAAGCCTTCAGAATTGGCTGTGCGCTCCGCCTCTGCCGGAGTCATGCCGGTAAGGCGAGGCACCTTTACTTCGCGGCCCTGGATGGCAAAGCGCATGGCCAGCAACGCCGATGAGAGAAAGACCAGGAGCAGCACCAGCCCGCGAAACGTATATTTGATCAGCTTGCGCAGCAATCAATGCGCCTCCGCATCATTCGCTTGCCGTGGTGGCGTGATGGAGGCGCGCTTGAGGCCTGGAGATTTTTTGCCGTCAGGGCCAACAGTAAGAAACGCCTCGTTTTTCCGCGCGGGATCGGCAACCGCGGCGCGCATAAAATCAATCCAGATAGGCAACGCTGCATGACCGCCGGTCTCGCTTTCACCCAGATTTTTCTTTTCATCAAAGCCGACCCAAACCCCGCAGGTTATGCTGGGAGAAAAACCAACAAACCACGCATCCGTGTAATCATTTGTTGTGCCGGTTTTGCCCGCAACCGGATGGTTCAATTTGAGCGCCGGCGCGCCCGTGCCATGCTTTACCACTTCCTGCAACAATGAAACCATGGTGCGCGCAGTGCGCTGGCTGATCACGTCTTTGGCGTCCGGCAAATCCTGCTCCAGCACATGGCCCTCATAGTCAGTCACCTGGCGGATGAAGCGTGGCTCAATCCGCAGGCCATCATTCGGGAAAACGGTGAAAGCAGACGTCTGCTCATAGAGCGTGAGATCGGCCGCGCCAAGCGCCGTAGGCAGGAAAGGCGGAATGGGCGAGGTGATGCCAAAACGGCGCGCATAATCAGTTACGGTCGCCATGCCGACCTTCTGCGCAAGTTTGACCGCCGGAATATTGCGCGAATCAGCAAGAGCGTGGCGCAGCGTGATGTTGCCTTCAAACCGGTGATCGAAGTTGTGCGGGGTGTAAGGTGTTCCCGCGCTATTAAAGGTGGTGGGAGCATCCAGAATTATGTCATCCGGCTCGGCGCCCTGATCAATTGCCGCAGTATAGACGTAGGGCTTGAATGAAGATCCCACCTGCCGCCGCGCCTGAGTGGCCCGGTTGAATTTTGATTCATCGAAATCGCGCCCGCCGACCATAGCCTTGATGTCGCCAGAGGCATTGTCGATGGCAAGCAGTGCACCTTGCGCTCCGGAGTTCTGCTCCAGAGAAACTTTGGCTGTGCCGTCCGTATTTAAGGCTAAAACTTTTACGTAAACAATATCGCCCGGCGTAAATATCTTTTTGGGCAGTTTGCTGCCTGTCCAGGCTATGTCGGATGGTCCAAGGTAAGCGCTGTAGCGCCCCAACTTGATCTTGCAGTATTGCACTCCAATATCCACCACCAACGCGTTCAGGTAGTCGCCGACTGCGATCGGCTTTTGCCAGTCAGAATCCTGGTATTTGCTGATGGATTCGCCATCTTCTACCACGTTTTTTAAATGGCCTTTCCATCCGTGGCGGCGCTCATAGGCAGCCAGACCGTCCAGCACTGCCTGGGTCGCGGTCTTTTGCAGGTCAAGATCAAGCGACGTATAAACGCGCAGTCCACCTTCATGCACCTGATCAGCGCCATATTTCCGTTCCAGATACCGGCGCACTTCCTCCACAAAATACGGCGCGGGAGAAAGCTCATGCTGGATATTCAGACGCAACGGCGTGGTCTTGGCCCGGCCTGCTTCTTCCGCCGTGATCTTGCCATCCTCAAGCATATTGTTGATGACCAGATTGCGGCGCTTCATGGCGTGCTCTGGATAGTTAATGGGAGAGTAAGAGACCGGGGCTTTCGGCAATCCCGCCAGAAGAGCGGCTTCCTCAAGCTTCAAATCTTTGGCATGCTTGTTGAAGTAATACTCCGCGCCGGCCTCAAAACCATAAACACCGTGGCCCAGAAAAATCTGGTTGCAGTACATGGTGAATATCTGCTGCTTGGTGAAGTGGCGCTCAATCTGTAATGCCAGGATGGATTCCTGTATTTTGCGGCTGAAATGGCGCTCCGGCGATAGGAACAAATTACGCGAAAGCTGCATGGTGAGCGTGGAAGCACCCTGCGCTCTGCCGCCGGAAGTAATGTCACGATAGGTCGCGCCCATCACGCGCCAGAAGTTGATGCCCCAATGCTTCTCAAAGTTCTTGTCTTCTGTGGAGATGATGGCGTCACGCAGCACCTTGGGAAAATCATCGTAGTTGGCCAGCACGCGGCGCTGCAGGGCAAAAGAGCCAATCTGCCGGCCATGATCGTCATAAAGTTCCGTAATGGTGCTGGGCCGGTATCGCTCCAGCTCGCTGATCTGGGGAAGATCAGTGGAGTAAACCATCAGCAGGCCAGTCATGGTCCCCAGAAATGCCGCAATCAGAATCAATGCGACAAACACAATCCGGCCAGCCAGAATTTTTGCGGCCACCTTAAATGCCGGATGCTCAGACAGAGACTTCATGGGAGGAGTTAGTCAGGGGCCAGCATAGCATGGTTAGCGACCGGAGGCCCATTACATTAGGTTATGTCGCTTCGTTCCAAACCGCTTACATAGCAATCAGATGGGACTAGCCCTTCCGCCCTGCATCGCGCGGTTCGGTGCGCAAGCCGGCTCACCGCTTGCGTTGGGGCGAGAAATTTATGCGCGACATCGAAATCCCCAGCAAGCAACTAAAAGCGCGCCCGCGGGCGCGCTTTTTTCTGGAGGAGGAGTTAATGAGTTAGGTTTTTTGCGTCTTGGCTTTCAGTACCTCAATGGCCTTGTGAAGCTGATCGTCTTCTTTGGGCTGCGTCTTGGGTGCTTCTTCGGTTGTGGTGTTGTCATCATCGTCAGTAATGGTGACAACGTCATCTGATGAAGCCACCAGGACGTTTGGCGTTACGCCGGTATCCTGAATGATTTTACCGTTGGGCGTGTAGTACTTGGCCACAGAAAGGATCAAAGCAGAGCCATCCGGCACCTCAATCAACTTTTGGATTGAGCCTTCGCCAAACGTCTTATCGCCCACGACATCGCCACGCTGATTATCCTGAATGGCGGAAGCCACAAGCTCCGCAGCGCCGGCAGTTCCGCGATTAACCAGCACAACCAGCGGCAGGTCAGTAATCTTCTTTTGTGCGTCGGCGGTGTAGGTTACTTTGTCATACTTCTGGCCCTGCAAGGTTGCAATGGTGCCTTTGCCCAGGAAGAGATTAGCTACAGCAACGCCTTCTTCTTCGTCGCCGTCAGAGTTATAACGCAGGTCGAGCACCAGCTTCTTGGCGCCTTTCTTCTGCACTGATTTGATCTTGTCAGCAATTTCCTGCGCCTTGCCCTTGGTAAGGACTTGGGCTTTGATGATGCCTACGTCACCCTGCATTTGTTCTTGCACAGCGGGAAGCGAAACCACGTCGCGAACCACGGTGATCTTCTGCGGCTCAATCTTACGCGTGCGAATGATGGTCATATCCAGGCGCGAACCGGGATCACCAGAGAGGTGATTCTTAATCGCCGCCAGGGAAAGATCGTGCGTGCTGAGGCCTTCAACTGTTTCAATGATGTCTCCGGCAGTCAGTCCGGCTTTGTCCGCTGGGCCACCGGGAATTACTGAAACAATAGCGGCATAGCCAAAGCGCTTTGAGACCGTAGCGCCGATGTCCGCCTTGCCCTCGGTCTTCTTTTGCTTGAAAGTTTTGTATTCTTCTGGCGAGAGATAGCTGGAGTCAGCATCCAGCGATTCCAGAAGGCCATGCAGCGCGCCATTGGTAACCACATTCATGTTTGGCTCTTCCACGTATTCCGTGCGAACGCGATAGAGCACTTCACTGTAAACGCCAATGTGCTTTAGTGTGACGTCACCGCTGTTGGTGCCTGAGGCATGTACGCCAAGGCTGCCGATGAGAACAAAAGCGACGACTAACATGGAGCTGGCGAGGAGAAGAACTTGGATCTTTTTGGACATCAGAAAAATTCCTTTAAAAACCTATCCATTTAAAGACGAAAAGACACCTATGAGGGTGAGCTACTCATCTATTATAGCCACTTTTTTGGATGCAGCTCAGGTTTCTGGAGAGACAGTAAATCTTCAGTCCCGGGGCAAATTGGACTAGGCGGACGGCTATCTGTGGGCGTTCAGGATACCTAGAATCTCTCTTAAACCCTGGCGAACCTGCTTTAGTTCTGAACGGTTAGCCGGGGGCGTGACGAATGGCAAGGGGGATTGCTTCTTCTTAAGCTCTGAACGCAGTTGCTGGCGCGCCCCAGCGATTGTAAACCCTTGATCGTACAGGAGATTCTTGATGCGGAGCACGCCTTCCACATCCATACGGCGGTACATGCGCTGGCCGGTTCCGCTTTTGGTTGGTTTGAGCTGGGGAAACTCAGTCTCCCAAAAACGCAGCACGTAGCTGGGCAGACCACAAAGACGACTCACCTCACCGATCCTGAAATAGAGCTTGTCGGGGATGATGACCTCGCCGGAAGCGGGTTTCTTCACAACACTCTTTGCAAGCTTATGCATCCGGAAATCCAGAGACGAGGCGGCTAGAGCGGATATTAAGTCCGATAACGCACCTCGTCAACAGAAAACAACAAGAAGGGCCGTTCTTCGCCTCATTATTTCTGCGGTGGAGGAACTGGCGTAGGCGTAGGCTCGGTTTTTCCTTCCACTTTGCTTGCTCCCTTGCGCGTGCCCTTGGCTCCCGCGTGGACCACTTTCTTAGTCCCCTTTTTCACTTTATGGCCAGCTTTCTTGGCCGCTTTTCCGGTGGAGTGCGCAGCGTCCTTTGTGTCCTGCTTGATGCCACCATTGTCCTGTGGCGCATTTTGTCCCCACGCGCCCAGAGAGAGGACCATGGCGAACAGAGCTGCAAACGTGAATTTCAATTTCATTCCAGTCACCTCAGTGGCCTTCGGATTCTCTCTCGCAGAATAAAGTTGCCTTTAAAAACGCGTTAACTCTCTGGTTCGCTGCAAATCTGGTTCGCTGCAAAAATCGAGAGGCACAAGGCGGCGAACGCAGGAGCAAGATGCTGCATCAGGCGCGATGCAACTCAAGTCTGACGGGAATCGTCTCATAGATATAGATAAAGCGGGACTGAAACACCCATCTTGAAAGCCAGCGGTTTTCCCCGACGTTTCCAAATGGAATGTCTCTGATCGCGAGCCACAGGCGGCCCTCCCCTGAAGCCCTTGTTATTGGCGATCACAACCGCAGTCCCGAGAGTCGCCCCAGGAGGGAGCACCATGAAAAAAATTCTTGCCTTGCTAATGACCGCGCCATTTGTGTTTTTGATGGCCGGATGCTCACACCACCACGTTGCCACTACGGCAAACGGAAAAACAGTTTATGGAGAACAAGCCCAGATTATCGAACGCCTGAACAGCGCAGGAACCGATTTAAAGCAACTGATGAACGCGCCTGATAACGCGATCCCTCAAGACGTGCTGAAAGATGCCAAGTGCATTGCCGTGGTGCCGGACATGGTAAAGGGTGGCTTTGTGATTGGCGCCAATCACGGACGCGGCGTAGCTACGTGCCGCACAGGCCACGGCTGGAGCCAGCCGGCGTTCTTTGCCATTACGGGCGGAAGCTGGGGCGCGCAGATTGGCGTGGAATCGGTTGATCTCGTAATGGTCTTTTTGGGCGATGCCGGAATGCAGGAGCTGCTGCAATCGCAGTTCAAGCTAGGCGCTGACGCGGGCGTAGCCGGCGGACCGATTGGGCGCGAAGCCCAGGCCAGCACAGATTGGAAGATGAAAAACAAGATCCTGGTTTATTCACGCACCAAGGGATTGTTTGCCGGGATTGATCTGAGCGGCGCTTCAGTGAAGCCGGATGATGACTCTACCCACAGCTACTATGGCAAGCAGCTAAGCTTTCAGGAGATACTTAGTGGGCAAGGACCAAGGAATGATAATTCCAAGCCGTTCCTTGCTGATGTAAGACAGGCTTTTCATGAGGCCAGGGAAGCATCTGGCGAGTAAAGCCAGGCAGAGTTTTCGCGGGTAAACAGGAAAGCGCACCTGGGTCACACAGGTGCGCTTTTCCGCATTATGCACGGCAGTGCCGAGACGTAGCCTCGTCAGTGCCGCATCACCCCGCGTTTAAAAAGGATCTTTGAGCGCGGAAAGCTGCTGGCGATGGCTGCGGCTCAGCGTTACCTGCTTGCCAGATATCAGCGTTACCAGATATTTGCCGCTAAATGAACGCCGCAACTCCTGAATACGGTTTCGGTTCACAATCACAGAACGATGAATGCGAACAAAGTCGCGGCCTGGAAGCCGGCCGGCAAACGTGCTGAGAGTTTCACGCACGCGATATTGCCCGTTGCCTGCGTGCACCTGCACGTAATTTCCTGACGCTTCAAAGAATTCAACTTCATCGAGCGGGACAAAAACCGTACGCCCGTTTTCTTTGAGAGGTAACCTTCCGCCTGCAATCACTACTTCTGCTGTGCTCATACAAGACACCTGGATTCGTCTTTGTTGCTGGTGGTTAGACGGACGGCAAAATAGATGGTTACCTTGTTTTAGCTTAAAAATTTCTCTGTGAAGCTATGCTCAACTTGTGAAATGAGCTACACGGTTTGTATTTCCATAATATGTATTTCAAGCTGAGTTCCTTCCAAAAATAAAAGCTTCTATAACACCTTCAATCCTGAACTGTTTAGCAGACTTCGATTTTTTGCGATTCTCACTCTACTATCTGCGGTCGTTGCTGCCGCATTTTGTCACAACTACATTGCCGAAAGCGGAAAATTGACGTTGGTAGTACACGGGAACTCGCATCGATTGCTCACGGTTTCAAGCGTTTTTTGCTCGATCGGCGCATCACCATTGCGGATAGGCTTTTGCCGGAAGGTGGGGTATGCTTTGCCCCTGGATGCCTTTCAGCCCAGCTAAACCGCATAGCGCGGCGGCCCTGGCGGAGCTAGACGCCTTGCGCGAAGAATTTCGCGCGCGCATGAGCACCGCAAGACGGCCGCAGGTGTTCTCATCTCGCACCGGTGTAGTTCTTTCCGGCGGCGGCGCTCGCGGAGCTTATGAAGCCGGCGTGCTCATGGCCTTCCAGGACGCTCGGGTCCCCACACACATCATTACCGCAACGTCAGTCGGCAGCATTAACGCAGCTTCTTACGCGGCGGAAGCTGAGGGGTTCATCGGGAAGGCTGAGCCGCTGGTGAAAGCCTGGATGGAGCTTACGCCGACAACGCTGGGCATTGATTGGTCGCGCTATATCTTTCTGCTCGCCGGATTGGTGGCGGCATCGGCTGGAATTGGAAATTTTCTCTGGCTATGGCTGCAGCAGCACGGCATATTCCTGCACGCGCATCATCCTAAGTTCACCTGGTTTGCGCTGGGTGTGGCGGGAGTTTCCATTCTGCTTTTTGCGGACAAGCTTTCTTACGTCGCCTACGTCATGATGAAGTTTGTGCGCAAGCGGAACTGGGAGCCGGATTGGCGCAAGACCTGGGTTTCAGTGGGCGCCAATATGCTGGTGTGGGGATTTCTTGTTTTGTTTTTGGGCTTCACTTACATCCATCTGCCGCTTGAGGGCGGGCTACACTTTGATATAGCTACACACATACCAATGCTGGCAGCGCTGCTGGTAGCTCTTGGCATTTACCGGCTACTGCAGGACCCGCTAAGCAAACTGAGCCATCGTTTTTTGCGCATGCCGTTGCGTACCGGCCTGTTCCCTAATTTTGATCGCATCAAGTTCCTGCGCGCGCGCATTCCTGCCGATAAGCTGGGCAATTCGGCGATCCGCGTAATCATGACCGCGACTGATATTCAGCGCGGCACGGCGCGCTTTTTTTCCAATGCCCCTATTGAAACGCTTTTGAGTGATCCGGGTGCGCAGGAAGAGTTTGTCCGGAGAGAGGTGGAGCAGCCGCAAGACCTGGTCCTGGCCGCAGTGGCTTCTTCGTCTTATACCTTCGCTTATGAAGCGGTCACCATGGATGGCCGTCTGTGGACTGATGGCGGCATCATGACCAATCAGCCGGTCTTACCGGCGTTGCGCCTGGGCGCTGACGTTCTGTTCCTGGTGCTGATTGCGCCCCTGACGGGCGACGATCAGACCGGCAAGATCAAGACATTTCTCGATGTCGGCGTTCATGCTGTGGACATTCTGGTTTCAAAAAACTTCAAATCAGATATAGCTCTGCTGAGCAACATCAACCGGCTGTGCTCCATTTATGCCAATGAGATGGGCGTGAAGCCGGAACAACTGGAGCTTGAGGTAGGCAAGCAGCGCTACCGCTTTGTGAAGTTCTTTAACATCGCCCCGGAAGAACCTCTGCCCGCCGGAGCGCTGGACTTTGAGAGCGAGATCGTCGCGCCAATCATCGTGCAGGGCTATCGCGATGCAGGCCGGGTGATCCAGCAATTTCTGGACTATGAGACTTCTCGCCCTGCGCGCGAGTCACGCCGGATGGTGAGATTGGCAGCGGAACGGCCTGAAGGAAATTTCAGGATGACCAGAAGATAACTCAAAAAATGTGCATATTCAGTTAGCACGGTTTTTCCTCACCTTGCGCACGTGATCGAGCACGATGATAGTCCCTACCCAGACGGTAGCAGCGAGATATCCGGCGAGAACGTCACTAGGATAGTGGACGCCGAGGTAGATGCGCGAAAGACCGATAGCGATTACCAGGAGCGTTGCCACGCTCCACACGATGATTCGCCACGAAAGCGATTTGATGCGGTCAGTGATCAGACCGGCCAGCACACCGTAAAAGCAAAACGAAGTAAGCGCATGGCCGCTGGGGAAACTATAAGAATCAGGTTCAGGGATGAAATACGCCTGCGGCCGGATGCGATGGTATGCGTACTTCAATGCCGCCTCAAGGACCAGCGCTCCGATCATGGCGATGGCCAGCCACAATGCAGCGCGCTTCCAGCGCAGCCGGGCAAAAACGACGAAGGCGGCCACCAGCACAACTGCCAGGATTTGGGCGCCCATCATGGAAAAGATCTTCATGAGAACGGTGAGGCCCGGAGAAGCAAACTGATGGACCCAGTTGCGGATGGCTTCATCAAAGCGAAGCGTGTCACCGGCGCGCATTTCACGGCCCAGCCAGACAAAGACAAACAAACAAAGAACGGCCACAGCCAGGCTGATGACGATAGCAAGTTCAAAGAATGCTATCGGCTCAGGCTTGGTCTCTGTGCTGGCGTGCGGCTCTTGCGCTTCAGACATCGGCTGCCCTGGCTTTGCGAGAAGTGAAGCCGGAAATCAACTCGTCCAGTTTGGTCAGCAGCGCCTGATTGCCGCTTCGCGGATACGACTGTAGCTTTTCCGCATAGAGCGGCAGGTTAAAAAGAAAAGACTCGACTTTCTCTTTGTCCAACTTTTCCCAGAAAGCTCCATAACCCATCCTGTCAACGTAATAGGCATTGAAAGTCTGCTCAAACTGATGGCTCACGGGAATCGCAAGATACGGCTTGCCCAGGTGCAATGCTTCGCTGACCAGGGAAAATCCGGCGTTCGCGATCACTGCGCCTGCGCCCGCCAGATCACGAAGGAAGCCATCCATGCTGGGCTTCTTGAATAAGATGTTGCCGTCCTGACCCTCCGCGCCAAAACCATAGGCGATGAACTTGTAACGCACCTGTTTGAGCAGCGCAGCCAAATCTTTAGCGGGCGAGGTCACGTAAACCAGGGCATAGTCGCCGCTATGCGGAATGGTGGAGAGCACTTCCTGGCGGACAATGGGCGGAAAAAGAAATGTAGTGCGGCGCTTGACCGGCGCAGGAAAGAAAGAGAGCACCAGATTAGCATTGGCCCGCGGGGTCATCATGTGCGTGACCAGCTTCACGGTGGCTACGTCGCGGCGGTATCCGCGTGGGAGCGAGATGCGCGTATTAGTGATGGCGTGCTGATTGTCTATGGCGATCACCGGCAAGCGCTTGCGATGAGCAGCGTGACAGGTAAGCGGCTCAAAGTCCGTAATGACCAGATCGATCTTCTTTTCGTCAATCAAGCCACTCCAGTTGCTTAATGCTGCGGGCAGCGCGGGGCGCCTTGATGAGATTTTTAGCCAGAGTGCGCTTATAACGCACACGGTTGTTGACGTAAGTAAGCCCCAGCCCGAAAATTTCCGTGACTGGAAAGCTCTCGCTCAGGTTGCGCAGGCCACGATCGAAGGAGACCACATGCACGCTATGGCCCTGGCGCAGCAAATGTGAGATGACTTCCTTGGCGCGCGTGGAGTGGCCGGAACCCTCCCCGTTCACGCCGTAAAGTATGTTGGCCATGGTTTAGTGGAACTTATGGGCCAGTATAGCGTTCGAGGACGGGAAATTGAAATTGGGCATTTGGCTGATTTTGTGTGCAACAAACCTAAAGAATGTCGCTTCAGGCTGGGGCCTGGGCCGATTTCGCGCGGAATTTAGCTAGAGCGCTCAGGCCGCGCAGTACGTGATGGAACAGCTCCGGCTCGCGCGTAACAAACTTAAGACGATTGCCGCGGGCCAGATAGGTCTCCGGCTGCAGATTTTCAAGCTCTTGCCAGAAGAGGCGCTGCATTCGCCTGAGGTCAAAAGCGTTGCCGGCGCGGGTATAGACGGCCTGCGCCGGCCCCAGAGTAAACCACTCATACTTCACAAAAACTTTGTAATCTCTCTGCGGAGAATCAGAAGAGAAGATGTACCACTCATCAAAGATTTCAAACGGGATGGCAGAGACATTTTCACCTACAGGGATGTGCACGGAGCGGCCGTTGACGCGCCAGCCACGCTGATACTCTTCTGGCGTGGGCTGCAGCGGACCAGAATCAAACGAGGTGATTACAATATTTTTTTTGGCAGCGACGGCAGGACAAACATGAAGCACGTCGTAAATTTCATGCGCTGGGGTTTCCAGCCAACGATAGTCGCCATGAACACCGTGAAACATAATCTTCTTTGAACCTCAGGCCGTGAGCTCGCGAGCACGGCTTTGGAGCGCCTCCCAGACACCTTCAAAATCCACAAAATAGCCAAGCACGTTGACATGCGGCAGGTTTGCCTGCACAAAATCTCCTGCGCGCTGCAGGTCCTGGCGATGGTTCTCCGCTTCGCGGGCCGCGTCGTGGTTGAAAGCAGCCAGACCGCCGTAACCGCCACAATCCGAGTGGAGCATGAGCACGACATTTTCTGTGCCGTGCAGCTTCACCGACTTGCGGACTTGCTCCATGACAAACTGACGATCAGCTTCACCATCACCACCGGCAAGGCTCTTGGCGCCACCGGCCACACGGATAAGATCGAAGTGAACAATGCTGGAGCGCTTGATTAGCTTGCGCAGAGCTGCTTCAAAGCGATGGTCAAAGCACCATACGATGGCGGCATCGCACTTGTAATGTTCCCGTGGAGAGTCGAAGTGAAAAAGTTTGCGAATGGGGGCACCCCGTTGCAAACAATTATATGGAAACGGATTGCTAAAGTTCAGCAAGAAATTGGCCATGTCCAGAATGGCGTGTGCACCCGAGTGCACAAGAGGGTTCTTGCTCTCCCGGAAACTCTTTGCCCGCCGTATACTCAGAAGTTCCGGAGAAACCATGACTCATCCCCAGCGTTGGATCAAGCTTGCGCTTGCCTGTGTAATTTTCTGTTTTGCCATTCAGCCCGCCGTTGCGTCCAGCATCACGTTCAAAATTACGTTGCCGGCAAACCAGCCGGAGCCCATAACTGGACGCGTTTTCATTGTTATTGCGCGAGCAGGCGATCCGGAACCCCGGTTGCAGGTGGGGTCGTGGCGGTCGCGCACGGAGCTGCTGGGTATGGATGTGCCGGGGCTGGGACCGGGGCAGACAGCAAACATGGACGCTCTGACACTGGGCTTTCCGCTGAAGTCGGTGCGCGAATTGCCCGCCGGCGATTATTACGTTCAAGCGCTGTTCAACGTTTATACACAATTTCAAAGAGCTGATGGGCATGTGATCTTTGCGCACAACGATCAGTGGGAAGGGCAACAATTCAATAAATCGCCGGGAAATTTATATTCTGACGTTGGCCATTTTCATCTTGATCCGCTCACGGGATATGAGATCCGGCTCAGCTTGAATCATAAGATCCCTACACCGCTGCCGCCCGGCGATACGGCTTATGTGAAGCACATCAAGATCCAGAGCAAGCTGCTCAGCAATTTCTGGGGACAACCTATTTATCTTGGCGCGACGGTGCTGCTGCCTGAAGGTTATAGCTCACACCAGAACGCGCATTATCCGGTGCTGTATGAGCAAGGGCACTTCAGCCTGCAAGCGCCGCTTGGCTTTTCTACAGAGCCATCGCCCGCGGCCCTGCAGACGCGGCCTGGGCTTATTTCCGGCCCAGAGTTGTTCAAGCGCTGGACTGCAAACAGCTTCCCGCGGATGATCGTGGTCACGTTTCAACATCCCACGCCATTTTTTGACGACTCTTACGCCGTGAACTCCGCCAATGATGGCCCTTACGGCGATGCCATCATGAACGAGCTGATTCCTTATATAGAAGAGCATTTCCGCATCATTCGGCAGCCGTATGCGCGGGCGCTCAGCGGAGGCTCAACCGGCGGATGGGAGTCGCTGGCGCTGCAGGTCTTTCATCCTGAGTTTTTTGGCGGGACCTGGACTTTCTATCCTGATCCTGTGGACTTCAGCCGCTACCAGATGGTGGATATTTATAACGATGTGAATGCATTCCTGGCTCCGGGCTATGATCCACCGGTCCCTGAACGGCCGATGATGCGCAGCGTGGAAGGCCAGGTTGAGGTCACCATGCGGCAGGTATCGCAGCTTGAGGAAGTTTTGGGCTCGCATGGCCGCTCCGGCCAGCAGTTTGAAGCATGGGAAGCGGTTTACGGGCCTGTTGGTGCGGACGGATATCCCAAGCCGCTGTGGGACAAGAGCACCGGCAAGATTGATACGACAGTTGCGCTCTACATGCGCGACCACGGATACGATCTCCGCTATTATCTGGAACAAAACTGGGCAACGATAGGGCCAAAGCTCGTCGGCAAGCTGCATCTTTATTGTGGAGACATGGACAATTTCTATCTGAATTTGGCCGTATATCGGCTGGAAGACTTTCTGCGCGGCACAAACAATCCTGCGTACGGCGGATCATTTGAGTACGGCCGTCCGATGAAGGGCCACGGCTGGACACCAATGAACCAGGCTGAGCTGCTTCGTACCATAGCGAACCACATTACAGTCAATGCGCCTGCAGGCGCAGATAATTCTTGGAAGTATTAAAGGAAGCGGCTGGCTTATGACCTCGCCCCCACGACCTCAAGAGCAGTCCATCTGGCACCCTGCGCTCCGTAGGGTTACTGAAAGGCAAAATCCCGCAATTTTGCGCAGCGCTATTTGATTGGATTTTTTACCCCATCCTCCCCTCTCACCAGCGCGATTTTTCCTGCAGTGGTGAGCCTCTGCCATTTCTATTTCATCCGCATTTGACGTAGACTTTCGATAAGTTATTAAAGTTGTTGAAGGGCTTTAATTCCATGGCGCGGTGCACGTCCTGCGGATCTGAAGTTCAACTCCACGCTCGTTTCTGCTCCTCTTGTGGCGCCACATTATCTGGCGCCGGACGAGCGTCCAGCGATGCACCTACCCTGGCTTCGGACGACATAACGGCGCTGACTCTCAGTGATCCACCTGTTCCAGCGCGTGGAGATACTCCGGTTGCAGCCGTACCGAGGTCTGCGCGAAGCAATACCAAATCTACTCGCCTAAGCTCCTCAGGTGTGCTGTTGGATGCCGGCAGATTTTTCCCCGGATCATTGCTGGCGGAGCGTTATCGCATTGTGGCGTTGCTGGGCAGAGGCGGCATGGGCGAAGTTTATCGCGCGGACGATCTCACGCTGGGGCAGCCGGTCGCTCTTAAATTTCTGCCGGAAGAGGCAGCCAGAGATACTGCGTTGCTGGAGCGATTCCGTAGCGAAGTGCGAATTTCCCGCAAAGTTTCCCATCCTAACGTTTGTCGCGTGTATGACGTGGGCGAGGTTGAAGGCCAAACGTTCTTCACCATGGAATATGTTGACGGTGAAGACCTGGCTTCACTCTTGTGTAGGATTGGGCGGTTGCCGCACGACAAAGCAGTCGATATCGCGCGCCAGTTGTGCGCTGGTTTGGCAGCGGCGCATGCAAAGGGCGTGCTGCATCGCGACCTGAAACCCGCCAACATCATGCTGGATGGACGCGGGCAAGCCGTAATCACTGACTTTGGACTCGCTTCTTTTAGCGGACAAGTGCAAGGCGCTGAGGTGCGCAGCGGAACGCCTGCTTATATGGCGCCGGAGCAGCTTGCCGGAAAAGAAGTAACCGAGAAGAGCGATATTTATTCGCTGGGCCTGGTGTTGTACGAAGTATTCACCGGCAAGAAGGCGTTCACCGCCGAGGATCTGGGCGAGTTGTTGCGTTCGCGCACTGCGGATACAGTGAGTCGGCCATCGTCGTTTGTAAAAGATATCGATCCCCTGGTTGAAAGGGTGATCCTGCAATGCCTTGAGTCAGAACCGGCGAGACGTCCTACAAGCGCGCTGGCGGTGGCTGTGGCTCTTCCCGGTGGCGATCCGCTGGCGGCTGCGCTGGCCGCGGGAGAAACACCTTCACCGCAAATGGTGGCTGCAGCGGGACAAATGGAAGGCTTGAAGCCAAGGGCTGCGTTGCTCTGCCTTGTGGCCTGCGTGCTCGGCGTGATTGTGGCGGTCGTTCTCATTAGCAAAATCGAGGCGTTTTCCCAGATGCCACTCGATATGCCTCCCGACGTGCTGACGCAAAAAGCAAAAGACATTGTCAGCCAGCTTGGCTACAACCCGAAATCCGCGGACAGCGCCGCAAATTTTTCTTATGACTTTGAGCTTCAGACCTGGCTGGAGCAAAATGACAAGCCGCACCCGCAATGGAGCAAGATTTTGAATGGGGGACCGCCGCTTCTGCGTTTCGTCTTTCGCCAAAGCCCTCGCTATATGGTGCCAGACAATCTCCAGGGACAATTGACACCGGGAATCGTCACGCCCAACGATCCGCCGCTGATGTATTCAGGCATGATCAACTTGATGCTCGATGCCAACGGAAAGCTGCTGAATTTTGAGGCAATGCCGCCACAGATTGATGACACGCCAGCTTCAGCTAAGCCAATGGATTGGAGGCCGCTGTTCGCAGCCGCTGGGTTGGACCAGACACAATTTCAAACAACTACGCCGCAGTGGATTTCACTGGCCAATTCTGACGAGCGCGCGGCATGGACGGGAAAATGGCCCGGCAGCGGACGTCCGCTGCGCGTTGAAGCTGCTTCCTGGCGAGGCAAGCCGGTGTTTTTTGAAATGATCGGCCCCTGGTCGCGGCCCGCACGCATGCGCCCGCCTGTGCAGACGAGCGCGAACAAGATTGCACAGACCATAGGCCTCATTCTTATTGTTCTCATTCTCACAGGTGCGGCAGTGCTGGCGCGCCGGCAATATAAAAAGGGCAAAGGAGATCGCGTGGGCGCCGCTCGCCTGGCCATCGCCATCTTCCTGGCGCAGATCGCACTCTGGTTGTGTTACGGGCATTTTGTTCCTGTTTTCAGCGGCGTTAGGCCTCTTGTGCTGGCAATCAGTACGGGGCTTTTTTTCGTCTGCATCACGTGGATTCTCTATATGGCATTGGAGCCTTTTGTGCGCAGGTTATGGCCGCAGACTATCATTTCCTGGACGCGCTTGGTGAGCGGCCGTGTGCGTGACCCACTGGTAGGCCGCGACGTGCTCTTTGGAGTGCTGCTGGGACTGACCTGGGTAATGATTTTCGCGATTAGTTTGACCTTGGCAAATGTCCGTTTTGGCGGTGGTCCTCTGGTGACCTCGACGGATTTTCTTATAGGCGTCCGGAGCACGTTGGGCGCGTGGTTGTACCAATTGCCGAGTGCCATTCAGGGCACCTTAGGGTTTTTCATTATTTTGGTTATCCTGCGCATTCTTCTGCGCAATCGTTGGGCCGCAGCAGCGGGATTCACACTGTTTTTTACAGCTCTCAAGGTGCTGGGCAGCACTACACCGGTTTTTGATGCAGTGATTGTAGTGCTGATCTATGGAATTGCTGCCTTCTCACTGGTGCGCTTTGGCCTGGTCACGCTGTTTGTGGCTGTCTTTGTGGCCAACCTCATGCTTAATGTTCCGATCACGCTTGATTTCTCCCGCTGGTATGCCACAGCAGCAATCAGCGTTCCCGTTGGCGTGTTGGCAATTGGCGTTTGGGCCTTTTACACAGCTCTGGGCGGACAGAAGTTGATTAAGGATGAGATGGGTAGCTGAGCCGAAGCTGTACCACGCCGCCATTTCTAACCTCTTGATTTTCCGCCCGTCTAACTGCTTACATTCTTTTCCTGTGTTTGAGCGACCAGGGGACCCGGGGAGGCTACTCATGGCAAACCTCGTAACTGCGACTGCTGCTGCGGCGCCGTTAACCGGCAAATTGGAAGCACCCGCCAGAATCCAGTCTATCGATCTGATCCGTGGCGCCGTGATGGTCTTCATGGCGATTGACCATGTGCGCGTCTATTCAGGCGTTCCCGCAGGTAGTCCTGCGCCGGGAGTTTTCTTCACCCGCTGGATTACACATTTCTGCGCGCCTGCGTTCATTTTCCTGGCCGGCACAAGCAGCTTCTTTTACGGGCGCAAGCATCCTGGCCTTTCAAGGTTTCTACTGACCCGCGGCGCATGGCTCGTATTCCTGGAGCTCACGTTTTTAAGGTTTGCCTGGACCTTTAATTTTGATTTCCGGCATTACGAGATGGCGGGCGTCATCTGGGCCATCGGATGTTGCATGATCATCATGTCAGCTTTGGTAAAGCTTCCTGTCCCGGCCGTCGGGACCATTGGACTCCTGATCATTGCAGCGCACAATCTGCTTGATCCTTTTTTGCGAGCGATCCTTCAGGGCACAGCCGGCAATGAGGTGTCCGCGCTGTGGAAGCTGGCCTATGTGGGTTTTTATGCTGGCCCCATTCATCTTGGCAAGCTCAATCTTATCGTGCTGTATTCCATCATTCCCTGGATCGGGGTAATGGCGGCGGGCTACGCCTTCGGCCAGATTCTTCTCATGGAACCGGCGCGCAGAAACAGGCTCTGCCTGGTGATCGGGGGCTCGGCAATCGTCCTGTTCGTGGTACTGCGTGGCTTCAATCTTTATGGCGATCCATTTCATTGGCATCGCGGAACCAGAATGCCTGCGCTGCTCGCTTTTCTGAACACCACAAAATATCCTGCGTCGCTCAATTTTCTGCTCATGACGCTGGGGCCAGCCATTGCTCTGGTTCCGTTATTGCAGCGGGCCAACGGCGTTCTTGCCCGCATGATCACTGTTTTTGGGCGGGTTCCATTCTTCTACTATGTACTTCACATTCCGCTCATTCACCTGCTGGCGCTGCTTGTTTCCAGAATCCGCTTCGGTGCTGTAGATCCCTGGCTGTTTACCAACCATCCCATGGGCAATCCGCCACCGCCATCTGGCTATGTTTGGGGCCTGCCTCTCCTTTATCTGGTATGGGCCATCACCATCGCCGTGCTTTATTTCCCGTGCAAATGGTTTGCCGCCGTCAAAGCGGCACGGCGCAGCTCATGGCTGCAATACTTTTAAAGCAAATCTAGAGTTGCTGTGTCCCGATCCGTAGAAGAGCGGCTCTTTAGAGCCGCGTTAAGATGACAAAAAGTCCCGGGCTTCAGCCCCGGTGAAAAAATCCGATGGGATACCCCAACTCTGAAATTTGCTTTAGGCCGCGGAACGCGTTGGCGTTTTGCGATTGGTTCCGGGCATTCTAAACAGCTCTGGACAGCCAGAAGCTCATCAAGGATGAGAATAACTGAGCAGAAACTCTTGCTTCAGCACGTCTGCATTAACGGCTATTTGTCCGCCAGCTTCCTTCCCACGTTCAAGTTGTCAAAGTTCATCAGCGTATTCAGCACCAACGAATAGTTGCCAATGGTCTCGGCGCGATAGATCGGGTTCGTGGAAAACAAAACCACGTGACCATTCCCTACCGGCACGTCAACAACGGCCGGGCGCTGTGCGATTTCGTTCCCGCCCTCCAGCAGCCCGGAGATCAGAAGGTCTTTTGCATCGGCATAGCGGAAGATCACGCGCGGGCGATCAGCGGGCGGGATCACCGCGAAATTGTTCCGGCGCTGCTCGTCGTTCAGCGGCTGCGCCTCCCACGGTTCTGCGTGCGGATCTTCCGGGGCTTCCGTGATGGGGCGTCCCGGAGTAAAGTCTGGATCTTCTGCTCCGCCGCGTCCTGTGGGACGCGGGCCAGGCTCTGCACCCAGGCGGCGCGGCCCACCGCGGCTTCCAGCAACATTTGAGATGTTGAAGATTGGACCATTATCACAGTACACCGGCAAGTTGTCGCCAAAACCATAAGCGATTGGGCTGGCCGCATCCATGTTCACCGACTTTAAAATCGACCCCACGATCTTCATCTGTCTCGGCTGCTCCACGGCCACTCCGGGCGCCATGCGCAGATCGACTGCCAGATTTGCCGTATTCATCACCGTCACCAGCACGCCGCCGTGCTGCACAAAGTTCTCGAGATGCTCCACGCCGCTCCAACCCAGTCCTGGCCGAATGTCGTCGGTTGAATCTTCTTTGCCGATGTTCGGCGTCTCTGGCGTGTTTTTCCACGGCAGAGCATTTCCCCAGCTCATCGGCAGCCCGTTAACTACCGCCATGGTGTCACCGCGTCCGGTCGGCGGAAAGAGGATCACATCGTATTTGGAGCGGAGATCGTCTTCTCGCGCAACCTGCTGTGTGCTGATGTAGCTGTAAGGAATCTGCATCTGGTCCAGCGCCATACGCCACCATCCTTCACCCTGTGTGCTTAGCCATGTGTGCAGCAGTGCGACGCGAGCGGCCCGCAACGGATGCGACTTGACCTTCGGTGCGGCTGCCACTCCCACCGCCTGCAAGCCCAGCTCTGTAACCTGCCGGCGCAGTGCTTCTGTATCGACTTTGCTGATAATGAATGACCCGCGCGCGAATTTATGTCCTTCAGCTTCAAACGGTTCCTCGGCGGCTTCAATCGACGCATCTTTCAGGCGGTAGCGCAGAGTCGCCAGTGCAGTGTCACCGTTTGCATTGATCACAAAGACTTGGCTTCCGCCGCTGATGCCGCCACGGACTTTCACCTCGTTCACAGGCTCCATCGGCGTCTCCAGCACCTTGGCATCAACCACGCGCAGCACGCGGACATTGAACAGCTCGCCAAAAGTCCAACCGGTGTCGTCGTAAGGCGTCTTCTGCGGATCGTTGGGGCTCCAGTACTGATGATCGAGCAACGCGTCGGCGACGCGCGAATAGGGCTGGTCCATGCGTACGATGTAACTGCCCGCAGGCACCTGGACTGTAATTGGTTGAGGCTTAGCTTTGCCTTTTGCACTCGCGTCTTTGCTGCTTGTGTCGTTGGAGCTTACATCTTTGGCGACGGGCTCCTTGGACGCGTCGTCAGGCGCAGGCGTGGCCGTAGGAGCGGCTTCCTTTGGCTGCTGCTCCGCTTGCGACGGGGTTTCACCGGGCTTTGATTCCTTTTCAGTAGCGCCCGCAGGCTTGGCCGGCTTCTTCGCCGGCAATTTCACCGTGAACGCAGCCGTGGCCCGTGAAATTTCACATCCCTGTTTACGTAGGACCTCCAGAAGGGCAGCCTGCGCGCCGGGCCTGGGATCGTCTGCCGGAAACACATAAGCAGCGGGGCCTTCTTTGGACGGTTTAGAGATGGAGCGCTTGGCCTTGAGATAAAAGTTCTTCAGGAAAAATTCTTTCTCTTTGGCAAAGTAGTTCAGCGAGGTAAGAAGCCCTGTCTCTTCGTAATTGTTGTTGTTGCGTTGTGACCACATGATTTTCGGCAGTGGCGGGTCCTGACGATACCAGGTGCGGGCATACTCTTCTGGCCGAAGCTGACGTTCCACGGTATCAGCGCCGCCGTTGCCAAAAGTCTCATACAGTCGGCTGATGCCGTTGTGCATGGCGGCAATGAACATCAGGTAGCCCGGCGACCATGTATCAAAATTTCCGTGCGTAAAAACGCCGGGCATGCCCATGCGTGTCATGTCAGCCACGTCGCGCCAGCCAAGGATCTCCCATTCATTGGTCAGGATCGGGTCCACCCAGGCGTTAAACGGTCCATCGCCCGCGGTGTTGTCATAAAGATAAGGAACTGATTCGTGCAGATCATGCAGCACCTGCGCCTTCCAGCCAACAAACGTGTTCAGGACGTTCTCCGTCAGCTTCAGACTTACCGCCATGGCATCGCGATTGTTGTCATGCGCAACATACTTGCCCCAATACAGCAGCGGCGGGTAAAAATCTTTGGGATGGGCTAGGTGCCAGCGATAAAGATCGACCATGCGATCCCGGCCATCCACTTCCACGATCGGCGTAATCAGCGTGATCAGGTTGTTGCGAATGTCCTTTATATACGGGCTTTCATCCACAGCCAGCCGGTAGGCCAGTTCCATCAGCGCCGTTGGCGCGCCCGTCTCAGGAGAATGAATGGTCCCGGTAATGTAGTACACCGGAACTGTGGTGCTGATGATGCGCTCGGCTTCGGCGTCATCCATCTTGATGGTGCGCGGGTCAGCCAGCTTGGCCAGTCGCGCGCGGTTCTCTTCCAGATGCGCCAGATTGGCTTCTGAAGACACCGCCACCGCGATCATCTCGCGCCCTTCTTCTGTCCGGCCAATGGAGAAGACCTTCACGCGCGGGCTCGCCTTCTCCAGCATGCGCATGTATTCGTAAACCTGTTTTGAATAAGGAAGAATGCCGGGAGCGCCGGCAACGTCACCCAGCACCGCTTTCGGGGTCGGGACCGTCTTGGATGCAGGCAGGTAATCCACCAGCGGAGAAGTGAACATGGGCTGCGTGGTGTATTCCATGATCTTCTTGCTGTATTCAGCGTCGATCGGCTGCTTCGGATCGCGCTCCGGAATGTCATCGCCCGGCAGGGCCAATGCGCTTGAAGCCGTAAGAAGGATCAATGCCAGTAGACACACGTGCCGCCAATTCGAGAGATTTCCCAACATCATTTCTGTTTTACTCCCTGTTTCACCACGCTGATTTCGATCAAGCAGTTTAACAGTGATTTGCGCTCTTGCTTCCTCAATCTGAGTTTCGTTGTGGCACAGCTTGGAGTTGCTCAGATCTTGAGTGTCTGGCGGGATTAGAGCAAATCTAGAGTTGCTGTGTCCCGATCCGTAGAAGAGCGGCTCTTTAGAGCCGCGTTAAGATGGCAAAAGTTCTGGTTTAGCCCCGGTAAAAAAATCCGACGGATACACCAACTCTGAAATTGCTTAGAAGATGTATCGCTCGCTGTCCAGCAGTGCTTCCGCAATCTCTCTTCGCAACGCGATTGCATTCACTGGATCATAAGCAGCCAGGCTGCGCAGTGCTGACATCTGTTGCTGAAGCTCACTGCCGCTAGAGCAGCCTCCCAGGATTGCCTGCGCTGCAGCGAAAATCCGGAGCATGGCATCGCGCAGAAAAACAGAGCAAATCGCTGAAGCCACGGTGTTGCCGGACGAGCCAGCCAGCTTGCGGCAGCGCAGCAGCGTGGATTCCATCGCAAAGGTCTCCATAAAAATATCTGAGAGGCTCATTACGATTTCCTGTTGCTTCTCCAACTCAGTGCTAAACCTCGCATCTGCCACTCCCAGGGCAAACAGCGCGATTGTCTTTGCATTCCGAACAAGACCGGTTTCTTCATTGCTAGCATTCGCCTCCGCGCTCTTGAGCGGATGCTCGAGCGTTTCTCGCAATGCATTGCGAGCACGGTCCAGCAGTGGCAGCGTTCCTCGCGCTGCGCGTTTGAGCGGCATGCCGCTGATTACCAACCGGTTGATCTCGCTTGTGCCTTCAAACAGGCGATTGATCCGCGCATCGCGATACGCGCGCTCTACGATGTAGTCCTGATGAAAGCCATAGCCGCCGTGAATCTGAACGCCTTCATCGGCGACATAGTCCAGCATCTCAGCGGCAAAGACCTTGACCATCGAACATTCAGCAGCATATTCCTCTACAGCTTTAAGTTCGGCTCGGGCAGAGTCAGACGCTGCGTAATCTGTGCTGCTCAGTTGCGCCTCAATCATTCCCACCACGCGCCACGCCATTGACTCTGTGGCGAAAATGCGGATGGCCATCTCTGCCAGCTTATGCTGGATGGCGCCAAAGCTTGCGATTGACGCGCCAAAAGCTTTGCGCTGCTTGGCGTACTTGGTGCTGGTGGCAAGAATGCTCTTCGCTGCGCCCATCACTGCCGGCCCCAGCTTGAGGCGCCCAATGTTCAGGATGTTAAACGCAATCACATGGCCGCGCCCAATTTCGCCGAGCACGTTTTCAACCGGCACTTTCACATTGTCAAAATAGATCGCTGTCGTTGAGCTGCCGCGGATGCCCATCTTGTGTTCTTCCGCGCCGCTGGTCAGGCCGCCAAAAGCGCGCTCCGCAATGAACGCCGTGAACTTCTCTCCGCCAACTTTGGCAAACACAATGAATACATCCGCCGCTCCGCCATTGGTAATCCACATTTTCTGGCCGTTGAGGATGTAGTGTTTGCCATCCGGGCTCAGATCGGCGCGAGTGCGCGCCGCCAGTGCGTCTGATCCGGCAAGCGGCTCGGTCAGTGCATACGCCGCCAGTAGTTCGCCTTTCACCAGCTTGGGCAGATACTTTTCCTTCTGCGCCTCGGCGCCAAAGAAGAGAATCGGCAGCGATCCAATTCCCGTATGCGCAGAGTGCCAGCCTGCGTATGACGCATCGCGCCCCATCACCTCAGCCACCACCATCACTGAAGGCAGGTCCATCTCCATGCCGCCGAACTTCTCCGGCACGGAAATTCCCAGCAGCCCTAGCGCGGCTGACTTCCGCAAGACTTCCAGAGCAACACCGGGCTTCTTCTCGCGGATCGCCGGTAAATTCGGCTCAACTTCATTCGTCCAGAACCCTTCCACCATCTGTCCGACCGCGCGATGTTCATCGCTCAGGTCTTCACGGGTGAAGATTTCCTCGGGGGTAATCTCTTCCAGTAAAAAGGCAGCGCCTTTTCTGGCAGCATACGGAGTTGTGGTAGTCGCCATACTGATCCAGTCAGCTCGCTCGTTCGAATAATCCAGCAGCGCCCTGCCCGCCGCCCACGCACATCGTCACCACACCATAGCGCGCTTTGCGGCGCTCCATTTCATTAGCAATGGTTCCCACCATGCGTGAACCGGTCATGCCAAAAGGATGTCCAATGGAAATGGAGCCGCCATTCACGTTCAGTATTTCCGGATTGATTCCAAGCTGGTCCCGGCAGTAGACCACCTGCACTGCAAATGCTTCGTTAAGCTCCCATAGATCGATGTCAGACATCTTCAAGCCTGTGCGCTTCAACAGCTTAGGCACTGCATAAATGGGGCCAATGCCCATCTCGTCAGCGTTGCATCCAGCAATCTGAAATCCACGAAAGACAAGCTGATACGGAATGCCAAGCTGGTCCGCGCGTTCACGCGACATCAACAGTGTGGCGGAAGCGCCATCAGAAAGCTGCGATGAATTGCCCGCCGTCACCGATCCCTTGCCGCTGTTCGGATCAAAGTGAGGCTTCAACGACAGCAATCCTTCCAGCGTGGTGTCAGGACGGTTGCATTCATCTTTATTTACGTAGACTTCTTCCTTACTAACAATCTCGTTTGTCTTTTTATCCAGAATTCCCCGCGTGACCTTGATAGGCGCAATTTCTTTTTGGAAAAAGCCTTCCTTCTGCGCGCGGGCCGTGCGTTGCTGGCTGAGCAGGGAATATTCGTCCTGCACCTGGCGGCTGACTTTATAACGCTTGGCCACGACTTCAGCCGTATCGCCCATCACCATGTAAATGCCCGGCATGGTTTCCTGCAGCCGAGGATTTGGGCTAGCGTCTCGCACAGCCAGGCTGATGCTCTCCACGCCGCCGCCGATCATCGCATCCACACCTTCATGCATGATCTGGTGCGCGGCAATCGCAATCGCCTGCAATCCGGACGAACAAAAACGATTCACGGTAAGGCCGGCTACCGAGGGCGAAAGCCCTGCGAGCATTGCCGATACGCGAGCAACGTTGTGACCTTGCGATCCATGCGGCTGCCCACAGCCCAGGATTACGTCTTCAATCTCATTGGGGTCGAGCTTCGGCATTTTACGCAGGACATCCTGGATGCAATGCGCGGCCAGATCGTCTGGGCGTGTGATGTTAAACGATCCGCGAAACGATTTTGCCAGCGCCGTGCGCGAGCTAGTAACTATTACTGCTTCTCTCATCAATCTCCTTCAAAAGATTCTTACAGGAATGAACTATCTATTTTAAATGCGCCTTGGCATTGCTGAAGCTGATGCCAGGGGCCCGGCTTTGACCTGATCCACAGTTTCCCGATCTTCACATGGTCAAAACCACACGCCCAGAAATCTTCCCCTGGCGCATCTCGTCCAGTATTGCGTTCACATCCGCAAGCGGGCGCGTAGCCACCTGGCAATGGAGCTTGCCTGCAGCAGCCATCTCCAGCATTTCCGTTAAATCTTGGCGCGTGCCCACGGCGGAAGCCTGCACACGAATCTCTTTGGCAGCCATCATGATCGGAGCAAAACTGATCTCCGGCGGCAACCCAACCACCATCAGCTTGCCTGTGGGACGCACACAGGGGAAAGCTGTGTCATACGCGGCTTTGCTGCCTGAAGTCACCATCGCCACATGCACGCTGCCGGCGCGCCGCAACTCTTTCACCACGTTCGTGGAAGTTGCATTCAACGTTTTCGCCGCGCCAAGCGATGTTGCCAACGCCAGCTTGTCATCAGCCACGTCAATGGCCGTGATCTCAGCGCCCAAATGCTTGCCAATCTGAATTGCCAGATGTCCCAGCCCGCCGACTCCAAAAACTGCCAGGCGCTGCCCGGCCTGAAGCTGCGACTCTTTGATCGCCCGATATACGGTCACTCCGGCGCAAAAAAGAGGTGCGGCCTGCATGGAGGGGACAGCGTCAGGAATTCTGGTGGCGTGCGTTGCTGGTGCCTTGATGAATTCCGCATAGCCGCCATCGACGGTCAAGCCGGTGATCTTCTGCCGCGAACAAAGATTTTCATAGCCTTCTTGGCAGAACTCGCACTCGCCGCATGTCCAGTAAATCCACGGAACACCAACGCGATCGCCCACCTTCAGATTGCGCACGCCGCTCCCAACTTCAGCCACGCGACCTGCCACTTCATGCCCGGGAATCAGCGGGATCTTCGTAATCCCGCCAAACTGCTTCCAGTCGCCTTCAATAATGTGCAGATCAGAGTGGCAGACGCCGCAGGCTTCAATCTGGATGAGCACTTCATTCTCGCCAGGCTTAGGGCGTTCAACGTCTTCCATCGCCAGCGGCTTTTTGAGTTCATGTAGAACTGCGGCTTTCATGCGCCTCTCCTCGTAGTCCGTGCGGCCTGCTTTTTCTGTGCTTTTGGTGGTGGAGCAGCCACAGCCTGAATCGCCTCTTCTGCCACCTTGGTAATCTGCTCGCGCAACCAGCGGTTGGGTGGATCATTGTCCGCGCTCTCATGCCAGTACATGTGTATATCAAGGGTCTGCAGGCTCTTGAGCGGGAACGGGTACAAGCGATTGCCAAAGCGGCCATTCAACATTTCAGCATAATGCTCCGGCATGGTCAGCAGCATGTTTGTCTCGCTCACCACGCGGCACGCAGCAAAATAATTCTGGCATCGCAAGTTGATCTGGCGCTTCTTGCCCTTCCGGTTTAGTTCCGTATCCACAAGGCTGGGGCCAAAACGTCGCGAAGAAACCAGAATGTGGTCCTGTGACAAATAAGTCTCAAGATCAAGTTCGCGGCCAATCACGGGATGGCTATCGCGCGCCACCACCACCACGCGATCAGAGAACAGCGGCTTGTGGCGAATGCTGTCACTCATGTTGATGGGGACGTCCAGCGCCATATCCAGTGCGCCGCTGGCCAGTTCCATCTCAATCTCACGCCGCTTCACGCGCAGCGTGGTAATAGAAATTTCCGGCGCAGCCTCTGCCAGAACAGTTGCAAGCTTCGGCAGGATCATCGACTCCATCAATTCCCAGAATCCAAGCTGAAAATTCCGCCGCGTATGCGCAGGATCAAAATTGCGGTTCTCGTAAAGATTAACTTCAAGGATTTGCAACGCCTGGCGAACATCATTAATCATGTTGCGGCTGAAGGGCGTAGGCACCATATTGGCGCCTTCACGAATGAACAGAGGGTCACTCAGCAGCTCGCGCAACCGCTTGAGCGCATGGCTCATGGCCGGCTGGGTAAGCTTGAGCTGGCGGCCGGCGCGGGTCAGGTTGCCTTCGCGATAAATGGCCTCCAGCACCACAAAGAGGTTGAGATCGACCTGACTCAGATGCACGGCACAAATCTTACACTATTCTGTTGATTCATTTGATGAATCAGGAACAATCGACTACGCTAATGCAGTATTTTGTACTTAGTATTTAGCTGCAAGCTCCCTAACAATTTTTTTAGAGCTTCTAGAATTGCCTTTGGTCTGCGATGCAGAGCCAAGTACCAAATACTAAGAGCCAGGGCCAAGAGCCACCGGGCAGGTCAAACATGAATTTCGAATACAGCGATAAGGTCAACGAGCTCAAGAAACGCCTCTGCGCGTTCATGGACGAGCATATTTATCCCAACGAAGGGCGTTTTTATAAGGAGATTGAGCGTGACCGCTGGACGCCTTCGCACGTGATTGAAGAGCTTAAGCCCAAGGCGCGTGCGGCGGGACTCTGGAACCTCTTTCTGCCCGATAATGAATATGGCGCAGGGCTCACCAACCTGGAATACGCGCCGCTGTGCGAGATCATGGGCCGCAGCATTATGGCGCCGGAGGTCTTCAACTGCTCCGCGCCCGATACGGGGAACATGGAGGTGCTGTCGCGCTACGGCACGCAGGAGCAAAAAGACCGTTGGCTCAAACCTCTGCTGGCGGGCGAGATGCGTTCCTGTTTTGCCATGACGGAGCCTGCCGTCGCTTCTTCTGACGCAACGAACATTCAGGCCAGCATTCGCCGCGAAGGCAATGAGTATGTGCTGAACGGGCGCAAGTGGTGGTCGTCAGGCGCGGGCGATCCGCGCTGCAAAATCGCTATCTTTATGGGCAAGACTGATCCCGCTGCTAAGCGCCATCTGCAACAGTCGATGGTTCTGGTGCCCATGGATACGCCAGGCGTAAAAGTGGAGCGGTTGCTGACCGTCTTTGGCTACGATCACGCGCCGCACGGCCACGGCGACGTAACCTATGAAAACGTGCGCATTCCTGTCTCCAACATGCTGCTGGGCGAAGGCCGCGGCTTTGAGATTGCGCAAGGCCGGCTGGGGCCGGGAAGAATTCACCACTG